>VFSW01005215.1_pt1 | contig 19262 bp, 14 predicted proteins | sample 5358111 | NCBI WGS metagenome assembly VFSW01 (sample SAMN11554181, study PRJNA540505) | mine drainage metagenome | isolation source: sediment from site ElyBrook_90M | place: USA: Ely Copper Mine, Vershire, VT | collected 2017 | reverse complement strand
AAGTTCAACAATTGGTTGGCCATACATCGTTAGCGAACCTGAATAGAGCAATTTTCTGTACTCTTCTCCGTTGCTAGTACTTACTCGAACCGGATTTTCTCCATAACCACGAAGTAACTGCGCCAAGCGCTGTCGAAGTTCAATTGAAAACGATGTACTCCACTTGCTCGAAAATTGATTCGGGTAAGCGCCATGGAGTACCAAAACGCCACTTGGCGAACCTTGATTAGTCATAGGAATTGCAACGATGGACCTAACGCCGAAAGGATTCAGGAGTTCGTGCCATGGAGCGGTCCGAGGGTCGGTTGCAAATGAATTCGATAGCGTAATTTCACCGGTCAACATGGCAAGGGGAACCATTCCCGTACCCGTTCTAGCTCTTGAATCAAGACGTGGTGCGCTCGCACTCGTAATGATCTGCTCTATCGCAACCCTTAGCTCACCCTCGTTAATCTCTGGATGGAAGATCCCTTCGAGATTCTGCCTCCAAAGCTGACAACCTAAAATCCCAGGCAAAGCTACAAGTGAGGTCGCCTCTTGAACCATTGCATCCAACCAGCTACCATTCGTTTCGGGTATTGGGTTTGACAGTACGGCCAAGTACTCCTCTATGGCTTCATCCATCGCTTCGAGCTGCATTTGAAGATCGAGTTTTAGCCGCTCTTCGATAGCTGACTGAGCTAGCAGGCGATCGATCGATCGGATCGCCAGTGCGTCGAGTGCCTCTTCAATGAATTTTCGATACAAATTTGTAATCTCAACCAGAGCACTACTAAGTGTTCCTATATATGCATGGGTAGCACCTAAATGGCGGGATTGCTCTTTGAGCTGATCAATGTCGATCGCACTATCAACGACGCTCAATAATGAACGAACCTGGATACCTTTAACTACGTCTAGCTGCGAACTTGGAATAAGTGCAAAGTTCTTTGAGATGGTACCTTGATGAATCAAGCGTTCGTAGACGCGGGAGACAAAAGGTCCGATAGTTGGTGAGACATAAGCTCTAAGGCTATCCAAAAGATTACTAACCTCAGATCCGAATGGATCGATGGTGACAATTTCACCAGCATCTTCAAGCTTTGAGTCGGCGATCATCCACCACTTTTTACGACTGTTTTTGAGCTTCTTGATGGAGTACATCGCCGAATCAGCCATTCGAACGAGAATATCGGGTTCATCGATTTCTCCATTTGAAATAGCAATACCCATTGACATCCCGACATTGACCAAAAATTTTCCCTCGAGTAAAAATTGTGTTTCAACTGTCTTATGCAAACGAGCAAGAACGCTCTCGAGCTGTGACTCAAGAGTTTCGAGACTAAGACCCTCTAAAATCACGACAAACTCGTCTCCGCCTAATCTTGAAGCAAAGTCCCCCGCTCGTAACGCAAGCCTGAGGCGATCCGAAAATTCTTTAAGCAACTCGTCACCTACGGGATGACCGTATGCATCATTGATTGGCTTAAAGTCATCAAGGTCGATGACGCCGACTGCCAGATAACACCCTTCACTGCGAACCCTAGATAACGCCTCATTGAGGTACTGATGTAAAGCTCGACGATTAGGCAAATTCGTCAGAGAATCGAAATGAGCGTGTCGACGGAGTTCGTCATTGAGTTTATGACGCCCAGTCACATCGACTGAGGTCCAAACAATAATTTGGCTCTCGGAATCGCCATCGGGAAGCAGGCGTCCATGAACATCTAAAAATATCGATGATCCATCCTTTTTCAGGACTTGAAGATCACTTAATCCACCGTGTCCACTCGTCAACACCGCACGAACTAGCGCTATCATCCTCTCGTTCTCAGAGTTGAGGGTATAGAGAGACGTCATCTCGATACCTATCACCTCCGAAACGTCACTGTAACCCAACATCTCTGCGAAGGCCTGATTTGCTTCGATAATTCGACGTGCGGGATATTCAACTAGGTCGATCCCGGCGACGGTATTGTTGAGCAGGACATCACGAAGACGGCTCAACTTATTTCGTTGTCGATCTGCCTCGACACGGGCGGTAACGTCAATCTGGGTCCATACGATGCGCACCAAACCGTCATCTAAATCCAGCATTCTGCCTGACATATCTATGTATATCGGCTCTCCTGTCAACTTTCGATAGGCAACCGTGTCCAAACTTCCCGACCCGTTCTGCTGAACTAACTTGGCAAATTGGCCGACTCTGTCATATTCCTCGTCATCTCTGTAGAAGGAGCGTGCCGGGGTGTTCTTGAACTCCTCCAAATCATTCGCACCTGCGATATCTAATAGTCTTTGATTTGCAATCTCGATGACTCTCTCTGGATATCGAACCACGTTTATACCCACGCCTAGACTTCCAAGGAGGGATTCGTTTAACGCACTAATTTCAAGATCACGCTTGATGAGGTCGATGCGACGAGCCGCCTCCATTAGATCGTTTGCAAGTTCAACGATCAACTCTCTGACTACATGGTTCACTGGAAATTGATATCCCTTGTCGAAGGTGACCAAAATAAGTACACAGGGAGTTGCCATGTATCGATTCAATGGCAGGATAACAGTTGTTCGCCGTGTGCGAAATAGCCGTTGCCAGGGATTAGCTACCTTCAATAAGGTTAGGTCGCCCTTTAGAAATGATGGCTCCCCGACTCCTAGGGAACGACGGGCAAATGACTTAATTGGGTCAAGGAAACTTTGGCTGCTTTGAGCGGTTTCATAAATTGTTACTAGATCTTCGTCAGAGTCTTTGCCGTCAACCGTACCTAGAACCGCGGAAAAGCGAAACCCTCCCTCTGATACCGCAAGTTCACATGTCTGGGAGAGGAGCTCTCGCTTGTCGTAGACTTCATTCGCCATCTGATTCAATCGAGCAACATAGCTATTTATTGCAGCAATCTGCCGGGCGGTATTAGCGTGGCGTCGCTGTCTCCGAAGTAACAGTCCAAGGACGACCGAGACAACGGCCCCTAAAAGTGCCAAGCCTCCGCGCCCCGGATAGAGAGAAAAGTGATTCACCGCAGCGACAAGAGTAACCACTGTTGTTCGGTGGGATAAAAAGAGTGACGAGATGCCGATTTCGTCCATCGTCAATGAGCCCCAAAATCGATCTGGGAAAACCTGAGAGAGATTTCGAACCAGCTACCGGATAAAGCAAAATCTACCCTAGACCTAGTTCTACCTTTAGCAGCAATCAACATGTCCTATACAACACCCACATACGCCCCTTTACAATTGTAAAATAAATTGAGATAAAGCGCACGCATACACTCAATTGCTCGCCAACCACATTTAAAGGGTTAGCCATCGCTAGTCAATCCGATAAAGCTTTTAGTTTGCGCGAGAAATAACAAAACATCGATGATGCTTCTTGCGAAGTAAAAGGCCGCCGGAGCTAAGTTGCCATCGTTCGGTCACTTCTTCACCAACTTCAAATCAAGATGCTATCGAGCGAATGTATCCCATCTCGTACTCATGGTTGTCACATCATCGCACTCCCTTGCTCACCGCCACCTAAATACAATCGATTCAAAAAGGCGAACGATTCGATCCACAGGCCGACTTAAATATCGAAAGATTTGGTTCTCAGCTTGATACTTCAACGTCGATATAGCCAATCGAAGGCCTAAAAGTACAAATTAGGGAATTTCGAGAGCGCCAAATGAAATGTCCCGCACGATGAGAGTCTCTTGGCACCTTACTTTGGTTGGCAGGAACTCTGCAAACGCGAAGAGATTTAAAAGTAGCCACTTCGCCAATAAGCTTCACCTACGTAACCACTTTTAGGCTATAGGCACAAGTGCCTTGCTAAGGAAATGCAATGTACCGAGGTGCAGACGGGTAACGACCTTAAATCTCCCGGAGTATCGTCCCACGAAGACACCGAAGGGCTTAGACCTGCACCGCATCCAAAAGGCAAAGCCGACTTTCGATAATGCAAAGACCTGTAACGAAACCAAAAGCGCTCATATCGGTCGCTTCTTGAGAATCCATCGTGACTAGAGTTCTGACGAACTTCCGAGCGTCGAGAATCGGGGATTAAATCTCCTTTGTCGACAACGGTGATACGGAGATAAACCAAAATGGATGCCCCGAATGCAAAGCATGCGCTCTATTTTTGGCCTCACTAAGTAGTGGCCATCGACGCCATCAAAGGATTGAACGTCGCCATCTGCCCTGCGATGAGCGCACGCTCAACGGTCTGAAAATGCAATTACGCGGTCCAACCAAAAGATCGGACCGCGTAATTTACCTATAAGGGGTATACAGGTAGCTTTGTTGTTTTAATTCCGTAGCTTTAGCCGATTGGCTTTAGGTGCAGAACCACAACTTCATTTGTCGGAGCAGAGGGCTGTCCCGACTCATATGGGTTAGATGGGGTGGGCCAACCCGTAAAGTGCTGAGAGTTGTACTCGTCAAATGCAGCACCGTAGACGGTGGGGATTACTGGCATTTGAGTAGCAACATACTGCTCAATGGGAAGCAACGCCGCCTTTTGCGCAGCTGGGGTAGAGGCTGCAGCCAAGGTAGAAAGGTCGCTTTGAATAGTCGGACTATTCAACCGCTCGTAGTCACCGGATGCCTGCGAAGTAGCGAGCTTAGAGTCCAACCAGCCCTCATAGAGCTGATATGGAGTGATCCCCTGTCCGGACCAGTGCATCGTCAATTGGAAGTTGCCACTAGCAACATCACTTGACCAAGCGCTGACGGAGAGGCCATTGAAGGTGGCGTTGATGTGCGCCTTTTGCAGATCTTGGGCGACGATCTCGTCGTCAGCTGCATAGTCTGTATAAGCAGCTGGATCAACGATCGAAATCGTTACCGGTTTGCCTTGGTACTGATAGAAGCCATCAGACCCAATGGTGTATCCAGCCTGCGTCAAGATCGCGTCAGCCGCCGCTGCACTTCCGTTTGGATCGAGTTTGTACTGATCCAGCGATGAAGAGTTATAGGCGTTGAAGGTTGGAAGAACCAAGCCACTTGCATTTACAACTGGTGGCTCTAGCCCAGACTCGCCTTGACTGCTGATTGCATTGCGATCAATGGCAGCACTAATCGCTTGCCTTACCGCCAATTGATTAGTTGGCCACTGGTTCAAGTTAGGCATCAACGAGTTGGTATTTAGAGGTGCAAACCAAGCGTGGTGAGTCGAAGGACTTGGCGAGATAAAGATCTTGTCCAGTCCTGTGATAAAGTTACCTGCCCATTGAGCTTGGTTGTTCTGTAGCGCCTCTAAGGCCGTCGTATTGGAAGAATAGACGGGGAAACTCAAGGTATTTACTGCTACCGGCTTCCAATAACTTGGGTTCTTAGATAGCGTTAGACCCTCAGGGGTAAAGGTCTTCAACACGTAAGGACCAGTTCCAACGGGAGTCGCATCCACATACTTACCTGGATCGCCAACGCTAGACCAGATCGCCTTTGGAACGATGTAGACATTCGCAATCGACTGCAGATTAGTAAATTGCGGAGTTGCAAAACTAATCGTTACCTGGTCGCCCGAGGTGGAGACACCCGTGATATTTAATCCACCGGTATTAATATCGGCATTATTCTGTACCAACTGATAGGTAAATGCCACATCAGCAGGGGTAAGAGCAGTACCGTTATTCCACTTCACACCCTTTCGGATGGTAAAGGTAATCGCGGTTCCATCAGAGTTCCACTGATACGAGGTAGCCAACCAAGGATATTGGATGGTCGGATTTGCCAAGTCGAATTGGATGAGCGGCTCATAGATCATCGAGGTCGCTCCAAGTAGCGATGCAGCCGATGAGTTCAAGAACGGATTAAAGCTCTGCGTGATTGGACCTGTTGGAGATGACTCCATAGTAAGTACTTGATTCGCCCCGGAACTAGATGTACCGGACGAACTTCCACTTGAGGCAGATGTCGAAGAAGTGCTACTCGCACCTGAACCACACGCCGCAAGTAGCAACGTCGATAGCGCACTACCGACTAATAAACGTGAAGGTCTAAATTTCATTAGATTCCTACTAACCTTTCAGATAGTTGCATTTGACCCACAAAGTGGGTTACTCAACGAGCTCGCGCCAGAAACTTCAAAACCTACTGGCGCGAGTTCTAACCCCTATAACTTCCCCCGAACCCCTCCTTCCGTCAAAACTGAACCCTCGGCGCCGTTCGGATCTGTAACCGCCCAGCAGGCGACCCTTCGCGACGAGGAAATTGAAACAAGTGCCGGATCCTCCACAAGGCACCGATCCATAGCAAGTGGACACCGAGGTGCAAAGCGGCACCCCTTTATTGATCCCCCTTGAACTGCCAGCGCTCGAACATCTGCTCCATTCGATGAACGAAGATTGCTACCTAGGTCATCTGGGTCTGGCGACGAATCGATCAAGAGCTTGGTGTAAGGGTGCTGCGGAGATTGAGTTACCTCTTCGGCTCCTCCTCGTTCAACGATCACACCCTTGTACATAACCAATATCTCATCTGCAAAGTAACGCGCAGATGCAATGTCATGGGTAATGTAAAGCATCGCAAGTGAGAACTTCGAACGTAGCTGATCTAGGAGGTTGAGCACCTCCAAGCGAATCGAAACATCAAGCATCGAGACTGGCTCATCGGCTAGAAGGACCCTTGGACGCGCAGCTAAAGCGCGAGCGATCGCTGCTCTCTGCCTCTGACCGCCAGAGAGTTCGTGTGGAAACTTGGAGAGAAATCTTCCCGGCGGAACGAGACGCACCTGCTCACACAACTCTTCGAGGGCACTATCTGAAACCTTTTCACTTCCGTGAATGGCTAGTGGTCTTGAGAGGTGATATGCAATTGTGTGGATTGGATTTAGTGAGGCGAATGGATCTTGAAACACCATCTGCACCTTTGACTTATAGTTTCGGTAGTTCCTTGAACCGCGAAAATTAACTACGCTGCCGTCGTATAGGATCTCTCCACTACTTGGACCCTCTTGGCCAGCCAAAATTCGTGCAATCGTGGACTTACCGGAACCCGACTCACCAACCAGGGCCACCACTTTGCCTACACGCAACTCAAGTGAAACACCTCGAAGGGCCTCAACTAAGTTTCCACTTCGCCTTGAAGTTCGGTACGACTTTACGATATTGCGCGCGACTAATAATGGCGTATCTTTCGATTCACTCGCCGCTACCCCTTGGGAGACTATGGCATTTGCCTCGACGTTGCCACCACTTGCCCGATTGGCCCTTCGACTACTCATCTACACCGCCCCCCGACGAATCCAAAACCACATTTTCTTCCTGCCCAGATTCGAATGGACAAGCTGAAAGGTGACTTGGATCCACGCCATCTAGCTGATCCAACTTCATCGATACGCCAGAACAGTCCTCGCGAACGAACTGGCATCTCGGAGCAAACGGACACCCCACAATCTCTTCCATTGGCGACGGTGGAGCGCCCTTGATACCACTTAGCTCGCGACGCGCCCCGCGGATTGAAGGAAAAGATGCGAGTAGTCCCCGAGTATACGGATGAAGCGGACGGCTGCGAAGGGCTTTAGTCTCCCCGATCTCAACGATCCTCCCCGCATACATAATTGCGAGGCGATCAGTAAGTTCCATCATCAGGGAGAGATCGTGAGTAATAAAAAGGATGGCAAATCCGAGTCGCTCTTTGAGTTCCACAATCTGCGAGAGAATCTCTCGTTGCAACACAACATCAAGCGCGGTAGTCGGCTCATCCATGATGATCAGCTTCGGGTTAGCAACGAGTGCCATGGCAATTATCACTCGCTGACGCATACCACCCGAGAGCTGGTGCGGGTAACTGCGTGCCCTATCTCGAGGAATTCCGACCATGTCGAGGACCTCTTCTACCTTCGCCTCAGCCTCGCTTTTGGAGAGCGATAGGTGGACATCCATAGCATCTCTGAGTTGTTCGCCGATCCTCATAACGGGATTCAACGAATTCATCGCACTCTGGAAGACGATGGCAATCTCTTTCCATCGCAGCGAAGTTAGCTCCTCATCACCCATCTTGAAGATATCTTTAGGCGATTTAGCGAACTCGCCCCCGGCATAGATCGTTGAACCACCGGTAATTACAGCCGGTGGGCGAAGAAGACGACAGGCTGCGTATGCGAGGGTCGACTTACCGGAACCCGACTCGCCTGCTAGCCCCACAACCTCTTGCGGAAAGATCTCGAGCGATGCCCGATCCACTGCCTTTGCAGATCCGGCTCTACCGCGATATTCAACGGTCATATCTGAGATTGAGAGAAGAGGCCGACGCAAGCTATTACCTGCACCTTCCGCTACGTTCACCTGCTGAGGCTTGAGACTAACTAAATCGATCGAAAGAGCCACTTATGCACCTCTTCTTTCGCTACCATGACCACCTGTTATACCGTCTCCGACAGTGGAGTTACCAGAACCTGTTCCATCTTTGAGGGTTGCTATAGGTGAATTGCTGCCTTGGCCTGTTTCGCCGAAGTCGAAGGCGCTGAAGATATCGCTCTTCGGGCTCTCCATTACAGCTACGGGCTGACCGAAGCTGCTCCGCTTATTCGACACTTGGGTATGAAGGTCGCCACGACCCATCGGAGTTGTAATCTCAACTGGTGTTGGATCACTTGGACGGACTCTTCGTCCACCCACCTTGATCGAAGAGCTGTTATCACGGAGGCGGGGATTTCCAATCTCATCGAGACCGAAGTTAAGAAGTACCAGACCAGTTCCGATTAACGCGATGATTACCCCTGGAATTGCAAACCACCACCAAGCTCCGAGTTGGAGGGCGTTGCCATTTTCAGCCCAGTAGAGGATGGTTCCGAGCGACCATATAGTCGTATTGCCTACCCCAAGAAAGTCAAGGCCGACCGAAGCTCCAATCGCATAAAGGACTGTACCTACAAAGCTCGCTGCAATCAACGAAACTTCATTAGGAAGAAGTTCAAAGACTATAATCCTGAGATTCGACTCTCCGCTTTCACGGGCTGCAGTTATAAAGTCACGATTGCGCAATGAAAGCGTCTGTGCGCGAATGACCCTAGCGCCCCAGGGCCAACCGAGGAAGGCAAGTAACAAGATAGTCGTAATCTCGCCTGACTTTGGGAAGGCTCCTAGGACCACGATGAGAAATGGGAGAGCTGGAAAGACGAGGAAGATATTCGATAGGAGCGAGAGGAGCTCATCGCCGAGGCCACCTATATAAGCAGAGGTAACACCCACAAGGACAGAAAGAGCAGTTGCAATGACTCCTGTCAGGATGCCAAGGATTAGCGTCGTTCTGGTACCGACTAAAACCTGAGAGAAGATATCGCGACCCAATTGATCGGTTCCAAAGAGATGACCTAACGAAGGGGCTGCCACGGATGCCCCTTGAGCTGCACTTTGAGCAGACGGATCATATGGTGCTAGAAGAGGACCAAAGATTGCGATTGCGACAAAGACGAGGGTCAGTATGATCCCGACTTTGACCTTTTTATTCTGAGATGAAAACGACCTCTTCAACTGGGCCGCCCTTGCAACTGCTAGCACTGGACTTCTACTCTCCTTTGCTTCTAGCTCTAGGATCTGAAACCACATAGATAACGTCAGCGACAATATTCGCGACTAGCACTGTGACTGAGATGACGAGAAAGATCGCCTGAGTCAGGGGATAGTCGTTCGAAGTAACCGCCGTATAGAGCTGAGTTCCTATGCCGGGATAATTAAAGACGATCTCCATTAGGAGGGTTCCTGAGACGACAAACCCTAATGCCAAGGCAAAACCCGAGAGTGATGGAAGTATTGCATTTCTAGCGGCGTAGGAGAAGATGACGCGCCGACTGGACAGTCCCTTGGCCTGAGCTGCTAGAACATAGTCCTCTCCAATAGTGGTTATCATCACGTTTCTCATCTGCAACATCCAACCGGCCATGGAGGTTAGAACGATGGTAAGCGCTGGCAATATCGCGTGGTAGAGGGCGCTCAATATGAATTGTCCATTCCAGCCGATAGCTAACCCATTTGAAAAGCCTTGCTGCGAGGGGAAGAGGTGGAAGTGGATCGACAAGCCCCAAACAAGAACTAGGGCCAGGAAGAAGTAGGGGGTAGCTTGAAGAAAGCTCAACCCCGGCAGGATCTGATCGAGAAATCCTCCGCGACGCCACGCCGCGAATATACCGAGAAGCGTTCCAAGCACCCACGCAATGACCGTTGCCGTACCTACAAGAACCAAGGTCCAGGGCAGCGCAGCCTTTATGATGCTGATTACAGGAGTAGGAAATTGAAGAGGGTCGATACCCAAATTTCCAGTAGCGAGTTGATGCAGATACGTGAAGTACTGGCTTACGAGCGACCCGTTGTGGCCAACTCCAAGGAGTATCTCAAGGGCGTGTTGGGCTTGGGGCTTAAGTGAAGGGTACTTAGCCATAAGCGAATCAACTACGTTTCCAGGCATAAGGCGAGGTATAAAAAAGTTGACCGTAATCGCCACAAAGAGGGCGACCAAATAGAATGCAATGCGACGCAGTAGAAACTTCACTTCCTCGTCAACCTCGCCCTCTCATAAACTTTTCGACGCGAGATTCACTCACGCCTTCACAACCACAACTGCTTCGATATATAACTTCTGTAGGTAACACCTTGGAGCCAGCTCCACTCTTTATCTCCCCTTGACAGATACGTATGAGGGCCTCAACCGCAACGCTTCCTAGATCTTGGAATGGTTGTCTTACCGTGGTCAAAGAAGGAGTAATCCTTCGTGAAAGTGATATGTCGTCAAACCCAGTAACCGCTACATCTTGAGGAACCTTAAAGCCGTGATGTTCGAGGGCGTAGATAACCCCGACGGCACTTTGATCGTTGGCACAAACTATTGCCTGAGGCATACTTCGCTCCAGCTTCAGTCGCTCTTCTATGACGGCGATAGCACCCGATGTGGTGTAATTAGATTCCCAAAGGGAATCGGTCTCAACCCGACCTCCAAGCGCTTCTACCTCATCCCGAAAGCTACTTTCACGAGCCGTAGAGTCGGGGGAGGTTCTGATACCAGCCATGAAGGCAAAGTCGCGATAGCCATGGACTGAAGTTAGGTGGCGAGCCAGCTGTTTCATCGGCTCTTCATTATCAACCCGGATCGTCGTAGCTGAACGGGACTTCCCGTTGCCCGCTAAAAGTACAGTAGGCAGCCTCTTGGCGATAGTTGGCACTTGCCGATCTGGAATCGTCCGATCTAGAAGAACAACACCATCACAGTTGGAATACATCCGATCTAGCGTCTCGGTCTGTCGTTGTTTACCAATTCCCCCAAGGAGAAGTGAATAACCACTTTTACTCGCAGCCTCCTCCGCACCACGGATAACCGCGTCAGTAAAGAGGAGTGTGTCCTCTTCGACTTCTAAATCCGGATCAACGGCTTCGGAGTGGAGGAAGACCATCCCAAGGATCATCTTGGTCCCAGACGAAAGTCCACGAGCCGAATTGTTCGGAACAAAGCGAAGATCGCGCATCGCTGAAAGTACAAGATCGCGAGTGGCTGGCTTCATCTGCGAATAACCATTCAAAACCCGTGATACGGTAGCGATCGAAACGCCAGCACGGCTCGCAACGTCATAGATCGTGGCATTAGACGACGTAGTCATGATCGGTTGGTTGGAACTGACTCTTGTGGACTTGACCGAACTTGGCCTTTCGAACGAAACACGAGACTTTTCTTCGATAGTCACTTAGCCACCCCCCAACTTTGACAACTACGCATTCCCCAATGCGGCACTAATAAATTCGATGCACTTCAGTGAACTTTTGATTCACTTCCGAAACGCATAACTGTAAGCGCTTTCAGTAAATGTAGCAGAACATTAACATTATGTCAATCAAATAGCAACAAAATAGTAATATTTTCTTGAAAGCGCTTTCAGGATCATATATGTTATAAGTAAATACTTCTCTGAGATGGATTGGGGCGAAATGACAAATCTCGAGCTTGGTAACTTCGGGCAGGACTTTTTGTGGGGTACGGCGACAGCCTCGTACCAGATCGAAGGAGCCATCGCTGAAGGGGGCCGAGGACGATCGATATGGGATACCTTCTCCCATACACCTGGCAAAGTGATAAATGGAGATACCGGGGATGTTGCCTGTGATCACTACAACCGCCTCGACGAAGATCTCGAGCTTCTAGCTGACCTAGGAGTTGCCGCCTATCGTTTTTCAATTGCATGGCCACGCATCCAGCCCGATGGCACAGGAAGTCCCAACCAAGATGGAATCGACTTCTACAGTCGACTCGTCGACGGTCTACTCGAACGCAACATCACACCCGTGCCAACGATTTACCACTGGGATCTACCTCAAGGCCTGCAGGATAAGGGGGGATGGAAGGTCCGCGACACCTCTTATCGCTTCGCTGACTACGCAGGCATCGTAACTGAGGCACTTGGCGACAGGATAACGCAATGGATCACCCTCAATGAGCCGTGGTGTTCAGCCTGGCTAGGCTATGCCATAGGTGTCCACGCACCAGGTGAAAAAAACATAGCAGACGCAGTATCTGCAACTCATCACCTACTTTTAGGACATGGACTGGCCCTTCAAAAGATGAGAACACTGACCGATGCACAGATCGGCATTACCCTCAATCTCTCGGTGGTACGACCAGCAAGTCAAGACCAGGCTGACACCGATGTGGCTCGACTCGTCGACGGAAACCTAAACCGCATCTTCCTCGACCCAATCTTCAAAAAGAGTTATCCCGCCGACCTAGTGGAACACTATGGTGGCACAATTGGCGAAGCCACGAAAGAAGATCTCGACATCATCGGGCAAAAGATCGATTTCTTGGGCGTCAATTTCTACTTTCCATCGACCGTGGTCGCGAGGCAGAATATCGACAAGGCGCGATCAAACGGCCTCTATGTTGACACTTCAAATGAACCCAACTTGGTCGACGCTGACTTCGGCTCGGCAGGCGTCCATCGTATGGGTGTAAAGCGCACCGCCATGGATTGGGAGATAGAGGCTGGAGCATTGACTGAATTGTTGGTTCGCGTCCACGACGACTACTCCAACCTGCCAATCATGATCACCGAAAACGGCTGCGCCGCTCACGATTATGTCAATCCAAGTGGTGAGGTAATCGACGATGACCGCGTCGAGTACCTCGAATCTCACATACAAGCCCTGTCGAATGCAATTGCGAAAGGGGTGGACGTTTCGGGATACTTCGTTTGGAGCCTCCTCGACAACTTCGAGTGGGCGTACGGATATTCACGGCGCTTCGGCATCGTCTGGATCGACTATGAGACTCAGCGACGGATTCCAAAGAGAAGCTTCCACCGCTACAAAGAGATCATCGCCGCAACTAAAGAGGCATAGCTATTGTCGAAATAGGCGGCAACGCTGTAGCACTTCATTCTGAGTTCGCCCCACAAAAAGAGATGGAGCTCCAAATTTGGAGCCCCATCTCTTTTGAGTAGTCCTTGCCCTGGGGAAGTTCTTTATCTGAGACCGAAACCTTGATGAATGCTTTCCATGAAAGGCCATGGAACTGCAGTGCGTCGCAGTAGCACTGCAGTTCTCTCGTGACGGCTAAATCATTGAGGTGTAGATCAACCTCGTTAGCTCTTTTCGAACAGGATACGTCGACGAAGGCACCACTTGGGTCATAAAGACCATCGCAAAGTCTTCAACTGGATCCACAGATAGAGCCGTAGAGGCCATACCACCCCATCCAAAAGAACCTGGCGAAGCAAGGCTCTTTCCGGCGGTTGGGTCCATTACTACAGAAAAACCGAGACCGAAACCGACGCCTTCAAATTCGGACTCGGCAAAGATCGGACGGCCAAATGTACTAAGGTCATGTCCCTTCGGAAGGTGACTCGTGACCATCGTGTCAAAGGTGCGAGGCGATAGAAGCCTCTCGCTACCTACCTTGCCCCGATTTAGTAGAAAGCGCGAAAACTTCACGTAGTCGTCAGTGGTTGAGTAAAGACCACCGCCGCCTGAATGGAAGCCATTTCTCGAACCACCCTCTAAGTCTCCCACTGGAACTATCTTGCCGCCGCCTATCGAAAAATAGAGCTGAGATAGATCATTACGCTTCGATGGGTCAACCTCGAACGAGGATGAGTTCATGCCAAGTGGACCAAAGATCTCTTCCTGGAAGAATTCTCCGAGTTTCTTTCCAGTTGCAACCTCGATAAGACGCCCCAACACATCGGTCGACATCGAATAGTTCCATACCGTTCCCGGATCTGCTATCAGCGGCAACGCAGCAACTGCGTCGATTAGTTCGGCGGGACTTTTATCCTCCGGCCACGCCAGGTCAAAGCCGTTGATTCTATATATTTCATCGGTTGGGTGTGCGTGCAGGAAGCCATAAGTGAGTCCCGAAGTATGCGAGAGAAGGTGCCACAGCTTGATCTTGGAGACGGCAGGCCGCACCGCTGGCCCTGTCGCCGCACCAGAGACGTACACCGTTGGCGATGAAAAGCTCGGAAGATACGCATCAATCGGGTCGTTCAAATCGAAGTAACCGCGTTCGAAGAGGATCATCGCAGCTATCGAGGTGATTGGCTTTGTCATCGAATAGATACGGTAGATCGTATTTTCGTCGGTCTCCAGCTGCGACTCTCGGCGGGAGTACCCGTTCATGGCTCTGTAAATTGAACCAGTCGGCGAGGTCAACTCTATGTCATATCCCGAGATCTTTTCATCTGAAACGTAACTGTCTAAGTGGCTTTTTATTCGATTTAGCTTTGCATCGTCAAAAGACATTGCTCCCCTTACCTTCGTGCTTTGCTCTTGTTGTTAGGTTATCGCAAATTAGAAGTGCAACTCACATCATTGTCAAAGTTCGCCTTTCAACCAACTCCAGACAACACAGATTCATTGCCGTTCGAACGCTCGGAAACCAACCTCCTGAGCAGTTGGACAGTAGCAATCATTACATGCAAGAAGGGTGGGCGTCGCCAGCGGCGATTTAAGCCATGGGACATACGCTCTCGAATCCAATGAGGAGAAAAGGATAAAACCATATCTCCCCATAGCAACTACTGAAAGTCGGCAAGTTGAATAGCCTTTCGGCCACATCCAAGGCAATTATCAACGGTTAGTGCCAAATGTTGGTGAAACGGGCCGAATCAATGTATACGAGATCAGTCACTTTCGCTTGTCTCAGCTACCGGCGGCGTCACGACGATGGCCTTGCTGCCAATCTTCCTGAGCACCCACTACTCCCTCTTCGATACCGAATGACCTCAGCTGCGGAACCTCACGCAGCGATCGCTTGAGCTCTGCAAAGCCACCAAAACGTGAAAGTGCTACGACGTGGTCCCACATCGCAACAGCTTCATCTGGGTTCATAAGTCGACTTATAACTGGACCAAACAAAGCCATTCCCTCAGGTGGCTCAAAATGCAGGATTGGAGTGCCGACGTCACGACCGGTTAACGAGAGCGCACGATCGGTCTCCGCCTGAATCTCAGTGTCGAAGGCAGTATCAAACACAGCACTCGCAAGATCGACAGGAAGTCCTAGCCCCTCGAGGATCGGCGCTGCGAAACCCTCCGGATCCCGATGAAGATCCGCTTGACGCCCGGGGGGAGAGTCAAATATCTCAGCCCCGTACGCTGCATACAGCGATCCAATTACCTCACTACCATGATCCTTGCGAACAGCAGCAGCGACTCGTAATAACTCGAGGCCAGCGGTATGGCCTCGCTCATAGCCCGCTGGGAAGTGGCTTGCGTAGTCTATCTCGGCGTTCAAGAGGCGCAAAGAGATGAATTTCCAGTCAACGCTATAGTCGCGTTGGCGGGAAACTTCGCGAACCCATTTGCTGGTCATCCAAGCAAAGGGGCAAACTGGGTCAAAGTAAAAGTCAAGATCTGCCATTTAGCTCTTCCTGTGTGTGAACTGTTTCGTCCGGCAAATAACCGCACCGTTCCCGACAAAGTCTTCATGACGGTGTCGGGAAACGAACGTTGAGTTGATCAATTAGCTCAGTATTAGCCAATCGTTTCGTTGTAAGAATACACCTTGGTGGTCGAAGACTCCTAGCGCGATATTCTCACCGTCATACCTATAGTGCTTTTAGAGCTGCGATAACATCATCGGGCTCAGCACGCTTGGTGTAGTCAGCTTCAGCAAAGCGCCATGCAACTGTCCCGTCAGTTCGGAGAACATACGTAGCTGGCATTGGAAGCTGGAAGGTATCGTCACCGTTGGCTTTAGGTAGATCGAGTCCAAAACCAGCATAAACCTCTCGCAAATCCTCTGGAATTGTGAAAACAAGCCCGAAGGATTCGGCGACATGATTACCGTCATCGGAGAGAACCGGGAAAGCGAGCTCAAGTTTTTCTGCCGTCGACAACGAGTTGTCCGGAGTTTGAGGCGATATCGCCACTAAAGTAGCATTTGCTGCAGTGATCTCAGGTAGCTTGGCCTGCAACGCTCGCAACTCGATAGAGCAATATGGACACCAGCCCCCGCGATAGAAGGCAAGTACAACAGGACCCTTTGCAAGGAGGGACGAAAGCGCTACTTTCGTACCATTGGCGTCAAGCAAGCTAAAGTCTGGGGCTACCGCACCCACATTGAGGCTTGATTCCACGATTCCAGAGGAGGCTATATCTGCTGTTGCCCGATCCATCACTGCGAGTGTCTCCGCAGGAATCCTTGCCCTGCCTGCTTCGTTTTGTTCCTTGAGCTGTTGCGCAAGACTATTCGCCATATCGTCACCTTTCACATCTACGCATACTCCAATGCGTAGTTACAACTCTTTAAAATCATACAGACCGGTCAGTCTAGTCCTCTCGTTAAACTAGAATTTAAATATGGCTATCAAAATATCAAGCACGCAAGATCGTCTCCTCGATGTAGCTAGCCAACTCTTCTACACCGAAGGAATCCACGCGGTCGGCATCGAAAGGGTCGTCACAGAAGCAGGCGTCGCCAAAGCCACCTTGTACGCTCACTTCGCCAGCAAGGATGAGCTCGTCGCGGCCTACCTCGCCCGTCGAAGTAACGCCTGGGTGGACGCAGTCCGAGAACGAGTAGATCGAGAACGGATAGAGCCAACTTTACCCTCCACCCTGAAGGCACTCCTAGCCTTCGATATCCTTGCCGAGCGAGCCCAAAGCCCTGGTTATCGTGGGTGTCCATTCATCAACGCAGCAGCGGAATTCCCCCATCAAGGTCCAGTCGCCGAGCAAGTAGCTGCGCATCGACAACGCGTCCGAGAGACCTTCACCGAACTCATTGCAGAATCCAGTGGGGACCCCGGTATCGTTGCCATGATCATGTCCTTGTACGACGGCGCAATGTCTGCCGCATATCTTGATCACGACCCTACTGTCGTCTACCATGCCCGCCGGGGCGCGGGTGAACTCCTAAGCCGACACGACGTCTCACAATAGCGTCGATCAACCTCAATGGTACTTTAGGTAGCAGGCAGTCCATTGAGTAAGCTGAGCTGATTGCAGTTCGCACGTAATAGGAGTTGGCAGCTCCAACACTTACTTTTAAGTCGAACCGCTTCAAAGAGATCTTGGACGGCCGGTCGATCACGCATTTTCAAGATCGCACCATACTCGTTACTTTGACTACATTGCAATCGCCGAAGAGGCATAACGGAAACATGTCTAGCTGTTTTCCTTTTCTCAGAAACCGTCGATATCCATTCAATAGCTCAGTCTGGACCGAGTTAAAGGCATGATTTTCCACAAACACGCGATACCGAATAAAACTTTGTCCAATTTCGAACAGTGAAAAGCGGAAAATATTTTCACCTGCGTATGCTTGAATCAGATCAAGGATCCGAGTCAGTCGACCCTTTGTAAATTTACGTAATCTAGTAAAAAATGCAGACCTTATAAAAAAGTTAACTATTTAAAAGTCCAATGGGACGATCGGAATCGAAGAAGTCTTGATCTGGAAATATCTCGGTAGGGCGATGCAAGAGTACGACTTAATCGTAATTGGGGGAGGAGCAGCAGGTCTAGCTGCTGCTCGTGCCGCCGTAAGGGGCAAGAGAAGAGTATTACTAGTCTCAGAGGGCCCTCTAGGAGGCGACTGTACCTTCTTCGGTTGCATACCCTCTAAGGCACTTCTTGAGGGAGCGAAGCGGGGCGAAAGCTTCACAGAAACAGCGAGGTACATGCGCGACTCGATAGCCGAGATCGCCTCTAACGAGGATGAATCTGCTCTCGTGAAAGAGGGAATCGATGTAGTTTCCGCACGGGCAACCTTCGCTGATCGTCGAACTCTGGTAGTAGACGGAAAGGGCTACAGAGCCAAACGTTTCATCATTGCGACCGGCGCTAAGCCGAACGTCTTTCCAATCGAAGGCATCGAATTAGTGGACTACCTAACCTACGAGACTGTATTTGACTTAGAAGAAGTCCCCAATCGAACCTTGGTGGTTGGAGGAGGGGCAATAGGTTGCGAACTCGCAACGGCACTTCGCGGATTCGGCTCAGAGGTAACTCTCGTTGAATTTGCACCTCGACTTCTCCCCTTAGAAGAGCAGAGAGCGTCAACGATAGCAACGAAGCACCTTGAGCGAAAAGGGATAACAATTCACACCGCTACAAAGGTTTCAAAGATAGGACAAGACGGCGACGTTAGTTTCATTGCCGAGCTATCAGGTGGCGAGAGAATTAATTTTGATAGAATCTTGATCGCCACCGGTCGTAAGCCAAATACCTCAGGATTAGACCCTGAGTCAGCAGGTGTAGAGTTAAATTCCAACGGGTCGATAAAGGTCGATAGTCAACTCATAACGTCGAACAAAAAGATCGCCGCTATTGGAGATGTCAATGGACTGTCGCCATTTACCCACGCCGCTGACGAGCAAGGGCGAATATCGGTTCAAAACCTGTTTGTTCCGTTAGCCAAGCGCCACTTCGACCCCGACAAGATTCCGCACGTAACATATGTCGATCCTGAAGTTGCCTCTATCGGGATAGTGGAGTCGGGCCGCAACGTTCCCGGAAGCGGGAGGCTTCGAGTCGTGGAATTTGACTTATCAAAGTCAGATAGAGATATCCTTGCCAAATCTAGCGATGGCTATATCAAATTGATCGCAGCACCAAAGCGTTTCACAGGATTCCTTCTCGGTGGACGACTGGTAGGTGCAAGCGTCGTCTCGCCGCGTGCGGGCGAAATTATCAATCAAATTTCAATGCTTGTCGCCCTGAAGACACCACTTGCAAGGGCGGTGTTTACAGTCTTTGCCTACCCCACCTTCTCGACCCCACTTCGAAGTGCAATATCTCGCTTCTTCATCAAGGTCGACGGTGAGGGCTGGCGAAGCTTTCAGGGCCAGAGTTAGGTAAATATAAACGGGTAAGGGGA
>VFSW01005214.1_pt1 | contig 19267 bp, 22 predicted proteins | sample 5358111 | NCBI WGS metagenome assembly VFSW01 (sample SAMN11554181, study PRJNA540505) | mine drainage metagenome | isolation source: sediment from site ElyBrook_90M | place: USA: Ely Copper Mine, Vershire, VT | collected 2017 | reverse complement strand
GTCCTAAAGTTAGCACCTCCGCGCTTGCGGGGGACGAAAGGAACAGAAACATTGCGAGGAGCCGGGATATGTTCATTATTTGGTAACTCCAGTCTAGCGCGGACGGGACGCTGACGACGGGGATGGCCATTATTTATGTGGAACTACCGACCCCGCCGCTACGAAACCATCCCCGCCGCCACCGTTTCGTTCGTCGCCTCGTCCACCAGAATCAGGCTGCCCGTGTTCCGGTTGCGGCTGTACTTGTCGAAGATCAGCGGCTTGGTGGCGTGAATCGTCACCTTGCCGATGTCGTTCATGCCGAGCTTCTTGTCGTCTTCGTTGCGATGCAGCGTGTTCACGTCGATCTTGTAATGGACGTCGCTGATCACGCACTTGGCCTCGCGCGTGGTCTGCCGCACGACGTAGCGCCGCTCCGGCGCCATCGGCTTTTCGTTCAGCCAGCACAGCATCGCGGTCACGTCCTGCGACATCTCCGGCCGGTTGAACTCGCGCGCGATCATATCGCCCCGGCTGATGTCGATCTCGTCTTCGAGCGTCATCGTCACCGACATCGGAGGATACGCCTGATCGAGCGGCCCGTCGAACGTGTCGATCGATTTGATCCGCGTCGCGAGTCCCGAGGGCAGCGCCAGAACGTGATCGCCCGGACGGAAAATTCCCCCCGCGATCCGTCCCGCATAGCCGCGGTAATCGGGATACTCCTTCGACTGCGGCCGCACCACATATTGCACCGGAAACCGCGCGTCGATATGGTTCTGATCGCTGCTGATGTGAATGTTGTTCAAAAGGTACATCAGCGTCGGGCCCTGATACCAGTCCATGTGCTTGGACCGGTCGACGACGTTGTCGCCCAGCAGGGCGCTCATCGGAATGAAATGGAAATCGTTGATGTCCAGCCGCGCGGCGAAATCCTCGAACCTCGCGCGAATCTCCTCGAACGCCTGCTCGCTGTAATCCACCAGATCCATCTTGTTGATGCACACCACCACGTGCGGAATCTGCAGCAGCGAGGCGATGAAGGCATGCCGGCATGTCTGTTCCACCACGCCGTGGCGCGCGTCGATCAGAATCAGGGCCAGGTTCGCCGTCGACGCACCGGTCACCATGTTGCGCGTGTATTGTATGTGGCCCGGCGTGTCGGCGATGATAAACTTGCGCCGCGGCGTCGAAAAATATCGATACGCCACGTCGATGGTGATTCCCTGTTCGCGCTCCGCCCGCAGCCCGTCGGTCAACAGCGCCAGATTCACGTAATCGTCGCCGCGCCGCTCGCTTGAAACTTTAATCGCCTCGTATTGATCGTCGAAGATCGACTTGCTGTCGTACAGCAGCCTCCCGATGAGCGTGCTCTTGCCGTCGTCCACGCTTCCCGAGGTCGTGAAGCGCAGCAGTTCCATGTTCAGATAACCGCCGGTGTCGATCGGCATGGCTTAGAAATATCCTTCTTTCTTGCGGTCTTCCATCGCCGCCTCCGACCGCTTGTCGTCGGCCCGCCCGCCGCGCTCGGTCACCCGCGACGCGGCCACTTCGTGAATAATCTCTTCGAGCGCCGCCGCTTTCGACAACGTCGCGCCCGTACACGTCATGTCCCCGATCGTGCGGAACCGCACTTCCATCTCGGCCGCCTTCTCGCCCGCCCGCTGCCCCAGATATTCCGAATGCGCCAGCAGCACGCCGTTCCGCTCCACCACCAGCCGCCGGTGCGTAAAATACAGCGTCGGCATCTCGATCTTTTCCTGAAGCACGTACTGCCACACGTCCATCTCCGTCCAATTGCTGATCGGAAACACGCGCATGTGCTCGCCCATCCGCTTCTTCCCGTTGAAAATGTTCCACAGCTCCGGCCGCTGGTTCTTCGGATCCCATTGCCCGAACTCGTCGCGGTGCGAGAAAAACCGCTCCTTCGCCCGCGCCTTCTCCTCGTCGCGCCGCGCCCCGCCCATCGCCGCGTCGAATTGAAACTCGGCGAGGGCGTCCAGCAACGTCACCGTCTGCAGCGCGTTGCGGCTCGCGTTCGGTCCTCTCTCCTCCACCACCCGCCCTTTGGCGATCGAATCCTCCACCGTGCGCACAATCAACTTCGCGCCGATCTTTTTCAACCATTCGTCGCGATAGGTAATCGTCTCCGGAAAATTGTGCCCGGTGTCGATATGCATCAACGGAAAAGGCACCGGCGCCGGCCAGAACGCCTTCCGCGCCAACTGGCTCATCACGATCGAATCCTTGCCGCCGGAAAACAACATCACCGGTTTTTCAAACTGCGCCACGACTTCGCGAATCACATAAATCGCCTCGGATTCCAGCTCCTTAAGATGTTTCAGGTTATAAAATTTCATCGGGTAACCTCGATTTGTGGGATCGTTGCGCGCGGTCTACGGGGAAGCCCGTCCAGAAGGAACGGCTTTTGTCCAATGTACGATAGAAAGTTGATGCCGTTCAAGTTGCCTCCGCTTGCCGCGCTGATGTTTCTCTTCCACCCAGCCGCGGCCCAGACCCGCATCTTTCCCCTTTCCGAAGTCCGCGCGGGACAGCATGGATTCGGGCAAACCGTGTTTTCCGGCGACCGCATCGAGCGTTTTGACGTCGAAATCCTGGGAATTCTTCGCAACGCCGGGCCCGGACAGAACATCATCCTCGCCCGTCTCTCCGGCGGTCCGCTCGAAAAAACCGGAGTGATGCAGGGCATGAGCGGCAGTCCCGTTTATATCGATGGCCGCCTGGCGGGCGCGGTCGCACTTGCTTTTCCGTTTTCCAAGGAACCGATCGCCGGGATCCGTCCGGTGGAAGAGATGCTTCGCGCCGGCGCCGCCTCGCCCGAGGCGAAAATCGCCCGCGCCGCGCCGGCCCCCGCCGGCTCTACCGGCCCGAAGCTCGTCGACATCGCCACCCCGGTCTCTTTTCGCGGATTCGCCTCCTCGGCGCTCGATTATTTCTCGCCGCGCCTGCGCGCCCTCGGCATGGAGCCGAGCCAGGGCGTCTCCAGCGGTGGGGCGATTTCCCAAAAACTCGGTGATCCCTCGAAACTCCGTCCCGGCGATATGATCAGTGTCGAATTGCTTTCCGGCGATCTCAGCGTCGGCGCCGACGGCACTGTCACGGCCATCGACGGCAAACGCGTCTTCGCCTTCGGCCACCAGTTCCTCGGCGCCGGAACCACCGACCTGCCCTTCGCCCGGTCCTCCGTGATCACCGTGTTACCTAGCGTGAACGCGTCGTTCAAAATTTCCTCGCCCATGGAGTGGATGGGCGTCATCACCCAGGACCGCTCCACCGCCATCGCCGGCGAATTGGGCAAGCGCGCGGCCACCGTCCCCTTCACCATCCGCATCCACGGGCCCGGCGGCGCCGCCGTCTATCGCATGAATATGGTGAGCGACCGCGTCCTTTCCCCCCTGCTCGCCCAGATGGCCGTCTTTTCGGCTATCGCCGCCACCGAGCGATCCATCGGCGCCGGCGCTTATGTGTTTCACGGCCAAGCCGAGTTCGGCCCCGGCGTCCCTCCGTTGCGCCTCGACAACGCCTACGCCGGCGATGCCGCGCTTCCTCCCATCGCCGCGCTCGGCATTTCCTCGCCGCTCTCCTACGCCCTCGCTTCGGACTTCGACGCGCTGCGGCTCTCGCGCATCGATCTCGACATCCGCGCCTCCGAAGAGCACCGTCTGCTCGACATCGCGCAGATCACCGCGTCGCGCCTGGAGGCCAACCCCGGCGACAATATCGAATTGTACGTCGCCTTCACCGGCCGCAATGGCGATGAGATCAAGAAGACCATCCATTACCCCATCCCCGCCGGCACTCCGTCCGGCCCGCTCCAGTTCTCGGTCACCGACGCCGCCGGCGCAAACCTCGAAGCCTATCAACGTCTGCTCGGTTCCACGCCCCGCTCGCCCGCCCAGGTAATCGAATTTCTGAACGCACTCCGAGACAACCGCAAAGCGTATTTGCGCGTCCTTCGTTCCGTGGCTTCCTTCACCGTGCGGGGAAGCGAACTGCCGGACCCGCCGCCTTCGCTCGCCCTGATCCTCGCCAAAATGCAGCCCTCTGCCGTACCCGTCGCCGCGATGGGATCGAAGCTCGCCGAATTCCCCATCGATGTGGGCGGCGACATCGTCAGCGGATCGCAATCGGTCACCGTGCAGGTGAAGCAGTGAGGTCGGCGCTCCTCGCCACGCTGGCGGCCCTCCCCCTCGCAGCGGCCACCACCGCTACCTGGGATATGACGTCCTATCAGGATTTTCTGCGGGGAAAATTCACCGGCGTCTCGCTCGACCGCGATGGGCGCCTCGCCGTCGCGCCCGCCGCCGTCCCGCTCTTCACCTCCGGAGAAGCCGTTCTGTGGACCATCGTCCGTACCTCCGCCGGAACCCTCTACGCCGGAAGCGGCCACGGCGGCAAGGTGTTTGAGATAGCCGCTTCGGGAAAATCGAAGCTTCTCTGGACCGCGGCCGAGCCGGAAGTCTTCGCCCTCGCCCTCGCCCCCGATGGAGCGCTCTTCGCCGCCACGTCTCCCGACGGAAAAATCTATCGCATCGAAAACGGCGCGGCCAAGGTCTTCTTCGATCCCCACTCGAAATATATCTGGGCTCTCGCCTTCGCCCCCGATGGCACGCTCTACGCCGGTACCGGCAATCAGGGCAAAGTCTTCCGCATCGATTCCAAAGGCGCCGGCGAGGTCTATTACGACACCGGCCAATCGCACGTCACCGCGCTCGCCATCGACGCGCAGGGGCGCCTGCTCGCCGGCACGGGATCGAACGGCATCTTGTATCGAATCACGGCCAAGAACAAGGCTTTCGCGCTCTACGACGCCTCACTTCCCGAAATTCGCACCATCACTCCCGCCGCCGACGGCTCTCTCCTTGTCGCGGCGATGGGCGGTTCGATCTCCAGCCGCATCGGCTTCCAGCCTGCCTCCTCCGGCGCGCTCGCTTCGCCCGCTTCGCCGGTGATGAGCGTCACTGTCACCGACAGTTCCTCCACCCAAGCCGGCGCCGAACTCAAAACCAAAACACAAGTTTCCGCCCCCCCTGCGCAAACGGTTGCCGCCGCACCCGTTTCGCCCATCCTCGATGTCGCTGGTGTCGAAAAATCCGCCATCTATCGCATCGGCCCGGACAACCTGGCTGAGACACTTTGGAGTTCCAAAGAAGACAACTTATTCGACGTATCGAGCTTCGCCGGTTCGCTCTATCTCGCTACCGGCTCGCAGGGACGCATCTACCGGCTGGACCCCAATCGCCAACCGGTTCTTATGACTCAGACCGGAGAGAGCGAAACGATGCGCCTGCTGCCGTCGCCCTCCGGTCTGCTCGCGGCAACCGCCGGCATGGGCAAGCTTTTTCGCTTGGGCGGCGGCGATTCCGCATCCGGTTCTTACGAAGCGCCTGTCCACGATGCGGGCGCCGTCGCCCGCTGGGGACGCCTCACATTTCTCGCGGGCGGCCAAGGCCGCTCGTCGTTTGAAACGCGCGCCGGCAATTCGGCCCACCCCGATGCCACTTGGAGCGATTGGGCGCCCATCTCGAACGGCGCGGTCCAAAGTCCCAACGCCCGGTTCGTTCAATGGCGCGCCAAGCTCGAAGGCGGCGCCACGGTGGAGAGCGTCTCCCTCGCCTATCTTCCGCAAAACGCCGCGCCCATCGTGCGCAGCGTAACCGTCACGGGCCTCGGCCCCAGCGCCGCGGCGAATCGTTCCACGCCTAGCTCCGCCGCCAGCTACTCGGTCACCGTCACCGACTCGGGCGAGGCCGCCTCGCCGTCCACCGGCACTCCCGCCGACACGCTTTCCAGACCCTCCGGCGCGCAGATGCAAATCTCCTGGCAAGCCGACGACCCGGACAACGACAAGCTTGTCTACGCGCTCTCCGTCCGCGCCGACGGCGAGTCGCTGTGGCTGCCGCTCAAGGACAATCTTTCCGACAACAGTTACACCCTCGATAGCGATTCGCTCGCCGACGGCCGGTACTTCTTCCGCGTCGTCGCATCGGACCGCCCTTCCAACCCACCCGGCGCCGCGCGCGAAGCCGAACTGGTCAGCTCTCCCGTGTTGATCGACAACACTCCCCCCACCGTGCGCCTCTCCGGCGCCAAGCGCGACGCCGCCTCCGCCGAACTCGACGTGGATGCCGAGGATGCCTCCTCGCCCCTGCGCCGCTGCGAGTTCTCCGTCGACGCCGGCCCCTGGACCGAAGTCGAAGCCGCCTCCGGCATCACCGACTCGCCCCACGAACAGTTCCACATCCGCGCCCCGCTCAAGCCCGGCGAGCATCTCCTCGTCGTGCGCGTCTTCGACTCGGCGGGCAACGCCGGCCTCGCCAAAACCATCTTCCGCTGAACCCCGGCGTTCGTAGTTACTAACTACTATTGCTCGCCGCCCGCGCTTCGATTAGTCTAAGCTATTCGCGAACCGCCGTTCGCCCAAAAGTGCTATGCCCATACCCACCGAACCCATCGGCAGTATCCCGCGGCCAAGCGAGTTGATCTCGGCTTTCGGGAAAATTCGCTCGGGCGAAATCTCCCAAACCGAGTTCGACGCCATCGCCCTGCGCGCCCTGCTCGATACCATCCGCCGCTTTGAGGAAACCGGCTCGCCCGTGATCACCGACGGCGAGCAAACCAAGCCCAGCTTCGCCACCTATCCCGTCGATGGGCTTTCCAATCTCGCCCCCGACGGCGTCGTCATTCCTTTCGCCGATGGGCACACCCGCCAGTTGCCCCGCTTAACCGCCGGTCCGTTTCGCTACGCCACGTACGCCTCCACCTATGTCGCCGCGGCTAGGCGCATGACGGAATTACCGGTCAAGCAGGCGGTCATTTCCGCCTCCGCGCTCAGCCTTCTCTATCCCGCCTCCGGAATCCCCGATTACTCCCGCGAAGCCTTCCTCGCCGACCTGATCGACGAAGCGGCCGCCGACATCCGCCAGTGCCTCTTACAAGGCGCCGACAGCGTACAGATCGACTTCACAGAGGGCCGCCTCTCGCTCAAACTCGACCCCTCCGGCGGGTTGCTCGAATCCTTCGTCGATCTCAACAACCGCGTCCTCGACCGTTTTTCCGCGCTCGAGCGTGAGCGCATTGGCGTCCACACTTGTCCCGGTGGCGACCGGGACGCCACGCATAGCGCCGACGTCAATTACGCGGGTCTTCTGCCGGTTCTCTTCCGCATGCGCGCCGGCCGCTTCTATGTTCAATTAGCCAGCGAAAAGGATCCGCGCAGCGTGCTGCGGACCATCCGCCATTATATGCAGCCCGGCCAAACGGTGTTCGTTGGAGTCATCGACCCTATTCATCCCGCCGTCGAAACTCCGTAGCAGGTTCGGGACCGCGTCTTGACGGCGGCCGAGTATTTGCCGCTGCCCCAATTAGGCACAACCGACGATTGTGGATTCTCTCCCTTCGGCGACGACGAGTCCACTTCGCGCGACATCGCATTCGCAAAAATCCGCGCCCGCGTTCAGGGCACCGCGCTCGCTTCGGAGAGATTAACTTGACTATCCAAATGACGACTGAAACGCCACGCACTCGATGGGCGTTAACCGCCATCCTTTCGACTTGCCTTCTCGTGTCGTTGGCGTTTGCCGCTTACCCGATGTATGTCATCCGTCCGTTCCGCGCGCAGGGTGCGCGGGAATTGGCACTGGCGTTGGTGGCCGCGCGTTACCGGACTTCCGTTACCCTTGTCTCCGCCCTCGTCGCGCTAGCCGCACTTGCCGCCTTCTGGCGCCGCCAGCCTTTTCAATGGCGGAGCGCGCTTGCTCCGGCGGCCGCCGCACTGGTCTGCGCACTGGCGGTGCTCGCCCACATCAACGTCTACGAAATCATGTTCCATCCCCTAGGGCGTCCGTCGTTTTCCTCCGCGCGCGACAGCAAGCTCGATAACCGGGAAATGGTCATCGCGGTCAAGATGGACGGCATCGCCCGCGCTTATCCGATCCGAGATCTGGCGTATCATCACATCGCCAACGACGTGCTCGGAAAAACCGCCATCGTCGCCACTTATTGAACGCTCTGTCACACCGGTCTGGTGTGGACGAGGGAAGTGGCGGGACTGCGTCTTACGTTTCATCTGTCCGGCATCAATAACCAGAACTTCATCATGCGCGACGACGAAACCGGAACTTACTGGCAGCAGATTAACGGCCTCGCCATTTCCGGCCCGCTCAAAGGGCGTCAATTGACACTCGTTCCTTACGATGAGTTGACTTTCGGGACGTGGAAAGCCGAAGAGCCGCAAGGCACGGTTTTAAAAGACGTGCCGCGTTACGCCTCCGACTACGCCCGCCGGGATTGGGACGTGCGCATGAAACGCGAACCCGTCGTCATCGATTTCGCCGAACATGGCATGAAAGCCCGCGACTTACTTCTCGGCGTCCATGCGTTCGGAGCCAGCCGGGCATTTCTTTTCGACCGGATCCTGAAAGAAAAGCTCGTCAAGGATCACGTCGGTGCGGAACCCGTGCTGCTGGTGTTAGGCCCCGACGGCGAATCCGTCCGCGTGTTCCGCGACCGCATCCCCGGCGTCGACGGAACCCCCGATTTCTACCGCATGTCCCCCGATAAACCCGGCGCCCTGCTGATGGACGCATCGACCGGCAGCGAATGGAACTTCCAGGGCTGCGCGACTTCGGGCAAATCGACCGGCGTATGCCTTGAACGCGTCCCCGCGATCAAGGATTACTGGTTCGACTGGCGTAATTACAATCCGGACACCACCATCTACGGTGGAAAGTAAGCGCCCTCTAACCCGCTAACTTCCGCGCCGCCGCCTTGGCGAAGTAAGTCAACACAAAATCCGCCCCCGCCCGCCGGATCGCGATCAACGACTCCATCATCGCCCGGTCGCCATCGAGCCATCCGTTCCGCGCCGCCGCCACGATCATGCTGAACTCCCCGCTCACCTGATACGCTCCCACCGGCACGTCGAAGCGGTCCCGCGCTTGGCGGATCAGGTCCAGACACGGCATTGCCGGTTTCACCATCACCATGTCCGCGCCCTCTTCCAGATCCAACTCGATCTCCCGCATCGCCTCCCGGCCGTTCGCCGGATCCATCTGGTACGACCGCCGGTCGCCGAACTGAGGCGCCGATTCCGCCGCCTCGCGAAACGGCCCATAAAACACCGACGCAAACTTCGCCGCATAAGAAACGATCGGCGTATTTTCGAACCCAAACGCGTCCAGAGCCGTCCGCATCGCCGCCACGCGCCCGTCCATCATGTCGCTCGGGGCGACCAGATCGGCCCCGGCGCGTGCATGCGACACCGCCGTCTTCGCCAGCCATTCGAGCGTCGCGTCGTTGTCGACAGTCGCCTCCGCGCCCTCGCCCGCAAGCGCGCCGCAGTGCCCGTGGCTGGTGTACTCGCAATTGCAAACGTCGGTCATCACCAGTAACCCGGCTACTTCCCGCTTCAGTGCCCGCACCGCTTTCTGCACGATGCCGTCGTCGGCGTAAGCTCCGCTCGCCGTCTCGTCTTTGACATCGGGAAGGCCGAAAAGAATCACCCCACCCAAGCCCAGCGACTTCACCTCCGCGCACTCCTTCACCAGCTCGTCGACGGAAAGCTGGTAGTTACCCGGCATCGCTCCGATCTCTTTCCGCACGCCTTCGCCCTCGCGGACGAACAGCGGCAGTATCATCTGTGACGGCGCCAGCCGCGTCTCCCGCGCCAGCGCCCGCAACGGCTCGCTCGCGCGCATCCGGCGCATTCGGTGAATTGGAAATGCCATGAGGTTATACTGACAAGTTTAATGCAGCCTCCGGCGCGCCGATACTTTATCGAAGGCCGCGTGCAAGGCGTCGGCTACCGCTGGTTCGCCCTCCGCGCCGCCCGCCAGACCGGTGTCGAGGGCTGGGTGCGCAATCTCGCCGACGGCCGCGTCGAAGTTTTCGCCATGGCGGAGGACCTTGACTCCCTGGAACGCTTCGCCGCGCTTCTGGCTCGCGGGCCCGACCGCGCCGAGGTGACCAACGTCGAACAACTCGAAGCCGCGCTCGAATCGCTCTCCGGTTTCCGCATCCTTTGACCGCGCTGTTACAATAGCGTTTCCCCACAATGGACCATTTGAAATCCCTGATCCGCGAGGTGCCCGATTTTCCCAAACCCGGCATCCTCTTCTACGACATCACCACTCTGCTGAAGGACAAGGACGGCCTGCGGGAGGTCGTCGATTCTCTCCGCGCCCGATATGGCGATTCCGGCGTCTCCACCGTCGTCGGCATCGAGGCTCGCGGCTTCATCTTCGCGCCCGTCCTCGCCTACGCCATCGGCGCCGGCTTCGTTCCCGTCCGCAAGCCGAATAAACTTCCCGCCGCCGTCGAACGCATCGAATACGCGCTCGAATACGGCACCGACACCCTGGAAATTCATAAGGACGCCATCGTTCCCGGCCAGAAAGTGCTCATCGTCGACGACGTCCTGGCCACCGGGGGCACTGCCGCCGCCGTCGCCAAGCTGGTCGAGAACCTCGGTGGCAGCGTCTCCGGGCTCGGCTTCATCCTCGAACTCGATTTCCTCCACGGCCGCGCCAAACTCGGCGCCCACAACGTGCAATCTCTCTTGCACTATTAAATGACTCCCCGCCGGGCCCGGCTCCGTTCGCCGGCCAAAATTAATCTCGATCTTCGCGTCCTTCACCGCCGCCCGGACGGCTTCCACGAGCTGCGCTCCGTCTTCCACACCGTGTCCCTTTCCGACACCGTCGATCTCGAATACACGCCCGGCCGCCGCTTCTCGCTCGCTGTCGAATCGAACGTCGAAATCCCCGGCGAAAACCTCGTCACCCGCGCCGCCGGTCTGCTCCGCGAGGAGTGCGGCCTCTCCGGCCATTGGACCGTGCGTCTCATCAAGAAAATCCCCATGGGCGCGGGCCTCGGCGGAGGGTCTTCCAACGCCGCCGCCATCCTGCTCGCCATGCCCGTCGTCGCCGGCAAATGCATCGCGCTTCCCCGCCTGATCGCCCTCGCCGCTTCGCTCGGCAGCGACGTCCCGTTCTTCCTTATGGGCGGAGCCGCCGCCGCCCTCGGCCGTGGTACGGAGCTTTACCCGCTTCCTTCGCTCTCTCCGGCCTCCGGACTCCTCGCCGTTCCGCCCATCCACGTCTCCACCGCCGAAGCCTACCGCGGCCTCCGCCGCGCATTGACTTCAAGCCCGCCGTCATCTATTCTTAATAGTTTCCAAGGCTCGGTGTGGCGGTTGGATGAGTGTGCGAAAACGGAGGATGGGGGCGCCGTCAACGACTTCGAAGCGACGGTCTTCCTGAAGCACCCCGAGTTGCGGAAAATCAGGGACCGGCTACGGCGTGTTGGAGCTTCCCCCGCGCGGATGAGCGGCAGCGGCTCGGCGATTTTCGGCCTGTTCCCGGACCGTTCGGGACGCGACGCCGCCTTGGCCAGTCTCAAGAAGGAATTCGGTGATATTCTGTTTCCCATCTCGCTTCTCGGCCGCGCCGCCTATCGCTCCTTGTGGCGCCGCCAGTTGCATCCCCATTGCCGTCCCGCGGCGGAGGAAGGCATGACATGGCCGCCACGAAGCCGGTACTGTCCATGAGATTCGACCAACTCAAGATCTTCAGCGGAAACGCCAACCCCACGCTGACCGCCAAAATCTGCGCCTCCCTCGGCATCCCCGTCGGCAAGGCGTCGGTCAATCGTTTTTCCGACGGCGAAACCGATTTGCAGATCGAGGAAAACATTCGCGGCGCCGACGTCTTCTTGGTCCAGTCCACCTCCACGCCGGTCGACCAGAACATCATGGAACTGCTCCTGATGATCGACGCCGCCAAACGCGCCTCGGCGCAAAGGCTCACGGCGGTGTTACCATATTATGGGTATGCGCGGCAGGACCGGAAGGATCGGCCGCGAAAGCCTATCTCCGCCCGGTTAGTCGCGAATCTGATTCAACGCGCCGGGGCGGATCGTGTTTTGGCTCTGGATTTGCACGCTGCGCAAATTCAGGGCTTTTTCGATGTCCCGGTGGACCACCTGTTCGCCTCTCCCGTCTTCATCGATTTTTTCGATTCGATCGGGACCAGGAATTACACGGTGGTTTCCCCCGATGCCGGCGGCGTGGAGCGGGCTCGTGCTTTTGCCAAACGCCTGAACGCCCCGCTGGCGATCATCGACAAGCGTAGAACCGATGTGAATGTGGCCGAAGTGATGCATATCATCGGCGATGTCGGTGGACAGGATTGTTTGATCGTGGACGATTTGATCGATACCGCCGGAACGCTCGTGAAAGGCGCCGAAGCTCTCTTTGAACAGGGCGCTACCGGCGTCACCGCCTGCGCCACCCATGCCGTTCTCTCCGGCCAGGCCGTCGAGCGGATCGAGGAGTCGCGCATCAGCCAGGTCATCGTCACCGATTCCATCCCGCTCAGCGAGGCCGCCCGCCGCTGCTCCCGCATTAAGGTTCTTTCCGTGGCCGGATTGCTCGGCCGCGCCATACGATCGATTCATGAAGACGGCTCCGTGAGCACGTTGTTCGTTTAAACCGTGCCACACCGTTACCGGACCGCGACCTTATTGGAGCGGCAAGAAAGAGGAGTTTGAAATGAGGAAGGATATCACCATCGCCGCCGAGCCCCGCGCTTCCCGCGGCAAGAACGAGGCCCGCCGCCTGCGCGCCAAAGGCCAGACGCCCGCCATCCTGTATGGCGTAGGCCTGGACCCCGTCGCCATCGCCGTCAGCCCCAAGGAGGTCTCGAAAATCCTCCGCAGCGGCACCGGCCACAATACGATTTTCAACGTCTGCATCGAAGGCAGCGCGCCCGAGCCCGCCATGATCGTCGACTGGCAGACCGAGCCGCTCAAGGACGCACTGCTTCACGTCGATCTGAAGCGCATCGATCTCACCCGCCACATCTCGGTAAAGATCCCCGTACACACCGCCGGCGACGCCAAGGGCGTCAAGCTCCAGGGCGGCCTGCTCGAAGTCGTCACCCGCGAGATCGAGCTCGACTGCCTGCCCGACGACATCCCGGAACAGTTCACCGTCCAGGTCTCCGATTTGGTGATCGGCCAGAGCATCCGCGCCTCCGACATCCCACTTTCCGGGTCCATGCGGCTTATCAGCCCCGCCGACCAAGTCATCGTCCACGTCGTCACGATTAAGGCCGAAGCCGTCGCCGAACCCGCCGCCGAAGTGGCCGTCGTCGCCGGTGCCGAGCCGGAAGTGATCAAGAAGGGCAAGAAAGAAGAGGAAGCCGCCGTCGAATCCAAAGACACCAAGAAGAAGAAGTAGCGCGGCGCGGGGGCCTTGGCTGTCATGTCCGGCGAATACCGTTGGCTCGTCGCCGGTCTGGGCAATCCGGGGCCGGATTACGAGAATACGCCGCATAACCTCGGCTTTCTCGTCGTCGACCGTATCGCCGCCCGCAACGCCATTCGCATTTCCCGCAAGGAGTCGATGGCGCTGGTGGGGCGGGGAAGCGTCGCGGGGGAAACCGTTCTCCTGGCCAAGCCGCAAACGTTCATGAACCTGAGCGGATCGTCGGTGAATGGTTTATTGGTCAAACATGGGCTGAGGCCCGAAGAGTTAATTTTGATTTATGACGAACTGGATTTACCCTGGAAATCGCTGCGCATCCGCCCCAACGGATCGGCGGGCGGCCATAATGGTGTCAGGGATGTCCTGCGAACCGTCGGTACGGGGGATTTCCCCAGGGTCCGCCTGGGTGTTCACGGCGGCCGCCGCGAAGGCGATGGCGCGCGTATCGTGCTCGCGGAATTTACGCGGGCGCAAAAACAGGAATTGGACGAACTGCTGGATCTTGCAGCGCTGGCGGTAGAGTCCATAATCGCTGAAGGCGTCGAAAAGTCCATGACGAAATTTAATCGTCGCGCCAACGGCTTAATTGAAGAGGAAGAATGAGGATTTACGAAGAGCTATTTATCGTCAAGCCGGACTTGGCCGAAGCCGAGGTGGATCCGCTTGTCGAACAGTTGACGCAAATCGTCGCCAAAGGCGGCGGAACCGTCGACAAGACAGAGAAATGGGGCGTTCGCAAGCTCGCTTACCGCGTCCTGAAATATAACGAAGGTTTCTACGTCCTGCTCCAGATCACCGCCGGCCCGGAGACGGTGAAGGAGATCGAGCGCCGCCTCCGCGTGGCCGATTCGGTGATGAAGTTCATCACCGTGCGCATCGACGAGAAACTGAAGAAACTCGCCAAGCGCAAGAAGGCCCGCGACAAGCGCGCCGCGCGTAAACCGGCGCCCGTCGTTCACGCGCCCGCGCTGCCGGAATTCGCCGCGCCCGCGCCCGGCGCACCCATTGTCCCCGGCGCTCCGGCGCATCCGGCGCCCGCAAAGCCGGAGGCGCCCGCGGCACACGCCGATGCGGCGGCCGAAACGGCTCCCGCGGCGCCGCCCGCCGCTCCCGAACAGATCGCGGTCAAGGAAGAGGCTTAGGAGATTATCATGGCGGAAACCAGAGGTGGGCGCCCCATTAGCGCCTCGCAACGTCCGACCGGCGGCGATAAAGCCGTCGCCACGCGCAAACAATATTTCCGGCGCAAGAAGCTTTGCCGCTTCTGCGTCGAAAAAATCGACGACATCAATTACAAGGACGTCAGGCTCCTCAACGCCTTCCTGTCCGAGCGCGCGAAAATCACCCCGCGCCGCATCACCGGCGTCTGCGCCCCGCACCAGCGGCGGCTCAGCGAAGCCATTAAACAGGCGCGCAGTATCGCCCTCGTGCCCTACGCCACCGCGCCCTAACCCGGAGGTATTTACAAAATGGACGTCATTCTAAGAGAAGACATCGACAAACTCGGCCAACGCGGCCAAATGATCAAGGTCGCCCCCGGCTACGCCCGCAATTTCCTGTTGCCCAAGCGCCTCGCCGTCGCCGCCACCGAATCGAACAAGAAGATCGTCGAGCAGGAGCGCCAGTCCCACCTCCGTAAGGAGGCCAAGTTCGCCGGCGAGGCGCAGGACCTCGGCAAGCTCCTCTCCGCCGTCACCGTCACCATCGCCCAAAAGGCCGGTGAGAACGATCAACTCTTCGGCTCCGTCACCGCCCAGGACATCGCCGCCGCGCTCGAAAAGCTCGGCTACTCCATCGACCGGCGCAAGATCCAACTCGACGAGCCGATCAAATCGCTCGGCGAGCACAAGGTCGCGGTGAAACTCCATCGGGAAGTCTCCGTCGAGATTTCCGTCAGCGTCGTCAAGGAAGCCGACTAACCTGCCCGGCGTCTACGAAGCCCCGGTATATGACGTGCTGCTTGCGGCGGCGCGCGGCCGGATCGGTGTGGACCATCGCTTTCTCCACGCCGTTCTCGACCGCCCCGCCGAAGCGCTCCCCGCTCTTCTCCGCTTCGCCTCCGAAGCCTATTCCGCCTACCCCATCAACCTCGAAGCCGATCTCGTCTCGATCTTCCGCTTCCTCCGCGCCCCCGAAGCGCTGCCCTTTTATCTCGCCGTCCTGCGCGAGGAGCCCACCGATCCTTATGACAATCTGGTCGGCGCTTTCGCCGATCTCGGCGCCGCGGCGCTCGAACCGCTCCTCGATCTGTACCGCCTTCTCGCCGAGGACGAGTCCGCCGAAACCGCGTTCATCCTCGCCTCGCTCGGCGTCCGCGCCGAACGCATCCTCGCCATCCTCCTCGAGCGCCTCGAATACGATTTGATCGACGGCTCCGTCAGCCTCTCCCTCTATGCCGATCCGGCCGCCCTTCCCGCCCTTCGCAAGCTGCTCGCCGAAATTCCCCCTGCCGACACCCACCTCCGCCACGCGCTCGAATTGGCGATCGCCGATATCGAAACTCCCCACGAACCGGCCGTCTCCGAGCCATTCGATATTTGGGAAGAGATCCCCGAAACCGAACCTCCCGACTTCGATCTCCTCGAAGAGGAGGACCGCATCGAGGCTCTCTCCAACGCCTCCGCCGATTACCGCGCCGCCGCCGCCCACAGCTTCTTCAATCGCGAATATACGCCCGAGGCGAAGACCCGCCTTTTCGAACTCGCCCGCCGCGACCCCAGCCCCGAAGTGCGCGCACGCAGTTGGGAGGCTCTTCTCGAATCCGCCGCCGAACCCGAGATCCGCGAAGCCATGCAATCGGCCGCCGCGAATCCCGACGCTCCGCTCGTCGAACGCGCCGGCGCCGCCGTTGGCCTTTCGCAACTCGCCGATAGCCCCGAAGTCCGCGCCGTCATCGAGTCGCTATACGCCTTCCCCGAAGTCCGCGCCAAGGCCCTCGAAGCCATGTGGCGCTCGCTCGACCGCTCGTTCGCGTCGTATTTCCCCGCGCCCCTCGACGACGCCGACCTCGAGACCCAGCGCCAGGCCATCTGGGGCGTCGGCTATCTCGCCATCCGTTCCGAAGCCCGGCGCCTGGAGCGTTTCTTCGAGGAAGAAGATCTCCGCGCCGACGCCCTCTTCGCCTACGCCCTCGCCGTCCCCGCGCAAATCTCCCCCAGCCGCATCCACTCTCTGTACCGAAAGGTCGAAACCCTCGCCGGCGGCCTGTCCGAAGGCGAAGCCGACCTCATCCGCCTCGCACTCGACGAACGCCTCGCCCTCGGCGGCTTTCCCCCCGTCTTCCATAAGGACGACGCCGCGCCCGAAGACGAAGCGCCCGCCGCGGCGCCCTTAAAGGCCGGCCGCAACGACCCCTGCCCCTGCGGCAGCGGCAAAAAATTCAAAAAATGCTGCGGCGCCGCGACCTGACCGCCGCGATCGCAACGGAGTTCCGGCCGGTCTCCCTCCCACGACTTTTCATTACTGTGTCATGATCGGAGTATGGAGCGCACTACGAAACAGTTCACCATCTCGCTGCCTCCCGATTTGGCCGCGCAGGTCGTCAAGGTCGCGAAGGCCGAGAGCCGCACCATCAGCGAACTGTTTCGCGAGGCCTTCCGCTCCTATCGCGCCCAGCGCATTCGAGAGCTTCTCGAAGCCTCGGAACGGGAAGGCCGGCGCCGGAATCATCAAGGATACACACCGGACGATGTTGAAGCTCTCATCCATGAGGTAAGAAACGAAGCCGGCCCGCGCCGGTGATCGTCGTTGTTGACACCAACGTCTGGGTGTCGGCGCTGGAATTTGGCGGCACGCCCGCTCTCGCGCTTACGCGGGCTCTTACGGTCGACCGGCTCGCGATTTCCGGCTTCATCGAGGCTGAAGTCGTCCGAGTGCTTGTAGGGAAGTTCGGACGCGAGAAAGCCGCGTTACAAAAAACCCTCAACGAACTCCTGCAGTCGGCTTTCCGCGTACGAATTGCCGGCGCAATTCGCGGTGCCTGCAGGGACCCCAACGACGATGCCATCCTGGAGACCGCCGTGGCGGCAAACGCAAGTCTCCTCGTCGCCGGCGATAAGGATCTTCTCAGCCTCCGGTCGTTTCAGCGCATAGAAATTGTGAACCCGGCCTCCTATCTTCGCCTTGGGCTTTCAGGGGGTGGCTCGCTCAACCTCCCGCCTCCCGGTCCTACAATGTAAAGCATGACGCCGATCGCCCTGCGCTGTGACCGCAAAAACATTCTCGCCCGATTTTGTCGTTTTGAAAGATGAATTGGATCGACGCCATCGCGGATAAGAAGAGCCGGTTGGACGCGCTGCGCCCCTTCGCGCCCGAGGCACTGAGCCGCCTGGAGCGTTACTACGACATAGAAATCACTTACACCTCGAACGCGATCGAGGGGAACACACTCAGCGCCGTCGAAACTACTCTTGTGATCGAGCAGGGCGTTACCATCGGCGGCAAGCCACTCAAGGATCACCTGGAAGCTCTTGACCACTATGACGCGATCCGGTACGTGCGCGAACTCGCCGGCGAAAAGATGCCGTTGAAGGAGAGCGACGTGCGCAACCTTCATCGCCTTGTCGTGCAGCGTTCGAATCCCGGCATCGCAGGAAGTTATGCCGACTTGGTCCGCTACGTCCGTACGGATGCGGGCCGGCACCAGTTTCCGTCGCCGTCGGAAATCCCCTCTCTCATGGGGGATCTCGCCAAATGGCTCGCCGCCGCCCCGGATACGCCGGAAGCCGCGTTTACGGCCCATCGCCGTCTGGTGGACATCCACCCGTTCAACGACGGTAACGGCCGCACCGCGCGGCTCTTAATGAACCTGATTCTCATTCGGGCCGGATATCCTCCCATCGCCGTGCGCCCGGCGGACCGGGCTGCCTACATTCTTGCGCTGCAGACGTCGCAAGCGGGGCGGGGAAGCGCCGGCTTCGACGACTTACTTTACGAGCGCCTCGACGCGACGCTCGCCGATTACCTCGGAGTCCTCGCAGACGTCCAGTCCCCGGAAACGAGCGGCGCTACGCCGCCCTGAATCCCGCGCGTCTTGTCATATCCCCCGCAGCGTCCGCCGCAGCCCCGCCGGCGACATCCCGAAGTGCCGCCGCAGATGATACGCCAAGTGGCTCTTGTGCGTGAATCCGGTCTCCGCCGCCACCTCGCTGATCGTCAGCTTGTCGTCGCCCAACAACTCTTTCGCCCGCTCCACTCGCCGCTCGATCACATATTGATGCACCGGCTTGCCCACCGCCCGGCTAAACGCGAGTTTACACTGCGACAGGCTCAATCCGGCCACGTCCGCGATCTCTTTCAACCGCAAATCGCGCTTCAGATTGTCTTCGATAAACGAAATCACCTCACGCAGCCGGCGTCCCGGCATTCCGTAGCTATACTGCTTCGGCGCCACCTGCTTCGTGCTGTGCCGGTTCACCACCGACGCCGCCAGCGCCAGTGCCAGCGCCTCGTAACACAGGCGCCCGCCGGGATAGCCCGCCTCCATCTCCGCCTTCAACGCCCAGCCGATATGCTCCATCTGCGGATCGCGAATCTGAAACCGGTTCACCACTTTCACCCGCGCCGGATCGCCTTCCGCTTGCCGCGCCGCCTCCTCCAGCAATCCTCCGGGCAGCCTCAGGATCAGCGCCGTGTCTTTTTCTTTCAACTCCCACCGGCTCGCCGTGCCCGGCGGAATCACGTCGATGTCGCCATGCACGCTCGGCCCGCGATGATACCGGCCATCCCGCCGGCATCCAACCTCCACCGTCGCTCCGACGTGAATCGACACGATCGCCCTGCGCGAGGCCGGGGAATCGACGACGCCCTTCGGATCCGACCACAACAGCACGCGCAACTCATCGGCCCGCAGCGGGCCGTTGGCTTTGTCCGGTACCGTTGCCGCCCCGGTCGTTCTCACCAGCGTCGTGCCGCTCATCTCCTCACCTTCCCGTTTCTTTTATTGTCCCCGAACTCTGGATTCCGGCCCCCCTCCAACTTCAACATCGCCGCGCCCAAAAC
>VFSW01005213.1_pt1 | contig 19270 bp, 15 predicted proteins | sample 5358111 | NCBI WGS metagenome assembly VFSW01 (sample SAMN11554181, study PRJNA540505) | mine drainage metagenome | isolation source: sediment from site ElyBrook_90M | place: USA: Ely Copper Mine, Vershire, VT | collected 2017 | reverse complement strand
ACCGCCACCGCAGGCGGCAAGCAGCGAAAACCCCAGGAACCAGGCAGCGCGGCGCAGAATCGGCATCATGATGCTAGCGGTCCTTGTCGATGAATTCTTCAGCGGATGTCGTCGGCCGATACGCCCGGCGGCAGCAGAGCGGGCACGTGCGCCGCGCCCGCGAATCCGCGCGGCAGCTTGATGACGCTCAGGACCAGATCCTGCGTCGATATCACGAACACCTTGTGACCGTTCGCCCGCTTGGCGGCCGAAAGGGCGTATTCGGCATAGTGCTGGCCGAGCAACACACCGAGGTCGGGCTTGCTGCGCCCGGCCCAAGCCACGCCGAACACCGTGCCTTGATGCGAAACGTACTCGCGCACCTGGGTTTCGTCAGGCAGGGTGATTGCGTGCACATCGAAGGCCGTGCCCGCGGTCACCGCTTCCGCCACCCCGTGCAATGCCGCGTGATCCACGGCGATGGACTCCACGCCCTGGCCGAGACCCGCTCGCGAGCCCTGCGCCCCCAGCAGCCCAAAGCCCAGGGCGAGCAAGGCGGCCACCGGGGCGGCGGAGCTCGGTCGACCGCGGGTGCACGAATCTCCGCGAAGAATGTTCGGCATCATCCCAGCATCACCTCGTGACCCGTTGAGCGTGCCCGGCATTCTACACAAATCGTTCCCGGGACGCGGTCGGTCCGCCGCGGCCGATTTTCGTGACGCCGTTCACGATATTGCCGGCGCGGGCCGGCGCGCCGTCGACAGCAACCACAACGCGGCCGCGAGCACGCAGTAGGCGAGGCAGAACTGGCTGCCGACGTCGCGCTCGACGCCGCCGAGGCGCCACAACGCGTACAGGCTGCCGTCGGCCCGCACCGAATGAATGACACCGAACGCGCAGAGCGCGGCACCCGCCGCCAGATATCCGGCAGCGCGTCGCAGCCTGCCTTCGATCATCTCAACGACGAACGCCGCCCAGAGTGTGGCGGTGATGATGAACCCGTTGCCGAGCGCCACGATCACGGCGAAGGCCGGCAGGCCGTGATCCGCCTGGGTCATCAGCGCGGCGAAGCGATCCGGGGAAATATACTGCGGATTGCCGAGCTCGATGGCGACCAGCCGGGCGATGGCGGGCAGGAAGCTGAACGCCACCGCCGGCGCGTGCCGCGGCGGGACCGCTGCGAACGCCTGCACCGTGATGTCGAGCGCAACGAACACCAGCACCGGTGCCAGCACCGCGAGCGGCACCAGTTCGATGAGACCCGCCAGATAGCCGAACATGCCTCCCAGGCCGATGAACAGGCCGGTGAGCAGCGTATAGCCGGACCGCGCGCCCATGCGCTTGTAGGCCGGGTGACCGATGTAGGGCGTGGTCTGCGCGACTCCGCCGGCGAAACCCGCGACCAAAGTGGCGACCGCTTCGCCGAGCAGGATGCCGCGCACATCGTAATCGTCGCCGGCCGCCCGCGCGCTTTCCGTATTGTTGATCCCTCCCACCACGGTCAGCAGCGCGAACGGCACGATCAGCGGCAGATAATCGCCCATGCCGCCAAGCCCCGCGAGCAGATGCCCGTCCACGTGCGGCACGGCGAGTCGCCAGGTCGGCGGCACCGGCGCGGGCGCCGACATCCCGGCCAACCCCAGGGCGCCGGCGACATGGTAGAGCGCGGTACCCACCAGCACCGCGAGCAGCACGCCCGGGAACCGCGCGGGCACCGGCGCCCGGGTCAGCAGGGCGTACAGGATCAGCCCCAGGGTCACGAATCCGACGAGCGGCACCCGCATCAGTTCGACCATCGGCAGGAAACCGATGAGCATGAGCGCGATCCCGGCGAGCGAACCGAGCAGGCCCGCTCGCGGCACGAGCCGCTGCACGGCGCGACCGAAGAAGGCGAGAGCCAGCTTGATCGCACCCATCGTGACCGTGGCCGCCATTCCGAGGTACCAGGTCGCGAGGCCCGCCGCCTGCGCGTCCAGGCCTGCCGCCCGGTACCGCGCGAACGAGGGACCGAGCACCAGCAGCACCATGCCGATGGTCGAAGGCGTGTCGATTCCGAACGGCATGGCGGTGACGTCTTCCCGGCCGGTGCGCCGCGCAAGCCGCAGGGCGAGCGCCGTGTAGATCGCATCGCCCACCAGCACGCCCAAGGCGGTTCCGGGGAACATCCTCCCGAACACGATGTCCGCCGGCATGCCGTAACCGCCGATCAGCACCCCCGACATGAGGGCGAGCACCGACAGGTTGTCGACGACCAAACCGAGGAAGCCGTTGACGTCGCCTGCGACGAGCCTCGTTGCCTTCGCCACTCAGCCGCCGAGGTTCAGCAGCGCAGCATTGCCTCCGGTCGCCGTGGTGTTCACGGTGAGCGTGCGCTCGTGCGCGAAGCGCGCAAGGTATTGCGGTTCACATAGGTGTTGCCGATGGCGGTCGACGCGAATATCCGCCGCCAGAACGACTCGAGCCGAGTCTGCACGCCCAGCGTCAGCCCGTAACCGCTCGAACGGATGGACCCGAGCACCGCATCCAGATCGGCGGCCGGGTAACGCACCACATGCAGAATCGGGCCGAACTGCTCCTGGGTCAGCTGCGCTGCGTCCCGCAACTCGATCAGGTGAGGCGCAACGAAGCTGCCGTGCGCGAGCGACGCGTCCAGCCGGCAAACCTTTAGGATCCGCGCCTCGCCGCGCATGCGCTCGACATGCTCGATCAATCCGGCCGCCGCCTGCGGCGTGATCACCGGTCCTACGTCGGTGGCGAAGTCCGACGGGTCGCCGATCACCAGCTCGTCCATCGCCCCGATCAGCATGTCGATCACCGTATCGGCGATGTCCTCCTGCAAGAACAGCAGGCGCAGCGCCGAGCAACGCTGGCCGGCGCTGAGGAAGGCCGAGCTCACCACGTCGTCGACCACCTGCTCGGGCAGGGCGGTGGAGTCCACCAGCATGGCGTTCAGACCGCCGGTTTCGGCGATCAGCGGCAGGATGGCGCCGGTGCGCGCGGCAAGCGCGCGATGCATCACGCCCGCGGTCGCGGTCGAGCCGGTCATGGCGACCCCCGCGAGCGCCTCGTGGGCGAAGGCGACCGCGCCGAACTCCCGCCCGCGAGCGGGCGTCAGCTGCAGCGCCGATGCCGGAACCCCCGCCTCGTGCAGCAGCTCGACGCAGCGCGCCGCGACCAGCGGTGTGGATTCGGCGGGCTTCGCGACCACGGAATTGCCCGCCGCGAGCGCGGCCGTCACCTGGCCGGCGAAAATGGCCAGGGGAAAATTCCAGGGACTCACGCAGGCGAATACGCCGCGACCATGCAGGGACAGCTCGTTGCACTCGCCGGTCGGGCCCGGCATGCGCACGGGACCGGCGAACCGCTCGCGCGCCTGCGCGGCGTAGTAGCGGCAGAAGTCCACCGCCTCGCGCACCTCGCCGAGCGCGTCGCCGAGCGTCTTGCCCGCCTCGCGCGTCAACAGCGCCTGAAAGTCGCCGCGCCGCGCCTCGAGGAGATCCGCCGCTCGCTCGAGCGTCTCGGCGCGCGCCGCGCCCCCCCGCGCATTCCACGGGCCTTGCGCGCGCGCGGCGTTGGTGAAGGCTTCCGCGATCTCCCGCGCCGTGGTCTCGCGGACGATGCCCACCCGCTCGCGCCGATCGGCCGGATTGGTCACGGCCGTCCCATCGCCTCGGAGCATCACTCCGTCGATGATGGGTGCCGCGCGCTGCGCACCCTCCCGCCGGGCCGCGAGCGCCTCGCGCAGCGCCCCGACCACCAATGGATCGCCGAGATCCACGCCGCGGGAATTGCGCCGATCCGCAAACAGCGCCGGCGGCAGCGGCAGGCGCGGGTGCGCGGCGCCACCCGCCAGTTCGAGCGTCGTGATCGGATCGCGCACCACCTCGGTCCCCGGCACCTGCTCGTCCATGAAGCGATTCACGAAGGAGGTGTTCGCCCCGTTCTCGAGCAGCCGGCGCACCAGGTAAGCGAGCAGATCCTTGTGCTCGCCCACCGGCGCATAGACCCTCACCGGCGGGAAATCGGGCACCAGTCGCCGGGCCTGCGCGTACAGCAGCCGCCCCATGCCGTGCAGGCGCTGGAATTCGTAACTCGCTCCCGGCGGCGCGAGTTCGAGGATCGCGGCGATGCTGTGCGCGTTGTGCGTCGCGAATTGCGGGCGAATCGTATCGCGATAAGCGAACAAGCGGCCGGCACACGCCAGATACGACACGTCGGTGGCCGCCTTGCGCGTGTACACCGGGTACGCGGCCAGCCCGCGCTCCTGGGCGCGCTTGATCTCGCTGTCCCAGTACGCGCCCTTCACGAGGCGGGTGGTGACGCGCCGGCCGTGGCGCCGCGCTTGCGCCGCCACCCAGTCGATGACGTCGAGGGCGCGCTTGCCGTAGGCCTGCACCGCGAGGCCGAGCCCGGGCCAGTCGCGTGTCTGCGGATCGGCGCACAAGGCGTCCATGACATCCAGCGACAGATCCAGCCGATCGGCCTCCTCGGCATCCACGGTGAGCTCGATGCCGAGCGCGGCGGCCCGCCGGGTAAGCTCGATCAGCCGAGGCACCAGGCGCCGCATCACGCGTTCGCGCTGCAGGAGTCCGTAACGCGGTTCGAGCGCCGACAGTTTGATCGAGATGCTCGAGGCCGCATGCGGCGCACGTCCGCGCGCCGCGGCGCCGATCACGTCGATGGCGTGTTCGTAGGCCGCGAGGTAGCGCCTCGCGTCCGCCGATGTGCGGGCGCCCTCGCCCAGCATGTCGAAGGAGCACAGGCCGACTTCGCTCTCGCGGTCGCTGCGCGCGAGCGCCTCCTCGATGTCACGGCCCACGACGAACTCGCCGCCGATGATGCGCATCGCGCGCCGCACGGCGAGCCGCACCACCGGCTCGCCCGCCTTGCGCGTGAGCGTCCTCAGCCACCCGCCGGTATCGTCGCGGATGGACGGATCCAGTTCCAGGATGCCGCCGGTGAGCATCAACCCCCAGGTCGAGGCGTTGACGAACAACGACTCGGACTTGCCTGCGTGCGCAGACCAGTCGCCGTTGGCGAGCTGCTCGGCGATCAGCCGATCCGCCGTCGCGTCGTCGGGTATCCGCAGCAGCGCCTCGGCGATGCACATCAGGGCGATGCCCTCCTGGTTGGAGAGCCCGAATTCCTGCAGGAACGCGTCGAGAAACGGGCGCTCGTCGCGCCGCGCGCGCGCGCCCTCGACCATGGCGACGGAACGCTCCATCGCGCGTTGCCGTGCCCCGCCGGTCAGCTCGAGCGCCCGCAGGAGGCGGGTAACCGCAAGCTCCTCGGCCTCGAGCGCATGCTCGTGCATCGCCCGACGTGCCGTGCTCTCGCTCGCGCCGGCGGGAGATTCCTTCAGATCGGCCGCCATGTCGGGCTCCCTCAAATCGGGCGATTATACGGCGGTCGCCATGCCTCGAGCGAGCGACGAGCGAAGCTGCGCCCGCGACGGCATGGCGCAATCCCCCGGGGACTTGCGCATCAGGGTGCTCTTGCCGAACAGCGACTCGACCAGGTCCACCGCAAGCACCGCCGTGCGATTGCGCAGGTCGAGCGCGGGATTCAGCTCCATGATGTCGAGCGAGCCGAGACGACCCGAGTCGGCGATCATCTCCATGCAGAGCTGCGCCTCCCGGTAGGTGAGCCCACCGGGCACCGTGGTACCCACGCCGGGCGCGATCTCCGGATCCAGGCAATCCACGTCGAAACTCACGTGCAGATGGGTGTCGGCGTCCAGCCCGTCGAGCGCGAGCTCCACCACCCGCCGCATGCCCAGCTCGTCGATGAAGCGCATGTCGAAGACTTCGAGGCCCTGCTCGTGCACGAAGCGGCGCTCGCCCGGATCGACGCTGCGAATGCCGATTTCGCGAATCCACTCCGGGCGCAGCGCCGGGCCGGCGCCGCCCAGGGAGACCAGCTCCCGCGGACCGAAGCCGCAGAGACACGCGAGCGGCATGCCGTGCAGGCTGCCGCTCGGACTCAGCTCGCTGGTGTTGAAATCCGCGTGCGCATCGAGCCACAGCACGCGCAGACGGCGCCCGTCCTCGCGGCAATGCCGCGCCACCGCCGAGATCGAGCCGATGCTCAAGGAATGATCGCCGCCCAGGAGTATGGGCAGCGCGCCCTCGGCGAGATCCCGATACACCGCCGTATGCACCGCCCGATTCCAGGCGACCACCTCGGCAAGATGCCGGAAGCCGTCCGTGGGCGGATGACCGGGATTCCCGGGACCCACGAGGTTCCCGCGGTCGACGACCCGCCGGCCGCCGTGCGCGAGCGCGGTATGCACACCGGCTACTCGCAGAGCCTCGGGGCCCATTGAGGCGCCCCGATCGCTCGCGCCCACATCCGTGGCGCCCCGATCAGGCTGATCGTAGCCACGGCTCCTCCTGCGCTTGCACCAGGCCGGATACAGCGGCCGCGCAAGTTTCTCCGGTCGCGCCGGTACCGCTGCCGGCGGCGGTCAATCCGGCGAGCAGATCCTTCGGGTCGGCGAGCCGCGGAATCAGATCGAGCTGCGCGCCGGGAGTCGCCTCGGCGCGCAACAGTCGCTGCAGGTAACGCAGCGTGGAGAAGTCGTTCAAGGCGAAGCCCACCGAATCGAACAGGGTGACATCGAGCGCCGTGCGCCTGCCCGGCATGCGCCCGGACAGTATCTCGGCAAGCTCGGTCACGGGCACGGTGGCATCGAGTTGCTGGATCTCCCCCTCGATGCGCGCCTGCGGCTCGTACTCGACCACGATGCGCAGGTCCGCGCGGCGCAAAATCTGCGGGTGCAGTTCGGTCTTTCCCGGGCAATCCCCGCCCACGGCATTCAAATGCATGCCGGGCTCGATCATCTCGGGCGAAAGAATGCAGGCATTGCGCTTATCCGCGGTCGCGGTGGTGACGATGTCCGCGCCGCGCACCGCTGCGCGCGTCGAGTCGCACGCCACCACCGCGAGGCCGGGCAGGGCCAGGCGTTCGAGCTTGCGGCGCAGCTTGGCCGTGGCGGCGGCATCGCTGTCGTACAGCCGCAGCTCGCGAATCGCGGTCAACCGGTGGAAGGCGATGGCCTGGAATTCGCTCTGCGCCCCGTTGCCGATCAAGGCCATCACGCGGCTCTCGGGACGGGCAAGGTGGCGTGCCGCGAGGGCGGAGATCGCCGCCGTGCGCAGCGCCGTCGCGTAGGTCATCTCGGACAGCAGCAGCGGGTAGCCCGTGGCCACGTCCGCGAGCACCCCGAAGGCCGTGACCGTGAGCAGCCCCGCCGCCGTGTTGCGCGGATGGCCGTTGACGTACTTGAACGAGTACAGCCGCCCGTCGTTGGTCGGCATCAATTCGATGACGCCCACGGGCGAATGGCTCGCGTGCCGGGCCGACTTGTCGAACTGCGGCCAGCGCCGATAATCCGCCGCGATCTCCCCGGCGAGTTCCTCCAGAAAGCGCGCGAGCCCGACGCCTGCGACGAGCTCGCCGATGCGGGCCGTGCCGATGTAATCGACCATCGCTCCTCCTTTGCATCGATGCCAAAGAAGACAGTGTCGCGCCCGGGTGCGATCAATGAAAAGCCAGAAAGCTGCCAGATTTACAGGTATATCTGTACAATTCGCCAACGGAAATTGGCGAAATGCCAATTCCCTGCGGACCGGACCGGAGAGCCCCATGGATGCCACCGATCACTCGTTATTGTCGCTGCTGCGAGCGAACGCCCGCACGTCGGTCGCCAGCATGGCGAAGAAACTCAAGGTCGCGCGCGGCACGGTGCAAAACCGTCTGGCCAGGCTGGAAGCCGATGGTGTGATCCTCGGCTACACGGTACGCGTTCGGCCCGATACCTCCGGGCCGCGCATCCGCGCTTTCATGAGTGTGGCCGTCGAGGGTAATCGCACGGACGACGTGCTGCGCGCCATGCGCGGCGACCCGGCGGTGGTGACCCTGCACACGACCAACGGGCGCTGGGACATGGTGGCGGAAATCGCCGCCGAAACGCTCGCGGAAGTCGATCGGGTGTTGCAGCGGATCGGCCGCATCGACGGCGTCACGCGCACCGAAACCAGCCTGCTGCTGTCAACCCACAAGTTCTAGCCGGCGCCCCGGGATGGCGGCGGCAGGAGGGCTGGGGGGCGTTCCCGGAAACTTCCGCGGGCCTCGCGAGTCCAAGCGCGTTGCGGGTAAAATACCGCTCGACCCGATAGCGCTTTACCGGAGGCATAAGAGATCATGAAATTCAATGCAGTCGGCCTGATCGCCCGGATGCTGTGGCTCGCGCCCATCGCTACCGTGGCGCACGCCGATATTCAAATCGGGGTGGGCCTCAACCTCGTTCCGCCTCCGCTCTACTATGGCCCGCCGCCGGCCTACTACAGCCCGCCGCCGCCCGTCTATTACGGGCCGGGCGTGGTGTACGGCGAGGGCGACTGGAATTATGGCGGCGACGGCTGGCGTGGTGGCGGCTGGGCCCACGACCGCTGGCACGACTGGCATGGTGGCGGCGATCGCGGCCGCTGGCATGGCGGCCGTTGAGACTCGACTTCAAGTCCAGACACTTTCGGAGATAAGAATTGAACATCATGGATCGCATTGTTTCGTTCCGCCGTCCGACCCTGTTGGCCGCGGCCCTTTCGGCGGGTCTCTTGCTCGCCGCCACGCCTGTGGTCACCCGGGCGCAAGGCACGCCGAGTGCCGGCGCGTCGGCCGCGCCGTCCGCGAAGTCCGCCAGCCTCGCCCCGGCGCACGGGATCGACGGCTTGATCGCCCACTTGCACGAGAAATTCATGATTACTCCGGCCCAGGAGGACCGGTTCCAGAAGCTCGCCGCGGTGATGCGCGACAACGCCGCCACCATGAGCAGCCTGGCCCGGAAGCGCTCCGAGGGCGCAAAGACCATGACCGCCATCGACGACTTGAAGTCGTATGCGGAGATCTCCGCGGCGCATGCCGAAGGATCGAAGAAGATGATCCCGGTCTTCCAGGCTCTCTACGACAGCATGTCCGATGTCCAGAAGCAGGCGGCGGACGCCGAGTTTCGCAGCCACTACTCGCAGGGCAGTCACAAGCACTGACGCGCGCGCTGGTCGGGGGCGCCGGCAGCCGTGCCGGCGGCCGGCCGCAGCCGTGACCAGGGCATCGGCGGCGTAAAGCCACACGCCGGCGCTCAACAGGTCGAATCGAGCCGCCAGCCTGCACGGCATCGAGCATATCCTCGCTCGACCTCGCCATGCAGCGCGACTGGCCGGGCCTTGCGGATGTGTCATAACCATCCCCGCGCCGGTCGCCGTGCATATTTCGATTGCGGTGCCTGATGACCGGTGCCAAGCTGATCGGGCGGCACTTACGGATCATGTGCATGGAGCATCCACCCGAGGCGGTCCCCGCGATGCAACTCGAGGCACCGGTCCTGCCGGCGCTCGAGGAGCTGTTGCCGCAGATCTACGAGGAATTGCGGCGCATCGCGCGCCGGCATCTGCGCGGCGAACGCGCCGATCACACACTGCAGACCACCGCGTTGATCCACGAGGCGTACCTGCGCATCGCGGACGGCATGCCGTCCGGCATCCGCGATCGCGTCCACTTCGTGGCGCTGACCGCGCGACTCATGCGCCAGATCCTGATCGATCACGCGCGCGCCCGCGCGGCGCGTAAGCGCCATGGGGGCGAGCGGGTGACGATGAACGACGCGTTCGAACTGGCGGCGAGCCCGCAGATCGATGTATTGGTCGTGGACGAGGCGCTGCATCTGTTGATGGCGCTCGATCCTCGCCAGGCGCACATCGTCGAGCTTCGCTTCTTCGGCGGGATGTCCATTGCGGAGACGGCGCAGGCGCTCGGCATCTCGGCGGCGACCGTGAAGCGCGAATGGACCGTCGCGCGCGCGTGGTTGCGGCGCGAATTATCGCGGCGATCCGCCTGATGGACTCCGCGCGCTGGCAGGAGATCAAGGCGGCCCTGCAACAGGCGCTCGAGCTCGAGCCGGCGACCCGCGCGAAGTTCCTTACGGACGTCGGAGCGCGTGATCCGCAGCTGCGCGAGGAACTGGACTCGCTCCTCGATTCGTACGACGACGCGGCGTTTCTGGAAACGCCCGCCGCCTGTCTGTCGACGTTCCAGGATTTGCATCTCGCGGACCCGTGGATCGGTCGGCCCGTCGGCGCCTATAGACTGCTCGAGCGGATCGGCTCGGGCGGCATGGGAGAGGTGTATCGCGCCGTGCGAGCGGACGGCGAGTTCGACAAGCAGGTGGCGATCAAGCTCATTCGCGCCGGCCAGGATTCCTGGTTCGTGATCCGCCGCTTCCGTAGCGAGCGTCAGATTCTCGCCGGACTCGACCACCCGAACATCGCGAAGCTGCTGGACGGCGGGCGCACCGCGGAGGGACTGCCGTACTTCGTCATGGAGCTGATCGCGGGTCAACCGATCGACGCGTATTGCCGAAACCACGGACTCGACGTGACCGCGCGCCTTCGGCTTGTCCTCAAGGTGTGTGCGGCGGTCCAATACGCCCATCAGCGCCTGATCGTGCACCGCGACCTGAAGCCGACCAACATCCTCGTGGACGAGGAAGGGACCCCCAAGCTGCTCGACTTTGGCATCGCCAAGATCATCGGCACGGGAGCCCTCCAATCGCCGCCTCCGCCCGGATCGGCCACCCAGAGCATGATCCGCCTGGGCACCCCCGGATACGCGAGTCCCGAGCAGATGCGCGGCGAGCCGATCACGACGGCGAGCGACGTGTATTCGCTGGGCCTGATGCTGCACGAGCTCACGACGGGCCGCAGACCCGTCGTGAGCGACCTGGCCGACCTGCGCAAACCCAGCGCGGTGGTGCGCCATGCCGGACCGGTCGACGGTGCACCGGAGGCGTCGCCGGCGAAGCTCGCGCGCCGCCTGCGCGGCGATCTCGACAACATTCTACTGACGGCGCTGCGCCATGACCCGCGGCGCCGCTACGACTCGGTCGAACGGCTGGCCGAGGACCTGCGCCGCCATCTCGCCTCGCAACCGATCGTCGCGCGACCGGACACGCTCGGCTACCGCGCCGCCAAGTTTGTGGCGCGTTACCGGCTTGGCGTCGCAGCCGCCTGCGTGATCGCGGTCGGGCTGATCGCGGGCCAGCAGATCGCGCGGCGTGAGGCCCGGGTCGCCGAGGCACAGCGTGCCCGCGCGGAGCTTCGCTTCAATGATGTGCGGCGGTTGGCGCATTCCCTGATCTTCGACCTCGACGATTCGATCGAGAACGTGGCCGGCGCGACCCAGGCCAAGCACCTGCTGGTCAAGACCGGACTTCGCTATCTCGACGATCTATCGCGCGAAGCGGCCGGCGACACTTCCCTGCAACGCGAACTGGCGTCGGCATACGAGCGTCTGGGCGACGTGCAGGGGCGCGCCCTGGAGGCGAACGAGGGCGATTACGCGGGCGCCGAACGAAGCTACCGCCATGCGCTCGAGCTGCGGCGGCTGGTACTCGCCGCCGAGCCCGGCAACACGGACGTGCGGCGCGAACTGATCGTCAACTGCGGAAAGCTCAGCGATCTCATGTGGACCTCGGGCAATGCCGACGCGGCCATGGAGTTCTCGCGCCGGACGGTTGCGGAGAGTCGCCTGTTGGCGGGCGCAGACGCGCAAAGCGTGAAGTACCGGTACCTGCTCGCAAGCGGTCTGCTCGACTACGGCTACAAGCTCTACACCATCCGCGGCGACTCGCCGCATGCCATGGAACAAGTTCGCCAGGCGCTCGGGATATTCGAGCAGCTGTATGCCGCGAATCCCGGCGACGCGCGGATCGGCAGATCCCTCTCCCTGGGGTACGACCGGGCCGCGCAGATCCTGGCGAAGGATTCCGCGGACCCGACCGAGGCCCTGGCAATGGCACGGTCCGCCGAGGAACTGCTCGGTCGCCTGTGGAGCGCAGCCCCGAGCAACGTCGATCTCGCGCATCTACACGCTTTCAGCGAACACGATTTGGCGGGCCTGCTCGCGCAATCGGGAGACCTTGCGGCAGCGAACGAGCGCGAACGAGCCGCGTTGCAGGGTTTCAAGTCGCTGGCGAAATCGGACCCGGCAATAGCCGAATATCGGATAGACCAGGCTCTCGCCCTCGCGGGTCTCGCCGAGCTCGCGATGCGCGCGGGGCAGCCGCTGCAGGCGGTCGAGTTGTTCCGGGAGGCATTGCGTACCGGCGACGTCCCCTCGAGCGGCGGCGCCTTCAACGCGTACTTCGTCTCGGCCCGCGCGCTGCAAAACGCCCGCCTCGGCAATGCCTGGGCGGTGCTCGCCGCCGACCCGCGCGCGCGCGCCGAAGTTCGCACCGAGCGGTGGCATGCCGCGAAAACGGCCTACGCCGAGGCGATGGCATTGTATCTGCGGCTCCCCGCCGCGTCCGGATCCGCCGCCGGAGCGGCCGCCATGCGCGACGCCCTCTCCAGCTGCGACACGGCCCTGAAGGCGATCGCCGAACCGCGCCCCCGCTCCTCGCACCGATCACACCTGCGCGACGAACACCGCTCCATCGCCGTCGATCCGCAGCGGCGCCTCGGCGCGCTCGGCAACGCCGAGATCCCAGCGATCGAGCTCGAGCGGAGCCGCGCCGGCGCTGTGCAACGACGCCCGGCCGGATAGACAGAAGATCAGGCGGGTGTTCAGCGGCGCCGCCGGCAGGTCGATCCCGGTCTCGAGTTGCAGGACGCGTGCGCCGGGATCCGGCTCGCCGTGCGCCAGCATCAGGTTGAAATCCACGGTGGGGCCGCCGAGCAATCGACCCGCCACCGGCACGCCCCCGTCGAACGCGATCATTTGTCCGGCGTGGCGCAGCTCGCGGCACTCGCCGCCGGCGAACTGCAGAGCGAGACCGTCGCCTTCCAGCAGCACCAGGAAGCGCCGATAGCCGGCGAAATCGGAGAAAGGGCCGGCGGCGGCCACGCGCGCGATGCTCGCACGCGCGCGGAACGGCTCGCCCCTGGCGGGATCGCGCCACGCCTCATGCGTGATCCCGCCGCCGTTCTTCCACGGGCTGGCCGCCAACGACGACCAGCGAATCGCCCGCGGCCGCCCTCGGCCGGCGGCGATCGAGGTATCAGGTCTTGTTGACGTAAACGACGCCATCCTTCATCACCAGGACCGGATGCGCCGTCGCCCTGATGTCGGCGAGCGGATTGCCGGGAACCGCCACGATGTCCGCAAGCTTCCCCGCCTGCAAAGTGCCCACGCGGTCGCTCATGCCGAGAAGCTCGGCGCCGTTGGCCGTGCCCGCCAGCAGCGCCTGCGCCGCGGGCAGGCCGTTCTTCACCATCAGCTCGAACTCGAACGCGTTGCGGCCGTGCGGTTCGACGGCCGCGTCGGTGCCGAGCGCCAGGGGGGTGCCGATCTTCACCGCATGCGCGAAAGTCTGCTGAATATGCGCGGCCGCGGCGCGCGCCTTGTCGGCAATGCTCGGCGGAAAGGTATCCGCCTTCTGTCCGACCCAGTAGCCCGCGAACATCGTCGAGACCAGGTACACGTGCTTCTTCTTCATTTCCAGCAGGGTATCGTCCTGAAGGAAACTGCCGTGTTCGATCGAGTCGACGCCGGCGGCGATCGCCATCTTCGCCGCCTTGTCGCCATGGCAATGCGCCGCAACCTTGCGACCCCAGGCATGTGCCTCCGAAACGATCGCGTTCATCTCGTCCTGGGTGAGTTCGGGCACGTCGACCGGATCGGAAAGCGACAGCACGCCTCCCGAGGGCATGAATTTGATCACGTCGGCGCCGTACTTGATCTGATAGCGCACGGCCGCGCGACATTCGTCGGCGCCGTTGCACACTCCCTTGATCGGCCCGGCCGGCGCCACCGTGTCGGGCGGAAACGGCGCCTGATCGGCGTGGCCGCCCGTGGAGCCCACGGGGTAATTGGCCACGAGCATTCGCGGCCCCTGCGCGACGCCGGCGTTGATGGCATTGCGCAAGCCCAGGGCGATGTAGTCCTCGGAGCCCACGTCGCGCACCGTGGTGAATCCCGCCTCGAGCGTCACCCTTGCGTCGCGCGCGCCGTAAAGGGCTTGCTCGGCCGGAAAGCGCATCACTCCCTGGTAAAAGTCCCTGTACCAGTTGTCGCTCGACTCGCCGGACAGATGCACATGCGCGTCGATGAATCCCGGCAGCAGCGTGCTGTCCCCGAGATCGATGACCTTGGCGCCGGCGGGAATGGCCGAACCTTCGCCCACAGCCTGGATCTTGTTGCCGACGATCACCACCACACCGTGATCCGTGAGCTTCCCGGATATCGAGTCGAACAGATGCGCCGCCTTCAGCACGATGGGCTGCGCAGCCGGCGCGTTGTCGGCCGCACTCGCCTGGAGCACGCCGAGGGTCATCGATGCGGTCACGCAGGCCTTGAGAAGGTTACGCCGTATCATGGAGTTAGCATCCCCTGTAGTATTTGGGTGGACGAAGAAGCCCTTCGGGCATCGTCCAAGCATAGCCGAAGCACGGCGGCGGCCGAAAGGCTTGACGCCGGTCAGCTGCTCTCCCTGCCGCTTGCGCGCGGATCCCGAGTGCAGATGCCGCCAAAGCGGCGCTGGCGTCGCGCGTAATCTTCGAGCGCCGCGCGCAGGTGCGTTTCATCGAAATCCGGCCACAGGCAGTCGGCGAAGTGCAACTCGGCGTACGCGCACTCCCACAGCAGAAAGTCGCTCAGGCGCCGCTCCCCGCCGGTGCGGATCAGCAGGTCCACCTCGCCGGCAGGATGCGCGCTGTGGTCCGCCGCCTGCAGCAGGCGCATGAAGCCGTCGGCATCGAGATGCGAGTCGCTGCGGGCGCGGCGCGCCGCTTCGAGAATGCTGCCCTGCGAGGAGTAGTCGACGGCGATGCGCAAATGCATCCCGGTGCCGCCCGCGGTCAGTCGCTCGCTCTGCTCGATCGAGCGCAGCAGGTTCTCGCTCAATCGATCGCGGCGTCCGATCACGTTCAGGCGAATCGACTGCTCGACGCAACGACGCGTCTCGGTGAACAAATACTGGCCGAACAGCCGCATGAGCGCCGCGGTTTCGGCCGGCGGCCTCGCCCAGTTGGCCGAGGAGAAGGCGTAGAGCGTCAGAGTGTCGAGTCCCGCCCGCGCACCGGTCTCCACCGCCGCGCGTACCGCCTTCGCCCCCTCGACGTGACCCGCCGTGCGCGGCAGTCCGCGTTGGATGGCCCAACGTCCGTTTCCGTCCATGATGATGGCGACATGCATGCTGCAGAACTCTTCCGTTGCGGATCGAGCGGACGCGTCAGCCGCGCCGCGTCGCCTTGATCACCGCTTCGATGTGCTCGAGATAGCGTAGCAACGCCTTGCGGCCCACGAGCGTGATGCGGTACTCGGACTTCGGGCGCCGTGCCTCGAAGGACTTGCTGCAGACGATGTAACCCGCCTCTTCGAGCTTGCGCGCATGCGCCCCGAGATTGCCGTCGCTTACCTCGAACAACGCCTTCAGCTCGTTGAAGGTCAACTGCTCGTTCATGGCAAGCGCACTCATGATTCCGAGCCGAACGCGCTCGTAAATCAGGCGATCGAGGCCCGCGCCCTCGGTGAGCGGCGGGGAACGCGGCGCCGCCACCGGCTTGAGGGGTTCCTTGAGCGGCGGCACCCGCCGGACCTCGCTCTTCACGGTCGCATCCCCCGCCTTCAGCGCCTTCGGGCTAATCGCCACGGTTGACCCGCCGGATCAACAGCCCGTGAACCAGCTGCAGCGCGCCGAACCCCAGGCCGAGCGCGTGCGCCTGCAGCCGCAGCGGCAGGGCATATGTCGCCGCGCCGAGCAGCACGAACGTCAATCCCATCGACACGACCAGCCGCGTGATGCGCGCGCTCATCACGGTGCTCGCCGACAGCACTGCGCATCCGTACAGCAGCAACCACATGCCGGGCAGGAACCGATCCATGCCGGCCTGCCACAGCACGCAGGTCAAAACGGCCGCCGCGAACAACACCGGACACAGGCAGAGGAGGAATTTCTTGACCGGCCCCAGATAGCGCACCGCACCCCGCTCGGACGCCTGGCGCACCACGATGGCACCGCCCAGCAGGAAGGCCGCCACTCCCGCGAGCACCCAGGTCTCGAACCAGCGGCCCGGCCAGCGCAACGTCAGCGCAGCCGCCGCCGTGCCGATCACCCCCATGACGATGGCGGCCATGCCGGGCACGACGATGGCGCTCGAGGCCTCGATCGACGCACGAATGTAGGCGAGGGTGCCGAGAGCCCGGCTCTCGATCGAGACCGGCGCCCCGGGCGCCTGGGAAAAGGCCGTGGTCGCTCGTTGCATTCCGGAAATCTACGCATGGAGCACTAAGACGTCAAGTACTCTGCGCAACAGAGTGATCATTGGAAAAAAACCCCGGCTTCTCTCGAGGCCGGGGCCTATCTCTCTATCGCCTATCGTTTCGTTCTTGTCGTTTTAATCGGCCGCCTCAGTGTCCCCCGCCGGTACCGTGTCATCTGTGTCCCCCATGCCTCCGCCGACGTCCATGAAGCTACGTCGTCGAGTGTCATCCGTGGCGCGTCGCCGGCTCGCATGATACGCGAAGCCGGTGCCGGCGGGAATGAGCCGGCCCACGATAACGTTCTCCTTCAAGCCGCGCAGATCGTCCTTGAGACCGCGCACCGCCGCCTCGGTGAGCACGCGGGTGGTCTCCTGGAACGACGCCGCCGAGATGAAGGACTCCGTGGCAAGCGATGCCTTGGTGATTCCGAGCAGCAGCGGCTCCCAGGTCGACTGGTGCTTGCCCTCGGTCTTTTGCTTGGCGATTACGTCGAGCAGCCGGCCACGATCCATCTGTTCGCCGCGCAGCAGCGCCGAATCCCCGATCTCCAGCACCTCGATCTTGCGCAGCATCTGCCGCACGATCACTTCGATGTGCTTGTCGTTGATCTTCACGCCCTGCAGGCGATAAACGTCTTGAATCTCGCGGACCAGGTAGTTCGCCAGCGCCTCGACCCCCTGCAACCGCAATATGTCGTGCGGATTCGGTTCGCCGTCGGCGATGACCTCGCCCTTCTCCACCTGTTCGCCCTCGAACACGTTGAGATGGCGCCATTTCGGGATCAGCTCCTCGTACTTCTCGCTCTGTTCGTTGGTGATGATGAGCCGCCGCTTGCCCTTGGTCTCCTTGCCGAAGCTCACCGTGCCGCTGCGTTCGGCCAGGATCGCCGAATCCTTCGGCTTGCGGGCCTCGAACAGGTCGGCGACGCGCGGCAGACCACCGGTGATGTCGCGAGTCTTGGAGGATTCCTGCGGGATTCGCGCGATGATGTCGCCCACCGACACCTTGGCGCCGTCCTCGAGGCTGACGATGGCCCCCGGAGGCAGTGCGTACACGGCCGGAATATCGGTGTTCGCGAAGGTGATTTCCTTGCCCTTGGCGTTGACCAGGCGAACCACCGGACGCAGATCCTTGCCGCCCGAACCGCGCTGCTTCGGATCCAGAACCACCGTGCTCGTGAGACCGGTCACCTCGTCCACCTGGGTCGCAACGGTCAAACCGTCGACGAAGTCGGAGAACTTGATCATGCCCGCCACTTCCGTCACCACCGGATGGGTATGCGGGTCCCAGTTCGCGACCGACCGCCCCGCGGTAACCGCGTCGGCATCGTTCACGGTGATGGTCGCGCCGTACGGGATCTTGTAGCGCTCGCGCTCGCGACCGAACTCATCCACGACGCCGAGCTCGCCCGAGCGCGACACCGCGACCAGGTGACCCTTCTCGTGGCGCACGGTCTTGATGTTGTGCAGGCGAATGGTGCCCTTGCTCTTGACCTCGACGCCGTTCGCCGCCGCCGCCCGCGAAGCCGCGCCGCCTACGTGGAATGTGCGCATCGTGAGCTGGGTTCCCGGCTCGCCGATCGACTGCGCCGCGATGACGCCGACCGCCTCGCCGATATTGATCAGGTGCCCGCGCCCGAGGTCGCGGCCGTAGCAAAGCGCGCATACCCCATAGCGCGTCTCGCAGGTGATGGGCGATCGCACCATCACCTGGTCGATGCCCATTTTCTCCAGCAGCTTGACCAGCTTCTCGTCGATGAGGGTGCCGGCTTCGATGAGCACTTCACCGCTCGAAGCGACGACCACATCCTCCGACGCCACCCGGCCCAGCACCCGTTCGCCGAGGCCTTCGACCACGTCGCCGCCCTCGACGATCGGTGTGATCGACAGGCCGAAGCCCGTGCCGCAATCGATCTCGGTGACCACCAGGTCCTGCGCGACGTCCACCAGACGCCGGGTCAGATACCCGGAATTCGCGGTCTTGAGCGCCGTGTCGGCGAGCCCTTTGCGCGCTCCGTGCGTCGAGATGAAGTACTGCAGCACGTTCAAGCCTTCACGGAAATTAGCCGTGATCGGCGTCTCGATGATCGAGCCGTCGGGCTTCGCCATCAGGCCGCGCATGCCGGCGAGCTGACGGATCTGCGCCGCGGAACCGCGCGCGCCCGAGTCGGCCATCATGAAGATCGAGTTGAAGGACTTCTGGCGAACCTTGTTGCCCTTGGTGTCCAGCACCTCGTCGGTGCCGAGCTTCTCCATCATGGCTTTGGCCACCTGATCGTTGGTGCGCGACCAGATGTCCACCACTTTGTTGTAGCGCTCGCCGTTGGTGACCAGGCCCGACGCGTACTGCTCCTGGATCTCCTTGACCTCGCGCTCCGCCGTGGCGAGGATCTTGGTCTTCTGCTGCGGCACCACCATGTCGTCCACGCCGATGGACACGCCCGCACGGGTTGCATAGTGGAAGCCCGTGTACATGAGCTGGTCGGCGAACACGACCGTTTCCTTCAGGCCCACCGAGCGGTAGCACGCGTTGATGGTCGCCGAAATGGTCTTCTTGGTCATGTCCTGGTTGATCGCGTCGAAGGACAATCCCCTCGGCAGAATCTCGGACAGAAGCGCGCGGCCCACCGTCGTGTCGACCACGCGCACGCGCGGCGCCAGCTGGCCGTCCGCGTCCCGCTGATAGTCGACCAGACGCACCTTAGCCTTGGCTTGCAGGTCGACGTTGCGGCTCTCGTACGCGCGATGCACCTCGGCCACGTCGCTGAACGCCATGCCCTCGCCCACGGCGCCGACCCGTTCGCGGGTCATGTAATACAGCCCCAGCACCACGTCCTGCGATGGCACGATGATCGGATCGCCGTTCGCGGGCGAGAGGATGTTGTTCGAAGACATCATCAGCGCACGCGCTTCGAGCTGTGCCTCGATGGACAAAGGCACGTGCACCGCCATCTGGTCGCCGTCGAAGTCGGCGTTGAAAGCCGTGCAGACCAGCGGATGCAGCTGGATCGCCTTGCCCTCGATCAGCACCGGCT
>VFSW01005212.1_pt1 | contig 19273 bp, 17 predicted proteins | sample 5358111 | NCBI WGS metagenome assembly VFSW01 (sample SAMN11554181, study PRJNA540505) | mine drainage metagenome | isolation source: sediment from site ElyBrook_90M | place: USA: Ely Copper Mine, Vershire, VT | collected 2017 | reverse complement strand
AACCCGCCCCAACAATTAAAACCCCCAGAACTGGTATCATATCATTGTCGGGGCGTTATTTACCATGCCCTCTCCGAAACGGTTGGAATGAAGATTGACAGAGCAATACTCTCTTCGCAGGATGCCAATAGACAAATCATCTCTCAAAGAGAGATAGATTTTCAAACGGTTATAGGGCGGCAGTAGCCACAGAAAATCTGCCTTCAACTGAACTTCTATGCTATACTATCCCAAGTACGCTTAACAAGACACATGCCCAAAGCAGGAAGCAGGAAGACTATGCTCAACACGGCATCAATCCACAGCATTGACACAACACACTTCTCGCAATATTTTACCCGACCACGTTACGATTCCTATTGTTTCTCCAATATGCCATCCACTATCCAATTTCTCTTAACCGGCAATGGCTCATCTTCCATTCCACTCGATGCCTTCGCTGGCCTGCCCACTCGCTACGACAAAGTCATCCTCTTCTTCATTGACGCCTTTGGCTGGCGTTTCTTTGAACGCTATGCGGCAAAATATGATTTTCTCAAGCGCGTCATGCAGGAAGGTGTTGTCTCGAAGATGACCTCACAATTTCCTTCGACCACAGCCGCCCATGCCACCTGCATTCACACGGGACTCGATGTCGGGCAAAGCGGCATCTATGAATGGAACTACTATGAACCACTCGTCGATGACATCATTTCGCCCTTGCTCTTCGCCTACGGACGCGATAAAACCAGTCGCGACACACTGAAGAAGGCGGCCATCCCTGCTGAACGCTTCTATCCCACACAAACACTGTATCAAACACTTCAGGCCCAGGGCGTTGCATCACATGTTTTGCAATACCAGGCCTATACGCCCTCTACCTTCTCTGACCTTGTCTTCCGTGGAGCAAGAGTTTCGCCCTACCACAGCATTCAAGAAGCTCTCGTCTATCTCTCAGAACTGGTCGCCCTCAAAAATAGTCTGCCAACCTACTATTTTGTGTATTTTGATCGCATCGATCACGTGTGTCATCACTATGGACCGCAATCATCACAAGTAGAAGAGGCGATTAACAATTTGCTGAATATGCTAGAGCAGTTATTCTATCAGCGTATCCATGGACGTACAACGAACACGTTATGTATGCTCATAGCCGACCACGGACAGGTTGAAGTTGACCCCAGCCGTACCTTCTACCTCAATCTCAAAGCGCCTGAGATCAAACAGTACCTGAAAAGTAATCGCGCAGGCCAACTGCTCGTGCCCGCCGGCTCGGCCCGCGATATGTTCCTCTACATCAAAGATGACGCTATCGACGAAGCAATCGCCTATCTACAAAGCCATCTGGCCGGGCGCGCCGAAGTCTATCGCGTCCAGGACCTGCTCGACCAACAGTTCTTTGGCCTGCACCAGCCATCACCCGCTTTTCTCGCCCACGTGGGCAATGTCGTCGTGTTACCGTATAAATACGAAAGTGTTTGGTGGTATGAAGAGGGATACTTTGACATGCATTTTCGAGGACATCACGGCGGCCTGACACGCGAAGAAATGGAAATACCACTCCTCGTCTTGCCACTTTAGACGCACACAAGGACCATCCTCTTTGATTTGAGGATTGCACAAACAGACTACTTTGCCCGCCTGTTTGCATGCACTGCAATCTCTTTTGACCTTTTCCCTAGCAATTTGTTATGGCAACGCTATATTTTGTGTCTTTATAAGTATGGCATACTCATACCTTCCCAACACAGATCAGGCGAAACAGGTTTTTTTGCCAGTTGCGTAGATAAACAGTACGGTGTAAAATATAGTGGCAAATTTTCATTTCAAGTTAAGGGAATCACGCCCTCATTGTATCTATATGTATACTATTGATTAGCATAAATAGGCACGCACCTGTAAAAACCGTATCGCATTGATGAGCATTATATATGTGAAAACATGCAACGCGCAGCATAAGGAGCAGGTATGGATATTCGTGAGCATAGCTTTCGCACGGCACTTCAGCAGCAAATGCAAGATGCAATCACTACAGTGCGCGAGGGACGTTTTGGGCAGATAAACTTCAGTAGCCAGTCACATAATACTATCGCTGACGTATTACACGAATTTGTCTATGTCACATCGGATGAGGCTATTGCTCCTGTCTACGTCAATGTACTCTATGGTGACGGCTCGCGTGGCAAACCGTTCCCTTTATGCTGTCTGGCCCCTCTCCGCCCCGAAGCCACGGCTCCTCTCCGCCATATTGCTCCATTGCGCGTTGCCCTAATTAGCATGCGTCACCTGGAAATGGACCACCTTGTCGATGTGGCATGGCTATTGAACAAGGATCTTCCCAAGGGGCGACCACTTGCTGAAGTCGATACATTCAGCTATCAAGAAACACAACGACAACTGCGCGAAGGCTTGAGCAATGGCCCCTTAAAACTCTACCTCTATCATACGGGCTTTCAGCCTGCAATTGTTGGCTTCTACCGTGCGCTCGTTGAGGAACTGGTCCGACGGCGCAAGCAGTCGCTTGCTCTTGAAGTAACCCCTTACTATTTTTGGCACATGATGAACTGTTACTTACCGGGGAGAATGACATGGAATTAATTTGTTAGGAGTAATGCTATGAATCGTTTGATAACATGGTTAACTGGACATAATTCACACACAAAATTTCTTACCCTTAGTGCGATGATTGCTGCTATTATTTTTCTCGATCCCCTGCGGGAACACAATCCCTTGCTAGATCGAAAAAAGCGAGTACTTCATGCAGGTACATTTGTGCCTCTCTTGCCCCCCCCAACGCGAACAGGGCAAGCAGCAGAAATGTTCACCGAGGTACAAATGACGGAAGAGCCCGTAACAAATAAGCAAATAGTCATCGCAGACAGCACGCCCATCTCCAAAACCCCTAACATGCGCAGACGAGTAGCACAACTCTTACAGCGTATGCGCCAGAACGAGACCGGGAATACAAAACAACGCAATACCTTCTTTCCCACAACCGACGCCCAAGTCGATCAGCTGATGACCGCGGCCGACCGCTATATGTGTACCACAGAGATGGCAACATTACTGGCAATCATGAACGTTGGCGGCCCACAACGCCTGCTCTATTGGGATAACGAGTGGGATGCCACCACGAGCCGAGCCGTCTATCGCATCCATCACGCTCTGCGCAAAGGGTGTCGCGACGATATCGAATTCGCCCTCAAGCTCTACGCGGCATGGTCTGAGACACGGTATCAAGAACAATCGCTAGTTCCCACATGGGCCTTGCGCGAAACATGGCAACCCTATCGCTTACCCGTATTGCCAAAACTATTAGAAGAAACGCTTGGTAGCCATCTCCCCCGCTTTAAGAAAGATATTGGAAAGGCCTATGATACGGAGAGCATTGATCTGTTAATAAATCAGTATGGTGTAAAAGATGTTGCTGATGCATGGTTTACCGCCGTCAAAATAGCACTTCAACAGGCACGACAGGAAGCATGGGCCAGAGCTTTTTTTGTCCATCATGGCTTACTCGCTTATCAAGTTGAACCAGAACGCGCACGGCTGCTTGCCGAACGCAGTGTGAATAAAAAAATTACAGAACACCGTCCTCTCAATTTTGATCTTTTGACACGTTTACGAATTCTTTTTGCTTACTATCTTGTTCAAAATACCGAGACAGACCCCACCGTTGTACCCGCGTTGCTTGCCCTTGAACCCAATTGGTTAGTATGGCTAAACCAGCATGAGCATTCCGCACTAGCACTAGCACGTTTTATAGCTCAGCAAACCCTCCGCAATCAGGCAAACGAACTACAGCCTACATTCACCGATCAACGCCTCTTCCTCGATCAGCGCGTCCCACTCGGAAGCCGCTACGTTTGTACCATTACCGAGATCAACCCCGATGGCACATTTGCCGTCGCGTTCGCACGTCATCTCACCGACGCCATGCCCACGATTGAGAATTTTCGCAGTGAAGCGGGTCTCTTTGGAAGAGAACAACTGAGCAGTTATGCAAGCGAATATGAGCGCAAAGAGAGCGTTGAGGAAGCCCTACTGACAACAGCGCAGTCGCAACCACTACCGCAACGGCGTGCCCTGACAGGCATTACAGGACGCTTATGCCTCAAAGACATGCCGCAGATGCCCGATGACGAAGCCAAAGAATATCATGTCAATGATACATTGCTGGTCGAAGTAGTCGATTATACATTTGATCCACCTGAGTCTCCTCTTGCCATCGTAGCACCCATTCCCACAAAAGAACCTTTTTGCGTCTTCAATGACCTCTATCAGGTCGGCGATATGATCGTGGTACGCACACTTGGTTACGATGAACGTCCGCAAGACACGCTCATCTCTCTCATAGTCGAAGAACCGCGCTCACAACTCACGGTCTTACTAGAACCGGAACAGCTCAGTTTCACACCGCTCGGCGAAGCTGTCAAAGAGATTGCACCAGGCACACTGCTGCATGTCATGCTCGAAGAGGTTGATACACTCAGACACACTGTCACCCTTTCTTTGCTCCCACTGATGGAAGTCCACCTTGACAAAATACTCAAAAGTTTGCCCGCTGAAAATAACATCTACCAAGCAAACGCCACAATCAGCAAAGTGTTCAACGATACGCTTCTCCTAGTTCTTCACTGGAGTGATCCGGCACTGGGACTGATCTACGCTCTGAATATCCCGCGTGCCATGTTACCCAATCCACAACAAGCCTGTGCCATTGGCGATCAAGTCACACTCAATCTCTTATTCCCAGATCATGTAACCTCGCCAGAAATGCATCGCCTGCCCGGTGAGGTTCGTCAGGTTATCGAACTGACCCATCAGCAACGTTTTAGCCTCTATTGGGACCAGCATTGCCTACATTTTCATGGACAGATGCCCTACCACGTGAGAAATAAATTACTGTTGCTCAGTGCGGATAAAACCTACCAATATAGTATTCGCAACCTCTATCGCCATTCCTACCAGTTCCTTACAGAAGTTCAAACCATTACAACAGCAGCCGCTCACGCAAAGAGAGCCGGCTGGCTTGAAGAAGAAGAGCAACTTGACTATGTGCGCGTGTTGGACAACAACGAACCACTGAGCGAGAGCAGTAGTGAGGCCGAAGAACTGGATGAGAAGCTGGATGAAGAGATCAGCTACCCACAGGTTGACGAGGGGACAGACGAGAACTACCTGCTACCACCCATTATGAAGTATCAAGCAGGCCAAATCGTCGAGGGGCGCGTCACTGGTGTTCAATCCTATGGGGCATTTGTCGAGATTGAAGCAGGTGTGAGTGGCCTCGTGCATAAAAGCAAAATGTGGGGCTATGTACCCGATATGAGCGAGGTTGTGCATATGGGTGATGAGATTAAAGTTTTCATCTTAAATGTCAATATCGAGCAAAGTAACCTCGAACTCAGTATGCAATTGCCCGAATATGACCCATTGCGCAATTACGAGGAAGGCAATACCGTCACCGGACGTGTCACTGACATTCAAGAGTTCGGGGCCTTTGTTCAGATCGAACCGGGCGTAAGCGGCCTTGTGCATAAAAGCAAAATGTGGGGCTACGTCAGCGACGTTGCCCACGTTGTGAGTATTGGCGATGAAGTTACAGTGCGCATCTTGACCATCAATCGCGAAAAACATTGGCTAGAACTCAGCATGCAAGTGGCAGAGCATGACCCGCTGCTCCGTTACAAAGTCGGTGAGATTGTCATGGGCGTTGTCACTGATGTCAAAGATTTTGGCGCATTCGTCGAAGTCGAGCCAGGGGCCAGTGGTCTGATCTATAAAAGCGATATCCGCGAAAATGTGACCGATGCACGACGCGAACTGTTTGTCGGTGATGAGATTGATGTCTTAATCGTGCGTATCGATATGGAACGCCGTCATATGGCTCTTAGCATGAAGGATATCTAATACTGGCAAGTGGCACAGTGTCACCATCTTGCCGTGAGGCTCTCTGCCCTTAATTGAGCATGGCTAACATCTGACGAACAGTTTTTATATGCTTCAGCATCTTATCTCGATCCTGCGCATCGGGGGCGCGCTCTAAGTAGGTCCTGAGATCACGAAGGGCACGCCCGTAATGCTTGAGTTGCAGGTGAACTAATCCGCGATCTCGCCATTCAAAGGCAGGTAGTGGAGTGAGGAGCAGCAGACGGTCACAGATAGCCAGAGCAAGCGGAAAAGCTTCTTGATGCAGATAGATATGCTTGAGATTGGTCAACATGCGTTGTAAAAACTGTGTAGGCGTGACAGGCTCAAACCAATAGGCTTGAAAGCGAATTTTGCCACCCGCCATGCGGCGAATGCGCACACGGCAATCGTGTTCGCTCAGCAACAAACCGCGCTCGAAAGGATCAATATAGATCATATTGTCCTGTGCTAAACGACAACGCACCACGAAGTGAAACGGGAGTCCAACACCATCCAGGGCTAAACCCACGCGCTTCCCCACCTCGATATACAGCAGAGAGAGCGCAATAGGAATACCAACATGATCCTCTAATACCTTATTCAAAAAACTATTGTCGGATTTGTAGTAATCAGCGCGATTGCCATGAAAATGCTCCTGTTCAAAAAGCACGCTATTGATGGCTTCAAGAACGGTTAAAGGACTTATGCCCCCTGGCAATTGGGCAAGCACATCAGATGAAGGGAGGCCAAGCATAAACCTGACGCGCCGCGCAAGTGCATCGAGTTGGGCAATATAATGTGCTACATCCAGATTGGGATACTCGATACCTGCAATGAGTAGAGAGGCCAGCGCAAGATCAATTGTGACCCCTTCCCCCGTGACGAGTGTCTCAAATGCTCGAAAGGCACGCTGTTGTGCAGTATTATCAAAACGTTGTTCTGTCATACTCAGGGCATTTAATCATAAAACCCTTAATAACGCAAGCTTTTGGGAAAAATGTTTGGCATTACAGATTGAGAGTCAAGCGAATTACCCCGCCAATGGCAAAGCAGATATCCACTGCAGAATGTGTATACCTGCCATTTGATCTGACGTAGTATAGATAAACATACAACAGAGCGTGGGAACATGCTCTCAAAACATGAAGGAGATACTTTCTATGCTTACACGCGACAAAGTACGCCTTTTACAAGAATACGCCGTAATACAACTCAAACGGCATGGATGCGTCCTTACGCCACCAGAGCAGGAGCAGATTGAGATCACCGATTTCGGGCTTGGCGAGGTTGAACAGACCGGTTTAGCACTGTTGGTCTATGTCAATACCGATCGCTACTGCGCGAAAGAACTTATCTTATTGCCCGGCCAAACCTGCGCGGAACATCGCCATCCACCCCTCGGCATGGACCCGGGCAAGATGGAAACATTCCGCTGCCGTGTCGGCACAGTCTGGCTCTATGTCGAGGGCGAACCAACACACCCTATAAAAGCACACATCCCACAGGGCAGCGAACCATACTACACGGTCATGCACGAGGTTGAACTGCACCCAGGCGAACAATACACGATTCCGCCCAACACGCTGCACTGGTTCCAGGCCGGAAGCGAGGGTGCGCTGATCTCAGAATTTTCCAGCACCAGCCACGACGAGTTCGATAGCTTTACCGACCCGCGCATCCAGCGCACGTCTCATCCTGTTGAGGACGGAGACTAGCGGCGCAACTCCGCTTCCAGATCATCGACAAACTGGCGGGCCATGCGGCCAGAACGCCCCACATGTTGATGCTCCCAGTGTAAAGCACGCGCTCTTAACAGCTCTTCGCCTATGTTGAGCGCGCGCTGCTGAGCCAGTTCCTCAACGATATGCAGATAGTGAGCCTGATCGGGTAGTGCAAAAGTGATACGCAATCCAAAACGATGCACAAGCGACTGTTTCTCATCCATCGTGTCGCGCCAGTGAACATCCTCGGTCGGCTTACCCCGATCGGCAAAATGCTCACGCACAAGATTGAGGCGGTTCGTCGTGGCATAAATCAGCACATTGGCAGGCCGCATCTCGGCAGTTCCCTCTAACAAAACTTTGAGAACCTTGTACGCGGTCTCGTGTTCCTCGAACGAGAGGTCGTCAATGAAAAGCAGGAAATGAGGGGCACGCCCACGCAATTGCCCAATAATCGTGGGCAGATCGCCGATATGCTCTTTGCGAACCTCAACCAGACACAATCCCTGTTGGGCATAAGCGTTGACAAGAGCTTTGATCGTTGAGGATTTGCCTGTACCGGGTGCGCCATAGAGCAGGACATCGTGGGCCGGCAAACCCGCCAGGAAACGCTCGGTATTCGTGCGTAATTTTTCCTGCTCGCGCTCACAGCCAATCAGTGAACGCAACTGAATGGGGTCAGGCTGCACAACACCATGCAAACCATCCTGACCGCCATGCCAGCGCAAAACAGCATAGCGCGCCAATGGGCCAGTGCCATGCCGCGCCCAATAGCTCTCTAAGGCAGGAATCTGTTCACCCCAATCCTCGCTTGTTGCTAACAGGCGACAAAGAGCCTGACGAGCCGACGGTACAGCATGTGTCTCCGTCATGGTCAGGCTATGCCAGGGAACCCAGGCATCGTGCAATAGGGGCAACATGGGAGCAACCGCCTCACGAGTTAATTGCAGCATCATCTCGGCATCCAGGTAAAAAAATTGCTGCAAAATGCGAAGATCACGCTGAGCTTGCGCACGTAACATAAACCCAACACTCGCGCTTCCAGCCCGCTCTACCAGCATACTCCAGACATTGCTATCATCAACCAGGTGCGTCACCAGATACTGCTGCCATGCATCAGCAAGGTCAGACACCGCATCATCGCTCACCGCCGCAGCCAGTTCACGAAAGGCACGACTATACGCATCTGCAATATCTAGTGCATCCGACACACCATCAGTCAAGGTCATCAACACATGCAAAAATGCCTGCCCCGCCGCCTCTTGCAATACGTGATGCAGCAAGGTCAGACTATGAGACACCTGCAGAGCCTCTTCAGCTCGCTTGAGTGCCTCTTCAGACGAAGAAAAAATACTCATACAATAATTACTTCCTTCCCACCAGGGAGATATAACAAGATACTCTCGATGATAGAACAAAAGCGCATCCGAAGCAAGGCATCCGTGCAAAGTCTTGACTTTTCTTGCTACTATGCCGTATTATTTCTACATAATAGAACATATTTTCCTTCAAATGGAAAAGAGAGGCCGCTATCCTATGTTACGCTTCGACCTAAACATCTCTATCCTGCTGAAAGAGGTACCGTTTCTCGAACGCTTTGAACTTGCAGCACAGCTCGGCTTCGGTGCAGTCGAGTTCTGGTGGCCCGGCGACGAAAACCTGGCAGCGAGTGTGCAAAAACTCCGACAAACGGGCTTGCACGTGGCACTGATGAATTTTGACGCTGGCAGCATGGCCGCAGGTGAGCGAGGTCTCCTCAACGATGCCAGCAAGCGCGCATGGTTGCGCGAGCGTGTGTCGCTCGCCATCGAGTTCGCTCAGCAGATCGGTTGTCCGCAACTCAATGCCCTGGTTGGCAATGCGCTGCCCAATGTTAGCCGCGCCGCACAGCTTGACGAGGTCCGCTTCAATCTGGCATGGATTGCCGATGCCGCCTCCGCCGCTGGTGTGGGTGTGGTCGTCGAGTCGCTCAATAACATTGAAAACACGCGCTATCTGCTCACTAACACGCCAGACACGCTACACCTGCTAGCTCAAGTAAACCATCCTACGATTAAGTACCAATATGATATCTATCACATGCAGCGCATGGAAGGCAATATCATCGCCACGCTCCAAAAGCACATCGGGCAGATCGGGCATATTCAGATTGCCGATTCGCCCGACCGCCATCAACCGGGAACAGGTGAGTTGCACTATGCACACATTTTCGCCGCTCTGGAAGCCCTGCCATACCAGGGGTACATTGGGCTGGAATATCACCCAAGCAGTACATCGGAAGCCAGTTTCTCCTGGCTCCCCGCGAACCGTGCGTCAACACTGACGACCGGGGAACTACGCTTGGCGTAGGGCATGCGAGTATTTGAAATGTTGCACGAACTCATGCTATGCTACAGACATTACACTTAGCGCGTCATTCTTAAGAAAGATGAAGTTTGCAACGTCTGCTTGCTTCAATAAGGAGACACGTACTACCATGCTCAATGCAAAGATCGTTGCGGAGTTGCGGCATATTTTGGGAAGCGAGGGCGTGATTGATCGATATGAACAGTTGCGTACCTACGAATCGGATGGCTTGACCAATTTTCGTGTCACCCCCGCTCTCGTTGTCCTTCCCACCACCACAGAACAGGTACAAGCGGTTGTGCGCGTCTGCGACAGAGAACGCATTCCTTTCGTTCCGCGTGGCTCAGGCACAGGTCTTTCCGGGGGGGCATTGCCAGCAGCCAACGGCATTGTGATCTCACTGGCACGGATGAACCAGATACTCAAAGTAGACCTGCCCAACCAGCGAATTATCGTGCAACCGGGGGTGATGAACCTGTGGGTCACGCAGCGTGTCGCACCACATGGCTACTATTACGCCCCAGACCCCTCAAGTCAACAAATCTGCTCGATTGGCGGTAACATTGCTGAAAATTCGGGAGGAGCGCACTGTCTCAAATACGGCTTTACCGTCAACCATGTGCTAGGTATGAAGTTCGTGCTACCCGATGGCAATGTGATCGAGGTCGGTGGCCCTACATTAGATACACCCGGCTATGACCTACCCGGCATCATCGTCGGCTCTGAGGGAACGCTTGGGATCGCCACCGAAGTCACCTTACGCCTCATGCGCAAAGCCGAACTCGTACAGACGGCCATGGCCGCCTTTGCGCATACCGATGCAGCGGGCGAGGCAGTCTCAGGTATTATTGCCGCTGGCATCGTGCCGGCCGCAGTTGAGATGATGGATAAACTGGCAATTGAGGCCTGTGAAGAGGCCGTACACGCGGGCTATCCACGCGATGCCGGGGCTGTGCTGCTGGTCGAGCTAGATGGCCCACACAGCGAGGTTGCCACCCTGCTCAGTCGTGTGGAACAGATTTGCCGAGCGGCGGGGGCAACTGAGTATCGTCTTGCACACACGGAAGCCGAGCGCGCCTTGATGTGGAAGGGACGCAAAGCCGCCTTTGCAGCGGTGGGACGCATTAGCCCCAACTATATCGTGCAGGACGGCGTGATCCCACGTACTGCCTTACCGCAGATTTTGCGCGAGATCGAGGAGATGGCGAGCAAACGCGGCATGCGCGTCGCTAACGTCTTTCATGCAGGCGATGGCAACCTCCATCCCCTGGTACTCTACGATGAGCGCGTGGAAGGGGCAGAACACGAAGCGGAGCAACTGGCCGGTGACATCATTCGCAGTTGTGTGGCACACGGCGGCAGTATCACTGGCGAGCATGGCGTTGGCATGGAGAAAAAAGAGCATATGACGGCCATGTTCACTGCTGATGACCTGGCAACCCATCAATTGATTCGCTGCGCCCTCAATCCTGATAACTTGTGTAATCCCAATAAAGTCTACCCCACACCACGCCTGTGCGGTGAAACACCGGGGAAATATCACCCGCATCCGGCAGAGTTGGCGGGTCTGGCAGAGCGTTTCTAAAGGAAGTGTGTCATGAGCATTTCTTCACATGCATTTCAGAATGCGCTGGCGGAACTCGTCAGCGGGCATCTACGCCCAGCGACCGCAGATGATAGCATCGCGGGCGTGCAGCCACAGGTCGTAGTTGAGCCAGTCAACGAGCAAGAAGTAGCGGCAACATTGACGTTCGCGAATCACGAGAACCTCAAGGTCTGCGTGCGCGGCGGCGGCACACAACTCAAGATGGGAAAGCCACCCAGTGCGTGCAACCTCGTTCTCAGCACCAAGCACCTTAACCAGATCGTTGAACATGAACCGCACGATATGACGGTCACCGTTCAAGCCGGCCTGTGCCTGAGCGCACTGCAAGCACACCTGCATACAGCACGTCAATGGCTCGCTCTCGATCCCGCCCTTGACGCTAGCGCAACAATTGGCGGCCTGATTTCCACCAATGTCTCTGGGCCACGCCGTCTACGCTTCGGCGGTGTCCGCGACCAGATTATCGGGATTCGCGTTGTGCTACCCGACGGCACTATCGCCAAAGGCGGCGGCAAGGTTGTGAAAAATGTAGCGGGCTATGATCTGCCAAAACTTTACACGGGCGCGCTGGGAACGCTCGGCGTGATCGTCTCTGCCAATTTTCGCCTTTACCCCTTGCGCGCCAGTTCACAGACCGTGCTACTCTCCGCAAGCAGTCCCACACCACTCTGTGAATTAGTGGTACGTATCATCGCCTCAACGCTAGAGCCAACAGCACTCGATGTTTTCAGTCCCACGGCTACAAACGACGCCTATACATTAGCAGCACGCTTCGAGACCGAACCGGAGGCCGTCAGAGACCAGATCACAACCCTGCTCACGCTGACTGGCTCCCAAGCCACCCATACACACACCTTGCAAGATGAGCAAGAAGCGCAGTTCTGGCAACAGGCCAATGAACGCGAAGCCCTGACACAAGACACATCAGAAAGCTTACAGCTAAAAGTCAGTTTGTTACCTACCGACATCGCGGCATGGCTCACCGCGCTCCAACAGCTTGCACAAAAGCAGGCGGTGACGACGGCATGGCGCGCACACGCCGGGCATGGCCTCATCATGGTACGTTTGGCGGGTGAAGAGAGTGCATTAGCAACAGCCGTCACACAACTTAGGCAGGCAGCATTGGCTCAACAGGGGAACCTCGTGGTCACGCAGGTCTCCCCAACCCTGGCACGCACAATCGATATTTGGGGACCAATTCCCACATTTGACGTGATGCGTCGATTGAAAACACGCTTTGACCCCAACACGATAATGAACCCTGGCCGCTTTGTAGGAGGTATCTAATGCACACCGCAAATATTCAGGTTGGTCCACGTAATGCAAAAACAGGGCGATCGGCATTTGATACACATCATGCCCCAGAACCAGCATTGATCGCAGATTGCGTGCATTGCGGCTTCTGTCTCTCAACCTGCCCGACCTATCTGCTTTGGGGCGAGGAGATGGACTCACCACGAGGGCGCATCTACCTGATGAAAATGGCGACCGAAGGCGAAATCGAAATCAACGATTCGTTTACGAAGCACATGGATCAGTGCCTCGGCTGCATGGCCTGCGTCACCGCCTGCCCTTCGGGTGTGCAATATGACAAATTGATCGAGGCCACACGCCCACAAGTAGACCGCCACTATGCACGAAGTCTTTTTGATCGCCTCTTCCGTACACTCTTATTTAGCCTCCTCCCCCATCCCAATCGTCTACGCCTGTTGGTTCCCTTCCTTTGGCTCTATCAGAAATCAGGGCTGCAACGGTGGCTCCATACACCCGCACTCAGCGCACGTCTGCCGCTACGCCTACTCGGCATGGAAAGTATTCTGCCTCCGGTGCGCCTACTATCCATCTTTACGCGTCCCGCCACCTTTACACGGAGCAGGATACAGCGCAGGCGGCGTGTCGGTCTGCTCTCAGGTTGTATCCAGCGCGTCTTCTTCGACCCGGTCAACGAAGCAACGATCCGCGTGCTAACGGCTGAAGGATGCGACGTGGTTGTTCCACCCACACAAGGCTGCTGTGGCGCACTCAGCATCCACACGGGACGCGAAAGTGAAGGGTTGAGTTATGCACGCCAACTGATCGATACATTTGAGCAGTGGGGCGTGGATACGATTGTCGTGAATGTTGCAGGCTGTGGCTCAACACTCAAAGAATATGGCTACTTACTACGCGATGATCCAGCATACGCCGAGCGCGCAAAGGTTTTCTCAGCGGCAGTGCGCGACATCTCTGAACTACTAGCAGAGCTAAAGCCAAACGCCCCACGCCACCCACTCAATCTGCGCGTCGCCTACCACGATGCCTGTCATCTAGCACATGCGCAGGGTGTACGCCTTCAACCGCGTGCGGTGTTGCGCACCATTCCAGGCTTGGAAGTGCTTGATATTCCCGAAGCCGATGTCTGCTGCGGCAGTGCAGGCACGTACAATCTGCTACAGCCAGAGCCAGCCAGACAGCTTGGCGAACGCAAAGCCCGCAACGTGCTAACAACACAACCCGATGTGATTGCCACCGCGAACCCTGGGTGTCTCTTACAAATCAGAACATCACTACAAAACCTGGATGCCAACATCCCCGCTGTGCATCCCGTTGAACTACTCGATGCCTCTATTCGTGGCATCATGCCACCTGCTCTGCGCATACCGCGCAAAACACAAGCATAACAAACGCATCCATTTTGGTCAGGGTCTCCCTTCTTCAGAGAACGGAGACCCTTTCTCTTACTCAAAAGGGCTTTTCTATGGTACAATAAAAATAAAGTTTTTCACTCTACGGAAAGAAGTCGGCATGTTGGAACAATCTGAAGACAAGCTAGAGAACAGAACCGAAAACTCCTCAAATGGCAGCGTACAATCCATTGACCGCGCCCTTGACCTGCTTGAATGTCTGGCACGTTCGCCTAACTGGATGGGAATTAGCGAGTTAAGTAACGCAACAGGCCAACCAGTTGGCACAGTCCATCGGCTTCTCATGACCTTAATGGCACGCGAATATGTCACTCGCGATAGCCGAACACGCCGCTATGCCCTCGGCCCTGCGTTTCGCCTGCTGGCCGGAACAGCCTTACGCACCCCCAATTGGTCTGAAATCGCCGCCCCTCACCTGCGTGAACTAGTCGAGATCAGTGGCGAGACAGCCAATCTGGCCGTCATAGAGCGTGACCGTGCGGTCTATGTGGCACAAGCACAACCTGTACGCATGGTGCGCATGTTCACCGAGATCGGGAATCGCGTGCCCCTCTATAACACCGGATGTGGCAAGGTCCTCCTGGCCTATCAGCCTGAGTATGTGCGCTCATCCTATCTTGCCGGAACTGGGCTTGTCCCCTATACACGCACAACCATTACCAATCCAGACCTACTTAAAAAGGCTCTTGAGCAGATTCGCCTGGATGGTTATGCCATCGACAACGAAGAACAGGAAGAGGGCGTGCGCTGCCTCTCTGTGCCCGTCCACGGGGCTGCTGACAAAGTAATTGCAGCAATTAGCATCTCTGGCCCTTCAAGCCGTCTAGACAACAACCATATCACCACACTCATTCCACAGCTGAAACGCATCAGTGTTTCACTGGCAACGACCTTGCTAGCATCCCAAGATCATCCCACGCCAACAGAAAACAGATAATCTTTTGTGGATAACAGCAAGCTGCACTCATTCGTAAGCGAATGTGAGACTATCACCCTACGCTATCCGTTTATCTTATATGGCTTTACATACCTGCTACAATCAAGATAAGAGGAATTGACCTTCGTCTTGCATCATAGCATATGAACTAACGCATTTTATTGCACGTACAGAAGATGGACGGTGAAATAATCATGATGTGGTATCCAACAGATCGTGCGTCGCTGGAACGCGACTGTGACGAGGTTTTTTTTATTGCCAGTGGACCCGGTGGACAGAACCGCAACAAGGTAGAGACGGGAGTACGTCTTGTCCACCGCCCTAGCGGCGTGCGTGTCACCGCGACCGAGCGGCGTTCACAGCAGGCAAATCGCGATATGGCCTTCGAGCGCATGGCTTTGCGCATACAAGAGCAACAGCGCGTCATTACGCCGCGCAAAGCCACACGCCCAACATTAGGCAGTCAGGTACGCCGCTTGCAGGGCAAGCACCATAGCGGGCTTGTCAAACGCTTGCGCACACTCGTCCGCGAAGACTAATCGTTGATATAACGCCGCTCCCCCTCAATATCTCGCCGATACAACATGCCGCAATTTGCCAACCGCTCCAGTGCCTGAGCCGCGGCTGCAATCTCTTTGCGACCCGGGGTATTTTTAGCCGCTGGCAAAAACTCACATGCAACTTGCTGCACCGTGAAAACTGTGAATCGACCCGTATGCTCTTGTAGATACTGCATGATAGCAAGCTGATACCATTCGACCAGATGGCGTGGTTGCGTCAGGCGCGGCGGGTTGACAATCATGACAGGGCAAGAAGCCAGCTCTAAAACCAGGCGTGAGGTGCTACCGAACAGAAACCGACGGAGCTTTTCTTTCAGCGAGTCACCCTGGCTACCAACAACAATCAGGTCTACCTGACGTTCGTGTGCAACCCTGGCAATCTCTTCAGCAGGCAATCCAACCCGCACCAAGCCTTGCACGGAGTGTTCACTCACCCCTTGCTGCTCCAGCAAGTGTGTCACCTGTAACACCAACTGCTCGGCATCAGCACGCTGCTCAGAGGTTACCGCCAGCGGCAACATCTGCCCAACATACATCCCCGGATTCGTCATTACCGTTTGCTCAATAGGAATAACTGTCAAGACAATCAGCGAAATGGGGGGAGACATGCACACGAATAGCTCACTCACCGTGTGCAACGCCCGCTGCGTCGCAGGAGAGAAGTCCGCATCGACACCCAGCAGAACACGCTTACTCTTATGCCTGTTCATAGCACACCACACTCTTTTATTTTGTTTACCGCTTCACAGTGCGCTGGTTAGATAGAACATTGTACGATGCAAGCCAGCCATTTATCCTTAAAGTGTACCGTAAAAAGTATACCTGTTTTACGGAAAAGTCGCAAGAAACCACACTTTAGGGCAACCTGAAGAGAAATAGGGAAGGCTATGAATACCATTATCGACCCACCACTCGGTGAAATGAGCCTGACAATGCTACACCAAATCTGCACAGACGAATTGCGCCGCTACCGCCGCCGCGAGCAGAACGATGACCGCTATTGCCTCGAACTATTCCGCCGTGCGCTAGTCGAACGCAGTGATGATGCCTGGGCAATACTCTACACCATGTTTTATGACAGTACCTGTCTCTGGTTCCGTTGCCATCCCAGCAAAATGACCGCATTACGCTATGAGAGCGAAAAAAGTTATGTTGACGATGCCTTCAAACGCCTCTGGCAATGGAGCAATAACCAGCACGAAGCCTTGCTGTTTACCTCCCTCGCGGGCGCACTCAAAGCCCTACATCTATGCCTACATAGTGCCATCATGGATGTCTTGCGCGCCTACACGCGCCCACGCGAAGAACCCATTCCCGACAGTGGCGTATCTGACGACCCGACATTCCTCGTCGAAGACCTCTATCATCAAGATGAATGGTGGGAATGCATTGAAAGCATTCTAACGAACGAGCGCGAGCAGCGCGTGATCTATCTGCTCTATCACTGCGGCCTCAAACCGCGTGAAATTATCCATCACTGTCCCGGTGAATTTTGCAGCGAACAAGAAATCTACCGCCTCACGCGCAACAGCCTGGACCGCCTACGCCGCAATGCCGATAAGTTACGCTGGAAACTCGCCTAAACAACCATCTGCCATGGGAAAGGAGTACAAGGGATGATCTTGCTCACACCGAAGCGTGGCGTTGCCCGCGTAGAGCTACACGTTCTGTCTGCTACGTTTCAGATATTGCACGTTGAAGGACCCCTCCAAAAACTGTCTCTTCTGACGTTTACCTGATAACACAAAAAGTGAATGCCGCAAGCCAGGCAAAATATGGTAAAATCACAGGGCAAGGAAGAGAAAACAATGGATTGTTTACAGATGCACGCTCCAGAGGATGAGCAGTTACTCGCTCTTATTTTAGCAAATCAGCCTCTGCCACCAGCAATACACACCCATCTCGCGCATTGCTCCCGCTGTCAGCAACGTCTCTCATACTACCAAACAATGCATACCCACCTCTTCCACATGCTCTATCGCACACAGTGCCCAACTACCCTACAACTAAGTTTCTATTGCGCACAACACACCCTCTCGCAGGATGAAACAGAAGCCATCACACACCATCTTCACCACTGCCCACACTGCACCAGCGAAGTCTCCGCCACACGCACACTGCTTAACACCTTCGATCCACTAACCTGTTTAGCCTAAAACGCCCCTACAAAGCAAACGGATGGTGTAGAATAGGGGCCAGTGGCAATAGTATCAAAAACCGCTTGAGTACTTTCATTTTGCAGGAGATTTCATCATGAGTACCATCGAAGATATCGACACTACTGAACAATGGCTAGAAGGGACGGACTTTAGCATACCCAGCGATAATAATCAGTTTGCCGATCTACTCTGTCTGCACGACCCGCTTTACCAACTCTTGACAACATTCTGGAATTTGAACGAATATGCCGTTGCAGGTGTCGCGCTCTTTGTCTCAACCTTTGTGCTACTCGGCCTAGGAACACTGTTCCAGATGACCAACGATATGAACTACCTGATACGTAGTATTGTGCAGGCGTGGCTTGTCTTTCCCGTACTCGCCTTACTTTGTATCCGTATCCCTCGCGAGATCGCCATCTTGTTCAACACGTTGCGACCCAAAGTGCTTGCTCCTCTGACCGACATACCAGAAGATGAGCAAATGGGCCTGCGCAGCTATGAACAGCTTGTCTCGCTACTCATCACCCAAACAAATCGCATCTGGTGGTCACTAGGTGCTGGGGCAATCCTTGTCCTATACTGGCTTTATGAGCTATTCATCATCGGCTTCTCGCAAAGCGGTGAAGGCCCCATGACTTTTCGATTAGCTCAACTCTGCGTTTACTCTATCCTGATTTATTCGGCCTTACTCGCAGTACAACGGTTCTTCGTCGCTATTTACTATATCAACATCCTCTTCCGCACCTTCCAACTAAAAATCAGCCCACTTGACCCCGATGGCTCTGCCGGCCTGGGTATGATGGAGCGTATGCTTGGCGTCAGTGCTGCCTTTATCACGGTAATGGGGATTGCCGCCCTCGTCCTTAACTCTTGGTTTCTCTCCCTGAGTCTTCCGCATTCCACCATCCCAGTCAATCAGATCTGGGAAGCCGTTCTCTTTAGTATCATCTATCTTATTATGGCTCCCATTTTGCTTTCCGGTTGGTTGCTTTCACCCCATACCGCCATGCAAGAAGCTCTTAACGACACGCTACGTCCATTGTCAGAGCAGATTGAAAACACAATCATCAGCACAATGCCCTCAGCAAACTCGACTTCTAGCGAGATCAAAGAAGGAACGGACCGTTTGGTAGAACTCAAACGCCGTTATGATTTGCTCGCAAACACCTATCCACTCTGGCCCGCCCAGATACGCCAGATACGCCGTCTCGCCGCCACAGTGAGCTTGCCAGCTCTCATTACATTTCTTGCCTCATTGCCCAGCACCTATAACACCATTGTTCCCTTCATCGTACATCTCTTCCAACGCTAAAACACTGAAAATAAGCTTGCTTTTCTTACATTTTTATGGTATAATTGTATTAAGAC
>VFSW01005211.1_pt1 | contig 19273 bp, 21 predicted proteins | sample 5358111 | NCBI WGS metagenome assembly VFSW01 (sample SAMN11554181, study PRJNA540505) | mine drainage metagenome | isolation source: sediment from site ElyBrook_90M | place: USA: Ely Copper Mine, Vershire, VT | collected 2017 | reverse complement strand
TGATTGCATGAACGCAGAGGAAGCCCACACCGTTTACGGGTGGGAGGATGTCACGTAGGATTCAGTCCTTAGTTATACTGGAATAAACCTGATTGAACTCTTTCTTTATTTTGTATACCCTATTGAAATACTTCAGTAGGTTTGCCACGTCCCTCTTCAGGAACTCCGGTGCGGCTGGGTGCCTTGTGGATACCGCCTGGCCGAAGTCTATCATGTACGGAATGCCGTTGTACACAAGTATGTTGTACTCGCTGACGTCTGCATGGACCAGCCTTCTCTTGAACAGCCTCTTTATGTCTTCTATTATTATTTCCAGTATCGATTCTGGGTCATTAAGCCTTACGTCGTTGAGCGTCGGAGCGATCGTCTCCTTGTCACCCAAAAACTCCATCGCTATTATGTTGCCGTTGAACATGTATGGTCTTGGAGCGTGGACTCCTGCGTCGGCCGCTACCCTCAGGTTTCCGAACTCCTTCTTGCACCACGTCTTGATCACGCTGTCGCGGCCCCTCCCAACCTGGCGCTCGAACCTTGGATCTCCTTTTATGTACTTGGCCATCTTTATGAAGGCGGTGGAGTCCAGCCTGAAGAACTTCATTGCTACGTACTTGTTTCCTGACAGGATTTCAGAGTCACCTGCCTCCGCGAGGTAGATGTCGGCCTCCTTGCCCCTGGCTATCGGGCTCTTCAGCGCTGTTATTATGCCCTTGTTGTAGAACTTGCTGAGAGAGATCATGGTCCGTGTGTCGAATATGCCCTGGTCCACCTTCCTTTGCTCCTTGAAGACCCTCTCCTCCCTTTCCTGCCGGTGCCTCTTTGACCTCATTCTTGCCATGCTGTAGTATCTTCTTGAACATTAAAAGGGCTTCGCCCGTGACCTGCGTCAGCCTTTTAATCTTTTCCTTGTCATATATAAGCTGTGAAACAATGGCCGAAAGGAAGAGCGCAACGTCGAATTTGGAGCTTGCTTACAGGAGACATCTCCACTACCGGGAAAAGCATTCCGGTTGGCACATATTCACAGGCGTTTTCTGGGGCATCTACCTCTTCATGATGGGCATAATCATGGTGACGCTTGTACCGAACACGCTCAGCTACACGGGCTACTTCGGCTGGGGGCTGATACTGCTTTCACTCTTCCTGATAATATTCGGGTTCACCTCATCGCTGCACCTGAAGCTCATGAAGAGATATGCATAACGCCTCCTGCTTCGTGCATTTTGACTTCCAGCACACCGATTGACTGATTGCCATGGCTCTGCCAAACATATACGAAATGAAGCACGCGAAGCTTCTCATACTCATACCGATAGCCATGCTTGTAGTGAGCTTATTCTTCATACCGAAGATACAGCTCGACCAGTCGCTCAAGGGCGGGGTCAACATACAGCTGCAGACGAACGGCACCGTAGACGTAAGGGCGCTCACCTCCGCCATAGACGCCAAGATCCCGGGGGCACAGTCTAGTGTATCGCGCTCCTTGGGAGGCGTATCGATAACGATAGACGCTAATACCAGCCTTGCCCAAGCCTCCGGCTACGCGTCAAAGGTATACAGCGCCTATGGCAATTACACAAATACGGCGGTTGTCCTAGCATCGTACCAGTCTGGCCTCAAGCTGCAGCCAAATAACCAGACCCTGATAGGTGCGATAGATGGAGCCCAGGCCAACCAGACAAGGTACCTCGCCCAGATGAACAGGAACCTGTCGAGTGAACTATCGCTGCTTGCGGTATTCCTCGGCAAGACGCCTTCGTACAATTCCAGCTACGCGCAAGGAATGCAGGGCCTTGCGCAGAGCGCTTACACGAACGCCTCGACGATCTACCAGAACCAGGTGGTGGCGGCGCTGCACGGGATCATAAGCTTCAGCTCTTACTCGTACAATGACGTCACGCCCACGCTGGGGGGGTTCTTCCTGTCTGAGATGCAGACGATAATCATAGCAGCTTTCGTACTTGTCGCCATATCGGTATTCGTGATATTCAGGAGCCCGGTCCCGGCGCTCGCGGTGGTATTCAGCTCCGCAAACGACATACTCGTGGCGCTCGGCGTCATGGGCATAGCCGGCATACCGCTTGGGATAGCCTCCATAGGCGGGATACTGATGCTCATCGGCTATTCGATAGACACCTCGCTGCTCTCCTCGATAAGGATACTGAAAAGGAGCGAGGATACCCCGACCGTGAGGGCCTTCCGAACAATGAAGACCGGGATAACAATGACCTTCGCCGCGATAATAACCTTCGCGATACTTCTTGTATTTTCGTACGTATACTTCATTCCGACATACTTCGAGATATCCGGCGTGGTGCTCGCCGGACTCATCGCCGACATATTTACAACGTGGTTCGGAAACACGCCGATGGTGCTGGCGTATAAAAAGAGGAAGGAGCTGGGAAGATGACCGGTATTGGCTACCTGAAGGACAGGAGGATAATCGTCCTCATTGTAATATCAGTGCTACTGGCGGTGCTCGACCTGCATTACGGCCTGCACCTCGGGATAGAATTCATAGGAGGAACCCAGATCCCCATAACGCTTGCTCACAGCCTCAACGCGAGCGCCATGAGCGGCCTGATATCGTCGCTGCAGCAGAGGGTATCCACCTTCGGACTGAAGCAGGTCACTGTAGAGGGCATTGGCGACAGCGAGGTCTACGTGATAATACCCACTGTAGCGAGCAGCGAGATAAACCAGACCATAGGCATAATACAGAGCCAGGGCAGGTTCGACGGGTATGTCAACGGGCAGGCAGCCATCAACGGAACCGGCATACTGACCGGAAGCATAGGCCAGCCATCGCCCACGGTGCTGAACAACACTGTGGAATGGAGCGTCAGCTTCTTCATAACACAAGCCGCTGCCGCGAAGTTCGCGAGCGTAGTCTTCGGGCAGGGCAACAAGCCCCTCTATATGTTCCTTGACAGGCCGACCTCCACAGTGGTAATATTCAACGGGTCGGTGCCGACCAACTTCTCATCGCTGACCTCGCAGGCGAGCGTGCTCGCCTCGATAGACCAGGCGCTCTCGGCAGGCAACGCCACGATACCGGTGCTGCAGGTTACTAATGCAAACTCGAGCGTCCAGAGCACGGAGAGATTCCTGCAGCAGAACAAGGGCAGGTACACAAACATAATAGCGAGCGCCGGTATAAACAGTGCCCTGCTGTCATATCTTCAGGCAAACAACTACACGGTAAAGCTAGAGAGCAGGGCGAACATGACGCCGCAGTTCACAACCCTGGGATTCAACCAGACCGTAGTTGAGGGCTGGCCCGTTGTAGGCCTCCTCTCATCGCCGGTGCTCAACCCGTCGATAACGAACGGCAACGTGAGCGACAGCTACCAGATATCTGGAGCGGCGCCTGCGACGCTGTCGAAGCAGGCGCAGCTGACCTTCGCGCAGCAGCAGACCAAGCAGATAGCGAGCGTTCTCAGCGGCGGGGCTCTGCCTGTCGCGGTCTTCCCGGGAACGCCGACAACTATACCGCCCACACTGGGATCCCACTTCCTCTTCGTCAGCGTTGCTGCCGGCGGTGTTGCGATAATATTCGTTTCCGCTTTCATAATGATAAGATACAGGAAGCTCTTCCTCGTGGCGCCGATACTGCTGACCACGGCGCTCGAGCTCTTCATAATAGTCTCGATAATAGGGCTTATAGGCACGATAGACCTCGCGGCTGTGGCTGGTATGATAGCCGTGGTGGGTACCGGAGTCGACGCACAGATAATAATAACAGACGAGGTCCTTGCGCACGGCACAGCGGAAAGCTCCGCAAAGACTCTGCTCGGCCATGCGTTTTACATAGTGTGGGCCGATGCAGCTCTGCTTATAATAGCTATGATGCCGCTCTTCTTCTCAACGTCGCTCGTGAGCGTCATAGGATTCTCCGAATCTACTATAATAGGCGCGCTGCTCGGCGTCCTGATAACGAGGCCCGCATACGGCGCGATTATCAGCAGGCACTACTCTTGAGGTGATGACATGGTGAAGCACTGCCCCACATGCGACAGGTCTAGCGATGATATATCCTTCATCGGCGAGTTCTGCGAGGAGTGCGTGACAAACAAGCTCAAGACAGGGATGCCGGATTCGGCAACGATAGATAGATGCAAGTCGTGCGAAAGGATCAGGACGAACTTCGGGTATGAGATTCCGGACAAGCTGAGCATCAAGGACGCAATAGGGCACTCTCTTGGCGTGAAGTACAATGTCTCGGTAAAGGATTTCGACTGGAAGAGCGCCACGGTGCGCTTCAACTTAGAGTACCAAGGCGAGAGTGTATCGTTCGAGATGCCTATAAAGATAAACGTCAAGAAGACGATGTGCATCGATTGCTACAGAAAAACATCCGGCTATTTCGAGGCGATACTCCAGCTCAGGGGCCCGAGGGACCTCGTGGACAAGATGATGGCAAGGTTCATGAAGTTCATTGGGGAGAGGGGCGCGTTTTCGTCCAGGGTGGACGAGCTCGACAACGGTTACGACATCTACATGAGTAGCAAGAAGATTGCGGCCGCGTTCTTCATGCATTATGAGCTGAAGCCCAAGAGGTCATTCACTCTCTACGGGATGAAGAACGGGAACAAGCTCTACAGGAATACGTACATGCTCAGGCTCGGCGCCGGCGCAAAACGCTAGTTACGACTGCCGGATGTATACGCACGGCACGGCGAGGTTCGATGGGCAGGAGTTCTGCGCGCTCACATTTACAAGGTAGCTCCCCTGAGATGATATCCCGCTGAGGGCGCCGCTCACGTTGATGGGCGTGTATGCGGTTATATAGCTCGAGCCCGAACTTGTGAGTATGACGAATACTATTTCGTGGCCTACCCCGCCGGTCAGCGTGCCCACATCTACCTTCTGCACGTTCGGGGGCACCTGGACCAGGACAAGCTGCCTTGCCGGATATCCCTGCGCACCCACCGAAGTCGCTATATTCGCGAGCTTGGACGCGGCAGACTGCGCCTCTGTGGCTGCGAGCGATGAATTCGATGAAGAAATCTGGAGAAACGCAAGCACTACGATAGGCAGCAATATTATCAGGCCGAACGATACCGTTATCAGCAGCTCGAAGCTGGACTGCGCCCTTGTTTTCCTGTGCGTCGAACTATTACTCATACCCCTCTGCCTCGTCCATTCCATCCTTGAATCGCCTTACATCCCTTACAGAGATGTACCTGGCCTTCCTGTTCCTTATTGTCTTGGTGAGCTTCGAGATTAGCTGGTTGAGCGTCTTCTCCAGCGTGTAATCGCTCGCGTGCATGTATATGGCTCCCTGGTTCTCCATGGTCAGCCTGGCGTGCATCTCGTACATGCGGCCGTGCCCCCTCTTTATGTTAAGCGTCATGTAGAGCGCGTGCGATTCCTTGAGGCGATCCGCCTTCTTCATGAACTCCTTGAGCGCGGCCTTTATCGTGATTTCGTACTCGCGGTTCTCCGCGCCTAGGCCGGATATGAACACCTTCTGGTCCTCTATGCGCCTCCTCGATAGAACGCTCCCGAATATGTCGAACATTGTGATTATACCAACAGGGCTGCCCCTCCTTGTGACGACTATCGAAGAGACGTCATTCTCTATCATGCTGCGGGCGGCATCCGGAAGGCTCTTGCCGTAATCCACACTTATCAGGTTTCGGCTGGCCACGCCGCTGAGTTGCGCGTCAGACGAACCGTATGAGCGGCTCTTCATCTCTGGAAGGCGGTCGGCGCCTTTTGGGTGGTCCTGCACAAGGTCGTAATTGGTGATTATCCCATAGAGGCGCTTGTTCTGCATTACAACAAGACGGCTTACCTTTTTGTCGCGCATAGCTGCCTTTGCCTGCGACAGGGTCGAATCCGCGTCTATTGTAAGCACCGGAGAGGTCATCACCTCGCCGACATTTATGCCGGACAGCATCTGGAGAGAAAGGAGCACCTTCAGGAGGGTGAGCCTCTTTATTATACCGACGATCCTTGTGCCGGACAGGTATGGAAGCGCCTTCGTCCTGCTCTTGTAGAATTCCATTATCACATCGTCTATGCTTGTGCTGTTCGTTATCGGGGAAACGGCTATCGAGAATTTGCCGGCGCTCTCCCTCCCCGCGCCCCTGGCCGAGCCGAACCTATACACAGAGCGGTTGTCTATTATCCCATAGTACTTTGCACTGCGGTTTACAACAACCGCGCCGTACTTGCCTATCGAAGATATTATCTCTGATATCGGAGTCTTCGCATCGAAGGATTGAGTGCCTGAGATTAGCTCTTTGGGGATATTGAGGGTTGATGAATCCATCCAAACACGCACGTAATGTAGATAGTTATGACAAAATATAAATAGTGAGCAATAAAAAGGCTATTGCAATGGGCCAGGGTGGCAGATCGGCTATGCGCCCGCCTGCAGAGCGGGAAAGGAGGATTCGACTTCCTCTCCTGGCTATATGCTTAAAGGATGAAAAAGGTGATTCGCTATGGAATTTGAATATGATGGTGCGGCCTTGAAGTTCAACAAGGTATCGACAGATCTGGATAGAATGGTGCTGAAATTCGTCTCGATGCTGGATAAGGCAAAAATAAAATATGTAATAATAAGCGGCTACGTTGCGATCCTGTTTGGGAGGGCCAGAGGCACAGAAGATGTTGACATATTCATAGAGAAGATAAGCGCGGGGCAATTAAATGACCTGTACAAGCTCATCGATAGTGGAGGATACTGGGTGCTGAATGCGGATGGATTAGGCGATGCATTCAACATGCTTGAAGATTCGCTTGCCATAAGGGTGGCAAGGAAAAACGAGGCTGTACCAAACTTTGAGATAAAATTCCCAAAGAAAGATACCGACTTCCTTTCTCTTGAAAAGCGCTTGAAGGTGGTGCTCAATGGCAAAACGTTGTTTATTTCCCCACTAGAAATACAGATACCTTTTAAGTTTTGGCTAGGAACGGACAAGGACCTGGAGGACGCCATGCACCTCTACGGAATATTTAAGGGCAAACTTAATAAACCTCTAATGAGCAAGACTAGCAAAGAGCTCAAAGTTGAAGAGAAGATGAGAGAGTATGCCATTGAGTAAAAAGGAGAGGAGGGAGAGGCTCGATTTTGTAAGGTTTTGGGCAGATTATATCAAGAAAACTCCAAATGAAGTGTGGTCCAAACAGCAGGCACTGCTCATAAACTCGCAACTGAGGGGAGCGAGGCAGGACCCCATCCTCTACATGAAGATAAAGAAACTCATTTCTCCCGCAAAGGCATGATTGAAGGGATTCGATGGACGTAGAGTGATTAATCCTTTAGCTTTACTTCCGTCCTTCCGTTTTCTCCTGCGGTGTAGACGTTTGTAGGGGTTACGCGGAAGAATCTGAATTCCGACGGCTCAAGATAATCTTCGGCCCTATACCTCTTTATCGAAGGGATTGTAGAGCTGGGGAAGAGCCTTTTTGCATAGATTTCGATTGCACGCATTATATCTTTCTTCTCGACCAGCGAGGCGTTGCCGCATATTTGAACAGAGTCAGAGGAACCTATTGGCGAGGTCGAGTTGAATATTACTCCGGCAACGCTAGCGTTGCCCATAATGTTTTTACCGTGGCGCGAATCTATCGAAGACAGGAAGTAGAAGTTGTAGTCCTGGTCGTGGACAAAGAAGACGGCAGCGACCCACGGGTTCATCTTTTTGTCTGAGGTTGCGAGCGCTATGTAGTTGTTGTTATCTATTATGTGCCTTGCCTTGTCTGCATAGGACTTGAAAGGATCCCACATGATTCAGCTACCCATTTAAAGCTTATAACCTTATGCTGACCCATGTGCAGTAAGGCATTTATATCTATCAAGGTATAGGAATTCGGAGATATGCTTGGTGGATTTCCTCGGCGCGCAGCTCTTCGCACTCGGGTTTGCCGGACTCATCGTCCTTTACATCTCGGTGCATAGCTACATCCTGTTTAAGAGAGGAAAGAGGGCTGAGAACCTTGTCATATCCGGTGCAATCCCCCTCGCGGCGCTAGGGATATACATGTTCGTGAGCGGCATCTTTGGCCAGTTCACGTGGCCGCTGACGGGCGCATACAACACGCTCTTCTATGATATGTATCCATTTATCGGACTGCTATTCGTTGGCGCAGCTATCTCAATCTATAAGAAACTCAAGATACAGTACATAGGATTCTTCGGCTTCCTGCTCGGCATAATGTCGATATGGTACGGTGTATCCGGATACTCGCTGGGCCTTACAGAGTCGCCCATTGCGCTCCTTGGCCTTTACCTGTCATTTGGAATAGGCGGCCTGCTCGGCTGGCCCGTCACGCTGATGATGGATAGGGCGGAAGCCGGCATAAAGAACAGGAGTTTTGCGTGGATCGCTTTGATTATATTTTTCTGGATTATACTTTTCGTAGGCAGTATGCTTGCCTTATATATAGGGGCTAGCGCGGTTCCGGCGCACCTTGCGGCATAATACTTATACATCTAAGACCGCGCTTATCCTGAACTCTTTGCCCTTCTTCACGGCCATGAGCCTATACCTTGAGACGCCCTTGACATAGATGATTGAATATTTTGGATCCTGCCCCTTTGCGCAAAATTCCGAGTGCACCTTGTAGGAGCCATCCTTGCCGGTTATCTCCATCTTGTCGACCTTGTAGCCGTATACCCCGTTTGAATCCGCCAACGAGAGTATGTCCTGCAGCGTTACCCAGATAAGGTCCTCAAGGCTGGCTGCGCTGTCGCTTATCTTCAGAGTTCTGCCAGTCAATCTGTCCCTTTCGAGCGCGCTTATGTCGGCAGATGTCTCGAACATCGCCAATACCGCGTTCTTGAAGGCCTCCTCTATGGTTTTTCCATGCGCCACAAGCTCTACGTCAGCAGTGTGGTTCCTGAAAGAGTAGCCCTTCCTTTTCATTGCAACGCCAGTTTATTTTATGCAATCGCTTATTAATATTAACATGGCAGTAACTATGTCCTGTGAAGACAAGAGTAACTGCTGAATAATGATGAAGCCCATTTCGACCGAGGACATTTTGCTTTCTGTGTGTTTTGCATGCGTACCGACCCGGGCAAGGTATTTGGGATAGCGGTCCTCTTTGCGGCCACGCTCCTGACGATGGTCGGCACGATCCTGGTCACCGGTTTCTCGGTACTGGACACCGACCCAGCGTCATATATCATAGTGGTGATCCTGATGCTCTTTGTCTTCATGCTTTTCTCTCTCAAGGAGGACCTTCACCTGAACAAGAACAAGAGAATCATTGCTTTGGGCGTACTTGTATTCGTATTCTACATCCTGCTCCTATCGTATGCCAGAGTTGGCCTTTCGTTTGTTTTCGCCACCTTCAGGATCGATGCTCTCCTCATCCCGCTGGCTCTGGTATCGTTTATACTGTTGCTCTTCGGGACCTACGGGCTTAGGAAGCTTGCGCCGCTTCTGATCTATTCCCTCTTCCTCTCACCGCTGCTTCTCATGCCGGTGCTGCTCCAGAATTCTGCGTTCGCGAATGTTAACGCGGCCTTTGTTTATGAGACATTAAAGAGCTTTGGGGTGCCAGTTACGCTGCATGGCATAACGATAACCTCGGCGGCAAACGCCAGCATATCTATAGCCTCAACGTGCGCGCCCATAGGCACATTCATAGCACTGGTGATGTTCCTAGTTCCTGTCGCTTACCTTTACAGGGGCAGCCTGAAAAGGAAGGCGTTGTGGCTCATTTCCGGACTGGCTCTCGTGTTTGTTCTCAACTTCGCGAGGATGTTCGCCATAGCATACTCTTGGGCCTATTATGGGATAGACCAGGCAATCTCGATATTCCACGTCTTCGCTGGGCAGATACTCTTCTATGCAGCGATAATAGTGATGCTGCTGCTCGCTGGCAAGTACGGCCTGGGCATAACAAGGATGAGGAAGGGACAATTCGGCGAGCTGAGCAGGGACTTCGCTAAGGCAAGGGGCAAGTTTGGGATGGCATGGACATACGCAATAATATTGGGCGTAGTGGGGCTGCTCTTCTCGCTGCCATACCTGAATTCAACGTACGCCTCCCCGACGTTTTTCTACGGCAACCTCAATACGATAGGCCAGAATACGATATACCACGCCATCGGAGCAACATTCACCGACTTCTCGGCGAACACGATAAAGGTAAGCTCGCAGAACTTTACCGAGGCCCTGGCGATATTGAACGGCAGCAACGCGAGCAATGCAACCTACATAGTCGCAGCAGCAACAAACATACCGATTCCCGGTTTTGTGGTGACGAACTACACACACGTGCAGGGTGGGCAGTCATACCTGCTCAGGAACGGGATTAGGCTGACCAGTTCCCTCGGCCATTCAGGAAACTACATCTTCGACATAAATTATTTTGCGGCCCCTTTCAACATATCCGGCCAGTACTTTTCGGTAAACTACGAGTTCTTCAAGCTGATTAACAGCAGCGTCCCGTCGTGCGGCCTGCTGACCTACAGATCGGTGGGACTCTTCAATTATATTGAATCGCTGATCTACAACGCTGTCAGCGGCCGGTTCAATTACGGCAAAAACGACGTTATGTGCAGCTCTTACACAGTTGCGAGCTATGTGTAGGCGATAGCGTGGGGTTTGTATACGATGGCGCAGTGTTTGTCTATTCCTATAGGGACTCCAGTAGGGTTTTCCTCTTCCTCCGCAACCCTAGAGGATGGCTCGATATACCAAAAGGGCATGTTGAGAAGGGCGAGAATACGTTCGAAGCTGCAATAAGAGAAACGAAGGAGGAAACGGGCCTCGATGTAAAACCCGATAGGTTTTTTAGGTATGTCTTTGGCTATTGGGTGACCGACGACAAGCAAAAAAAGAAGAAGATGGTAATAGCGTACCTGGCCAATGTTCCTACAGACGCTAAGGTCGTGATATCGTCGGAACATGCCGGATACGAGTGGCTCACATTTGAACAGGCGATGAGGAGATTCAAGTTCAAGGACCAGCCGAAGTACCTCAATGCTGTGAACGATTACATAAACAGGCTGGAAGAAATGGAGAAACTCAATGCAGAGTACTCGCAGCTTCCAAAAAGGTTCAGGGGATGGTCTCTGAGCGACAAGCTTGTAAGGGGCGAGGGACCGCTCAACGCAAAGGTGATGTTGGTCGGCCAAGCGCCGGGCAGGCATGAAGATGAACAAGGAAGGCCTTTTGTAGGGATAAGCGGAAGGCTTCTTGACAGGCTCGTCAGGACAGCCGGCCTTAGAAGGGAACAGGTATACATAACAAGCGTTGTGCAGTTCTTTCCTCCGGAGAACAGGGTGCCATCCGACAAAGAGATATCAGCGTGCAGAAGTTTTCTTATGCGGCAGATAAAGATAGTGGACCCGAAGATTGTGGTGGTTGTGGGCGCTGTATCGGCGAACGAGCTTCTAGGAATGAAAGGGATTATGAAGATCCGCGGTAAGCTGATAAAGAGGGACCGCAACTACTTCATAACGCTCCATCCGGCAGCGGCCGTAAGGATAAAGAAGAACCTTCCATTGATAGAAGATGATTTCAGGAGGCTCAAGTCCGCCCTATCGGGGCTATGATTCCCTTTTCTCCATCGGAAAGAGGATCACTTCCTTTATTGATGTCTTGTTGGTGAAGAGCATCACCAGTCTGTCTATTCCCATTCCTAGCCCGCCCGCGGGTGCCATGCCGTACTCCATCGCCTCCACGAAGTCCGTGTCCATCGGCTCCGCTTCCTTGTCCCCAGAAGAGGCCTTCTTTGCCTCCTCCTCGAAGTTCTCCCTCTGTATTATCGGATTCTGAAGCTCCGAATATGAATTGGATAGCTCCATGCCCGATATGTAAAGCTCGAACCTCTCGACCAGCTTTGGATTGCCCCTTTTCGGCCTTGTCAGAGGCGATGTCTCCCTAGGGAAGTCTATCACAAAGGTCGGCTGCACCAGCGACGGCTGTATTAGCACCTCAAGCAGTTTGCTATAGGCGTGCGCCCTGTTCCTTGTGCCGCCTTCCATCCTTATCCCGTTGCTCTCCGCCAACTGGAATAGCTCTTCGTCGGTGAGCGCGAGCACGTCCTTGCCGACCTTCTCGTTTATGCTGTCTATGAACTTGATCCTTTTGAATGGGGACTTCATACTTATCTTTTGTCCCTGATAGGTTATCTCCGGCTTATCAAACATCTCGTTTGCGAGGTGCGCGAGCAGTCTTTCGTTGAGCTTCATCATGTCGTTGTAATCTGCATACGACTGGTACCACTCTATCATTGTGAACTCTGGGCTGTGCGTCGTGTCTATGTCCTCGTTCCTGAATGCCTTGTAGATCTCGTAGACCTTGTCGAACCCCCCTATCATCAGCCTCTTTAGGTAGAGCTCGTTCGCTATCCTGAGATAATCATCCTCATTAAGGGTGTTGACGTGCACCCTGAACGGTTCGGCATCGGCCCCACCGTAAACTGGTTGTATCACCGGGGTCTCGAACTCCATAAAACCCTTCTTCTCCATGAATCTCCTTATCAGGCTGACTATCGTGCTCCTCTTGACGGCTATTCCCCTTGATTCCTCATTCATTATCAGGTCAAGATACCTTTTCCTGTACCGGGTTTCAACGTCCTGAAGTCCTCTCCATTTGTCAGGGAGCATCCTTATGGCCTTGGCCAGTTGTTTGTACTTTGCGGCGTTTACGCTTATCTCACCGGGCGTTGTCTTGAATACCGTGCCTTTCACGCCGAGTATGTCTCCAGCGTTGAATGATTTGAGAGTCTCAAACTCCTTCTCGCCTATGGTGGAGTAATCAAAATATGCCTGTATCTTGCCCGTGCTGTCTTGGATATCCATGAAGATCAGCTTACCGGACTTCCTTATGCCGGTTATCCTGCCAGCTACAGAGACCCTCTTGCCCTCATACTTGTCATATCCGCCTTTTATGCGTGCGGCCGTTGCGTTAACCTTATATGAATACGGCATCTTCGATATTAACTTGCGCATTTTATCTTCTGGCACCTAATCAGTATAGGATTGTGTGAGAGGTATTAAAAAATTAGTGTATCTGGCGCTATATCCTGTAGGAAAACAAAAGATGGGAGTCCGTTTTGCGGACTCCTCATCACTGTGGGGGTGAAACAATTAGCGCATCTGCCGCCTTGCCGGCATCGTATTTGTAATAGACCTTCTTTCCGAGCTGGTATCTGTCCAGAACGCCCAGCCTGTATAGCCTGTTCAGCCTCATCGAGGCTGCATTCCTGCCCTTGTAGTTCATGCTTTTCTTAATATCATCGGCGCAAGCCATCCCAAGAACCTGTATGTTCTTGAGAATCTCGGCATCAAGCCAAGAGACGGGTATCTCTCTTGCGCCTCTGACCACATTCTGTCTTTGGTCCTCTACCTCTTCTTCCTCGTAGTAGGAATTGTCGCGAATTCCGCTTTCGAGCCTTGCCATGTTCTCTGATATGCTCTTCAGTAGCATTGTTGTCCTCTTGTTCTCATCCACCATGTATTTTATGAGCGAAAACAGGTTCGAGCTTGTCTCCTCCGACCTTTCTTTCTCTGCGAGCAGCTCTTTCTCCTTGTCTGTCTTCTCCCTTATGTTGGCTATGTTCTTTTGAATCTCAATAAGTGTATTTTCTATAGTTTTCCTTGAACGCATCGAACCCTCCCCGATTGACTCATGATCGTTCTTTTTATGAATCATGACTGAATCACGAATGTATTGTGAATAAGTAGATATTTAAACCTTTCTTAACGTCCGAATACAGGAATTTTCTATGGGCATGTTTATTCCGCTATTATTTGGCGCTTTTTACAGGTTTACCGAGATAAACTAAAAAGGCTTTAAATAGTGTAATGGTAAATGGGATAAGATTGCATGGAAGAGGTATTCATACCGGCCGAGAGGATCGGCCTGCTCAAGTCTGACAAGAAGGCTCAGAAGCTTATAGAGAGCGCATGCCGGTGCAAGCTATCCATAAGGGAGGGCGAGGGGATAATCATAGAGGGAAAACCCTACGATGAGTTCATCGCAAAGAACGTGATATACGCGTTCGGCCGAGGCTTCGACATGGAGATAGCGAGGCGCCTCCTGAATGACGATATCTACTTCTCTTCGATAGACCTCAGGCATGCGCTGGGCAGCGAGAAGCGGGTGGCGCGCATAAAAGCCAGGGTGATAGGCGAGAATGGCAGGACAAAGCGATATATAGAGAGCGTTAGCTCCGCCAAAATGAGCGTCTATGGCGACACTGTAAGCTTTATAGGAGATATGTACGAAATAAGGGAGGCCGAGACCGCGGTCAATACGCTCATAGAAGGCGGCACCCATAAGCTGGCATATTTAAGGATGGAGGCGGCGCACAGGAAAAACAAGGAGGAATCGACGACACCAAGGTTTTAGGTTATATCATGGCGACCACAGGCGCGGAGCAGATATTCAAGGAGTTCAGGGAGCACTCAGCAGCGGAGTTCTTCAAGAAGAACAGGCAGATGCTTGGCTATTCCGGAGCGGGTCGCTCGCTAGTAACGATAGTGCACGAGTGGACCAGCAACGCGCTCGACGCCTGTGAGGAGGGTGGTATACTCCCAGACATAGAGGTATCGATAAAGAAAGCCGAGAACAACAGGTACACCATAAGGGTGTCTGACAACGGCCCGGGAATACCGAAGAACTTTGTTGGAAAGGCCCTGGCCACCATTTTTGCAGGCACGAAGTTCCATAGGTATATGCAGCAAAGAGGGCAGCAGGGTATAGGGGCCGCTGGCTGCCTTCTCTTCTCGCAGATAACCACGGGCAAGCCGATATTCGTAAAGTCGTCGATAGGGAAGGGCAAGGCGTACTCATGCCACGTGGCGCTCAGCACCGCGAACAACAAGCCCATCATAACCGATATGGTAGATATTGATGACAAGTTCCAGGGCCTCTCTGTAGAGGGGGAGTTCGCGGATATAAGGTACGAGGTGGGCGAGCACAGCGCCTATGAGTATGCGAGGAGGACTGCGCTCTCGAATCCCCATGCCCAGATAAAGCTCACCGACCCGAACGGACAGGAATTTCTATTTGTGAGGTCGGTGAACAAGCTGCCCGCCAGACCTCCGCCCGCGAAGCCGCACCCTGCCGGGCTGGGCACCAGCGACCTTCTCGATTTCGCGCACGTTAGCCAGAGCAGGAAAATATCCTCATTCTTGGTGGACACGTTTGCAAGGACTACATCAAACAAGATATCCGAGATAAGAGAGGTCGACCCATCAATAGACATGGACGAGGATCCGAAGCGGCTGACCTGGGAGCAGGCCGAGAAGCTTGTCAATGCATTCAAAAAGATAAAGTGGATGGCCCCGGACGCGAGCTACGTCGTGCCGATAGGCGAGGCGCAGATCAAGATCGCGCTGAAGAACATACTTAATCCGGACCACATGTCAGTAACAGAAAGAAAGCCCCAGGTCTTCAGGGGAGGCATACCATTTGTCGTAGAGGTGGCCGTGGCCTACGGCGGCAACTCCGGAAAGAAGGAAGCGGAGGGCTTTTCCGGGAACATACTAAGATTCGGCAACCGCGTGCCGCTGCTGTTCGACAGCGGAAGCTGCGGAATAAGCAAGGCGGTCAACGACATAGACTGGAAAAGGTACAACATCGACATGGAGACCCAGCCCGTTAGCATATTCGTTAACATATCTTCGGTCTACATACCCTACTCGGGAGTAGGCAAGGAGGCGATCTCTCCGGAGGACGAGATAATCGAGGAGATAAAGCTTGCAGTGATGGAGGCGGCGCGGGGTGTGCAGCGCTACATAAAGGGCAGGGAGCAGGTAAACTTCAATGCAAACCGCTACAAGACGGTTGCGAGGTACGTAAAGCAGCTCTCCGGAGACATAAGCGACCTCACGAAGGCCGACCGTCAAAAGATAGAGAAGAAGCTCGAGGGCATAGTGTCGAAGCACTTCCCGAAGAGCAGGGACGAGGACAAAGAAGAGGCAACTGGACAGGAAACCGAAGAGGAACCTACCTGAGGACCTCACCGGGGCTGTCCGCATCTACAAGGAGCACCTGGCCGGCAGATATGTACATGCGCAGCTCCTCTGTAATCGCGCTCGTTGTCGTGCGCAGGTACTTTTCGAACTCATAGACCCTGTCCGAATTCAGGAATGCTATGTATGTCTTCGCATCCGCGAATACCGGCACCTTCTGGAACTTGCTTGTCCTGGAGTAGATCACTATGTAGACACGCTCGTTGTGTATCGTGGCGACTATGTCCGCCCGGTCGCTTGTGTCTATGTCGTTGAACTGGTAGGCATGCGAGACGAAGTATATCCTTAGTTTCTTGAAAGTTGCGAGGTACTCTATGTCGTGGCCGCTCTTCGACACCCATGCTTTGGGGGCGTATAGGTTGTCGGCGCTTACAAGATAACCTGCCGCGCTCATCTGGGTTAGGAGCAGCTCGACGTTGCTGTACGTGAGGTTCACAGCCACGTTGTTGACCTTTATGTGGTTTGATATCGCCTGCTTTATCTCCTCGACCGACAGCGGCATGTAATTCCATCTGTAGTATATGTTCTGCTTGTCAAATATCAGGGCAAGCTCCGCAGCCTTTATCTTTATAGGAATCTCCTTCTGCTCCCTTATCGCGGGCACGTCGATGTAGAACTCGTCCCTGTTGGGCGCCTTCACGACAGTCACGATTATGATCGCCAGGATCACGACTATCGCTAGCTCTATGTACTGGTTGTTTATCTTTATTGTATAGGGCGCGTTGGTCGCCCGGTAGGTGAATGTTCGAGAGAGCAAACCTATGTTGAACGCGATTGCCCCCCTCTGCTCGGGCGTGCCGGTGGGCAGTGCGTAGGTTATCGAGCCGCCGGTTACCGTGCCAGAGCTGGGGTAGAGGCCGTTGACATTTATGGTGTAGTTTATCCCAGACAAAGGAGTCTGCTCTGACGTGATGGAGAACAGGAATGTTCCCGATGAGTAATTGGCGTTCACCAACGCTATTGATATTGGCGATACGTTGAACAGCGAGACGCCGTACTGCTTGCCGAAGAATCCCTGGACCTGCGCAATATACTGACCCGGTGGTAGATAAAATGCCAGTGTTTGTATCTGCGTGAAGTTGCCCGAAGCCGTGAAAGGTTGTAGCGGTATTGACTCCAAGAGTGTCATGTTCAGATTGTATACAGCTATGTGCGGCTCCACCTCTATCGGGACATTGGATCCCGTAGGTATGACTATTTTGGTGGGCAGCCCTACAGTGGGCACCACCGTCTGGGGCAGCAATATAGTGCCGTTCTGCGTGAAACTCTGCGTGTATGACACATAGCGGTATAGACTGCGGTTCTGCGTCGCAGAGTAGTTTGCGTTGTTATACATGACGACACGTCCGTACGCTATAGGGGTGGCCAGGGCAACGCTTGGGGTAAAGAATTCATTCAGGTTGATAAGAGGCAGCCCTATGTTTCCGGAATAGTTTGACGGATTCTGGGGGCTTATCACAGCGGCGCCTGACGCATACTTCGGGAGCCAGAACAACTGGGATGCCGCCTTGGCTATGTCCTGGGCGGCGTAGCTCGAGTTGCTCCATGAATTAAGGTAGTTGGAAAAGACCAGGAGGGAGCCGCTTCCCACAGTGATATAGCTGAGAGGGCCGTAGCCCACCCCGCCAGCAAGCGAGAAGGTGCTAGAATCGAAGTGGAACGAGCTGCTTGCCGTGCCAGGGGCCGTTGTCCATGCAAGAAAACTCGGCAGCTGCTGCGGGCCGACCGGCACCAGTATCTGGCCGCTTGACGCATTTGCGAAGTTCCTGCCTACATAGATTATATCGGTCCCTTTGTCAAGGAGGTACTGGATCATCGACCCGGTGCCGGAAGGTGCTTGGGAGAGCATGTAGTCCGGTAGCACGCCATTTAGTATTATAAGGACGGAGTCGTTGGGCACTGAGGCGAGGTTCTGCTCGCCGAGCACCGAAACGTTGGAAGCGTTCTGCACCAAGCCGTATGTATGGAGGTATGCGCCTATCAAGCCGATCGTCTGCTGCACATGCCCGCAGTTGAAGCAGCTGCCAGACGTGTTCAGTATGAAGAAACTGCTGGGCGGAGGCCTTGCCAGGAGCGTCGCGTTTACATAGAGGTTCGAGATATTCACCGTGCTGTATCCGAGCTGCACGCTCGGCACCAGATACCTATTCGATTCATAAGAGAGCAGGTTCTTCGATAAGAAAAACGCGCTGAGCGACGGGCTTCCCGTGGAGTGCGGTGCGCTTGCCGAGTTGTACGCGTTGTGCAGCAGCTGCGCTGCGTAGGCGAATAACGCTAATATTATCGCTACTACTATAATCAAAATGATGAAGAGCAGTTTGAATCGCATTGGCACACCAGCCTAAACAGGCGCCGCTTCTCCCCTCTTCTTCCTGCTGAAAATTCTTATGAACACCTTTGTAAGCAGGTTGCTGGGCTCGCCGAACCTCTTTATTATCGTGAATGTGCGCAGGTATCTTATCCGCTTGTTTATCCTTACAGCGTACTTCATCGACTAACCCTTTACCTCTATATAACCGCGCGATATCATAGTGTTCAGTACCTGCTCGACCCTCGGCGGGATCACGCCGTTGACCTTCGAGAACTCATCTATGTCTATAGTGCTGTCGTGCGACTCTATCCAGTCCTGCACCCTGGCCATCAGCGCCTCGTCGGAATATGTCTGCAGTTCCTTCAGCTTCGCCTGGAGATCGCGGTTCTCGTTGCTTAGCTGCATGCCCTGGACTGTGAGGTTCTTGTTCGATGCCGTAAGCTCTATATTGAGACGCCTCATCTCCTTGTACTCGTTGTAGAGCGAATCGTATGTGTTGTAGAGCGCGCTGTAGCTCTGCGGTATTGAGTTGACAACATCGTCGATGGCTGAATCGGCGTGCTGGAAGAGCTCGGCGTTGTCCACTGTGTAGACATCGGATATAAGCGATAGCACGTTCAGCAGGTTCTTGATCAGATAGAGCCTGCGCATCTTTACGCTGGAGTCGGGCGCTATCGAGTACTGGACGACGACAGAGTCCCTGTTCAACGTCAGCAGGAAGAATAGGAATGGCCTTTTCTGTATGTCCCTGCTCTCTATCCTGAGCAGCACTATGCTGTCCGGGTTCTGCTTCAGGTAGAAGAGTTCGAGCGACGAGAGCCTTTTCGATATGTCATCAAGGCTGCCGGTGAGCTTTGCCCCGATTTTCAGCTCCTCTATCTCAGGTTCTACGAACCCCGCCTTCTGCTGCTCATCCGCCAATCTACCACTTTATCTAATTTACCTGCGGTGCTGTGACATCCTCCCACCCGTAAACGGTGTGGGCTTCCTCTGCGTTCATGCAATCA
>VFSW01005210.1_pt1 | contig 19274 bp, 17 predicted proteins | sample 5358111 | NCBI WGS metagenome assembly VFSW01 (sample SAMN11554181, study PRJNA540505) | mine drainage metagenome | isolation source: sediment from site ElyBrook_90M | place: USA: Ely Copper Mine, Vershire, VT | collected 2017 | reverse complement strand
CAAACCGCCCGCCGCGCAAAAAGCCGAAGATGCATGCATGGGACAGAAATGAATAGTATGGGCGTCAGCCAATCCACCGGGCGTCAGCGGTTGCGCGCCAGCATCAAACGACAGAGGAGACGACGATGAACTATGCTGCGTTGAGCCGATGGCAGATGATTGCAGCGATTTGTATCGCCGCCGCGGTGACGGGCAACCGGGAAACTGCAAGGGCGCAGCAGCAGGCGCCGGACAACACCGATCTCTCGATCGAATTGGTCGACCCCAAGGTCTTGAGGGTATGCGCCGACCCGCGCAATCTCCCATTTTCCAACGAGAAGGGCGAGGGATTCGAGAACAAGCTCGCCGAGTTGTTCGCCGAAAAACTTCAGAAGAAGCTTGACTACATGTACTTCCCGCAGGCGACCGGCTTCGTTCGAATGACGCTCGCCGCGCATCGATGCGACGTCATCATGGGCTTCCCGCAAGGCGATGAACTCGTCCAGGGCACCAATCCCTATTACCGCACGGCCTATGCGCTGGTTGCCAGGCCGGGCAGCGGGCTGGAGGACGTCGCATCGCTCGGCGACACCCGTCTGAAGGGTAAACGCCTTGGCATCATTGCGGGCACGCCGCCCGCGACCAACATGGCCGCCAACGGCCTCATGGCCAATGCCAAGCCCTATCCGCTGATGATCGACACCCGCGTCGATTCCTCGGTTGCCGAGATGATCAAGGATTTGAAGGCGGGAGAGATCGACGCCGGCGTGCTGTGGGGACCGATGGCGGGCTATTACGCCAAGCAGGCCGATCCGCCGCTCCATGTCACGCCGCTGGTCAAGGAAACGTCGGGGCCGAAGCTGATCTACCGCATCGGCATGGGGGTTCGTCCGGCCGATCAGAACTGGAAACGATTGCTCAACCGTCTGATCCAGGAGAACCAGCCGGCGATCAACAAGATGCTGCTCGATTTCGGCGTGCCGTTGCTCGACGAGAACGATCGGTCGATCACGGTGGAGATGACGGACAAGCAGCCGTGAGGCGGGCGCTTGCTGCGGGCTTCATTGCGGTGACGCTCGCTTTGACGGTGTTTGGGCGCGCGCAGGAAAACCCTCCCGAGCCTGAGGGATACCGCACGGACAATTATCGCGCGCCGGTGCCCGCAACACTGGCCGGCGTAAACGTACTGACGACCGCGCAGGCCGAAGCGATCTGGCGTTCCGGGTCGGCTGCCTTCGTCGATGTGCTGCCGCGTCCGCCGAAGCCGCCAAACCTTCCCGCAGGCACGGTCTGGCGCGACAGGCCGAGGCTGAACATTCCCGGCAGCATCTGGCTGCCTGACACCGGTTACGGAACGCTGGCAACAGCGACCGAGGATTATCTGCGCAACGGCCTTGTCCGCGCCTCCGGCGGCAATCAGGCCAGGCAGCTGGTGATCTACTGCCTGGCCGATTGCTGGATGTCGTGGAATGCGGCAAAACGGGCGTTGACTTACGGATATTCCAATGTCGCCTGGTATCCCGAAGGCACCGACGGTTGGCAGCGTGCCGACTTGCCGCTGGCCGATTCACAGCCGGAGCCGCGGCCCAGCGCGGAGAAATCGCTTCAGCACTAGGCTGCGGAAGCAACAAAGGCGGGACCTTTGCGCCGTGCGCGTTATTCCATTTCTTGCTGGATCACCCGGCCCAACGCGAACAGTCGCTGATCGATCGCTGTCGGCACCTCACACACGAATTTGATCACACGCCGCCGATCCTCGAAAATCCGCGTCTCCCATACCAGCTGGTTGCCGAGTTCATCTATCTTGGCCGGATCCTTGGCAGGCGCATCCTGCAGGGTCTGCAGCGCCTCGGTGTCGCTGCGAACCTTGTCGGCGGCTTCGCGCTGCTTGCGGGTTATGCGTTCAAGTCCATTCATCACCGTGGCGCGCTCGGCGTTGAGCGTTTCGAACAGCCCGGCGAACAGCTGCTTGCCTCTCTCGTTTTTTTCCGCGGCCGATTCCGACAGAAATTCGACGATCGTTTTCTCCGCCTGATCGAGCGGGGTGCGCCGCGCCGCCAGCCGTGGAACCAGCGCGCTGACCTTGGGATCATCCTTCCATTTGGTTGTGGCGTCGCCGAGAGCGGGTCCGTTCCAGACCGCCGCAAGCGAGACTTCCGGCACCTTGGCCTGGGCGCACGGCCAATCGGGGTAGCGCGGATCGGCGGCAAGACCTCGATCGACCGGCCCCGCCACCGCAACCAGCACGCAGAGCGCCTTCAGCCATCTCATGTCTCGCCTCCAGCAGGTCCGCGGCGGCTCAGCCCGCGTGATGGATCGTAGGCGAAGATTGCACCGATCATGAAGACGGCCGTGCAGCCGCCGACCACCGCCAACGAGACCCAGTTGATCTTTCCATACAGCGCAAAACGCGTCAGTTCGATCGCATGGGTAAAGGGATTGAACAGGCAAACGTAATAAAGCATCGGGCTTCCCTCCTGCACCCGCCACAGCGGATAAAGCGCGGAGGAAGCAAAGAACATCGGGAAGATGACGAAGTTCATCACGCCGGCGAAGTTCTCCAGCTGTTTGATGCCGGACGAGATCAGCATGCCCAGTGCCCCAAGCATCAGCCCGGAGAGTGCCAGCGCGGGCAACACCGTGAGATAGCCGATCGGCGGCGGCTCAATGTCCCAGAACCACGCGATCAGCAGGAAGGTATAGACCTGGAGAACGGAGACGGCGGTGCCCGCGAGAAGCTTGCAGAACAGCAGGTACCAGCGCGGCAGCGGACTCACCAACAGGGTGCGCATGTTGCCCATCTCGCGGTCATAGACCATCGAAAGCGACGATTGCATGCCGTTGAAGAGCTGGATCATCGCGATCAGCCCGGGCGTGATGTAGACCTCGTAAGGAATATAGGTTTCGTATGGCGGGATGATGGAGATGCCGAGCACCTGGCGGAAACCGGCAGCGAAGATGAACAGCCATACCAGCGGTCGCACCAGCGCCGAGACGAAGCGTTCGCGCTGGTGGACGAAGCGCAGTCCCTCGCGCCAAACGATACCGTTCATACAGGTGAGATATTGCGCGAATGAGAATCCAGTCCGCCTGTCGTGTGCGATCACTGCGCTCATGGCACCGTACCTTCGGATCCCGGACCGGTTTCGGTCAACTGTGCGAACGCGGTATTGAGGTCGCGCGCCCCGGCTTTCGCGACGATGCCCGCCACCTTGCCTTCCGCGAGAATTCGTCCCCGGTGCAGAATGACGAGATCGTCGGTCGGCTCGATCTCGTCGAAAAGATGCGTGGCCCACAAGACGCCGATGCCTTGCTCGATGACGAGGCGGCGTACATGGCCGAGGATCTCGGCCCGCGCCTTGACGTCCAGTCCGACGGTCGCCTCGTCGAGCAACAGAAGACGCGGCCGGTGCAGAAGTGCCCGCGCAATTTCCAGCCGCCGCATTTGCCCGCCGGAGAGATCGCGCACCTTGCTGCCGTGGCGGTCGGCAAGGCCCATCCGCGACAATGTTTCGTCCGAGCGAATCCGTGCCTCGCCTCGATGGATGCCGTGCAGTGCCGCGTGATAGAGCAGATTTTGCGTGACGGAGAGATCGAGGTCCAGCGTGCGCGGCTGAAACACCACGCCCATGCAGCGCAGCGCCTCGCCGGGCTCGCGCTGGATATCGTGACCGAAAATGCGGATATGTCCGGCCTGCATGCCGAATAGCCGGGTGACGATCGAAAACAGCGTGCTCTTGCCCGCACCGTTGAGGCCGAGCAGCGCCGTAAAGCTTCCCGCCGCAACCGTGAAGCTGACATTGTCGAGCGCCTTGCGAGGGCCGTAGCTGTGGCTGATAGCCTCGATCGCCAGCGCTGCGGCATCCGGACAGGACGGATCTTGCAGGCCGTTTGCCTTGTCGCCAGCGATGGAAATGTCGGGTTGCATCATTGCTTCGCGATCGTAATGCCCCAGGGCAGTTCGCCGACCTGAATGGTCTTGGTCACCTTGAGTGCCGCAACGTCGATGACGGACACATCGTTGGATATGCCATTCGTGACCAGAAGCCATTTTTCGTCCGGCGTAAATGCCATGTGCCAGACCCGCTGCCCGACCAGCAGGTATTTCATGACTTTATGGCTCGCGGCATCGACCACGGCGACACGATTGGCAGGGCCGAGCGCGATGAAGGCGGTCTTGCCGTCGGCGGTAATGCCGATCCCAACGGGCTGGATCGCCTCCTTCCGCATCCCCGGAATTTCGAAGGTGATCTTCGTCGTGACCGCATGGTTGACCGGATCGATGATGGAAACGGTGCCGCCGACCTCCGAGGAAACCCATAATTCAGAGCCGTCGGGCTTGAATTCGGCGAAACGCGGCCGCGAATCGACCAGGACATTCGCGACGATCTGGCGCGTTGCGGTATCGATGAAATGGGCCATGTTGGTGGTCTCCGATGTATTGATCAGAAACCTTCCATCCGGGCTGAGCGCCATGCCTTCAGGTTCGACGCCGACCTGCACGTCGCCCATCCGTACGCGCTTTTCGAGATCGATGACGGTGACCGTGTTGTCGTTCTCGTTGGCGACGTAGAGAACCTTGCCGGCCTTGTCCTGGATGAAGAGTTCGGGATCCGGCCCCGAGGGCAGGGTGTCGGTCACTTCCTGCGTGCCGGTATCGATCATCTGGATGGTGTCATCGTCGCCGACCGCGACCAGCACGAACTTGCCGTCCCTGGTGAATTCGATCCCGCGCGGCCGCTGGCCGACCTTGATCGTCTTTATGACGGCCCACCGGTCCGTGTCGATCACCGAAACGGTGTTGCTCTTTTCGTTCGACACATAGGCGATGAAGGCGGAGGCCGGCAGGGTGCCTGCAAGCCAAAGGGCAGTTCCGACGAGAAGGCGACAGCGCCACATCCGGGAAACCTCCATCACAGTTTCAGTGCAGCCTGCACCTGGTTTCGGGTTGATCCACGCCGAGCGTATCGAGTTCCGAGACCTGGTGCAGGAATCCTTCCTGCGGCGACACGGAAACCACCATGCGGCCGTCCGCCAGCAAAATCGGCTGACGAAGCTGCAGGTTCCAGGGTCGCAGCGTAAGCCGCTGGCCCTTGAATGCCGCAACGGAAAAGTCCGGACCCTCGAGGAAATCGAGCACCGCCCTGTGATCGCCTGAATTCACCCGCGACGCCGCCTCGCCGATCATGCGTGCCGCCGTCCATGCCTGCATGTCCAGCGCCGTCATGCGGCGCGAATTCAGCTTGCGAAACCGGTTCTGCATCTGCACCGCGCCCCATTGGTCCTGAGCGGCGTCCCAGCTTTTCGGGACCAGGCCGGCGGACCCCGCGACCAGCCTCGGGTCCCAGGTCCGGTACGGCAGGTAGGATGCAAATACCTCGCTCTCATCGGCTGCGACAAGAATGTCGTAGGCAGGCGCCTGCTGGGTGAATACCGGCATCTGACGCTGGATCTGCGTCACGCCGCTGTCGGTGCGCCGCGCGCCGCCGGTATCCTCGAAGACCCGCTCCTGGACGATCCTGGCGCCAAAGCGCGAGGCGGCGCGCCGCAGTGCTTCCGCAAAGAGCTTGTCTTCCTGATGCGAGCCGACCACCATCAGCCAGCGCTTCCACTGCTTCCAGACCAGATACTGGGCGAGTCCGTCTGCCAGCATCGAACGTGTCGGCGCGACGTGAATCACGTTGGGCCGACAATCTTCCTCGCGCAGGCGATCGTCGATCGCCCCGGCATTGAACAACACCGCTCCGCGATCGCGAATGGCGTCGGCGGCCTTCAGCAACGCATCGGCGGGGAGGTCGGCAATGATGAAGCCGATGTTCCGGTCGGCCAGGCCGATCGCCGCTGCGGCCGCGTCGTCGCCTTCGTTGAGCCGCAACTCCTCCAGGGTGAAATGCTGATTGAGGAACTTGCCGGTGGTGTTGTTATCCTCGATCGCCAGCCGCGCACCGGCGACGCCGTCATTCGCAGCCGGCTCCTCGACCAGCGACAGCGTCGGCCTGATGCCGGCGCGGCGAAGATAGCCGATGCCGATTTCGACGGGATCGGCCGCAAGCGCGCTGGTGCCCAGCGTGCTCAGGCCGACGACGAGACCGACCAACAGTCGGATCATGTCTTCTCCTGGATGTTTCCTTCCACCGCCGGCGATAGAGCCGGTTCCGGTTTGATACTTTGCCGAACTACCTTATACAATCCGCACGCTGAATCCACGGACCACGATCATGCGAATGTCAGGTCTCCTCATCGCAGCCATCCTGTTGGTCTGCCGGCCTGCGGCTGGCGAGCCACTCAAGGCCGCGGTATTCGACTTCGAACTGCTCGATACCAGTTTGGAGGGCGAAATGAAGGGACCGCAGGCGGACGAACAGCGGCGGCTCAGGGATATCAGCGAACAGCTGCGCAAAGGATTGGCGGACGCGGGCAAATTTGTCGTGCTGGACATCGCGCCGGTCAATGCTGCGGCCCACGCCAGCAACTTGCAGGCTTGTGGCGGTTGTGACGTGGAATTCGCACAGCGGCTTGGTGCCGATTTCGCCATCACCGGCCAGGTCCAAAAGGTCTCTGCCCTCATCCTCAACATGAATATCTACTTGCGCGATGCGCATACGGGGCAGCTCATCAGGGCCATGAGCGCAGACTTTCGCAGCAATACCGACGAATCCTGGTCGCGCACCATGAGCTATTTGCTGCGAAACCGGTTGCTCGCGCCCAATTACGGTGCGCCGCAATGAGGTGGCGGGCCGGAAACTAGGCTTTGAGCCGCGCGGCATGCCAGCGCATGTGATCGGCCATGAAGGTGGAAATGAAATAATAACTGTGGTCATAACCGTTTTGCCGACGCAAATTCAGAGGTATATCTGCCTTCGCACACGCATGTTCCAGCAATTCCGGCCGCAATTGCTCGCCCAGGAACGGATCGGCATCGCCGATGTCGACCAGCAGATCTGAAAATCTGGCGCCATCCTCGATCAGCGCGACGGCGTCGTGCTTGCGCCATGCTTCCTTGTCGTCGCCCAGATAGCCGCCAAGCGCCTTGATACCCCAGGGGACTTGCGAAGGCGCGACGATCGGCGAAAAGGCGCTGGCGGCGCGGTAGCGATCGGGGTGCGACAACGCCATCGTCAGCGCGCCATGGCCGCCCATCGAGTGCCCGAGGATCGATTGCCGTTTGAAATCGACCGGGAAATGTGCGGCGACCAGTTCGGGAAGTTCCTTCGTCACGTAGCTCCACATCCGGAAATTTTGCGAGAACGGCGGCTGCGTGGCGTCGACGTAAAAGCCGGCTCCGAGTCCGAAATCATAGGCGCCGGCCGGATCGCCTGGCACGCCCTCGCCGCGCGGACTGGTATCGGGCGCGACAAAAATCAAACCTAGTTCGGCGCATGTCTTGCGATACTCGCCCTTTTCGGTGACGTTGGCGTGGGTACAGGTCAAGCCCGACAAATACCAGACGACCGGAAGCTTCACCCCCTCTCGATGTGGTGGAACATAGACCGAAAAGGTCATGCCCGTTCCGGTCTCGCGGCTGGCGTGCTTGTAAACGCCCTGTATGCCACCGTGGGATCGATTGAGGGAAACGGTTTCGACGGTCATGATTTTGCGAGTCCCGGCGCCGCCGAAATTCGCGGCGTCAAACGTGTCGATTGTTTGGTTCGGGCATCCTTGCCCTGGAGGCGAAGCGAAAGCCGGATCGATCTCGCCATCAAATATTCTGCTGCAGCAAATCTGCTGCGCCCCCGCGCGGACATCGAGCGTTCGGCACTATTTGAGTTGGCGATCAGCGACCTCTTCATCCAAATAGCCCGCGCCGACAACAACGGCAAGACCGCGTCACTTCTCTCCCAGTCAACCAGACAAGTTTCACTTCTCTCCCAGTCAATTTCCTGAGCTGGACGAAACCATTGGGTACACTAATATCGACAGGCCTGACCGGCGCAGGGGCGAATGGCGGCGCAGTGGGAATGGGGCCGATGCGCGCTCGTTTGTTGGCAGTGTTGCTGGTATTGGCGGGCCTGTCGTCGGAGGACGATTCTGCGCGCGCCCAAAATGCGCCCAGCGATGTTCAAGCCTTGCCGCCTCAAGCCTTGCCGCCTCAAGCCTTGCCGCCCCAGGTTTTGGCTCCCCAAGCCTTGCCGCCCATTGTGGTCTCTCCGACGGCGCCCAAACCCAAGCCCGGCCTGGTCCGCACTTCCACTTCAACGCCGCGCAGTCTTAAACCGGCGCCGCCAACCCCCGCCCCGAGTGTCGCGGCGGCGACGACCTCAGGTCCTGCGCTGTACCCGACGACCCCGTTGCCAGGCTCGGGGATCGACGCGGATAAAGTGCCGGCAAGCGTCAACATCGTTGACGCAAACCAGATTGACCGGCTCCGGTCGGCGAATATCGCGGATGCGCTGCAGCAGTATGTCCCAGGTGTGGTCGTCAACCAAGTCTCGGGCAATCCATTCCAGCCAAACGTGCAATTTCGCGGCTTCGTTGCTTCCCCGATAGCGGGCACACCCCAGGGACTTGCGGTCTACCAGAATGGGGTGCGCATCAACGAAGCGTTCGGCGACACGGTCAACTGGGATCAGATCCCGACCGCCGCGATTCAGTCGGTGGCAGTGGTGGCCAATAATCCCGCTTTCGGCCTCAATGCGCTGGGTGGGGCGATCGATATGCAGATGAAAAACGGCTTCAACTACCACGGCGCCGAGATCGACACGATGGGCGGGTCGTTCGGGCGTGTCCAGAGTTCGGCGCAGTGGGGCAAACAGTACGATCAATTCGCCGTATATGGCGCGATCGAAGGGTTGCACGACGATGGATTCAGAAACTTTTCGGCGTCCGACGTCCGCCGCTTCTACGGCGATGTCGGGTATAGAAATGATACCAGCGAATTTCATCTCAATATGGGCGCGGCCGACAACAATTTCGGCGCGACCGCGACCGCGCCGATCGAATTGCTGCGACAATACTGGGGCGCGACCTACACGACGCCGCAAACAACGAGCAACCGGGTCGGCTACGTCAATTTGATAGGGAAGGTGGAGGCTACGCCGGCCTGGACGATCGAAGGATCGGCGCATGCGAGAATTTACGACCAGGGCTTAGTCGATGCCAACTCGACCGGTACCCAGCCCTGCGCCGCCGATTCGACTTTACTCTGCTTCGGCAACGGTGTGGCGCCGGCCAACGGTCTGAATGGCGCGCAGCTCGCCAATCCCTTCGATCCCGGCGCGGTGTTGGGAGAGATCGATCGAACGATGACCCACTCGACGACGACAGGCGCCTCGCTGCAGGCGACGAATTCCGATCAGCTGTTCGGACATACCAACAAATTCGTGGTCGGGGCCAGTTTCGATTCCAGCGTGACCCGGTTCTCGGCCAGCGCGGAACCGGGCACGATTGGCCCGAATTTCGTCGTCAGCGGCAGCGGAATATTTCTCGGGCCCTCCGGCAGTCCGGTATCGATCGGGCCGGTCGACCTTCGCGCCACCAATCAGTACACCGGCCTTTATGTCCTCGATACATTCGACGTCACAAATGTGTTCTCCGTCACCGGCGGCGGCCGGTTCAATGTCGCCAACATCAACCTGCAAGACCAGCTTCCGGAACAGCCCGGCACCTCGCTCAACGGCAACAATACCTACACCCGCTTCAATCCGATGATCGGCGGCACCTACAAGATCGTTCCGGGCCTCACGGCCTATGCGGGCTATTCCGAAGCCAATCGCGCACCGACCCCGCTGGAACTGGGCTGCGCGGACCCCGCGCATCCCTGCATCATCGGAGCATTCCTGGTCTCGGATCCGCCGCTGAAACAGGTCGTGGCTCACACCGAGGAAGCCGGCCTGCGCGGCAGCAAGGACCTCGGCATCGGCACGCTTGGATGGAAGGCCGGAGTTTTCCGCACGATCAACACCGATGACATCCTCGCCATTCCAAGTCCGGTGCTTCAGGGATTCGGCTATTTCCAGAACGTCGGTTCGACGCGACGGCAGGGCATCGAGACCGAAGTCAATCTGAAGTCGAGCGCATATCAGCTGTATGCCAGCTATACCCTCGTCGACGCGCGATTTCTTGACGCTCTCCAGGTCGGCTCCAACAGTCCCTTCGCCGACGCCAACGGGAACGTCCAGATTTCGCCGGGCAATCGAATCCCGGCAATCCCCCGCAACCGGGTCAAGGCCGGCATCGACTATTCCATCACCGATGCGTTCAAGGTTGGCGGCGATGCGCTGTACGTCAGCAGCCAGTATTTTGTCGGCGACGAATCCAACCAGGCGCCGCGGGTGCCTGGTTATGCGGTATTCAACCTGCATGCATCCTATCAGATCGACAAGACATTCCAGATTTATGCCCGTGCGGATAATATCTTCGACAACCGTTATGCGACCTACGGAACATTCTTTGATACCGGCGCTGTTCCCAATTTCGCCAATGGCGGTGCCCCGTTCACCGATCCTCGTTCGCTCAGCCCGGCGCTACCGCGCGCCCTCTACGCAGGCCTGAAGGCAACATTCTGAAATCGCCGCAAGGCCGCCGAAGCAACAACCGGTACGGCCGGGTGTTCACGAAGGGCGGCAATCCGGCACGGTGAGCTTCGCGAGCGCAGCCGCTCCCTCACCGCCGTCCGGCGCGGACCGATGGGCGGGTCAGACGAATCCTGCCGTGGGTTCTCGGGAGAAACTGGGCGCCTTTGGCGCTCAGGAATTCCAGCATCGCACGCGCGGGCGGCATCAGCACCTTGTCCTTGCGGCAAAGCACGAACCATTGCCGGATAATGGGCAGCCCGGCGACGTCGAGCGTCACCAGGCGGCGCTCGTCGAGCTCCGTCGCCACGGTGTGGGCGGAGATGAAAGCAATTCCGAGTCCGGCAATCACGGCCTGCTTGATCGTCTCGTTGCTGCTCATCGCCATGCCGATCTTCGGCCGGACGCCGGCGGTTTCGAACAGGTTTTCCATCAGGCCGCGGGTGCCGGAACCGGGCTCCCGCATCAGAAATGTTTCGTTGGCAAGATCCGTCAGTGCGAGATGGCGCTTCCGCGCGAGGTGATGCGCCGTCGGCGCGATGATGACATGAGGATGATCGCCGATCAGGTGCACATCCATGTCGATGTCCATGGGCGGACGGCCCATGATCGCGAAATCCAGTTCATAGCCGCGTAGCGCGTCGCTGGTCTCCTGCCGGTTGCCGATCGTGAGCTGGATCTCGATGTCCGGATGCAGCTTGGAAAATCCGGAGATCGCAAACGGCACGAAATATTTCGCGGTGCTCACCGCTCCGATCGAAACGCGTCCCGCGGTCCTGCCTGCCATCATCTCCAGGGACGTCCCGCAGTCCGCAATCGCCGCCTCGACCCGCTCGCACAGCGTGAGTACTTCCCGGCCGGCATCCGTCAACAGCATGCCGTCGCCGGTGCGCTGGATCAGCGGAAGTCCTGCAAGCTCCTGCAAATTGCGAAGCTGAAGCGTCACCGCCGGCTGCGTGAGGTGCAGCTGATTGGCCGCGGCCGTCACCGATCGGGTCTTCTGCACGACGGCGAGCGCGCGCAACTGGCGGATGGTCAGTTCGCGGACAAATCGGCTCGCCATGGCAACCCCTCATTATAAGAAAAACTTTGCATAAGCCAAAGATAAGAAAATTTCACTAATTTTGCAAACTGCGCTGTGGTGGGGCGGGCCGCCTGCCACCCGGTCCACGGAATGCCGGAAGGGCGTCAAAGGGGAAATGCCATGGAGCAACGCACGACGTTGCGTTCGCATCTCGATCGCTCGGCGTCGCAGACGCCGCAGGGACCTGCGATCGCCGCTGTGATTGCCGCGATCGCAACCGCCGCAATCGATCTTTCCGCGGTCATTGCGGAGGGGCCGCTGGGAGGCATCACCGGAGCGAACCGTGGCGTCAATCCCGACGGCGATCAACAGAAGGACATCGATCTTGCGGCCGATGCGATGATGCGCGGCGCGCTGCGCGCATGTCCAATCGCGGCGATTCTGTCCGAGGAGGCGGCGGCGCCGGAATTGCTCGACGCCGAGGCGCCACTCTGCGTCGCGATCGACCCGCTCGATGGATCGGCAAACCTCGCGAACAATATCTCGGTCGGCACCATCTTTTCGATCCGTCCGCGCGCAAACAGCATCCTGTCGACCTTCTTTGAGCCCGGCACGGCCCAGTGCGCTGCGGGCTTCGTCGTTTATGGCCCGCAGACCATCCTCGTTCTGGCGCTCGGCGGCAGCGTCGATATCTTCATTCTCGAAGGGCGGATGCACGGTTTCCTGTTGGTCAAACAGGGCGCCCGGATCGCATCCGACACGCCGGAATTTGCCATCAACGCGTCCAATCGCCGGCACTGGTACGGCCCTGTCCGCGCCTACATTGATGAGTGCCTTGCCGGCGCCGACGGCAACCATGGCGTCGACTTCAACATGCGTTGGATCGGCTCGCTGGTCGCCGAGTCGCTTCGCATCCTGGTTCGCGGCGGCGTGTTTCTCTATCCGGCCGACGCCCGTCCCGGCTACCGCGAGGGACGCCTGCGTCTGTTGTACGAGGCGCATCCGATGGCGCTGGTGATGGAATGGGCCGGCGGCGCGGCGAGCACCGGCCGCCGACGTATTCTGGAACTGTCGGCGAAATCGCCGCACCAGCGCGTACCACTGATCATGGGCTCGGTGCGCGCCGTTCGTGACATCGTGGCGCTTCACGAGCGCATTGAGCCGATGTTCGATGACAGCAACGCGCCGCTCTTTGCACGGCGCGGCCTGTTTCTCTGAGGCAGGACAAGCAAATGTCGCGCAGCCATCCCATCATCTCGATCACGGGTTCGTCAGGCGCCGGCACGACGTCGGTCAAGAAGACGTTCGAGAATATCTTTCGCCGCGAGAAGGTCTCGGCGGCCTATATCGAGGGCGACGCCTTCCATCGTTACAACCGCGCCGAGATGCGCGCAAAAATGAGCGAGGAGGGCGAGCGCGGCAACAGGCACTTCAGCCACTTCAGCCCTGAAACCAATCTGCTCGAGGAGCTGGAGAAACTATTCCGCGATTACAGCGAGGCCGGCTGCGGCACCACGCGCCACTACGTCCACGATAACGAAGAAGCGAGGCTCTATAGCGCAGCGCCTGGAACCTTCACCCAGTGGGAACCGATCCAGCAAGGCTCCGACCTGCTGTTTTACGAGGGGCTTCATGGCGCCGTCGTGACCGAAAAGATCAATGTCGCCCAGTACGCCGACCTCAAGATCGGCGTGGTGCCGGTGATCAATCTCGAATGGATTCAGAAGCTGCATCGTGATCGCGGTGATCGCGGCTATTCGACCGAAGCGGTCACCGACACGATCCTGCGGCGGATGCCGGATTATGTGAACTACATCTGCCCGCAGTTCTCAGAGACCGACATCAACTTCCAGCGCGTGCCGACCGTCGATACGTCGAATCCGTTCGTCGCACGCTGGATCCCGACTCCCGACGAGTCGATGGTGGTGATCCGACTGAAAAATCCGCGCGGTATCGACTTTCCCTATCTGCTGTCGATGATTCCGAACAGCTTCATGTCGCGCGCCAATTCAATCGTGATCCATGGCGCCAAGCTCGACCTCGCCATGCAGCTCATCCTCACTCCGCTGATCCTGCAACTGATCGAACGCAAGAGGCGCACGGTATGAATATTCAGGCCCCATCATCGATAGCCGGTCGCGAGGACGTCGTGCATGCGGAGATGGCGAACGCGATCCGGTTTCTGGCCATCGACGCGGTCGAGAAAGCCAAATCCGGTCACCCTGGCATGCCGTTGGGGATGGCGGACGTGGCGACGGTGCTGTTTTCTCGCTTCCTCAAATTCGACGCCGCCGATCCGGCATGGCCGGATCGGGACCGTTTCGTTCTGTCTGCCGGTCACGGCTCGATGCTGCTGTATGCGCTGTTGTATCTGACGGGCGATCGGGACATGACGCTCGATCAGCTCAAGGCGTTCAGGCAATGGGGGTCGAAAACGCCGGGCCATCCCGAATACGGGCATACGCCGGGCGTCGAAACCACGACGGGTCCGCTGGGCCAGGGCATCGCCACCGCGGTCGGCATGGCGCTGGCGGAGCGGTTGCTGAACGCCCGCTTCGGCGACGATTTTGTCGATCATTATACCTACGTCATCGCGGGCGATGGCTGCCTGATGGAAGGGCTCAGCCACGAGGCGATCTCGCTGGCCGGTCACCTCCGGCTCAACAAGCTGATCGTGCTGTTCGACGATAACGAAATCTCGATCGACGGATCGACGTCGCTGTCGTGTTCGGACGACCAGCTTGCGCGATTCAGGGCATCGGGCTGGTCAGCTTGGCGAATCGACGGCCACGATCCCGAGACGATCGCAGCATCGATTGAGAGCGCGAGGCAAAACGACCGGCCTTCCCTGATCGCGTGCCGCACCATTATCGGATACGGGGCGCCGAACCGCCAGGGTACTGAAAAGGCGCACGGCGCGCCGCTTGGCGTCGACGAGATCGCGAGGACGCGCCTGGCGCTGAATTGGCCGTATGAGCCCTTTCATGTCCCGGAGCGCGTCGCCGAGTCGTGGCGCAAGGTCGGGGAGCGGGGACGACGAGCCCGGCGAAGCTGGATCGAGCGGACGAAGCGTCTCAATTCGGCGTCACGCTCGCCGTTTCACGATGCATTGAACCGAAATCTGCCTTGCGAATACGCCGTGGCGATGGCGCAGCTACGCGAGCGTTTCGGGACCGAGCGGCCAAAGATCGCGACCCGGCAGGCATCGCAGCTTGTGATCAACGCGATTGCGGAGGCCTTGCCGAACTTTCTGGGTGGCTCTGCCGATCTGACCCACTCCAATCTCACGCAGGCCAAAACGCAAAAGCCGGTAGGGCGGGGTTCCTTCGAGGGCAGCTACATCCATTACGGCGTGCGCGAGCACGCGATGGCGGCGGCAATGAACGGCATCGCCCTGCACGGCGGATTCATCCCCTACGGCGGCACATTCCTCAGCTTTGCCGACTATAGCCGCCCCGCGATCAGGCTGGCGGCATTGATGGGCATCAGGGTCGTCCATGTGATGACGCACGACTCCATCGGGTTGGGTGAGGATGGTCCCACCCATCAGCCGGTCGAGCATCTCGCCGCGCTGCGCGCGATTCCCAATCTGCTGGTGTTCCGGCCCGGCGACGCCGTCGAGACCGCGGAAGCCTGGGATTGCGCGCTGCAGGCTCAAGCCACCCCCTCGGTGCTGTGCTTGTCGCGGCAAGCGCTTGCCACGTTCCGTGAAGCGACCGGCGCGGCAAATCTGGTCGGACTCGGCGCTTACGTGGTCGTCGAACCGGAGGGCGGCCGCGACGTCACCGTGATCGCGACCGGCTCCGAAGTGTCGATCGCGCTTGAGGCGGCAAAACTCCTTGCGAAGGACGGCGTCCGGGCCGCGGTCGTCTCGGCTCCGTGCTTCGAGCTGTTCCGCCGGCAGCCGCAGGAATACCGGGCGGAGGTGCTGGGCCGCGCCCCGCGCGTCGGCGTCGAGGCGGCGGTGGAGGGCGACTGGGCGCGCTGGCTTGGCGATAGCGGCGAGTTCGTCGGGATGACCGGCTTCGGCGCATCCGCCCCGGCGGACGTGCTCTATCGCGAATTCGGCATCACCGCGGAGGCCGTCGCCAAGGCGGCGCGGCTTTGCATGGCCCGGTCGGGGATACCGGCGCGCGGTTGCGCCGCCTTGCACAATGCAAACGATTGAACGGAGGACCCGATGGCGCGAATTACCCTGAGGCAACTGCTCGATCACGCCGCCGAGCACGGCTACGGCGTGCCGGCATTCAATATCAACAACATGGAGCAGGGGCTGGCGATCATGGACGCCGCGGCAGCGGTCGACGCGCCGGTGATCATCCAGGCGTCGCGCGGCGCGCGCAGCTACGCCCACGACATCATGCTGGCGAAGATGATCGATGCCCTGGAGGAGATGTACCCGCGGATTCCACTGTGCCTGCACCAGGACCATGGCAATGAGGAAGCCACCTGCGCCACCGCGCTGCAATACGGCTTCACCTCGGTGATGATGGACGGTTCGCTCAAGGCGGACGCCAGGACAGCGGCGGACTACGCCTACAATGTCGATATTACCCGGCGCGTCGTCGACATGGCGCATTGGATCGGCGCGTCGGTGGAGGGCGAACTCGGTGTGCTCGGCTCGCTCGAACATGGCGGCGGCGAGCAGGAGGATGGCCACGGCATCGAAGGCAAGGTCAGCCACGATCAATTGCTGACCGACCCGGACCAGGCGGTCGATTTCGTGCGCGCCACCAGGGTCGACGCGCTGGCGATCGCGATGGGGACCTCGCACGGCGCCTACAAGTTCTCGCGCAAGCCGGACGGCGAGATCCTTGCCATGAAAGTGGTCGAGGAAATCCATCGCCGGCTCCCGAACACCCATCTGGTGATGCACGGCTCGTCCTCGGTGCCGCAATCCCTGCAGGACGCGTTCAACCGGTTCGGCGGCGAGATGCCGCAGACCTGGGGCGTGCCGGTCGAGGAGATCGTCCGCGGCATCAGGCACGGCGTCCGCAAGGTCAATATCGACACCGACTGCCGGCTGGCGATGACCGCGGCGTTCCGCAAGGTCGCAGCCCAGAACAGGAGCGAGTTCGATCCGCGCAAATTCCTGAAACCCGCGATGGACGCGCTGCGCGATCTTTGCCGCGAACGCTTCGAGCAATTCGGTACCGCCGGCCATGGCTCGAAGATCACGGTGATTCCGCTCGCGGAGATGGCCAAACGCTATCGCTCGGGCGCGCTCGATCCGCGTATCGGCGAGATGGCGGCCGCAGCCGAATGACCGGAGAAATCCTGCCGAACAGCGCCGCACGGCTCAACTCGAGGAGATCAACATGAACAAGCACTCCATCACCCTTCACGGCAAGGATCGCTACAAATCCGGCGTCATGGAATACAAGCGGATGGGCTACTGGGAGCCCGACTACGAGCCAAAGGACACCGACATCATCGCGCTGTTCCGGGTGACGCCGCAGGACGGCGTCGATCCGATCGAGGCGTCGGCGGCGGTCGCCGGCGAGTCCTCGACCGCGACCTGGACGGTGGTCTGGACCGACCGGCTGACTGCGGCGGAAAAATACCGCGCCAAATGCTACCGTGTCGATCCCGTGCCGAATTCGCCGGGGCAATATTTCGCCTACATCGCCTACGATCTCGACCTGTTCGAGAACGGATCGATCGCCAACCTGTCGGCCTCCATCATCGGCAATGTCTTCGGCTTCAAGCCGCTGAAGGCGTTGCGGCTCGAGGACATGCGGCTGCCGGTGGCTTATGTGAAGACCTTTCAGGGACCGGCGACCGGCATCGTGGTCGAGCGCGAGCGCATGGACAAGTTCGGACGGCCGCTGCTCGGCGCTACCGTCAAGCCGAAGCTCGGCCTGTCGGGCCGCAATTACGGCCGCGTGGTTTACGAGGCGCTGAAGGGCGGACTCGACTTCACCAAGGACGACGAGAACATCAACTCGCAGCCGTTCATGCATTGGCGCGAGCGGTTCCTGTATTGCATGGAGGCGGTCAACAAGGCGCAGGCGGCGTCCGGCGAGGTCAAGGGCACGTATCTCAATGTCACCGCCGGAACCATGGAGGATATGTACGAGCGGGCGGAGTTCGCCAAGCAGCTCGGCTCGATCGTCATCATGATCGACCTGGTGATCGGCTATACCGCGATCCAGTCGATGGCGAAATGGGCCCGCCGCAATGACATGATCCTGCATCTGCATCGCGCCGGGCATTCGACCTATACGCGGCAGCGCAGCCACGGTGTTTCGTTCCGCGTGATCGCGAAATGGATGCGGCTCGCGGGCGTCGATCACATCCATGCCGGTACGGTGGTCGGCAAGCTCGAGGGCGATCCGGCGACGACGCGCGGCTATTACGACATCTGCCGCGAAGACTTCAATCCGGCAAGGCTGGAGCACGGCGTGTTCTTCGACCAGAACTGGGCCAGCCTCAACAAACTGATGCCGGTGGCGTCGGGCGGCATTCACGCCGGCCAGATGCATCAGCTGCTCGATCATCTGGGTGAAGATGTCATCCTGCAATTCGGCGGCGGCACGATCGGTCATCCGATGGGGATCCAGGCCGGCGCCACGGCCAATCGGGTCGCGCTGGAAGCGATGATCCTCGCCCGCAACGAAGGCCGCGACTTTCTGCACGAAGGACCGGAAATTCTCGCCAGGGCAGCACAAACCTGCACGCCGCTGAAGTCGGCGCTCGAGGTCTGGAAGAACGTCACCTTCAACTACGAATCCACCGACATGCCGGACTACGCCCCCACCGCAACCGTCTCGATGTAAAGGAGCAGGATCATGCGCATTACCCAAGGCTGCTTTTCGTTCCTGCCCGATCTGACCGACGAGCAGATTTCCCGGCAGGTCCAGTATTGCCTGACCAAAGGCTGGGCCGTGAACATCGAATTCACCGACGATCCGCATCCCCGAAACAGCTTCTGGGAAATGTGGGGGCTGCCGATGTTCGATCTCCGCGATGCCGCCGGCGTGATGATGGAGTTGAACGAATGCCGCAAGGTGTACGGTGACCGCTACGTCAGGATGTCGGCGTTCGATTCCAGCCACGGCTGGGAGTCAGTGCGGCTGTCGTTCATCGTCAACCGCCCGAAAGACGAGCCGGGGTTCCGGCTCGACCGGCACGAGGTCGAAGGACGCAATATCCGCTACACCACGAAATCCTATGCCGCCGATCGTCCCGAGGGCTCGCGCTATGGTGGCAAATGAATTCGCAATCTGGTTCACCGGCCGTCCGGCAGGGCGCGGACGATACGCCGCCGATTGAGCGGGTCGACCTGCGCCGCGAGTTCGCCGAGGTGGGCATCGGCGAAGTCCTTGACCAGCTTGACCGCGAGCTGATCGGGCTGAAGCCGGTCAAAACGCGGATCCGCGAGATTGCGTCGCTGCTGCTGATCGAGCGCATCCGCAAGCGGATGAGCCTGACGTCGGAGGTGCCGACCCTGCACATGTCGTTCACCGGAAATCCCGGCACCGGCAAGACGACGGTAGCGCTGCGGATCGCCAGCATCCTCCATAAACTCGGTTTCGTGCGCCGCGGTCAGGTCGTGTCCGTTACCCGCGACGAGCTTGTCGGGCAGTATATCGGCCACACCGCGCCGAAGACCAAGGAGATACTGAAAAAGGCGATGGGCGGCGTGCTGTTCATTGACGAGGCCTACTACCTGCATCGTCCCGACAACGAGCGTGATTACGGGCAGGAAGCGATCGAGATTTTGCTCCAGGTGATGGAATCGCAGCGCGAGGATCTGG
>VFSW01005209.1_pt1 | contig 19278 bp, 23 predicted proteins | sample 5358111 | NCBI WGS metagenome assembly VFSW01 (sample SAMN11554181, study PRJNA540505) | mine drainage metagenome | isolation source: sediment from site ElyBrook_90M | place: USA: Ely Copper Mine, Vershire, VT | collected 2017 | reverse complement strand
AGGAGTGAAGATTCCCTATGAGGTCGGGTATGAAGTGGCTGATTATGAGCTTCCTCGCGGCATCGGGCTTGTCTATCGCATATATCTTGTCCATCAGCCTGAACTCGGCCTCGCCCTTCTCATGCATCGTCTTGAACTGCGTGTACTGGCTCCTCTTCGGCGAGACGGCAAGTGCCCCCATGGACGAGCCGTGGGTGAACTCTATGTTGTGGTATACGGCATCTGTTCCTAGTCTCTTCTCGACTATCTCAACGTCTACGTCGGATGGATACGCGTATGCATTTGCCTTCTCATAGAATTCGAGGCTGAATTTCTTCGTGACCTCCATCGCGTGGGCCTCATCGTCAACTTCCTCCGGGAGGAGGTTTATGGTAAGTACGAGCGGTGCGTCCATGCTCCCTCCGACGCTGGTAGGAAGAAACTCCCTGGAGAAGTTGAGCAGCGCATCGAGAAGCAGCATTGTGCTATCCTCGTCGCCGTCGCAATTCCTGCGCCGTGCCGAGATGGTGTAGGGATGGGCGAACCCCACGTTGGCATCGGCGAAGCCTATTATCCTGTTAAGGACTCCGCACGAGGTGTGCGGCGAGAGGGTGATCACAAGCTGGCCCACTAGCTCCTTTGGATCTGTGGCATTGTAGAAGCCTTCTAGACCGTATAGGCTCTCGAGCATCTGGTCTGTAGACCTTGCGACTTTCAGAAGGTAGATTCCGCCCTTCCTGCTCATCACGGTGTCCTGATGCTTGATCTCCACAAGCTGGTCTTCGTGCAGAAGATCCTCGCCGAGATAATCCTTCGTGTATCCCATGTCCCTTAGCTTTTCAACGCTTGTCCCTATCTCGCCTGGATAGAAATGCGTGATAGGGACGTCTGTCGCGTCGAACCTTGCCGTTCCGTCCTTGAATATGAAGACTCCGTTCTGGGCTCTTATCATCCCCTTCTCTATCGGCTCGAATACCTTGTCCCTGTTTGGAAGCGTGCGCACCCCTTTGAACGAGTTCGGCAGCCTGTTTGCCCCTATTCGCTTCATGCCTATCGAGACCATCCTGGCAAGGTCGATGTTCCGCTCGGTGAATGCCACAGTCTGTGTCTTGCAGAACTCGCACCTCTCCTTCTCGCCCTGAGCGCCGCAGTTTGGGCACTTTCGCACAATGATTGCGTGGACCGAGCAGTCGGGACAGTATGCCGAATCTACAATCCTCTTGCATACCTTGCAGGTATATGTTGCGATCTCGATCTTGAGTCCTGATTTCAACTTCTTCGAGTCGGCGAGGTAAGCCCTTGAGATATTCCTGTCGTTCCCGCCGTACGTGCCTATTGGGAAGATGGCATGGGGCGCGGGCTTCATCAGCCTTTCCCTGGCCTTCTCTGGCCTCCCTATCCTCGCGCCTACAAACGTGGATCTCCTTGGTATCCTAAACGGCGATGTCCGGTTGACGAGCGCGAGGATGTCTTCCTCCGTCGCGGACTCTTCGTATTTCTTCATGAGAGGGGCATGCTCCGAGGCGCTGGCTGCAGTGGAATAGAAGCCAAGCGATGCGAGTAGCGACTGCGCATGATCGCCGTATATGAGTATCGAGCCTTCGAGAAGCCTGTGAGGCACGGTAAGCAGTTCGAGGGTCCTCTTAACCTCTCCTGCGTTCTTGAGTCTTACCGACTCGATTGAGAAGAGGGAGCTTTGGGGCGGTGCCTCTTCTCTTACCGCGTTTGCAAGAGCCTTGAGCTCTGCCTTCCCGACCGACTGGAACTCGAAGAGGAATTTCGGGTGTATCGGTATCCCGTACGTCTCGGAGAGCGCGAACGCTTCCCTGAAGCTAATGCCCCTGTGGTCTATGGCTTCGGTGCGCCCCCGCGCGGTAAGCTGTGCCTCCCAGAGCTCCTCTACGTAGCTCGAGGGCTGGAGTTGGGTGTTGGACTTCTTGAAGTCCCCATAGGTTGCAAGCATGTCTCCCATCGAGATTATCTCGGCGACCTGGTCCTTGACCTGCAGGGCGGTCTGCGCATCGTTCACCCTAAATGAGTCTCCAGACTTGAGCACGACGAATGGGCCCTCGATGCTGTCAACCGGCACTGAGACGCATCCTTTTCCCGGAAACTCTATCTTCAGCTGGGTGCCTATGGCGATGAAGCTGTCTGCTATTATCATGGTTGCCGGGCTGAAGCCCTTTGATGCGATCCCGGTGAACCTGCTCCTGCCGTATCTTAGCCTGAAGCCGCCGTTCTTCCCAGGATAGGAAAGGATAGGCCTTCCGGCCACGAGCTCCTCGAGAAAGACCGAGGCGTCCTCCTTGCTCTTGGCCTCCGACTTCTTGACTGTGACTTTTATCACGCCGCTTAGCCATCCCCAGTCGAGGCCCACAGATTTTGACTCCTTGAGCATCTTCTTCGCTTTCTGGGCTATGCCCTCGCACATGACCAGCGAGATCCCCCCCCTTACCCTGTTTGTCACTGGTATCTCCTTGCCGTCGGACCCTGTGCGCCTAAGATTGCCGTGGACGCTTACCTCTATGCTCTCAGTCGGAACGCCGTCTATGCAGACCGGGCAGCTGCGGGCTATCGTCCTTATGTCATCGTCTGGCGGTCTGTACTGCAGCCTTGCCGCACGCGTATGGTAAAGCTCCGCCTCTTCCACGTAGCGCTCCACCTCCTCCTGGGTGGGCTTATACGAGTCTATCCCGAAGAACTTCCTGGAGTAGTCTGCAAGCGCCACTGAGAGCGCTGCCGCAGTCCCTCCCGCGCCGCGAATGGGCCCTGCATACACGATTGCGATGTATGCTGTTCCGTCAGGGTTCCTGTACTTATCGATTCCGCGTATCCCCTCGGTTGGGGCCACGAGGACCCCTTCGGTGAGTATGGCGGTCCCTACGCGGACTGCAAGCTCTATGCGCCTGAGTTCCTCGTACTCGGAGAAGGAGTCTGATTTACATATCTCCTCCGCCACGTCAAAAGCCAGCTTGCTCCTTCCCTGGTTATTGAGTTTTTTACGTATCAGTTCGCTTATCCCAGCTACGCCTATAAGCCCCTCCACCCTGCTTGCGAGGTCCGGTGCGGGGAGTATCTCGACGTCTTCCTTTGGGTCGAAGCCCTTCGAGCGCGCCTCCTTTGCCCTGGAGTAAGCCTTGTTGAAGTCTTGGGAGAGTATGCTGAAATATTCGCTGGTGTTCATCATTTCATCTCATATCGCGTTGAAGTCTACGCTCCATAGCTCACCGGTCTTCGTGTTATAAACAGGGAGCACAGCCGGCGTCGGTATGTGTCCTAGCTTCACCTGGTAAGACGTCCTCGATTGCCATGTTCCGCTGTTTATAACCTGCGTGCCGTGGTACTCCGCGTATCCGTTCTTGTGCAGATGGCCCATATGGAGGATGTCCGGAGCCTCGTCCATCACCAGGGAGTCCTTCTTGCTGGGCATGATCGGATTCTCCCCGTATATCGGCGAGATGTGCCTCTTCCTCAGAACCTCGAGCATGGCGCTCTCTGGCCTGGAGTAGCTGCACCCGGGTATGGCCTGTATCACAGAATCAAGTGATGTTCCGTGATAGGCGAGCGTCTTTATGCCGTTTAGAGTTATGTATGCGGGATTGGATGCGACGTGGATGTTGTCCTTCTTGAAGTCCCCCATTAGATCCTCAGTCAGCGGCGGCTGCGGCTCGGCGCGCTGCATGGCATCGTGGTTGCCCGCTAGGACGAAGACCTCTATGTGATCAGGGACCTTGTCGAGGTAGTCGAAGAGCACCGCATACTGCTTGTATATGTCGCTTATGTTCAACTCCTTGTCCTGGTTAGGGTATACGCCTATACCGTCGACGAGGTCGCCGCTTATTACCAGGTACTTTATCTTCTCGGCGATGTCCTTCCTCGCGGGAACATTCCCGTTTAGCCACTCGATGAACTTTACAAAATGCTTTTCAAGGAATAGCTTGCTCCCCACGTGGACGTCGGAGGTGAACGCTATGGCCATCTCCTCCTCGGTTCGCTTTGGCGGCCGTATAGGCACGTCAGGCCAGATTATCGCGTTGGCTATGAGGAACGGAGAGGATATCCTGCCCTTTATCGCAATTACCTCGTCGTTGACTATCTTTGATGCGAAGTCGAAGAGCTGGTGCATTTCTTTCCTGGAGGTTTTCTCGGGTCTCAGGAAGAGAACCTTTGCGTTTCCGGTGTTGTCCTCAATAGTCACCATTATGTGCCCCTTCTTTGTTATTATCTTGTCGTACACCATGCCTATCAGGCTTATGTCCCTTCCATTCGCGTATTGTTTCATGCTCTCTACGTTGTTGACGATCCCGAGGCCTCCGGCGCGGCCCCTCTCTATAGCGTTCTTGAGCTTCTGGAACCGGTTGTTGAAGTAGGATGCGAAGTCATCGACACCAGCTGGTGTCTTCTCGAGGTCGGCGTTTCTTATCATGAATTCGGAGGGTATGTCCTTGGCGGTGGGATGAAAGTCTCCCATCTGTATTACATTTATCTGAATCGGGTTCTTTCCCTCCTCCTCGGTTGCAGTTATCCTTGCAAGCGCGGCCTTGTCTATTATCTTGAGGCCCGGGGCCTCGTTGAAGAAGGAGACGGATTGGGAGACAAGGGTTTCCAGGCCGATGGCGGCTATGTCCTCTTCCGTTATCTCGGAACTTATGATGGCCTTCCCGGTAAGCCTTCGTGCCAGTTCCGCGACAAGCCCTCCCTCTCCCATAAAATCACAACAAGTAGACTTACCATTTGGAGTGAGATTCTTATATACGTGCTGCATGAAAAGAGGGCGGCTGTGGCCGAGGGGCATGGCAAGCGGCTGGGGCGGGGCGTGCGAGCCATAATGCATAAATACTTTGAATCTTTGAGTATAGATTCCGGGAGTTGATATGGCAGAAAAGGAAGAGATTGGCATAACAGCGAAGAAATCCGAAGATTTCTCAGAGTGGTACCAGCAGGTTCTCATAAAGTCGGGATTTGTGGATTACACCGATGTATCCGGGTGCCTTGCCTTCAGGCCCTCTGCCTACGGAGTCTGGGAGATGTTCAGCAGGGCCGTCGACGCGGAGTTCAAGAAGGACGGCGTCGAGAACGTTTATTTCCCCCTGTTCATACCCGAGAAGTTTCTTTCAAAGGAGAAAGAACACATAGAGGGATTCTCCCCTGAAGTCGCCTGGGTGACTGAGGCTGGAAGCACGAAGTTTGGCGAGAGGCTTGCGGTGCGGCCGACCTCCGAGACGATAATGTACCCAAGTTACTCCAAGTGGATTAGGTCATGGAGGGATCTTCCGATGAGGTACAACCAATGGAACAATGTGGTGGGGTGGGAGTTCTAGCATCCGACTCCGTTCATAAGATCGAGGGAGATCCTCTGGAATGAGGGCCATACCGTGTTCGCGAGCCAGAAGGAGGCGGATGCCGAGAGGGATGCGATATTGAACATCTACATGAAGATGCTTGAGGAGTACCTAGCACTTCCTGGAATTCCGGGGAGGAAGACAGAGAGCGAGAAATTCGCTGGGGCGGTTGCAAGTTACAGCATAGAGCACATCATGCCTGACGGATGGGCAATACAGGGCCCGGACTTCCACTCCGACGGGCAGAACTTTTCAAAGGCGTTCGAGATAAAGTTCCTTGCCGAGAACGGCGGCGTCGAGTACGCATGGCAGAACACATACGCGATATCGACGAGGGAGCTTGGCGTGATGGTTGCAACGCATGGGGATGACAAGGGCCTGATCCTGCCTCCGATGGTTGCTTACATACAGATAATAATTGTCCCGATATACCGCAATGAGAACAAGGAGAGGGTGATCGAATACGCGACCGGGATAAGCAAGAGGATAAGCTCAAGGTACAGGGCCAGGATCGATTCGCGCGAGGGATACTCGCCGGGATACAAGTTTAGCGACTGGGAGATGAAGGGTATTCCCCTGCGGATTGAGCTTGGGGAGAACGAGATGCGCGGTGGCAAGGCGACGCTTGCAAGAAGGGACAACGGAGAGAAGACGGTAGTCGGCCTGGAGGAGTTGGATGGGAAGTGCGGGGCACTGCTTTCCGAGATTCAGAGGGCGCTTTATAGGAAGGCGGCCGAGCTCCTGAAGTCCAGCGTACATGAGGTTGAAGATTATGGAAGGTTCAAGGAGATCCTGGAAGGCCGGAAGGGAATGCTGCATTCTCCATGGTGCGGGAGGGCAGAGTGCGAAGCGAAGGTGAAGGAGGAGACCGGCGCGAAGATAACCAACATGCCTTTTCAGAAGGCACGCCAGGGTGAGAAATGCATTTACTGCGGGGAGAAGGCCGAACACATGGCTAACTTTGCAAGGTCTTATTAGCGTTAGGCTGCCTTTATTAATCTGATTCGGCTTTAGGTATTAAGAACGCAGTCCCTTCGTCCAGCGGCCAAGGACGGCGGGCTTTGGACCCGCAAACATCGGTTCGAATCCGGTAGGGACTATGTCGCATCACAGCTTCACGCGAGGAATATCTCGTAATGGAATGAGGTAGACCAAGTCCTGATTTGGGGATGGAATCTTTGTCATGTGCTACTGGTATACGGCATTGTTGCAGGATAGGTTGAACGTTTGATCTGTTGCATCCTGTTGGTTTTGGTTCCTTTGGACTCGGCTGCCTAAGGCGGCTTTGTCGTGAGGGCCTTGTTTCGGGAACGTACAAATTCCCGAGGCGAGTTAATATATATGAGTAAAGCATACGGAGTTTGCTGGTTATCGTGGTTTTTAAGAGACTTGAATGGCGGCATTCCGCGGAGCCGGGGAGTGTTTCAGGCAGGGAAGCGTACAATCCGCTGAAACCCTTCAATGACGAGATAAGAAGGCAGATAGTGTTAACGCATCCGTCCTCCGGGCCGCTGATCGTGACCCCGTCAGGAAAGAGATTTCGGGTGGAGAGAGAGGCATCGCACGCGGAGGAGTTCTATGAAATGCATGCTACCGATGGAATAGGGACCAAGGGGATTCTCCACTGGGAGATGGGAACCATTAGGAATGGCGCTCGGGACGTCTTTGCCATGGTTATGGACGACCTAATTGAGAGAGGCCATGTACCGGCGCATTTCCAGGACCATATAATGATGCAGACAGAGGACAAGGGAAGGATATTTGAGATTACAAGAACTCTTGTCGGCCTCTCCCGCGGGAATCCATGGAGTTCTGGGAGTGGGGAGCATTACCCAATCATAATAACAGGAGGGGAGACGGCAATAATAAACACCCTGAAAGGGTTTGAGATAGGAATTACTGCAGTTGGGTACGTTAGAAAAGGCCACGAGATAGTCCATGACGCAAGACCCGGAGACCTGGTAATTGGAATTGCAAGCAACGGTGTCCATTCCAATGGCCTAAGCTTCCTCAGGGAGGGGCTCCTTGAGGAAAAGCGCCTCGGGCTTGACCATGTGATGCCGTGGGGCGTTACGCTTGGAAACGAGCTTACCAGACCTACGCGTATCTACCTTCCCGCATTGAAGGGGCTCATAGAAACTGACGGCGGAGGCGGGAGGATACACGGGATGGTGCATATAACAGGAGGAGGACTCTCCAAACTTGGGGAGCTTTTTGGCGGAAGATATGATGCTGACATAGAAGTCTCGGGTCAGCATTCGCTAAGACCCCAGGATATCTTCCGTTATGTACAGAGAGAGTTTGGGATTTCTTCGGATAAGATGTACTCCCGTTTTAACAGCGGGATTGGATACGCAGTGGCTGTGGCTCCGGAGTTTGCCGTAGATGCGCTCGCGGCGCTGCGTAGGCATCGCTTCAAGACAGAGGTTATAGGAAAGGTAGTAATGGGCTCGGGAAATGTCATAATAAAGTCACAGTACGGCCCGGAGGATGTCGCTTATAGTAAATCCGATAAATAACTGAACTTTGTTTACGTCGGAGATGGTATCCGAAAAGTTCAGATATTAAACAACTCAGCCGTTACTAGCAACGCCTGCCAGGGCGACGCTAGTGACCGATCTCACATTCGCATACGTTTCGAGCGCGGATATCTCTTCCCTCCCGACCCAGCGTACTTTGCTTGTCTCGCCTTTTCCCAAATTCTTCATTTCCTTTCCGGATCTGAGCTTTGCGAGATATATCATGTCGAAATGATAATGCCTCTCTGTCTTGTATTTAACATCCTCGTATAAAATCTTGAATGGACGGGGAAGCTCGCGGGCGCAAGTGGTATTTATCATCCTGCTTGCGGGGTCTGGGTTTGCTATCGTTATCTTCATTCCGGTTTCTTCCAGGGTTTCCCTGATGGCGGTTTGCTGCGGCGTTTCGTTCGCCTCGTTGTGCCCTCCGGGGTAAAGCCAGATCCCCAGCTTTTCATGCCAGAGAAAGAGAATCTTCCGATTTACGACTATTAGCGCCGAGGCGCAGATGCATGTTTTTGCCAAGAAAGCACCGCTATCAACTCGCTCCCCGTTAATATAATCTTTTGTGCCGACTCTTGCCAAGAGGTACCGTTCATAGTTTATGCCCTTCTCCAGCCTCTCAACTCGCCTCTTTCAATTACCTTTGAATGGAAGATATTCTCGGCCGTCAGGGCGGCTTGGCAGCCTTCGCGCACGACGCGTATGTAGGGCGCGGTGAGTTTAGTTCTAAAGAGCGCGGTCAGCTCTGCTGACACCGAAGGAGACGGATCTGTTGAATTGAGTCTGATCAGTTCGGCGGCGCGGCGGGCCGTTGATTCGAAGACAGGTTTAAGGAACAACGTATACCTAACGGAAAGGGCACTTGAGCCTTCTACTCTCTCCATCATTATGGGGTATAGCACTTTTTTCTCAGGTCTAGTCCGCGCTCCGATGTTATATGATCCGTCCATGGTGTTCACTTTGGTTTAGTAATAGGTATGGTTAGGTTATTTCGCATAAGAACCACAAAGAAGTCTTGGGCTCTTATCCAAGCCGGGAGGAACTTGCAGGCGATGAGGGAGATACGTGCCTTCGGAGAGGTGCGCCGTTACGGCGCGCTCTTGTTACAACTTCCGGATATCGCATGCGATCTTATCTTAGCTAGATAAATACCAATTTAAAGCTTTTCTCCAATATTCCTGTTCGGCTTTACTGGCGCTTGCGTTGTTGCAATCGCGATGTCGGCGGGTTTTTATTGTTTGTCTTAATATTGTAGTTGGCTTGTAGGCCTTGGCTGGTTTGGTGGTCGTTATGCAAAAGGAATCCCTGAAAAGAGAGATAATGACAGGGCTGTATTGGAAGGGCATGATAGAGACATGGTACAAGAACAGGCCCGAGGGATACATGATGCACGGCGGGCTGTGGAGTCCGTTCTATCTGAATCTTAGAAAGCTGCCTTCTTGCCCGGAAATATACCAGAAGGCCGGAGATGCTCTCTCCTTGCGTATGGAGGAGATCGGATTTAGGCCTTATGGCAACGACAAGGTGGTCGGGGTGGCCTACGCAGGAATACCGATGGCGACACTTCTGTCGAGTAGGTACGGGTATCCGGCACTTTACACCAGGAAGGAGAACGGGCACGAGACATATGGAGTCCATTCAGGTCTTGAAGGAGAGCTTGAACGTGGCGACAGGCTTGTCCTAGTTGACGATGTGGCAACAGTTCTTAGCACCAAGCTGGCTGAGATGAAAAGGATACTTGGAATAATCAAGGAGAGGGGGCTTGATGGAGTAGAGCTGGAGAACATCCTAGTCCTTGTAGACCGGGAGCAGGGAGGCGAGGAGATAGCAAGAGGAAACGGGTACACGCTCTCGTCTGTGATAAAATTCGCCTCCGAGGGAATGGCGCTGCTTAAGGATAAGATGGCAAGTGAAGAGTATGAGGTTATTGTCGATTATCTTAAAGACCCGGGCAGATATCAGGATGGGAAGCTGCAAACTGAACTGGCGAAGATGTGCCTTCGTCCGAAAGGGAAGATCTAGGCCTGCTTGAATATGAGATCCAGCGCCTCCTTGATGATGGCCTCTTTCTTTGCCTCGGAACTAAGCACTTCGAAGAGCCTGGATGGGCTGATTTCTAGGTCGTACCTGCCCTTCGCAAGCTTTTCCATGAATAGGGAAAGGCCATAGTCACGTATTGGGATGTTATCCATCACTCCGGAGCGAAGTTCCTCAGATTCCTTGGAGTCCCTTCCCTCTATTCCCGCCTTTGTTATCTCGAGTATTGCGCCTCCTGAATGCGATTCGATTATCCCCTTGGTGCCTATGTCTATGCTCTTGAAGCCCTCCCTTAGCCTACCTTCCAATGCCACCCGGATTATTGGGAGCTCAAAGCCGCGGGCACTTATGCCCTCTATCGCCTTTTCGATGGAACCTCTTACCTGAGAGGGATCCATCCCCTCAACATTTATCTTCGCCATCAGGAACTTTCTGGAGTTTATTTTCTGGAAGGTGTGCGTTCCTAGTTCGGTGTCGTATATGAAGAATCCCTTTTCTTCCTGTTCTCCTTCCTTAAGCTGCGTTAGGACAGTGCTTCCCGGTATGAGGAAGCTCTTGCCGTGGCAGGTTGATTCTATCCTGCTGTGGATATGCCCGTCTATGTACAGATCAAAGCCTTCTGGAAGCTTCTCGAGGCGTATGAAATCGTCGCTGAAAGGCAGAAATTCGTAGACGGACTGGTGGAAGACGAAGACGTTGAAGGCGCCTGGCGTGGGTTTTGGATCGAGCCTCTTGAGAGTCTCAAGAAAGCGCTCCTCCGCGGTGCCCCCAACCCCGTACACTGCGACCCTCTGTGTTCCCTTGGCGACGACCACGCGTGCCTGATTTGCATTGACAAGAAGGCCGGCGAGGCCGAGCAGGTCTACCGAGTCAAATTCCCCATCGGTCCTCCTCTCATGCGTGCCGGGGATAGCTATTATCGGCACGTCGGTGTATGCCTTACCCCTTCCATCGAAGCTTTCGACCCGTGCTGCGAGCTTTCCGTAGTCGGCATCTTTGAAGAGACTTATCGCCTCGGCTATGACCTCCGGCTTTGGATGCCTGTAGTCGAAGATGTCCCCGGCGATGATTATTAGGTCGGCTAGGTTGCATGCTGCCTTGATGGCTTCTTCCGACTGCCTCTTAGCGTCGTCTCTGAAGCGCTCGTAGCCTATATGGAAGTCCGAAAGGATTGCGATCTTCACATTGTCCTCCTGTATGAATATGCACTTGCCGATTTTTATAGTGCGCGCCTCGGCGCAGCCAGTTCGTGGACAGGGAGCGGGTTCAGAGGATTATGTATAGAAGTATGTTCCCGAAGAGGAGCGAGATTACCACCGCGAAGAACGCGAAGAGAGCCAGCGGGACACCGCTCGTGTAGAGGGGCACCTTCCTCCTGATGCCCTTTATCTCACTGAGGGATTTCCTGGTCACGAGCCTGCCGAAGTGCTTTGACTTTCTCGAGAAGAAGGTTAGGTCTTCCTTGCTCATGAAGTTCGTTGCTATCATGTCCTCGGTGGTGAGCGCCCTCGGATAGACGTATGATATCATCTGCACGCTCACCTGCTTCTCAAATACGATTGTCAGGGCGGAAGCCGCGCCTATTGCGATGATCATCGCCGCTGGTACAGGTTTTGGCCCTGCGATGTAGGAAACCGCAGCGAGCATGACGAGATACGCCGCGAAGATTAGAAGGCCGTTGTAAAGCCTCTTCTTTTCAATCTTAATATTCCTTAACGAGCCCTTTACGTAGGCCCTGAGCAGGTAGTAGAAGAGCATTCCGACGACCGCAGTGTATCCTGTGGCTATGAATACGGAGAAGATGAAGGGGAAGTTGAACTGTGGCAGTGATGAAAGGATTGCGGCAGGCTGGATGGGAATGAGCATGCTTATCGTGGCGAATTCGAGGAAGTCTCCTGCGCCCATGATTCCTCTCCGGTAAAGGAGGTACCCAAGGGCGCCGATAACGGCGGCCAGGGCGAGGCTTATTGCAATCACCCTTGCGCCGTAGGTTAGCGTCACTATGAAGGCGAGGGCGAGTAGGGCGTACGCGAAGATGTCAGGAACGTTTCTGTGATTGAAGACGTCAAGGAGGGCGTATGCGAGCGTCACCGCGAGCAGAATCGCCATCCTCAGCGCAAGAGAGAGCATGAAAAACAGTTTACATTTGAAGAAAAGGTTTAAATACCAATTGTTCAGCTTATATTATATAAGTGTGCCGAATGCGCTCAGCTGCCGGATGGAATGTGTTTACGGTCTCCATTATGCCGGTAGCCATAGCTGTATTGAAGTCCACATATAATCCTCTTTCTTCTGCCGCTTGCATCGCATAAATCTTCTCGGTGTTTTTTATGCAAGTGGCAAAAACAATAGTTAGAGAGCTTTCCGCAGGAGAAAGTGAGGCCTGCCTTAGCAGGAAGGAGATTGTCATCCTTTCGGAGATTGGGCTGGAATGCATACCTACCGCGACAAGCTTTGTGGAGTACATGAGCGAGAAGTATGGAATATCGGCGAGCGGAGTCTGGTACACGCTGAAAAGACTCAAGGAGAAGAGGGTGGTGGATTTCACGGAGCGCGGGAGGGGTGAGGAGTACAGGCCCCTCTCGCTTACCGCGGGGGGCAGGGAGATAGCCAGGAAGGGTGTTTCTGCGCCTCGGGCCACCACGCCCGTAAGGAATGTGTTTATAGAAGGGGGAAGAGTGGGATTCTAATTCGGGCTCTCTGTACTGCGAGGCGCTGGCATCGGAGCGCGGGGGACAGTGCCTGGTTACCAGTCCTTGTCTATCCTGGAGAGTACCTTATCGAGCTTTTTCTTTAAATCCCCCTTTGTCCCGTTGTTGGTTATGACGTAGTCGGCCTGGTCCATGACCACCACGACCCCGTGCTTCTCCTCCTTCTTGTCCGGGAGAAAGCCTCGTTTTTCCCTTGTATTCAGCCACCTGAAATCGGTTATGTTCTTCGGGTCCTCTGGCTTCGCCCTCTTCTGCAGCCTCTTGAATCTGGTCTCGAATGGGGACCTGACAGCGATTATCTTTATCTGCTTTACCTTTTTCTTGAGGTAATCGAGCTCGTATGTACTCCTTAGGCCCATCAGGACGACATGCCCCATTTTCTTGCTTATCTTCTTTGCCGCATATCTCGCATAGATATCCTTGCCGTGCTCCTCGCGGAGTCTTCTGGTGAACTCCCTGGTCGCCCTAGGGTCATTGAGGGGTATTTCGGCCTTCTTTAGAAGCTCCCTCCAGATGTCCCCGAACTCTATTACGTTGAATTTTTCTTCGCGCAGCATCTCCGCTAGAGTGCTCTTTCCGGAGCCCGGAAGACCTACTACAACCAAGATCATTCTTACACCGTTCAATGTATGCGGCTTCCGTTGGGAAGCTCTTTCTCCGGAACCATCAGCGCGGCTCCGGACTCGCCGTCCGCAGCAAGGATCATTCCCTGCGATTCGACACCGGCTATCATCTTAGGGTCAAGGTTGACTATGCATGCCAGCTGCCTATTGAGCAGCGCCTCTTTCTCGTAGAAGTTTTTAATGCCTGCGACTATGGTCCTTGTGCCTATCTCCGCGCCGAAGTCTATGGTAAGCTTGTATACTGGCTTCCTTGCCTTTTCGACGTCCTCGACCCCGGTTATCCGCCCTACCCTTAGATCCAGTTTTGAAAAGTCCTCGATGCTCGCCACTCAATCTACAATCTTTTAATTATGGAATGTTATATAAGCCTACCATGAGGCTCTTTGTTGCGATAGGGATACCCGAGAGAATAAGGGAGAGGCTCTGGACTGCTTCGGCAGGACTTGGTGTGCCAGGTATGTCGCTTGTACCGAAGAACTCGTATCACATAACCCTTCGGTTCTTTGGAGTAGCTGACAGGAGAAAGCGGGATAGTATAATTAATGCGGTCGCTCTTGCGGGCGGCGGAGGTTTCGTAGTTCGTCTGCACGGCTTGGCATATTTCGGCCCGGAGCCGTTGGTCCTCTTCGCGAAGATATCACAGGGGAATGAAAGGATTGCCGGGGTGCGCAGGCAGATAGATGAGGCATTAGGTCCCGGACTTTCGGGAGGAGACGAGGTAAGATATCGCCAGCACGTGACTGTCGCGAGGGCGAAGAGGTGTGATGAAGATGTGCTCCTTTCGGCGATGGCCAGATATTCTGCACGCGATTTCGGAAGCTTCACTGCCTCGTCAGTAAGCCTTTACGAGAGCATTGCACTGGAAGGCAGATACATCCACAAAGAGCTCTTTGCACAGGCGCTCTGATCTAGTCCCACAGACGGAGGGAAATGAGGACGATGGGTCATGACAGGATGAGTAAACTGAGGAACGGTGAGAAACGGAGTTCTTTTCTACGATAAACTTAATGATTGTAGAGGTGGCCTTCACATTATTTGGCGATGCGAAGGACAAAATACCTGATAGTTGCTGGCCTGTGGGCGCTGTGGAATCCGTATGGTGCGTATTTCTACGCCCAACCTGGCTCGATGACGTTAGGGCAAATGTATCCCCGAGGAATGTCGATCGGAACGCCGCCCCTAATCCTTGCGGGCTGGGCACCGCTGTGCCTTGTGTACTACCTCGCTGCGCCGGGGCAGATGCGAGGCTGGCTTGCGCGCCTGGGCCGGTAGGAAGCACCGAGTTCATGGCCGCGGACATCGTGGCCGGGTGTGAGCGCCTGTTGCTCTTTATGAAAAGATGAGCCCGCCGGCAGGTTTCGGGCTTGGCGCCTGCATGACTACAAGCTCGCCTGGCCGATATATTCTGTTCTCGAGAAGAAGGCTGTAGGGCTTTCCGGTCAGCATGTCTATTATTACGTGCCTTCGTTCGTTTCCGAACAGGTCGATTTCGGAAAGTTCGTGGCCTACCTTCCTGTGCAGCCTCTCGATGCTCTCTATGAACGAGGTGTCGTTATTCTGAAGCCCTATCAGCCTGACTTCCAGCTTCGGGTTTCTCATCGCGCGCAGGGTCTTGGATATGCGTTCTATATCTTCCGAGTATACTGGGCCAGTAGGCCTCGCGGCGAATGCGCTTTGCGAATTCACGTCGTAGAGTAAGATCAGCAAGTCGGAAACTATGTCCCTCGCCACCAGATATCTCCTTTCCGGCGAATAGGTATGAATGGCGGCCTCGCCGGATTTGAGTTCAGCGGCCCTCTCTACCAGCCTGAGGGCGGAGGCGTTTGGCCGGTCTCCCGTCCTGAGCCAGAGCCTGCCCCTCCCGAAATCCGGATTCCCCCTCCTTTTCTCATAGGCGCCCCAGAAATCCATGCATTTACAGGCTTCCACAAATATTTATATATATTGTCAGGCATATTTAGTATGCCTAATTTTGGTATTTGAATGAAGCTGACAGTCTTAGATAACACACCGGCAAGTTTCAGGTTCAGGCTCGAAGGGGTGAGCGCGAACTTTGCAAACGCCATCAGGAGGATTGCGACCAACAGCGTGCAGAGCTTTGCCATAGACTCGGTCACGTTCTACGAGAACTCAAGCGCGATATTCGATGAGTACATAGCGCACCGGATAGGCCTCGTGCCGATACTCACTCCGCACGGATACAGCCAGAAGGATGAGGTACTCTTCAAGCTCGAGTGCGAGGGGCCGGTGACTGTCTATTCGAAGGACCTCGTGAGCAATGACAAGGAGGTGAAGGTGGCGAACGAGAAGATACCGATCATAAAGCTTGCCGCTGGACAGAAGCTCAGGCTTGACGGCAAGGCATTGATGAACCCGGCCTCGAAAAGCGCGAAGTTCCAGCCGGGCCTTGTAACTTACAAGCTCGTGAACGAGAGCCTGTTCGAGTTTTATGTTGAAAGTTTCGGACAGATGCCTGCCGCTGAGATAATAACAAAGACACTGGGTATAATAACCAACAATGTCAAAGAGGTACAGAAAGAGTTGAAGTGAACGCGGGGGTGGCAGAGCTTGGTCAAATGCGCTGGCTTGAGGTGTCAGTAGCTTTAGTGCTTGCGCGAGTTCAAATCTCGTCCCCCGCATAAAGGTGTTCAAATGAAGTCTATGGAGAAGGAGAGCATAAACAAGTGGACAAGGGCCCTTGAAGGCGTGGACCCGAAGGGCAAGAATGCAGGGGTAGCCGCGAGGATACTCAGGCTTACGACGCTCCCGAAGAGGAAGCGCGTGGTCGTCAACCTGGGGAAATTGGACATGCTTGCGGGCACTGACGAGAACATCGTAGTGCCAGGGAAGATACTTGGCACCGGGACGCTTGGCAGGCATTTCCACGTCTCGGCGATCGACTGTTCAGAGGCTTCGGAAAAGAAACTCAGGAGCGCCGGATGCAAGATAGTTTCAATAGAAGAGATGCTGAAGAAAGAGAACCTGAAGATAATAATGTAGTGATGTTATGCGTTACTTGATTGATGGAGAGGATGCGATCCTTGGAAGGCTTTCTAGCGGCGTGGCCAAGCTCCTGCTCCAGGGCAACGAGGTAGTCCTGGTGAATGCGGAGAAGATAAGGATAACAGGACATATGAGGGATCTTTCCGAGAAGTACAAGAGGCTCATAGAGCTAAGGGACAAGGCGAACCCCGAACACTCGCCTTTCTATTCGAGGAGACCGGATCTTTTCGTCAAGAGGGTTATACGCGGCATGCTGCCTTACAAGCAGCCGAAAGGCAAGACCGCCTTCAAGCTGCTTAAGGTCTACATTGGCCCTGCGAAAGATATAAAAGGGACAAAAGCCCATGACATAAAAGCCAAGAAGGCAAGCGAGGCTTTCGAAGGCTCGGTTACGGTAAAGGAGCTCGCTGAAAAGCTAGGATACAGGCAATGATTTTTATGGCAGATGAAGTTGCGGCAAAGAAGGGCACTGAGGATCTGGAGAAGGAGCTTAGCGAGTTCAACGAGAGCCAGCCTGTGGCGACAAAGAAGGCGAGGGCGTCAAGGAAGGCGGCTGGTAGCGGGACGAAGAAGGCCCAGAGGAAGAAGAAGACAGTAGTCATCACAAGGGGAAAGCGGAAGAGGGCTGTGGCCAGAGCAAGCATGTCCGGAGGGAGCGGCAGGATAACGATAAACGGAGTGAGCGCCAAGCTTATCAGGCCAAAGGAGATACGAGACCTCATACTTGAGCCCGTGATAATTTCCAAGAAGGTATCGGAGATGATGAAGGATTACGATGTAAGGGTCAACGTATACGGAGGGGGGATTATGGGCCAGGCGCAGGCCACTAGGACAGCCCTGGCGAAGGCGATAGTTGAGACTACAAAGAACGAAGGGCTCAAGAGGGCCTACATGCTCTATGACAGAAGCCTCCTCGTAGAGGACCACAGGAGGGTCGAGCCGAAGAAGTTCGGAGGGCCGAAGGCGAGGGCGAGGAACCAGACCTCATATAGATGATGCCATGATGATACCGGTTAGATGCTTCTCGTGCGGGCAGGTAGTTGCTGACAAGTGGGAGGAGTATGACAAGCGCGTGAACAAGCAGAAGGAAGACCCAAAGAAGGTGCTTAGCGAGCTAGGCGTGGAGAGGTACTGCTGCAGGAGGATGCTTATAGGCCACGTCGACCTGATAGATGAGATAATCAACTACAGCAGAAGATGAGTTATGGCACGCGGCGTGCTGGAGGGCGGCGGTGCCCGTTCAGGATGCGATCCGTTTAGACCGGGGCTGCGCCCCGGCGAAGGCGCGATGGCATTAAGGCTTACAAAGTTGGCAGGCAGAAGAGTAATAGGAGATGTATGCGAAAGAAGGTGCCGAGGCATGAAGGCAGGAGACTGAGAGCAAGGTATAAATAACATAAAAGAGAAGTCCTTGCTGCGGGGTCGTCTGCTAGTCTGGTCAGGCTCTGTGCTTAGGGAGCACATGACCCGAGTTCAAAAGGCAATGCCTGAAAATCTCGGCGACCCCGAAGAATGATTATGTGATGAAATGGAAACAGCACCCGACCCGCTTATAGACCAGACGCTTTACCTAGAGGCAGGAATACACATAGGCACAAAGGTAAAGACCCCTGGGATGAAGAGATTCATCTACAAGGTAAGGGAAGACAGCCTCTATCTGCTCGACCTGAATACGATAGACCAGAGGATAAGATTCGCAGCTAAGATGCTCTCTAGGTACGATCCTAAGGACATCGTGGTAACCGCGTCCAGGATATACTCCGTTGCCGCTGCGGCGAAGTTCGCCGAGATAACTGGCGCGAGGATCATGACGGGCAGGGTCATGCCAGGCATTTTTACTAACCCTAACCGGAAGGATTTCGTAGAGCCCGAGGTTATACTGATAAGCGACAACAGGAATGAGAGGCAGGCGGTGAAGGAGGCAAACAAGACGGACATACCGATAGTTGCCCTGTGCGATACGGACAACTGGATGAAGTTCGTCGACCTCGTCATACCTTGCAACAACAAGGGGCGCAGGTCTCTTGCTCTGATATACTTCCTCCTGTCACGCGAGTTCATGAAGGAGAAAGGATTAATAAAGACCAATGAGGAATTCCAGTACAAGGTCTCCGACTTCGAGGCGAAGGTGGAGGCGAAGGCGAGATAATTGCTCCGTGGGCCGTGGAATCCGAGGTCGAAGCGCGCGCAGGTAGTGGTAGACTTCCTCTCTTCCTACGGGATTGCCATACTGATAATGGTAATCGCAATCGCCGTCGCGTACAAGGTTAATTCGGCCACGACATACCTCTTCTCCTCGCAGTGCACTCCGGCTCCGGGATTCGGGTGCGGATACTATAGTATAGATGAGAACGGGATACTTACGATCGGCGTATCGCAGGCGATAGGGAGCGCCATAACGATCAATGGCGTTGCATGCTCGGCAAATGCCGCGCAGTCCGGTATGCCGGGCCAGGGCAACGCCTACGTCGCCAATACCGCAGGATATTATCCGGAAGGATGGGCTCCGGTGAACGGGGTCGTTGTGCAGAGCGGGGGGCAGGCCGATTTTGACCTCTACTGCTACGGCACTGACAATTCGATAGCAACGAGCAATATCGCTGGGGGCTCGTTCGTGGGATACGTGTGGCTCAATTACACGGTGCAGAACACAGACATACACAACGTGCAGCAGTTCGCCTCTGTCGGGCTGCAGTACATAGTTTCCTGACGGCCTGCCTCGTAACTTCTGATAAGTTTATAGATTTTTGCCCAGATATATAGGCTTGATCGGTTATGGCTGGAAACGAGAGGCCCTTTGACCTTCTTAACAAGGCAATAGGCCAGCAAGTAATGATAAGGCTCAAGAATGGTGACGACCTGAGGGGCAAGGTTCAGTCATTCGACGTCCATATGAACATAGTGATAGAAAACTGCGAGGAGCTCGACGAGGCTGGAGGCGTGAAGACAAAGCTCGGCGTGATACTCCTGCGCGGGGGCAACATACTCTTTGTCTCGCCCGCTTGAGCAATGCCAATCCTTTTGTATCTTTACTAGCAATACTTACCAGATGGGCTTGTAG
>VFSW01005208.1_pt1 | contig 19282 bp, 15 predicted proteins | sample 5358111 | NCBI WGS metagenome assembly VFSW01 (sample SAMN11554181, study PRJNA540505) | mine drainage metagenome | isolation source: sediment from site ElyBrook_90M | place: USA: Ely Copper Mine, Vershire, VT | collected 2017 | reverse complement strand
CGTCGGCCGCGGCCAAGCTCGCGGGGACCACGGCGATGGCCGAGCAGGCCCTGGCCGCCGCCGACGAGGCCGAGCAGCTGCTGCCGGGACACGCGGCGCCGCGCGTGCTGGCGGGGCGCGCGTTCGAGGCGCTCGGCAAGCTCCCCGAGGCGATCGCGGCGCTCTCCGAGGGAAAGGCGCGCGAGCCGGGCGCGCTCGACGATCCCCGCGCGATGCTCGCATGGGCCCGGACGCAGGCCCGCACCGGGCACCCCGACGTCGCGGCCGAGGCGTACCGGGCGCTGCTTCCTCGCGCGGCGGCTCTGCCCGCGTCGGACCGATCCGCGGCGGCGATCGAGGCGGGGCTGGTGGCGATGGCGCGGGGGCCCTCCGGTCTCGACGAAGCCGCGGCGGCGCTGCGCGAGGGCGTGCGCGAGGCGCAGGACGAGCCGCGCGCCGTGGCGGTGCTCGCGCTGGCGCTGGCGCTCGACCGTCGCGGCGACGCCGAGGAGTCGCGCGCGCTGCTGACGGAGCGGGCCCATGGCGATCCGCGCACACCGCTGGCCACGCCGGCCGCGAAGGAGCTGCTCGCGGTCGCGCCCGCGGAGGCGCAGGCCATGACGGCGCTGGCGCTGGAGTCGTCGGACGTGGCGGGAGCGCGGGACGGGTGGAACGCGTACGTGGCCGCCGCGCCCCAGGGGCCGTGGGCGGCGAGCGCGAGAGCGCATCTGGCGGCGCTCGGGGCGGGGAAGGGCAGGCGTCGCTGAGCGATGAAGACGGCGGTCCTCCTCGCAGCCGGCCTGCTCGGCGTCGCGCTCGCGGCCTCCGGGGCGCGCGCCGACACGCCTCCGTCGATCTGGGACGAGGCGAAGGATCCCTCGCTGTCCGAGCACTGGGCCCTCCACGTCCGCGTCGAGCGCCTGCTGAGCGGCCCTGCCCGCGACGAGGAGACCCCGCGCCTCGAGGCGATCGGCGACGCCGAGCGGCGCACGATGGCGGCGCTGGCGATGCTGGAGGACGCAGGCGCCGCCGAAAGCCCCGACGTCATGCTGCGCTTCGACCTCGGCACGGTGCTCTACGAGCTGGCGGACAAGAACGGGCGGATGGACTTCTACACGAGGGCCGCCCGCGTCCTCGAGGGCGCCCTGTCGATGAGCCCCGACGGCCCCGGCTCCACGCAGGCCCTCGGTCGCCTGGCCGAGGCCTACGCCAAGCTCGATCGCCCCTTCGACGAGATCGCGACCTGGCGCCGGTACATCCCGCGACTGCTCGACGCCCGCGCGCGGGCCGTCGACACCATGAACCTGGGCGAGGCCGAGATGCGCATCGGCCGCGTCGACGACGCGCTGGCGACGTTCCGCGACGTGATGCAGCAGCTCGGCGACGTCCCCGGTGGCGAGCAGACCTACGTGCTGACGCTCTGGGACATCGCGGTCGCCCTCGACCGGACGGGCGACGCGCGCGGCGCCCTCGAGACCGCGACCAAGGTCACGCACATGACCTCTCCCCCCACCCACTTCCTGCTCAAGGGCACCGAGGGGGTGTTCTTCGTCCCGGCGTGGGAGCGCTACTGGTACCTGGCCCTGGGCTCCGAGGCGATCGCCCGCGACGACCGCGACGCGCGCGAGGTCGTGATGTACCTGATGGAGGCCGAGGACGAGTGGAACGAGTACATCAAGGGAGCGTCGCAACCGGCCCTCGAGGCGAGCGTGTCCTCGATGAAGCGGGGCGGCGAGGACCCCTTGCAGCTCGCGCGACTGTCGTGGCTGCGCATCGCCCACCTGAGGCGGGACCGCGTGCACGCCGAGCTCGGGGCGGCCCGCCAGCGCCTGGCCGGGCCGGGGCGCGAGCCGAAGCGACCGTTCCCGTGGTCGGGCTCGGGAAACCGGTGACCCGCCGCCGCCGCGCCGACCGCGACGCCCGCATCCACGCCACGCTCGACGCCGTGCGCGCCCGCTGCGACGTGCGCGCTCGCCGCGAGGCCGATCCGGTCGGCTTCGCGCACGCTTTCGGTGACCCGCTCGACCAGGAGCTCGTCGCGCTGGTCGCCGCGTGCACGGCGTTCGGCAACGTGAAGGCCATCCGGGCCAAGCTGGGCGACCTCTTCGCGCGCCTCGGTCCTTCGCCCGCCCGCGCGTGCGACGACGGGCCCGCCCTGCGTCGAGGGCTCGCGGGCTGGAAGCACCGCGTCTTCCGCGGCGACGACATCGCGCGCCTGCTGCTCGGAGCGAGAGCCGTCCAGCGCGAAGACGGCTCGCTCGGCGCCCGCTTCGCCCGCGAGCTGTCTGGACGCGGCCCCGACGGCGCCGATCTCCGCGAGGCCCTCGCCGCGCTCTGCGACGCCATCCGCGACGCGGGGGGCCTGCGTCGTGACGGCAAGCGCCGAGGTCCCGCGCACCTGCTCCCCGACCCGCGTGGCCCGAGCGGGAGCAAGCGCCTGCTGCTCTTCCTGCGCTGGATGATCCGCCCCGCCGACGGCGTCGACCTCGGCCTCTGGGACGTCGACGCCTCCCGGCTCCTGGTCCCGGTCGACGTGCACATCCACAGGCTCGCTCGCAACCTGGACTTCACGCGCCGCGCCGGTCTCTCCTGGAAGACCACCGAGGAGATCACCGCCGCCCTCGCCCGCTTCGACCCCCGCGATCCGGTGGGCTACGACTTCTCCCTCTGCCACATGGGCATGCTCCAGCGCTGCCCGTCCCGCCGCGACGCCAAGAGGTGCGAGGGCTGCGGCGTGAAGCCCGTGTGTCGACACTGGCCGTGATGCCGCGGCGTTCTGGTACAGTGGAGGGCCCTCGACCCCATGGCCGACGCCCCCATGCGCGAATTCGACCTCGACGCCATCCGCACCGACGGATGGTTCGAGCGCATCGGGGAGGGGATCGGCTCCTTCCAGGCGCTGTGCGAGATCGTCGGCGAGCGGTTCTTCGCCTTCTCCATCATCGTCGGCGCCCGCATCACGGCGCTCACGGTCGACCGCCGCAATCCGGACCTCTCGCTCGTGGACTTCGTCGTCGGTGTCGGCGAGGGCGACGACGGCCTCGAGCCGCAGCGCCTGACGCTCGCTGACTTCCGCCGCCGCCTCGTCGGGGCCCTGCTCGTCGAGGACGACAAGCCCGCCCCCGAGCCCACGCGCGAGACCGAGGTCGAGGTCGTCCAGCTCTACATCGGCGTCCGCTACCTGCTCCTGGCGCCGCTCTACGGCTACTCGCTCCGCAAGCTGATCCTCGACGAGGAGGAGGGCTCCCAGGTCGTCGTCCTGCACGACGGCGTCGAGGAGACCCACGACCTCGACGCCTTCCGCTTCCGCATCCGCGCCCAGGTGCGCGAGGAGCTCGAGCGGGTCGCCACCGGCGCCCGGAGCGCCATCGATCTCTCGAAGGTGACCGAGGCCGAGTCGGCGGCGCTCAAGAAGGACTGGGCCAAGGTCCTCCAGCTGCTCGGGAGCTGGCCCGCCCCGCTCGCCATCTTCCTGCGCACCCCCGAGGGACAGCTACTCACCTCCGACGCGCGCGGCCTGATCGCCAAGGGCCTTGGCCTTCTCGGGAGCGCGTGCGTGCACCTCGGCGAGATCGAGCAGGCCGAGGAGGTCTTCCGCATCGGCATCCAGTACGCGCAGGAGGGGGTCGCCGCGGCGGACCTCTTCCGCCGGCTCGGAGAGGCGCTCCTGCAGAACGAGCGTCCCGGCGAGGCCATCGGTCCGCTGCGCCGCGCGCTGGCCTTCGGGGGCGCCGCCAGCGACGTCATGCCCCCACTCGCGCGGGCCTTCATCAAGCGCAAGAAGTGGGTGGCCGCGTTCGCCTGCCTGCGCGACGCGGTCGAGGCGGGCGTCCCCGAGCGCGAGCTGGCCGACGAGCTTCGTCAGGTGGAGGGGCTCCTCGGCGTGGCTCTGACCGGCTGGAAGGCGCGCCTGGTCGAGAGCAAGACGTCGTAGGCTGCCGGGCTCGTCCAGGCCCCCGCGAGGCTCGAGAGCCGGCATCCCTCGTTGACACGGCAGGGGGCCAGGCACTACAAAACCCACGGGTTTTTCCGTCTCGAACCCCGGAGCACGATGATAGCCACCTACCTGCCCGTGTTCCTGCTCCTGCTCGTCGCGGCGGCCGTCGCCGGGCTGTTCTGGGGCGCGGCCACGTTCTTCGGACGCAAGAAGTACCCCAACCCGGGCAAGCTCCAGCCCTACGAGTGCGGGTCCGAGTCGTCGGGCGGCCGGCACGTCAAGCTGTCGGTGAAGTTCTACCTGACGGCGATCCTCTTCGTCGTCTTCGACATCGAGACCGTCTTCATCTACCCGTGGGCCATCCACTTCCGGGACCTCGGCTGGCTCGGCCTGGCCGAGATGCTCGGGTTCCTGTCGGTCCTCGTCGTCGCTCTGGTCTACGTCTGGAGAAAGGGAGCGCTCGAATGGGAAACATGAACCCGACGACGTCCGTCGTGGTCGAGGGCAGCGAGGTCGGCTTCGGCACCACGCGCGTGGACGCCCTGCTGGGCTGGGCACGCAAGTACTCGCTGTTCATGTATCCCTTCGCCACGGCCTGCTGCGCCATGGAGTTCATGGCCGTCGGGGCGTCCCGCTTCGACGTCGCCCGCTTCGGCGCCGAGGCCCCGCGCTTCTCGCCTCGCCAGGCCGACCTGCTGTGGGTCGTGGGCACCATCAGCCAGCGTCAGGCGCCCGCCCTCAAGCGCATCTACGACCAGATGCTCGAGCCGAAGTACGTGATGGCCTTCGGCACCTGCGCCTCGTCCGGCGGCTTCTACGACAACTACACGACGCTTGCCGGGATCGACAAGATCATCCCCTGCGACATCTACATCCCGGGCTGCCCGCCTCGTCCCGAGGCCGTCCTCGATGGCCTGATGCTGCTCCAGGACAAGATCGCCAACAACGAGCGCCGCCCCGGCGTCGTCAAGCCCCGTACCGATCCGCTCCCGAAGGCTCAGGAGCTCGTCCAGCTCCGTCGCTCGGCCAAGGATCCCAGTGAGCTGGTCGCCCGCCTGCGCGGAGGGGACAAGTGAGCCAGGCCGTTCTGGACAAGCTCAAGGCGCGCTTCGGCGCCGCCATCCTGGAGACGCACTCCGACTTCGGCGACGACACGGCGGTGGTCGACCCGGCCCAGTGGCGCGCCGTCGGCAAGTTCCTGCGCGAGGACCCGGCCCTCGACTTCGACCTGCCGGTCGACCTGTGCGGCGTGGACTACCCGGCCCGCGAGCCGCGGATGGAGGTCGTGCTGCACCTGTACTCCACCAGCCGCAAGCACCGCGTCCGCGTCAAGGCGCGGGTGGGTGACGAGGACATGGACGGCGCGGAGCTCGACAGCCTGGTGGCGATCTGGCCGGGGATGAACTGGCTCGAGCGCGAGACGTTCGACATGAGCGGCGTGAAGTTCAAGGGGCACCCCGACCTGCGCCGCATCCTCATGTACCCGGAGTTCGAGGGTCACCCGCTGCAGAAGACCTACCCCGCGCAGCGCACGCAGCCCCTCATCGAGTACCGCACCGAGGAGGAGGCGGGCCTTCCTCTCGACAAGCAGGCCCCGTTCGGCGTGGACGAGGGGATGCCTTTCGGCCGGCGGGCCCTCCCGCCCTCCGAGGAGAACTAGATGGAGCCGCTGGACGTCGAGCTGGAAGAAGGGGAGCTCGAGCTCCCGGCCGAGCCCATGCACCTGAACATGGGCCCGTCGCACCCCGCGATGCACGGGACCGTGCGCATCGTGCTGGAGCTGTCGGGCGAGACCATCGCGCGCGCCGACGTCCAGGTCGGATACCTGCACCGCGGCTTCGAGAAGATGTGCGAGCGGGGCACGTGGACCCAGGCGTTCCCGTACGTCGACCGGCTCAACTACGTGTCGCCCATGCTCAACAACGTGGGCTACGCCCTCGCGGTCGAGAAGATGTGCGGCATCGCCGTCCCCGAGCGCTGCCAGTGGTACCGCATGGCCCTGGGCGAGCTGGCCCGCATCGCCGACCACCTGACCTGCGACGGCGCCATGGCGATGGAGCTCGGCGCGATGACGCCGTTCCTCTGGTTCATCAAGTCGCGCGAAATGATCTGGGACGTCCTCGAGGAGGAGACCGGGGCCCGGATGACGCACTCGTTCGGCCGCATCGGCGGCATGGCGAAGCCCCCCACGCCCGCGTTCAAGGACCTGTGCCGCGCGACGCTGCCCAAGGTGCTTCAGGCGGTCGAGGAAGGGGAGCGCATGCTCCTCAAGAACCGCATCTTCCTCGACCGGCTCGAGAACGTGGGTTCGATCAGCCAGGAGGACGCCGTGTCCCTCGGCTGGACGGGCCCCTGCCTGCGCGCGACGGGCCTGGCCTACGACATCCGCAAGGTCCACCCCTACCTGAAGTACGACGAGGTCGACTTCGAGGTCCCCGTGGGCACCAAGGGCGACACCCTCGACCGCTTCCTGGTCCGCCTCGGCGAGATCCGCCAGAGCAAGCGCATCATCGAGCAGGTCATCGAGCGCATGCCGGACGACGGTCCGGTGAACGCGGACGACCCCCGTGTCGTGCTGCCCGAGAAAGACTCCGTCTATACGACGATCGAGGGCACCATCCAGCACTTCAAGCTCGTGATGGAGGGCGCCAAGGTCCCCAGGGGCGAGTGCTACTCGTACACGGAGGCGGGCAACGGCGAGCTTGGCTTCTATCTCGTGAGCGACGGAACGGGCACTCCCTACCGCATCCGCATCCGCCCGCCCTGCTTCCAGGTCGTCGGCGGCCTGTCGAAGATCCTCGAGGGCCGCCTGCTGAGCGACATCGTCCCAACCTTCGGCTCGCTGAACATGATCGGCGGCGAATGCGACCACTGACCTCGTTCGGGCGGAGCGCGGCCGCTCCCCCCGAGCCCCCCACCCGGAGCCGTGATGCCGACCTTCAAGCTTGACGGTAAGACCATCCCCTTCGAGCCCGGGGACAGCATCATCAAGGCCGCGGAGCGGCAGGGCATCGAGATCCCGCATTACTGCTGGCACCCGGGCCTCAGCTCGCCCGCCAACTGCCGCATGTGCCTCGTGGAGATCCTGCCCAAGCCCGGGCAGCGCCCCATGATGCTCGACATCCTCGAGCTCGACGCCAAGACGGGTGAGTACAAGCCCGTGCAGAAGCCCAAGCTGCAGCCCGCTTGCTACAACCCCGCCAGCGAGGGCCTGGAAGTCCTGAGCGACACCAGCCCGCACGTGCAGAAGGCCCGCCACGACGTGCAGGAGCGGCTGCTCCTCAATCACCCGGTCGACTGCCCCATCTGCGATCAGGCGGGCGAGTGCACGCTGCAGGACTACTGGCTCGCCTACCAGAAGACCGCCAAGCGGATGAACGACGAGCCCGTGCACAAGAGCAAGGGGGTCGAGTTCGGTCCGACCATCGTCTACGACGGCGAGCGCTGCGTGATGTGCACGCGCTGCATCCGCTTCATGGACGAGGTGGCGAAGGACCCCGTGCTCGACATGCGCGAGCGCGGCAACCTCAACGAGATCACGGTGGCCCCCGGCCGCCAGCTCGAGGGGCACTACACCTTCATGACGGAGCACGTCTGCCCCGTCGGCGCCCTCACCACCAAGGACTTCCGCTTCAAGGCCCGCGTCTGGTTCCTGCGCACGGCCGAGAGCGTGTGCCAGGGCTGCGCCACGGGCTGCAACGGCCACCTCGACTACGACCCCCGCAACAACACGGCCTACCGCTACCGGCCGCGGGACAACGAGAAGGTCAACAAGTACTGGATGTGCGACGAGGGGATGCTCTCCTACCGCGAGGCGCACCACGGTCGCGTGACCTCGGCCTCGATCGCGGGCAAGGCGGTCAGCCTCGGCGCGGCTCTGGACGAGGTGAAGTCGCTCTTCGTCAGCATGCCCAAGGAGTCCGTCGCGATCGTCTTCGGGGCGCAGCACTCCCTCGAGGACAACTGGGCGCTGCGCGAGCTGGGCTTGGTGTTGCTCGGCTCCAAGCACGCGTACTGGTCGGGGCGGGCCGACGGGTACAAGGACAAGATCCTCATCCACGCCGACAAGAACTCCAACGCGCGCGGCGTGCAGGCGCTCGTGCCCGGCGCCAAGCCGCTGACGGCGCTCGTCGACGACGTGAACGCCGGAAGGGTCACGCACATCATCGCCCTCGGCGGCGCGGCGTCCGTCGACGCAGCGGTCCTGTCACGCGCCAAGCTCGTGACGATCGCCGCGCACGACGGCCCGCTGACCGACAGCGCCTCCGTCGTCCTGCCCGCCACGTCGTGGGCCGAGCACACGGGCACGTACGTCAACGCCCAGGGCCTGCACCAGGTCTCCGAGAAGGGCCTCGAACCGCTGGGCGACAGCAAGCCCGCCTGGAAGGTGCTGGCCGACCTCGCCGGCGCGCTCGGGTACGAGGCGTCGTGGTCGAAGCTCAAGCAGATTCGCGCCCAGCTCGCCGGCGGATCCACGACCGACGCATCCGCGGCGGCTGCACCGGCCGAGTGACGAGGACACGATCATGAACGGCATCCAGATCCTCTTCACCATCGTCAAGATCCTCGTGATGGTCATGTTCGTCCTGAACCTGGCCGCCATCCTCACGTGGGCCGACCGCCGTCAGAGCTCGATGATCCAGGACCGCATCGGCCCCAACCGCGCGGTCATCAAGATCTTCGGCAAGGAGCTCCGGCTGGCCGGCCTGCTTCACCCGCTGGCCGACGGTCTGAAGTTCTTCACGAAGGAAGACTTCATGCCGCCCAACGCCGACAGGCTGCTCTTCGCGCTCGCGCCGATGATGGCCATGGGCATGGTCTTCACGCTCGTGGCTACCATCCCGTTCGGCGACACCGTCTGCGGCAACCAGTTCCGTCTCTTCGGCGACTTCTGGACCGTGCACTACGGGGGCTTCGATCAGGCCGACAAGCTCATCACCGTCGCGAGCGGACAGGTCCCCACCACCTGGCCGGCGGGCGTGTCGCACTGGACCCTGCTCGACGGCGTCGAGCGATGGGGCACCTGCGCCTCCGACGCTCGCCGCGGCTACTTCCCGATCGATCTGATGGTCGCGCCGCTCGGCGTCGGCATCCTGTTCGTTTTCGCTCTCTCGGGGCAGGGCATCATCGGGGCGGCGATCGCGGGCTGGTCGAGCGACAACAAGTTCAGCCTCATGGGCGCCCTGCGCGCCGCCAGCCAGATGGTCTCCTACGAGGTCACGCTGGGCATGTCCCTCATCGGCGCCATGATGATCTACGGGACCGTGCGCCTCGACGACATGGTCCGCTGGCAGCAGGACCATGCCTGGGGCATCTTCGTGCAGCCCCTGGCCTTCTTCCTCTTCTTCGCGGCCCACGTCGCCGAGAACAAGCGCATCCCGTTCGACTTGCCCGAGGCCGAGAGCGAGCTCGTCTCGGGGTACTTCACCGAATACGGCGGCATGAAGTTCGGCATGTTCTACTTCGCCGAATACGCCGAGGTGGTCACGGGCTCGATGCTTCTGGTGACCATCTTCCTGGGCGGTTGGGCGCTGCCGTTCTTCCACCGCGACGGGCTGCTGGTGCAGTTCGGCGATACGACGCTCGTGCACCTGCTCGTCCCGCACGTCTGGATTACGGTGCTGGGCGTTCTCGCCTTCTTCGTGAAGGTCATCGTCGTCTGCTGGATCCAGGTCTTCGTCCGGTGGACGCTGCCCCGCTTCCGGTACGACCAGCTCATGAAGCTCGGATGGCGGATGCTCCTGCCGGCCTCGCTGGCCAACATCCTGGTGACGGGCGTCGTGTGGCTCGCCATCGCGAAGGCAGGCACCGCGGCCAGCGATAGCCTGAGGGTGGCCGGCGACATCACGCAGGCGATCGTGGCCGTCACCATCGCATTCTTCGTCATTCGCGGCATCATTGGCCTCTTCGGCCCGGTGAAGCACGAGCGCAACGTCATCGGAAGCTCGGCCGATTTCGCCGCCAAGCGCGGCGGGACCAAGGCCAGTCCCATGCAGGCCTGAACCATGGCAACCACAACCTTCCCCAAGAAGCCGACCTCTCCCGTCAACGCCACCCCGGTGGCGTACGCGGCCCGCGACCTGCAAACCCGCAGCTACCTCCCGGAGATCTTCCGCGGCGTCGGCCTCTCGATGCAGCACTTCTTCGAGAACACGCGCGAGATGGTGCGGGGCAAGCGCCCGGACCCGGTGCTCGACCGGTACGACGACGGCATCACGACCATCTCCTATCCGGAGCAGAAGCGTCCGTACCCGGAGCGCTTCCGGGGCATCCACCGCCTCACCACGCGCGACGACGGCAGCATGCGTTGCGTCGCGTGTCTCTGCTGCTCCACGGCGTGCCCCGCCCAGTGCATCCACATCGATGCCGGCGAATACCCGGTTGGCGACAAGCGCCGCGGCTACGAGCGCTACCCGGTCACGTTCGTCATCGACGAGCTGCGCTGCATCTTCTGCGGCTACTGCGTAGAGGCCTGCCCCTGCGATGCCATCCGCATGGACACCGGCATACATGCCGTGCCCTACGACTCGAGGGATCAGTTCATCTACGACCGCGACCTGCTGCTGTCCTTCGAGGGTCGCGACGGCTCGCACGTCACCGAGAACCCGCGCCACGAGCCCGGCGACCCGACTTTCCCGGGTCTGACGCGCGAGCACGGCGGGCACTGAGTCCCCGGCAGCCCGGAAGCGCCCTCGCAGCGGTCCCCGGGGGCTCGTTGAGACGTATCGGAGAGGCGAAAACGGCGGTGTTCGCCGCTGCTTGCGTGTAGATCCGAGGCCGCGCCTTTCGGTACCATCGGCCGCCGCGAACGCCCGGGGTGACGCACGCCATGAATCCCACGATCGACATTCTCCGCGCCGAGCTCGAGCGCCTCTTCTCGCTCGACGAGCTCACCTCGATGAGTCAGCGCTTGCTCGGGCTCGACCCGGAAGAGGTGGGGGGCGCGACCGCGAAGGCCAGCTTCGCCAAGGCCCTCACCGAGCGCTGCATGGACGGCGACCGCATCGACGCGCTGGTCGACGTCATCCTCGTGTCCAAGCACGGGGTCGACCCGCGGGTGCGCGACGTCGCGGGCCTCTTCGGCAAGGAGGACCTGGCCGTCGGCAGCTCCCTCGGCGCCTTCGTCATCGTCCGCAAGCTGGGCGAGAGCGAGCTGTCGAACGTGTACGTCGCCCGTCGTGGCGGCGAGGAGCGCGTCCTCAAGGTGCTCAAGCACGAGGCCTGCCGCGACAGGCGCGCCGTTCAGCGGCTGCTCACCGCCAATCGCCTGGTCGCGGCCGTCGAGCACGCGGGCCTGCCCAGGGACATCGACGCCGGCGAGACCGACGGGGTCTACTGGATCAGCTACCGCCACGTGGACGCCCAGCCGCTCAGCGCCCGCCTCGCGCGAACGGGTCCCTCGCACATCAACGAGGTCAAGCCGATGCTGCGCGGCGTGCTCGAGGCGCTATCGGCGCTGCACAAGGCGCGCATCGTCCACGGCGATCTGAAGCTGGAGAACGTCCTCATCGGCCGCGGGGCCGAGGGCGGACAGCAGGTCACGCTCATCGACTTCGGGACCGACCGGCTGCGGCAGCGTCCCACGGTCGCCAACGGCCACACGGGCATTCTCGCCGTCATCGGCTCGCCCAAGACCATCGCGCCAGAGCAGGTCCGCGGGATGCGCTCGGACCCGGCCAGCGACGTCTACTCCTTCGGCGCGATGATGTACGAGCTGCTCTCGGGCAAGCCGGTGTTCGACTTCACTTCGGCGACCGAGGCCGCGTTCGCCCACGTCACGCAGTCGCCCGAGCCCCCCAGCGCCAAGGGTCCCCGCGGCTGGATCACGCGCGACGTCGACCAGTTCGTCCTGCGCCTGCTGGAAAAGGACCCCGAGAAGCGACCCAAGGACGCGGCGGCCGTGCTCGACGCGCTCGAGTCGCTCGGGCGCGCGTCGGCCGCCATGCGCGCTGCAGCCGCCACCTTCGACGAGGATCAGCTCACGTCGCTCGTCGATCTGCTGGTCGCCGGCCCGGACGACGCAGACGCCGCCCTCCAGCTCGAGGCAGCCATCGAGCAGGGCGCCGACCCCACTCGCGTGGCCGAGGCGTTCGACGTCGCTGCCGACAGCGTCGACATGGGCGCCGAGGACGCGCTCGAGGTGAAGAAGTCGCTGCTGTACCGCGCGGCTCGCATCTTCGACACCTCCGTCAAGGACAAGGAGCGCGCCGAGCGGGTCTACGCCGAGATCGTGGAGCTCGATCCCGAGGACGACATCGCCCAGAGCGCACTGGAAGAGGTCCGGAAGTCGCTGGGCAAGCACGCCGAGATCGTCGAGTCGCTCATGGCGCGCAGCGAGAAGGAGCCGCCGGGGCAGGAGCGCGCCCGCATCTTCGCCGAGATCGGCCGCATCTGCGCGACCGAGCTCGAGGACCCCGACCAGGGCATCCTGGCCTTCGCGCGCGCCCTATGCGAGGCGCCGATGACGCCCGAGTACGCCGACGAGATCGAGCGTCTGGCCGAGGGCAAGCCCGCGCTCTGGAACGAGGTCCTCGGCACGCTGACCGAGGGGATCCAGGGCAGCACGCTGTCGTCCACGGAGCGCAACCGGCTGCTGTCCTACGTCGGACGCTGGTACGAGCAGAAGCTGAGCCGAGCGGACACGGGGCTACTCGCGTTCCAGCAGATCCTCGCCACCGATCCGGCCAGCGAGGAGGGGCTCGAGGGTATCGAGCGCATCTACCGCAAGGCGCAGCAGTGGCCCGAGCTGGTGGCGGTTCTCGTCGCCCGCGCTGACGCCGCGAGCGCCTCGCCCCGCGCTCGCGATGCGCGCGCCGAAGCCGGCGAGATCTACGAGCAGAAGCTGAGCGATGTCGCCCGGGCCAGGGATCTCTTCGCCGCAGTGCTCGCCGAGGACCCCGGGCACGCCCGGGCCAGCGACGCGATGGCGCGCATCGCCGAGCGCACCGGCGACTTCAAGACACTGGTCGCCATCCTGGAGCGCCGAGCCGACGCCAGGCGCGGCAGCGAGAAGGTCGAGGCGCTGCTGCACATCGGCGAGATCTACGAAGACCGCCTCGAGGACTTGCCGGAGGCCACCCGTCGCTTCGAGGCCGTGCTGGCGCTGGACCCGCAGAACCTGCAGGCGCTCAAGGGCCTCGATCGCATCCTCAACAGGCAGGGCCAGTACCGCGAGCTGCTCGACAACCTTCAGCGTCAGGTCACGCTGGCCGCCACGCCGCGGCAGAAGATCAACCTCTTCGAGCGCATGGCCGGCCTGCACGACGAGGAGTTCCTCGACCACGAGAGCGCGGCCGACTGCCTCGAGGCGATCCTGGGCTTCGACTCCGCCAACGACCTCGCGTTGACCACTCTGCCTCGGCACTATCGCGCTCTCGGCGAGTGGGACAAGCTCGACAAGCTCTACGAGAAGCACTGCAGCGTGACCAACGACGACGCGCGGCGGGTCGAGCTCATGATGCAGCGCGCGCGGGTCCTGGCCGAGAACGTCGGCTCGCCCGAGCGCGCGACCCGGGTCTACGAGCAGGTGCTCGAGCTTCAGTCCGGACACGCAGGCGCGCTCGAGGCGCTGGCGCGGTTGCGCGAGCTGTCGGGCGATGCGAACGCGGCGCTGTCGGCCATCGAAGCGCTCGCCGGAAAGGGCGCCACACCCGAGGCCAAGGCCGAGCAGTGGATCCGGGCGGCGCGCCTGCTCGAAGGGCGCGGTGATCGCGACGGCGCCATCGAGCGTTACAAGCTCGCACTCGACGCCAACCCGAAGGACCCGACGGCGGCCGTCGCCTTGCGGCAGGCCTACGCCAAGCGGGGGGACGCCACGAGTGTCGTCTCGCTCATCGAGCGCGAGATCGAGCACGCCGAGGGCAAGATGGCCAAGGCGCGCCTGTACGCCGAGCTCGCCCGCGTGCAACGCGACAGGCTCCAGGACGATGACGACGCCGAGGCCAACGCGAAGAAGGCCATCGACCTCGACCCGACGAACGCCGACGCCCTGCTGGTGCTCGGCGACATGGCGTTCGAGGCCGAGCGGTACGTCGAGGCCAGCAAGCACCTCGAGTCGCTCGTGGGTCGCGCCACGGTCCTGCCGAAGGTCGACGCCGTGCGCGCCATCGTCCAGTACGTCGAAGCGTATGGCCGCAGCGCGGTGTCGCGGGTGTCGTCGCCGGCACTGGGCGAGGGCAGGGAGTCGATCCCCCCGGCGTCCATCACCTCGAACCATCCCCGGTTGGCAGCAGCCGTCGACGCCCTCGAGGAGATCGCGCCCGACGACGCCAAGGCCATGGCCAGCGTCGCGCACGTCATGTTCGACGCAGGCGATGCGCAGGGGGCGCGGACGATGTACATGCGACTGCTCGAACGGCACGGCAAGGAGCTGGGCCACGTCGAGCGCGGGGACGCCCAGTGGCGCCTCGGCGAGGCCTTGCGCCGCATCGGTGAGCTGGACAAGGCGGTCGACTTCCTGCGCGAGGCGGCCGACGCCGACCCGGGCAGCCCCGAGCCGCTCAAGGCCCTGGCGCGCGTCTACGAACAGACCGGCGACTGGGAGGAGTACGTCCGCACCAAGCACCGCCGCCTCGAGGTCGCGAGCGGCGGCGAGCGCTTCGAGCTTCTGCTCGAGATCGGTGACGCCGAGTTCTCGAAGCTCAACGACCGCGGGCGCGCCACGAAGACCTACGTCGCCGCGCTCGAAGAGCGCCCCGACGATCGCAAGCTGCTGACCAAGCTGATGCAGCTGTACTCCGAGGAGAAGGACTGGGCGAAGCTCGTCGAGGTGGTGCTCCGCCTCGCCGATTTCGTCGAGGACCCGAAGCAGCGCGCCAAGTACATGCACACGGCGGCCATCGTCACCTCGCGCCAGCTCGGCGAGATCGACCAGGCGCTCGGGTTCTACGACCGCGCCCTCGAGTTCGACGCGACGCTGACCAAGGCGCGCGACGAGGCGCTCGAGCTGCGGAGGCAGAAGGGCGACCACGACGGTGTCGAGCGGCTGCTCAAGGTCCAGCTCGAAGAGGCCAAGCAAGCTCAGGACCGTGGGCGCATCGTCATCGTCCTGGACCAGCTCGGGGAGCTGTACCGCAAGTTCCTCAACGAGCCCGAGCTCGCCATCGACGCGCTCGAAGCCGCGCAGGCCTTCGACCCCGAGGGCAAGGAACGTGCGGAGACGCTCGCCGAGCTCTACGCCAGCGACGTCGAGCAGTACCTCGACAAGGCGGTGAAGGCGCAGTCGCAGATCCTGGCCCGCAACCCGTACCGGGTGGAAAGCTACAAGCTGCTGCGGCGTCTCTATACGGAAGCGCGCAAGCCGGACCCTGCGTGGTGCCTTTGCCAGGCGCTGGGCGTGCTCAACCTCGCCGAGCCGGACGAGGAGCGCTTCTATCGGCGCCACAAGGCCGACAACGCCGCGCCCGCCCAGGCCATCCTCGACGAGGAGGACTGGATCGACAGCATGGCGCACCCCGACGCCGACATCCTGGTCACGCGCATCTTCGCGGCGATCCAGCCGACCATCATCCGCGCCCGCACGCAGGCGATCGAGGCGCTGGGCTACGATCCCCGCTACCAGATCGACCTGGCGGCGCACCCCTATCCGGTCTCGCAGACGCTCTATTACGCGCAGGGCGTGCTGGGCTTCCCCGCGCCGCCCGTCTTCCAGAACCCCAACGACCCCGCGGGACTGGGCTTCCTGCACGCGCACACGCCCTCGATCGTGCTCGGGCGTGCCGCGTTCGAGAGCGTGGTCCCCAACCAGTCGCTCGCGTTCGTCGCGGGCAGGCACCTGACGTATTTCCGCCCCGGCTTCTACGTGCGGCACCTGGTGCCTACGGGCACGGGGTTGAAGGCCTGGCTCTTCGCCGCCATCAAGCTCTGCGTTCCCCAGTTCCCCGTAGCAGCCGACCTGCAGGGTCAGGTCACCGACGCCATGACGCAGATGGCGCAAGACTTCCAGGGCGTCCACAAGGAGATCCTGACGAGCAACGTCTCGAAGCTCCTCAACTCGGGCGGCGCCATCGACCTGAAGAAGTGGGTGGCCGCCATCGATCTCACGGCCGACCGCGCCGGCTTCCTGCTCGCCCACGACCTCGCCGTGGCGACCGAGGTCATGCGCGCCACCGAGGACGCGGCGAGCGTCCCCGCGAAGGAACGGGTGAAGGAGATCGTGCTCTTCAGTATCAGCGACGCGTACTTCGAGCTTCGCGAGAAGCTGCAGATCACGGTCGAGTCGTAGGCCCCTTCGCGAGGGAAAAACTTGCCATCGAGCGGCGTTGAGGTGATTAGTCCCCACGTGCGCCTCCGTCTCGTCCTCGCGCTGCTTCCGGTCGCCATCGCGGCTTGCTCCAAGGACGCGCCCCCCGCGGTCGCATCCGCTCCGCATGTGGAGCCGTCCTCGCCCACGGCTCCCGCCGCCCCGTCGAACGTGGCCACCGCCTCGGCGAGCGCGACGCCGTCCGCCGCGCCCACCGCGTCTGCAGAGGCGCCTCCCGCGGGTCCCCCGAAGGACGCCAACGTCATCCTGATCTCGATCGACAGCCTCAGGGCCGATATGCCCTGGAACGGGTACCCGCGCCCCATCGCGCCGCGCATCACCGACTTCGAGAGCAAGGCCGTCAGCTTCACCCACGCCTACTCCATCTCGTCGTACACCTCGATGAGCCTGGGCGGATTGCTCGGCGGACGCATCCCGTCCGAGCTCCAGCGCAGCGGCTACTTCTTCGGTACCTACAAGAACAACCTGTTCTTCCCGAAGCTGCTGCAGGCCGCCGGCATCCACACCATGGGCGTGCAGGCGCACATGTACTTCAAGGCGGCCGGCTTCGAGCAGGGCTTCGACGACTGGAAGATCGTGCCGGGGATCACGTTCGATCCGAACACGGACAACGACATCACGTCGCCGGGCTCGGAGGAGCTCGCCGAGAAGCTCCTGGGCGATCCGGCGAACGACTCGCGCCGCTTCTTCTTCTGGGCCCACTTCCTGGACCCCCACGACCAGTACATGCGCCACCCCGGCATCGACTGGGGCAAGACGGCGCGCGACCGCTACGACGGCGAGGTCACGTTCACCGACCAGGCCATCGGCAAGCTGCTCGACTTCATCGCCGCGCGCTCCTGGGCTCCACGCACCGTGATCATCCTGACGAGCGACCACGGCGAGGAGTTCGGCGAGCACAACATGACCCGCCACGGATTCGAGATCTGGCAGACGCTCACGCGCGTCCCGCTCATGATCTCGGCGCCGGGGGCGAAGGCGCGCAGGATCGACGTCAATCGCAGCGACATCGACCTGGCGCCCACGATCCTCGACCTGTTCGCGCTGCCCGCGGAGCCCACGTTCGAGGGCAAGTCCATCGTCCCGGAGATCTACGGCGGCCCGAGCGAGCCACGCGACGTCGTGGTCGATCTTCCCGCGACGAGCGACAACGGCAAGCGCCGCGCCCTCATCCACGGCAGCCAGAAGCTACTCTGCTTCGACACCGACACCTTCTGCAAGCTCTACGACGTCGACAAGGACCCCCTGGAGCGCGATCCGGCGACCAAGGGCGACGACGTGCAGGCGATGAAGGACCGCTACCAGGCGTACGTGAAGACCCTCAAGGAGGTCCGCCCGTACGCTTGCACCGCCGACTGCCTGAACAGCGGCTACAAGCGGAAGTAGAACCGGAAAGGAGAGGGATCGCCGTGCGCATCGTCACCATCCCGTGCCTCCAGGACAACTACGCGTACCTCGTCATCGCTTCGAACGGCGACGCTGCCATCGTCGACGCCTCCGAAGCCGCGCCCGTACGCGACGCACTCCGGCGCGAGAGGGCGACGGCCCGCGCCATCTGGAGCACGCACCACCATCACGACCACGTGGGCGGCAACGCAGAGCTCGCGAGCGAGCTCGGTCTCGAGGTGGTCGGTCACGTCTCCGACCGCGAGCGACTACCGGCTCTCACGCGCGGGGTGGACACCGGCGACACCGTGCGGGTGGGCGACGTGCAGGCGCGATGCATTCACATCCCGGGTCACACGCTGGGCGCGGTCGCGTACTTCGTCGACGCGGGCGGCGAGCGCGTTGTGTTCACGGGCGACACCCTCTTCTGCGCCGGCTGCGGAAGGCTCTTCGAGGGCACACCCGCGCAGATGCACGCGTCGCTGTCGAGGCTGCTCGAGCTCCCCGGCGATACCCGCGTCCACTGCGGCCACGAGTACACCGAGAGCAACCTGCGCTTCGCCGCACATGTCGAGCCCGACAACTCCGCGGTCGCCCAGGCGAGGGAGCGGGCGCGTCGTCTGCGCGCCGAGGGCGAACCGACCATGGGGACGACGCTCGAGGAGGAGCGAGCGGTCAACCCGTTCCTGCGCGTCCGCTCGCCGGCGGTGCGCGCCACCCTCGGGATCCCCACGGATGCCGACGACGCGACGGCGCTCGGCGCCATCCGCGCCGCCAAGGACGGCTTTCGCTAGGACGCTCAGCCTCCCGTTCCGCAGAATCGATTCAGGAGGTAGGTGACGTTCGAGCACGTGTTGACGGCCCCGCCGTCGGCGAAGTCGTTCACGCAGCTGGAGTCCACCTGGCTGAGGTAGGAGGCGCAGGCCCCGGTCTCGGCCGTGGTCTGGCACTGGCTGATGGAGGTGGGGCTCGCCATCGTGCTGAAGCAGTTGGCGCACGCCACGTCGTCGCATTCTTCGAGGGGTTGCAGCGCCTGCGCGCAGGCGGTGCCGCCCGACGTGTCCGTGAGCGCGATGCATCCTGCGACGTTGAAGTTCTCGGAGGCGGAGTCAGCGACCACGGCGCCCGCGTTGGTGCTCGGGAAGATGCACGTGTAGCAGGCCGTGTTCGTGCTGGTCCCCGTCCAGGCCTGGCACGTGGTCATCGTCGAGGTGGACGATGCGCACGCGGTGATGAACGCCGAGAGCTGGGTCGGGGTGCAGGCATTGAGCACAGGCGCCGGCGTGACGAACGCAGGGACTTCGGAGCTGGGGACGCTGGACTCCGGAGTCGGGCAGACGGGGCCGGAGTCGACGACGCCACCGCTGCTGGAACCGCTGCCCGAGCTGGAACCGCTGCTGCTACCGGAGCTGGACCCCGAAGAGCTTCCCGAGCTGGAGCCGGACGAGCCGCCCGAGCTGGAACCGCTGCTGCTGCCCGAGCTCGACCCCGAGGAGCTGCCGGAGCTCGATCCCGAGCCGCTGCCGCTGCCGCTACCGCTCCCCGATCCGCTACCGGAGCCGCTCCCACTGCCGCTCCCGGACCCGCTGCCCGACCCCGAGCTGCTGCCGCTGCCCGAGCCGGAGCCGTTCGTGCAGGCCTGGGTGGCGGCCAGGCTGCAGGACGTCGTGTCGGCGCACGAGGCGCAGTTGAAGGTCTGCGCACCGACCGTGTAGTAC
>VFSW01005207.1_pt1 | contig 19283 bp, 22 predicted proteins | sample 5358111 | NCBI WGS metagenome assembly VFSW01 (sample SAMN11554181, study PRJNA540505) | mine drainage metagenome | isolation source: sediment from site ElyBrook_90M | place: USA: Ely Copper Mine, Vershire, VT | collected 2017 | reverse complement strand
CAACAGGACTTGCGGTTGGTGCCGGAACCGCGGCACTTGAGGCTGGTGTCGCGGCGGCAGGACTTGGAGTTGCCATCGGGGCCGCCGCACTGGTTGCCGGTGGCACCGCGGGCGGGGACACCTGCGGCGCCATCACCGAGGTGAGATTGGTGGTGCCGTCGCGATTGCGGACCAGGACGACATCGAGGGCGTCGAGCGAGATCGCCCCGAGATGAAACACGTTACCGAGCGGTTCGACGTCGTCGAGGACGGCGGTCGCGCGCTTGAAGCCGGCGAGCGGGGCGTTGGCGTTGTCGCGGACGTCGAGGTCGTCGAGCGCCGTGTTGCCGGTCACGCGAATCACCGGCCCGGAGGCGGTTTGCACGAAATGCACCTGGAGAAAGGCCGAGAGCGCACCGGCGGGGAGCTTGATCGGTAATTTGGCCGGGACATAGCCAATGTAGGGGGCGAGGTTGAAGTGGTTGATGCTGATCCCGATCGACGATTCGGGTTGCTTTGCAAAGGGGAGCGCGCGTCCGCCGATCTTGATGCGACTGCCATCGACGACCATCCGAAGCAGCGGCTGGACGAAGATCTCGGTGTCGGCGGGCAGGTTCGCGATAAACGGCAAGTCGAGATCCAGATGCTCGACGGCATGCTGTTGATTCAAGACCTGGTCGTCGAAGCGCACGTCGCCCTGATGAATGCGGATATTGGAAACCGCGAAGCGCTGCGGCTTGCCGGGCGGCGGGGGCGGAGTTTTGGTCACCAGCAGATCGGAGAAATTAAACTGCTGGTCGCCAGTGCGCACGATATGAAACGCGGGCCGGTCAAGCGTTAGTTCTTTGACCACCGGGGCGAGGCGATATAGCGAGGTCCACGAAACCTTGACGCGCAGATGGCCTAAGTCCACGAACGGCTTCTGCGGATCGCGATCGGCGATATGCAACTGGTCGAGGTCGAGCCGCAGGCGATACGGATTGAAGGCAATTTTGCCGACGGTCACCGGACGCTTGAGCGAGGTGGCGACCTGGGTGGTGAGGACGTGTCGGAGGATCATCGGCACGCCGAAGAAGCCGAAGAGGCCGAAGAGCACCACGATCACGATGAGGGTGGTGGCGACGCGGCGCGGCCATTTGGTGTTCAGGAAAGCGGTCGAGCGGTTCAGCTCGTTCCGTAACCGATCGACGCGAGACTTAATGCCGTCGGCCATCGCTGCCAAAGTTGCGGAGCGGACGCGGCGGCGCCAGCTAGCCCAACACCCCGCCGGCGACGAGGTCGCTGATGCGGCTCTCGTTGTAGCCGAGAATCGTTTCGAAGATGTACTGACTATGCTGCCCTAGCGCGGGTCCGGAGCGATTCACGACGGCGGGAGTGCGCGACAATTTGAAGCGCGAGTTCTCGATGAAGGTGTCGCCGGCGACCGGGTGATTCACACGCACGAAATGCTCGCGATGACGCAATTGCGGATCGCTGTTGGCGTCGAAAGTGGTCTGCACGGTGTGGGCGGGCACGCCGCTCGCTTGCAACACGCGCTCAGTTTCATCAGGCGTGCGATTGCGAGTCCACTCGCCGATGATGCGATCGAGTTCGACGCGGAACTCGGAGCGCGCGGCGAAGGATTTGAAACGGCGGTCGTCGGCGAGTTGGGGCTGGCCGATGGCGGCGCATAACGCACGCCATTGAGCGTCGGTGCGGCAGGCGATCGCGACCCAGCGGTCTTTTCCGTCAGATGGATAAACGCCGTGGGGCGCGTGCTGCAAATCGTCGTTGGCGATCGGGCTGTATTTGCGCCCGCTGCCAACCGTATCGAGAATCGGCAGGGTCAAAAATTGGAGCGCGGACTCGGCCTGCGCCTGGTCGATATATTGGCCCTCGCCGGTGCGCTTGCGATGAATCAGCGCGGCCATCACGGAGGCCAGGCCGAAGCGCGGAGCGATGTAATCGGTGTACGCGCTGAAGGGGCCGCTGGGGGTGCGGTCGGGCCATCCGACGAGATTGTAAAAGCCGCAGAGGGCCGCGGCGAGATTGCCGAAGCCGGCGAAACGGGAAAGCGGGCCGGTCTGCCCCATCAGGCATGAGCTCAACATAATGATGTCGGGCTTGATGGCGCGGAGCGATTCGTAGTCGAAGCCCCACGCGCGCATCGCCTTGGGCGAGAAGGACTCTGAGACGACATCGGCCCAGCGGACGAGGTCGAGGACAATCGCGCGCGCCTCGGGCTTGGAGAGATCGAGCGAGAGGCTCAACTTGCCGGCGTTGTTGTTGCCGAAGAGCGCCGAGAACTCGGGGTTGGTGTTGTTGTCCTTGAAGGGGCCGACGGTGCGCGTGGGATCGACGCGCTGGGTCGATTCGATGCGCACGACGGTCGCGCCATAGTCGGCCATCGAGCGCGTGATGCCGGGGCCGGCGAGCACCCACATGAAGTCGAGGACTTTGACGTCGCTAAGCGGCAATCGCGTGGCCATCAGATGATCCCCATGCGCGAGAGGTCGTCGAACTCGCGAGCGCTCAAGCCGAGATCGTCGAGAAAGATTTCGCGGTTGTGTTCGCCGACGCGCGGGGGACGGCGGCGGTAGGCGATCGGGGTCTTGCCGAACCGCGCGAATGGACCCGGGTAGGTCAGCTTCACGCCGAGTTCGCGATCCTCGAGAGTCTGCCAGTACTCGCGCGCGATGAATTGCGGATTGGCGAGGACGTCGTCAATGGTGGCGAGGGGGGCAATCAGGAGGCCATGCTGACGCGCGATCTCGAAGGACTCGGCCTTGGTCTTGCTGCGCAGAAAATTCGCGACGACGCCCTTCAGGCGATCGTATTCCTCGAGCGGCTCACGGCCGGTCAGCAGCATGTCGCCATAGGCGATCCAGTCCTTGTCGCGCGTGGCCTGATCGCAACCGCCCTGATCGAAGATGTAGTTCATGAGCTTGCGCGTGAAGACGCCGAGCGCGCTGCCGAAGAGCAAAACGCAGGTGACGAGGCCGTCGCCCGCCGGCCAAACCAGCGGCACGCTGATGGGGCCCCGCTTGACGCCACCGGCCATCCGGCGGGTCTCGTCGGCGCTGAGGGTGGCGGCGAGCAAGGTCGATTGGGCGGCGAGGGAGACGCTCTGCTGCGCGGCGACATCGACGTGTTGGCCGAGGCCGGTGTTGAGGCGATCGTAGTAGGAGATGAGCGCGGCGCCGGCGGCGTCGGCACAGGCGTGGAGATAGGCCTGCGGCACACTCATGCGGATGGGCGGGCGATCGTCGTCGCCGGAGAGGGTGAGGACGCCGCCCGCGGCCATCACGATGAGGTCGCTGTCGGCGTAGGTCGCCTTGGGGCCGTCCTGTCCGAACGGGGTAATCGAAACATAGACCAGCGCGGGATTGATCGCGGACAGATCGGCATAGCCGAGACCATGCTTCGCGAGGTCGCCGGGGTTATCGGACTCGATGAGAATGTCGGCATTGGCGACGAGTTTGCGCAGGAGATCGCGGCCTTCGTTGCGCGCGAGATCGAGCGTCACGCCACGCTTGTTGCGATTATACGCCCACCAATAGACGGAACGCTCGGGGCCGGGCTCGTCGGCAAAGAAGGGCTTGAGCGAGCGCGTAGTGGAACCGCCGGGGGGCTCGATTTTGATGACGTCGGCGCCGAGGTCGCCGAGAATCTGGCCGCAGAGCAGGCCGCGTTCGGTGGTGAGGTCGAGCACTCGGCATCCGTTGAGCATGGCGCTATGCGATACCTCGTCGAGTCATTGGCGGACTAGTCAGTCGGCACGTTGATCGAGTTGGAGGATGATGCCATCGGGATCCTCGAAGAGGCAGGTGAGGAATTTCTTGCCGGGCTTTTCGCCGTAACCGCTGGAGTCGGCGGGCGTTGGCGGGACGAGGATTTTGGCGCCGGCGGCCTTGAGCTTATCGTGCCACGAATGGATGTCGTCCACCCACCAGGAGAAATGGGAGATGCCGACCTCGTCGAGCTTGATCGCATTACCGGGCGAGCCACCGGGCATCTCGGAGAGCACGAGGAATCCACCCGAGGCACCGCTGCCGTAATGCAGATGCACGGCGCGGCGCGTGCCTTTCTCGGGTTTCGCGTAGAGGCGGGGCATCGCGCCGATGGGCTGGGACGCATCGAAGCGGACTTCGAGGCCGAGGACATCGCGGTAGAACTTGAGCGACTTGTCCATATCGCGGACACCAATGGCGACGTGTGAGACTCCGTTCATGGCCTTCTCCTTGACGGCGCGAAAGCATGGCCGGCGAGCGTTGCGATTAAAACCCCGCGTGGTGGAAATGGCAAGCGCAATCGCGAGGCGGGATGGTGCGATTCCGGGCGCGGGGCGGCGGCGATAGCCGGCGCTAGGAGAGCGAGCGCGGCGGCCGAAAACGTGCGCATATTGGCGCGCCGATCGGGACTGCCGGTGCGCACGGTCAGCGATCGCTCGACGGGGCCGGCAATCGCGATAACGCTGGTGCCGGCGGGCTCGCCATAGCGACTCCCGGTCGGGCCGGCAGCACCAAGCTCGCCAATACTCCAGGTCGAGCCGAAGCGATCGCGAGCGCCGCGCGCGATGATCATCACGAAGGGCTCGGTCAGCGGTTTGAGACCCGCGAAGGCGGAATTCGGGAGAGCGAGAATCACGTCTCGCGCCTTGAGCGTGTAAACGTCTCCGCCACCGACGTAATAAGTTGACGCGCCGGCGACGCTCAGCAGCGCCGCCGAGATCAGGCCGCCGGTGGTGGATTCCGCGATCGAGATCGTTTCGCGACGCTCCTTCAAAAGCGCGCCGAGTTTCTCCGCCATAGGCAACAGGGTCTGCATCGTCGTCGGCTCCTTGCGTAGCGTCGCCCGACTGTAGCCCAGCCGCTGCGGGGCGGCAAAGCTAATCGCCACTGTGGGAGAAAGCTGCGGGTCGGCTCAAATGACGCGGCGGGCGCGCAGGCTCGCGATCGCGGAGGCGTCGTAGCCGAGGGCGGACAGGACGACGTCGGTATGCTCGCCCTTCTCCGGCGTCCGCATGCGCAAGGCCCATGGCGTGCGGCTTAGCTCAACCGCCTGCCCGACGAGTTCTTGCCGGCCGTGAGGCGCCGTCCGCAGGGCCATATTTTCCGCGCCAGATGGATGGTTCCCAGACGACTTGGCGACGGAGCGATCGCTCGCTGAAGACTCGATGGTGCGCGTGATACCCATCTGGCGCACCTGCGGGTCGGCGAAGACCTGGTCGATGCGGTTGATCGGCCCGCTCGGCACGCCGGCGCGATTGAGCAGTTCGATCCATTCGGCCGATGAACGCGTTCGCGTAATCGTTTCGATCGCGTGATTGAGTTGATCGCGATTGCGCAGACGCGCCTTGCCGCTCGCGAAGGCAGGATCGGTCGCGAGTCCCTTCGCGCCAAGCGCCCTGCACAAGCGCACAAAGATTTCTCCGCCGGAAGCCGCGATATTGATATGACCGTCGGCGGTCGCGAACACTCCCGTAGGAATCGAAGTCGGATGATTGTTGCCGGCCTGTTCCGGCACTTCGCCGGAGATGAGCCAGCGCGCGGCCTGAAAATCGAGCATCGCGATTTGCGCCGCGAGTAACGACGATTGAACCCATTGCCCCTCGCCTGATTCCTCGCGCTCGAGCAGCGCGATCAGGATGCCCATCGCACAGAAAACTCCGGCGGTAAGATCGGCGATCGCGATGCCGGCGCGGACCGGCCCCTGCCCGGGCAGTCCCGTGATCGACATCAGACCGCCCATCCCTTGCGCGATTTGATCGAAGCCCGGCCGCTCACGATATGGCCCGTCCTGACCGAAGCCCGAGATGCTCGCGTAAACCAGCCGCGAGTTGATCGCGCGCAGCGCTTCGTAATCGATGCCGAGCCGATGTTTCACGTCGGGCCGGTAATTCTCGACGATCACGTCGGCACGTTCGGCGAGGCGTTTGAGAATCGCGGCGCCGTCCGGGTCCTTGAGGTTGAGCGTCAGGCTGCGCTTGTTGCGATGGAGGTTCTGGAAGTCAGAGCCGTGGCGCGAACCGATGTCGGCGTCGTCGCCCGGCGATTCAATCTTGAGGACGTCGGCGCCCCAATCGGCGAGTTGGCGAACGGCGGTTGGGCCGGAGCGCGCGCGGGTCAAATCGATCACTGTAAAACGGGAAAGCGGTAGTTTGCTCATGGGATAGTCTCGGAGTCCAATTTTTGCACATCGCGCGCAGCTCACAGAGCTCGTTCGCTCGGTTCGCAAGCTCACCTAGTTTTAGCTCGGCTCCGCTGCGCTCCGCCTGGTGTCGAGGATTATGGTGGATTTCGCGGGAATCCGCATTCTGTTAGACACTCAAGGTTCGTGCCTGGCCACTTAGGAGAGTGTCGCCGTGGATTTCAACATTCCAGTCGAAATCAAGAATTACCTCGCCGAATTGGATGACTTTATCGAGCGCGAGATCAATCCGCTCGAACGCGAGAACGACAATATCCGTTTTTTCGACCATCGCCGCGAATGGGCGCGAACCGACTTCGATCGCGGTGGGCTGCCGCGTCACGAGTGGGAAGCGCTGCTCGGTGAAATGCGGCGGCGAGCCGACCAGGCCGGGCATTACCGCTTCGCGCTGCCGAAAGAATATGGCGGCAAGGACGGCTCGAACCTCGCGATGGCGATCATCCGTGAGCATCTGGCGGCGAAGGGCCTCGGCCTCCACAACGACTTGCAGAACGAGAGTTCGGTCGTCGGTAATTTGCCGACGGTGCTGATGTTTCGCGACTTCGGCACTAAGGAACAGCGCGACGCTTTTATCCCGGGCATCCTCGATGGCTCAATCAGCGTGGCGTTCGGCCTCACCGAGCCCAACCACGGATCGGACGCGACCTGGATGGAGACGCGTGGCGAGCGCGAGGGCGACGGCTGGCGGATCAACGGCGAGAAGATCTGGAACACCGGACTTCATGTCGCGACGCATGATTTCGTTTTCGCGCGGACCAGCGGACGCGACGGCGGCGCCAAGGGCATCACCTGCTTTATCGTTCCGACCGGGAACGAGGGCTTCAAGATCGAAGAGTACCTGTGGACCTTCAACATGCCGACCGACCATCCGCGGGTCTCGCTCAACAACGTCTATGTACCGGCCGGCGCGATTCTCGGCGACCCCGAGGACGGGCTTGCGGTGGCCCAGCACTTCGTTCACGAAAACCGGATTCGGCAGGCCGCATCGTCGTTGGGCGCGGCGCAATTCTGCATCAACGAGAGCGTGAAATATGCACTCGAGCGCAAACCGTTTGGCAAGGCGCTCGCGACCAACCAGGCGATCCAGTGGCCGCTGGTCGAACTGCATACGGAAGCCGCGATGATCCGTGCACTGATTCACAAGACCGCGTGGGAGATGGATCAGATGTCGAAGCCGGAAGTCGCGCGGCGGCTCTCGGACAAGGTTGCGATGTGTAACTACCGCGCGAACCGCCTGGTCTGCGAGGCCGCCGACCGGGCGATGCAGGTGCACGGCGGCATGGGTTATTCGCGCCACAAGCCGTTCGAGCATATCTATCGGCATCATCGCCGCTACCGCATCACGGAGGGCGCGGAGGAAATCCAGATGCGGCGCGTGGCGCAGATTCTTTTCGGCTTCGGCAGCCGTTCGAAGTCGGAGGAATGATCGCCTGCCAGGAATCACCGGAAGCCGATGAGTAACGAAGAAATAGCGAGTCGGCTGCAAGCCGTAATCTCGCGCCATCTCGGCCCACCTGGCACGATTCTCAATCTGCGCCAGCTAACCGGCGGCGCCAGCCGGAGCACGTCGTTGTTCGATGCGGAGGCGAGCGGCGCGCGTCATCGATTGATCATGCAGAGCGGGGGCGTGTGGGCAGATCGCGCCACCGGACTGGCGCCTCAACTGGAACCGGAGCAAGACGCGCAACTTATGATTGCCGCCAGTGAAGTTGGGGTTCCCGCGCCCAAGGTCCGGGCAATTCTGGAGCCGGCGGACGGTCTCGGCCGCGGTTATGTCACCGATTTCGTCGAGGGTGAGACGCTCGGGCAGAGGATCGTGCGCGACGAGAAGTTCGCGGGCGCGCGCGCCCTGATGGCGAAGCAATGCGGCGAGATTCTGGCGGCGACTCATCGGATCGACTTAGCGCGAGTGCCGTTCCTGATGCGCCAGGATGCGGCCGCGCACGTCGAGGCGCATCGCCAGATCGTCGATCGCTTCGGCCTGCAACTGCCGGCGTTGGACATGGCGCTGAAGTGGGCGGCAGAGAACGTCCCGAAGGATGCGCGGCATACGGTCGTGCACGGCGACTTTCGCCTCGGCAACCTGATCGCCGGCGAGGACGGCATCCGGTGCGTGCTCGACTGGGAACTGGGACAAAGCGGCGATCCGATGCAGGATCTCGGCTGGCTGTGCATCCGGACGTGGCGCTTTGGCGGGGCCCCGCCGGTCGGAGGATTCGGCTCGCGCGAGGATCTCTATACTGCGTACGAGCGGACCAGTGGCTATTCGATTAATCCCGCGCACGTGCGCTTCTGGGAGGCGTTCGGCAACGTGAAGTGGGTAATCCATTGTCTGCGGCTCGGCATGCGCGGAGTGGCGGAAACAGGTATTGAACGCTGCGCGATCGGCCGGCGCATCGAGGAGCCGTTATGGGATTTTCTCAACCTGATCGAAGGCCGCCGCGAATAGCTATTCAGTGACAATCGGGTCGCGAGGGGAAACCAATGCCAGAAAGTATTCCTGACGCGGCGACGCTGCTCGGCGCCGCGGTGAAATATCTCGAAGACGAGTTGCTGCCGACGCTTGACGGTTACCATCGCTTCAAGACCCGCGTCACCGTCAACGTGCTGAATACCATTCGGCGCGAGCTGGAAATGCGCGGCGCGCAGGCTGAAGCGGAACGAGCGCGGCTCGCCGCGATCCTCGGCCACGACGGTGAGGTCAAGGCGCTGAGCGCGGAATTGTCGGCACGTATTCGATCCGGCGCCATCGATTTGGACGACGCAGCTTTGCGCGCGCATCTCAGACAATCGGTGGCGGATGCCCTCGCAATCAATAATCCCAAATGGATCGATCACTGACGCGTTCCTTCCTCGCACCAGGAAGCAGCAATACTCAGTCGCATCACGTACGGGAGATAAGTAGATGAGCTCATCGGGCAAAGTTGCAATCGTAACCGGCGCGGGAAGTGGTATCGGCAAGCAGGTAGCGATCGCGCTCGTGCGCGAGGGCTATGCGGTCGCGCTAGCGGGACGGCGCAAGGAACCGCTTGCAGCGACGGCAGCCGAAGTCAAGGAATCGGCGACGCTGGTGGTACCCACCGACGTGAGCGATCCCGCGTCGGTCAAGGCGCTATTCGACGGGACGCGCGAGAAATTCGGGCGGCTCGATTTGCTCTTCAACAACGCCGGCGTCGGCGCGCGACCGTTGCCTTTGGAGGATTTGCCGTTTGAACAGTGGAAGAAAGTCATCGACATCAATCTGAATGGTGCGTTTCTATGTACGCAGGAAGCCTTTCGCATCATGAAGGCGCAGCAGCCGCAGGGCGGACGGATCATCAATAACGGATCGATTTCCGCGCACGCGCCGCGGCCGAATTCCGCGCCTTATACGGCGAGCAAGCACGGGATGTCGGGGCTGACGAAAGCGACGGCGCTGGACGGCCGCAAGCACAACATCGCATGCGGCCAGATCGATATCGGCAACGCCGCCACCGAGATGACCGCGCGGATGGGCCAGGGCGTGCCGCAGGCTAACGGCGCAATCGAAGTCGAGCCGACCTTCGACGCAAATCATGTCGCGCGCGCGGTAATGTATATGGCGAGCCTGCCGCTCGACGCCAACGTGCTGTTCCTGACGGTCATGGCGACTGCGATGCCTTTCGTGGGACGTGGCTGAGATTCTGCACGTGAGCCACGCTCAGCTTCGTCGAAATTCGCACCGCAGGCTGCAAGATAATGCGTTGCGGCGGATGCGCACCGATGGTGTATCGTATAGGCAAGAAATCACCTTGGCGCGCTCAACTTACTACTCAGGACCGGACGTGAGGAATAATACGATGAGAGTCGTTGTGGACCATAGTTTGTGCGAGGGAAATGGACGCTGCGTCGAGGTTGCCGGTGGAATCTTCGAACTGCGCGACGACGATCGCAGTTACGTGATCGAAGAGCAGCCCCCGCAGTCCTTGCGTCCGAAGGTCGAGCTGGCGGTGAGTCTATGTCCACGCCAGGCGATCAGGATTATCGAGGATTAGCGGGAATCGAACCGCCGCAATGCTGTCCGCGCGATTTAATCGGATGCGCTGATGCGCGCCGAAGGAGCAATCGGATTCATGGATGAACTAACGCTGGATGCAGTCGACATCGTCAATCCCGATCTCTACGTACAGCGCGGCTATCCCCACGCGGAGTGGGCGTTGCTGCGGCGCGAGGCCCCGGCGTACTACTACCAGCGTCCCGAGGTCGATCCGTTCTGGGCGATCACGCGGCATGCGGACATCGTCAATATTTCGCGTCAGCCGGGGCTCTTCAAGAGTATCCAGCGGCTCTTCGTGGCGGTGAACGAGCCGAATTCGCCACCGCCCGACGAGGCTATTCTGCGCCAGTTGCTCAACATGAATCCGCCCGAACACGGTGCGTATCGCGGGGTTGTCAATCGGCGTTTCACGCCGCGCAGCGTGCAGCAATTGACGGCGGGTATCGAGCGCATCACGACCGAGGTTCTCGACGACATCGTCGGTCGCGACGAATGCGACTTCGTGACTGAGGTTTCCGCGAAGTTACCACTGGCGGTGATTGCCGAGATGTTCGGGATACCCCGCGCAGACTGGCCGCTGATGTTCCGACTGAGTAATGAGATGATCGGGCCGAGCGATCCGGAATACGCGAGCGCCGCCACCATCACGGAAACGGTCGAACGCGCGCGGATGGAATTCTTTCAATACTTCAGCGGGCTGGTTGAGGATCGGCGCAAGAGTCCGCGCGACGACCTATCGAGTGCGCTCGCCAACGGCCAGGTCAACGGCGAGCAACTGCCGATCTTCGAGTTGCTGTCATACTTTGCGTTGCTGATAATTGCGGGCAATGAGACCACGCGCAACGCTACTACCGGCGGCCTTCATGCGTTCATCGACAATCCCGACCAATGGGAGCGCCTCAAACGCGATCCGGCGCTAGTGCCGAAGGCAGTCGAGGAAATCCTGCGCTGGATCTCGCCGGTGATTCAGTTCACGCGCAAGGCGACTGAAGACACCGAGATTGCCGGCCAAAAGATTCGCGAGGGCGACGAGGTCGCGCTGTTCTATCCCTCGGCAAACCGCGACGATAGCGTGTTCGCCGCACCGAATAAATTCGATATCGGCCGCTACCCGAACCACCACATCGCCTTCGGCATCGGAGAGCATTTTTGCCTCGGCGCGAACCTCGCCCGGCTCGAATTGCAAGTGATGTTCCGGCAACTAGCCGAGCGGGTCGAAACGGTCGCGCTAACGGGACCGATCCAGCGCATGCGCTCATGTTTCGTCGGCGGCATCAAGCACATGCCGGTACGCATCAAGGTACGCGCGCGCAATTGACTATTGCGATCGAATAGCTATTCGCCTCAAGTGACTATAGCGGATGGCCCGGCAGGCCGGTGTGCGCGGTCGCGCCGCCGTCGGCAACGACGATGCTGCCGGTCATGAAGGACGCATCGTCGGAGGCAAGAAAGAGCACGACCTTGGCGATCTCCTCGGGCTTGCCGAGCCGCCCCATCGGATGGCTTTCGACGGCATGCTTGTTGGCGCGCTGCGGATCGCGCGCAGCGTGCAGCATACTCACTACCGGCGGCGTTTCGATCATGCCGGGGCAGACCGCGTTAACGCGAATGTTCTTGTGCGCATATTCGATCGCCGCCGTTCTCGTCAGATTGACTACTCCGGCCTTCGCCGCGTTGTAGGCGCCCATCCGGTAATCGCCAAACAGGCCGGAGATCGATGCGGTATTGACGATCACGCCTCCGCCCTGCGCGAGCATCTGCGGTATCGCGAAACGCATTCCATAGAACACCCCCGATAATGTGACCGAGATGGTCTTGAGCCAGCCGTCGATACTCATTTCGCCGACCGGGCCGGTCGTGGTGTAGAAAGCGTTGTTATGGATCACGTCGAGCCGCCCGAAGCGATCGACGGTGAATTTTACCATCGCCTCGACCTGGCTCGGATTGCGGACATCAGTCTTGCAATAGGCGCCGGCCGACCCAAGTTCCGCCGTGACCTTCTTTCCCGCCGCTTCGTCGATGTCGGCGATCACTACCCGCGCACCTTCTGCGGCGAACAGCCGGGCCGTGGCGGCGCCGATGCCCGATCCGGCGCCCGTGATGACCGCGATACGATTGTCGAGTTTGCCCATATCACTTCCTCGCGCGACCACGGTCGAAGCCGCGCCGCAAATGTTTCCGAGAGATTCAGTCGATTTCTTTAGCATCGTTCGCGCATGAGGTTGCAAGCCGCGACCCGCTTGCCGGCATCGCTAGCGTGTCCGCGTGTACTTTTGCGGTCGCCTTTGCAAGGATGCGAATCATCCAGCGGAGTCGAAGAGCCGTCGTCGTAGAGTCCGAGCCGAGTGAGCTAGATACCAGTTCGGGTACACCGATAGTTATCACCGAAAATTCGCAGGCGAGGGGATACTCTAATGCTGAAGAAACTGTTTCACGTCAATATTTGTGTGCGCGACATGGACCGATCGATTCGTTTCTACCAGGACCTTGGCTTCAACAAGGTCAACGACTTCGTGCTTGACGATCCCAGTGTCGGTGACGCGCTGGGACTCAAGGCCAAGAAGCTGCGCGGCGTTTTTATGCGGCTCGGCGACGATCCCAACTCGCCGGTGCTTGACCTCGTGCAATTTATCGATCCACCGCCGCAGGGCCAGCCGTATCCGACGCTCAACAACATCGGCATCTGCCGCATCGCATTCACCGTGGACGATATCGACAAGACTTACGCGGATTTGGTCGCGAAGAAGGTCGAGTGCCTGACGCCGCTCAAGAAGATCGACGGGCCCAACGGAGCGACGATCGGTGTGGTCTGCTTCAAGGATCCCGACGGCACGATCCTCGAATTGATTAGCGGCATGTAGCTATTCAACTATTGCGGACAAGGACACTGGAGGCAGCGATGGCATCGTTGGCGCATAAAACGGTCGTAATCCTCGGCGGCAGCTCCGGTATCGGGCTAGCGACAGCGACGGCGGCGCAGGCCGAAGGCGCGCGGGTGATTGTAACCGGGCGTTCGCGCGATCGCCTGCAGTCGGCGCAAGCCGCACTCGGGAGCGGTGCGCGCACCGTCGCGCTCGATGTAGCCGACGAAGCCGGCACCCGCGCGATGTTCCAGGAGTTAAGCCGCGTCGATCATATCTTCATCACCGCCGGCAGCGTGGCGCTTGATTCCAAACTGGCCCCCGACAGCGCGTCGTTGCGACCCGCGATGGATACGCGGTTCTGGGGTGCGTTCAGAGCCGCCAAGTACGGCGCCGCCAAAATGAATGAAGGCGGATCGATTACGTTCATGTCGGGCACGGCCGCGCGCCGGCCACTTCGCGGGGCCGCCGTCGCGACCGCATCGTGCGGCGCGGTCGAGGCCTTCGCACGTGCGCTCGCGATCGACCTCGCACCGATTCGCGTCAACACGCTGCAGCCCGGTTATGTCGATACACCCATGCTCGACGAACTGCTCGGCGAAGCGCGCGTGTCGATAAAGGCGGAAGCGGGCGCACGCCTGCCGGTGAAGCGCATCGGCCGTCCCGAGGAACTCGCCGACGCGGTGCTCTTCCTGATGAAGAATGGATATGTCAACGGTATCACCCTGACCGTGGACGGCGGCGGATTACTGGTCTAACGCGATTCCAGGAGCACAACGAATGGCCGAGTATCAGGGCTACACCATCGAGCAGAATCCGGAGACCGGAAAATGGGAAATCTTCTGGCAGGACAAAAAGCAGGAAGGTGAGTATTCACGGCAGGCCGACGCCGAGGAATGGATCGACGATCAATTTCCACTAAACCGCTAACGCCGATACAAATGTGGTCGTCGCCAGGACGGGTTCGAGTACTTCGTGCGCAAATCTGACTGAGGAGAATTGACAATGCGATTCGACGGCAAAGCTGGTCTGGTAACGGGGGCCGGTTCGGGGATCGGGCGCGCGACTGCGATCGGATTCGCGCAGCGTGGCGGCGCCGTCGCGGTGGCCGATATCAACGGGCACAATGCGAACAGCGTCGCGGCCGAAATCAACGCGGCCGGCGGCAAGGCGATCGCGATCGTCGCAGACGTCACTCATAGCGGCGATATCGACATGATGATTTCGCGCACTGTCCACGAACTCGGCCGGCTCGATTTCCTGCATAATAACGCCTTCGGCTTCTCGGCGGCGCCGGGCGCTTCACCGGTCGCGTCAACGGCCGATACCGACGACCAGATCTGGAACGCGACGCTCGATGTCGGCCTGACGGCCGTGTTCCGCGCGATGAAGCGGGCGATACCCGTGATGCGCGCGCAGGGTAGCGGCGCGATTGTGAATACCGCGTCGATCTCCGGGTTGTACGCCGATTACGGCATTGTCGCTTACAACGCCGCCAAGGCCGGGGTCGTCAACCTGACCCGGGTTGCGGCGATCGAGTACGCGCGCTTCGGGATTCGCGTCAATTGCATCTGTCCCGGCGCGATCAATACGCCGCTGCTGACGGGGGCCGCTCAACCGGAGATGATCAAAAAGTTCAACGAAGTAATTCCGATGGGGCGGCTCGGACGGCCCGAAGAGATGGCCAACGTGATTCTGTTCCTGGCCTCCGACCTCGCGTCGTTCGTGACCGGTTCGGCCTATGTCGCCGACGGTGGTCAGACCGCCAAGACCGGCAGCCCCTCGTTTTTGCCGGAGTAAACCTCTAGTCCGTCTTTGACGATGATTAGCCGGCCAGAGTAAGGTCCGTGAAGGTGGGACCGTCCCACCCGAAATCAATTGCAGGTATGAATCATGGGCGCAGCAGAAAATAAGCAATTCATCAGTAACATGTTCGCCGAACTGTCGAAGGGCAATGGCGATGCCTTTCTCAACGCGATGGCGGACGATGTTCGCTTCACGATTATCGGTACAAGCAAATATTCGGGCACCTACAACGGCAAACAGGAACTGATCAACAAGCTGCTCGCGCCGCTCAACGCGCAGGTCGAGGGCGGCATGACGATTACGCCCGACAATCTGATTGCTGACGGCGACTTCGTGGCGATGCAGGCGCGCGGCAAGGCGCTATCTAAGAACGGGCGCCGCTACGACAATACCTATTGTCACGTCTTTCGTTTCGCCAACGGCAAGGTCCAGGAAGTCACCGAGTATCTCGATACCGAACTGATAACGTCTGCCTTCGGCAAGTAAATCGATGCCGAAACTTACCGATCACGAAATAACGGAATTTTTGGCCGAGCGGGGTCATCTAGCGCGAATTGCGACGGTGCGCGCCGACGGCTCGCCGAGCGTGGTCCCGGTCTGGTTCATCTTCGAAGGCGGCAAGGTGATGATCACGCCGCGAAAGCACTCGGAGTTTCTGGCCAACCTGCAGCACGAGCCACGCGTCGCGATCACGATCGACGAGGACGCGGGGCGATATCGCAAGGTGCTATTCGAGGGCAAAGCGGAAATCCTCTATCGAGTGGGCGAGGACCGCAAATGGGATGATGTTTACCGGCGGATCGCGTGCCGCTATATCGATGAGGCCTCGGCCGACTACTACCTCACTGAGACCAAAGATCAGCCGCGGGCGTTGATCGGTGTCGATCGCGCAAAGGCCAAGGTCACGACCTGGCGGATGCCTTCCGAGAACGAACCGTACGCCGGAATCTGGGCGAAGCGCTACTACGACGCCGGCACCAAAATGGCGAAGACCGCGTCCGCTGCGACCGGCGCAAAGATCAAAGTGAGTTGAGCGTTATCGTCGCGCGCAAGGTAGTAATCATTGATGCCGTCGATTGAGTATTTGTGTTCTGACAAGTGACTACTCGGATTTGTGGAGATACCACCCATGAAGGTTACCCGTTTTCATGCCACCGCCGATGGCGGATCGTGCTTCCATGAAGTCGAAATTCCAATTAATCAGCAGCGGCCGGATCAGTTCGGCCACACAATCCTCCAATCCAATGCCTGGGCATCGCCGAGTATCCGCTTCGTCGAGCTTCCCACCGGACTCGACCAAAGCTGGCCTCACGCGCCGGCGCGGCAAATCGTCGTCGTGCTGTCCGGCACCATCGAAGTCGGCACCAGCGATGATCAGAAACGGCGCTCAACGGCAGGGCAAGCCTTTATCGCGGACGACCTGACCGGCAAGGGTCACGTTACGCGAGTCGTGGACGGCCCCGCGCGCGTGATGTTCGTGCAATTGCCTGACAGTTTCGATTGCGACCGGTGGACCCCGTAGCGGTCAACCACCCGCCCCTCTCTATCCGCATAGCACTCTTAGGAGACATGAATGGCCGCACCGATGGAACACGTATTGACGGGACTGCGCGTGCTCGATTTTACCCGCGCCCTCGCGGGGCCCACCTGCACCCGGATGTTCGCGGAGATGGGCGCCGAGGTGATCAAGGTCGAGTCGGCGCCGGGCGGCGACATGGTGCGGCGGATGTCCAAAATCCGCAACGAGCGCAGCCTCTACTACGTGCAGCAGAACCTCGGCAAGAAAAGCCTGTGCGTCGATCTGCGCGATCCGCGCGGGATGGCGATAATCGCGGCGCTCGTGCCGAAAGTCGATGTGGTCGTCGAAAACTTCAAGCCCGGGACGCTGGCCGAAATGGGACTCGGTTACGAGCGGCTGCGCGAAATGCGCCAGGACATTATCTTGTGCTCGATCTCCGCGCTGGGGCAGAAGGGACCGTTGTCATCATTACCCGGATACGACTTTATCGCACAGGGATACTCCGGCGTCACCTCGATGATCGGTGAGGCGGGCGGCACTCCTTATATTCCTCTAGTAGGGGTCGGCGACGTGAGCACCGGAGTGCATGGCGCGCTGGCGGTGCTGGCTGCGTTGCGTTATCGCGATCGCACCGGCAAGGGGCAGCATCTCGATATCGGCCTGCTCGACGTTTACTACCATTGCCACGAAGTAAGTATTCATCAGTACAGCGGCAGCAATGGTCAGATTAAGCCGAGCCGGCAGGGCCCGCATCTGAACTACGTATGTCCGGCGGGCGTCTTCAAGGCGACCGGCGGATGGGTCGTTATCATGGCCTTTCTCCATCATTGGAAAGACCTCTGCACCGCGATGAACCGGCCGGACCTGGTTAGCGACGAGAAGCTCGGCAACGATGCGGGCCGGCTCGCGAATCGGGCCGAGGTAATCAAGTTGCTCGAGGATTGGCTGGCGACTTTCCCGGACCGCGACAGTGCGATCGCTAAGATGCACCAACACAATGTGCCCGCGGCGCCGGTGCTGTCGATCGAAGAGACCGTAAGCCATCCGCATCTGAAGGCGCGTGGCACCGTCCGCACAATTGAGGATCGCATCGCGGGCAAGTTCCAAATCCCCGGGATGCCGCTCAAGTTCTCGGAATTCCCCGAGGACCTGCCGCTCGAAGCTCCTACTCTCGGGCAGAATAACGGCGACATCCTGCGCGAATGGTTGGGACGCAGCGATCAGGAAATCGAGTAACTCCGCGCCGCGAAGGTGCTGCTGGAAGGCGACGTTTAGCCGGTTCGTAGGGCTGACTGTCCGGTGTTTGCAAATGCAAGCCGATGATCTAAGTTAGCGATGCTCAAGGCGCGGCCAGCCCTGCGAGTTCACGGATTCGGTATGATCTTAGGTCGCAACTAAACCATCGACGCGCCATTCGGTGGCGTCGGGCAACCAGTTTGAGGAGAGCCATGGCAGAAGGCAAAGTAACTAAACTATGGGCGCTGCCGGGGGCGGTCTTGACTGCGCCCGCGTCTTTGCTGATGCACGGCGGGGATGCCACGATGCTGGAGCTGCCCTGTCCGTCGTTCCTCATCGAGCATCCGAAAGGGCTGGTGCTGTTCGACACCGGATGCAATCCGAAGGTTATCGACGACGCCGTCGGCTATTGGGGGCCGATCGCGGAGCACCTGCCCTTGAAGTGGAACAAGCAGGATACGCTCGACAAGCAGATCCAGGGCGTCGGCTACAAACCGTCCGACGTGAAGTACGTGATCCTTTCGCACGCGCATCTCGATCATTCCGGCGGACTAACCCACTTCCCCAACGCGACCTTCATCGCGGGCAAGGGCGAGATGCAATACGCCTACTGGCCCGATCCCGATCGGCGCTGGGCCTTCATTCTCAACGATTATCTGCCGACCCGCGCATACAAATGGCTCGAATTCGGCCAGGACTTCGATCTCTTCGGCGACGGCGCGGTGCAGTTCCTCTACACTCCGGGACATACGCCCGGCGAATGCTCAGTGCTGGTCAATACCTCCAATCGCAAGTTCCTCTTCACCGGCGATACCGTTCATCTGCGCGCCGCGGTTGATCAGGAAGCGGGCATGCCACTCGATACCGATCCGTATCAGTCGATGACGTCGATCCATCGCATCAAGGCGATTCGGGATATTCAGGGTGCGACAATGTGGATCACGCACGATCCTGACGATTGGAAGGAACACCCACACAAGGTCGAGTAGCTCGGTTGGTGATAAAACGGCCGGTTCAGGGCGCCTGCGGATTCATTCTCGTGACACATGAGCCGGCCGCATAGATTGAGATAAATGCCGATTTACGAATGTAGCTGCGAGGCGTGCGGGATCACCTTCGAGATCCTGGCGCCGGTGAGCGAGGCCAACCGCAAGCGCCCGTGTCCTCGATGCGCCCGGCCAGCGCGCCGCGTGGTATCGGCATTCGCAATTGGCAGCGCCAGAGCGACCGCTGAGGTTGCCGCGGTCAACTCCGCCGCGTCATCGCCCACCGGCTCGAAGCACTCGCATGACGGCCATACGCATCACGCTAACGGCCAACCGGGACGTCGCAGCCGCCCAACCGTCCCGGAATTCGCGCGCCTATGCTGGATGGACGATCGATCGGCGGAGCGCTTCGCCGCCCACAAGCTCGGACGCGGCGCAGAGTACGACGACAAATCCGCCGCGCGTGAGTATCTGCGCAAAAAACGCGGCCTCCCCTCAATCCCGGCGCCTGATCAAAGCAACTCGCCAGTCGCCGCGATGGTCGCGCGCAAAAAGGCCGAACAGGGAAAAAAGGCCGCCAAAGCCGATACGAGCGGAGCACCCGCGACAATACTTTGATCCGCCGCAGCCCACTGGCCGCATAGCCGCCGATGGGTTCGTCTGTGTTCGTGCTTAGTCCTGCTTCACGAAGG
>VFSW01005206.1_pt1 | contig 19285 bp, 14 predicted proteins | sample 5358111 | NCBI WGS metagenome assembly VFSW01 (sample SAMN11554181, study PRJNA540505) | mine drainage metagenome | isolation source: sediment from site ElyBrook_90M | place: USA: Ely Copper Mine, Vershire, VT | collected 2017 | reverse complement strand
GGGGGGGGGCGGGGGGGCGCGTGTCGGGCGCCGGGCCCCGCGCGGGGGCGGTGGGGGGGCGGGGGCCCCCCCCCGCCGCCCCCCCCCCCCCCCCCACGGCGGTGACGACGACGCTTCGCGCACGTGCTGATGCCGACGACGGCCGCCATCATCGCCGCCAGTGCGACCGCCCCTCGTTGCGCCCGAACTTCTACGTCTCCACATTTTTCGCACGCCATCGCGACCTCCTCGACGATCATTCATCCACCCTCATTCTTGGGGGTGGATGACATACCCATCAGGGACCAAGGTCACCACTTGAGGTCGTGAGTCACGAAAAGCCTGATAGGTCGGTCAAAGCGCCCAGAGGAGCTCAACACCGACGTGCCTACACTGAGGTTGATGACGAACATCGCCGCCACCACGAGTCTCCTCCTCGGAGGTGACCGCGAGCGACGTCGACTCACGGTGCGTACCCGTCGGCCCAAGAGTCAGGGCGCGGCCTCGAGCGCCGCGACGAGGGCTGATGAGTGAATTCTCCGCATCCTTCGCGACGGGTGCACAGAACTTCGACGTCGTGAGTCTGGGCGACGTCGTCACCGATGAGTTCATTCGACTGCCCGAGGGGTCCGTGCGCGTTCGTGAGGACGACGACGGACAGTGGCTCGAGATCCCACTCGGGGCGAAACTGGTGATCCGTGACGACGAGCCCCCGCCCACCGCCGGCAGCGCCGCCAACGCCGCCGTCGCGATGGCCCGCCTCGGTCTGCGCGTCGGATTGGCGACGTACCTGGCCCACGACCAGATCGGTCTGGACATCTTGAGCGCCATGCACGGCGAGAACGTCGGCACCAGTGTGGTGCACGTCGACTCACCCAACCACACGGTGCGCAACTTCGTCCTCTCCTACGGCGCGCAACGCACGATCCTCGTGCGCACCCCCGCGTTCAACTATCGCTGGACCGGCTTTCGTGACCACGACATCCCCGCCTGGCTCTATATCAATTCCCTGGGACCCGACGCGCTCACCTACCAAGACGAGATCGCCGACTGGCTCGAGCAACATCCCCACGTGCGCATGGCCTTTCATCCCGGGATCTTCCAACTCGAGGCGGGGACCGAACGCCTCTCACGGATCTACGCGGCCGCGCAGATACTCGTGTGTGAGCGTGGGTCCGCCGAGCGCATCACCGGCGTGGCCTACGCCGACGCGCACCGCCTGCTCGACACGCTCTTGGGCCTCGGGGCCAACAACGTTGTCGTGTACCACGAGAGTGGTGAGGCGATCGCCGCGAGCCACTCCGAGAGGGTGCGAATCACTCGTCTCAGTGACGCCGAGCAACCGCTCGACCTCACGGGCGCCGGCGACGCCTTCGCAGCGACCATCGTGGCCGCGATGGTGCGCGGCGTGTCGCTACGCGACGCGTTGCGGTGGGCGGCGCTCAACCTCGTCGCGACCTCGCAGCAAATCGGAACCCAGGCCGGGTTGCTGCGCCTCTCGGAGCTCCTCCATTCTCTCGACGCCACGCCCGAGGCCTTCTCCCTCGACGAACTCTGAGGGTCGCGGGCCCTCACCAGTCGTGAACGGTCCCGTCCGACAGCCGATTGAAGGGCAGGTAGGCCGACTCGTAGGGGTACTTTCGTGCCTCGTCGACGTCGAGCTCGACCCCGAGGCCCGGTTCCTCTCCGGGGTGCAGCAGGCCGTCGCGCCAGGTGAAGGACTGGCGAAAGACCTGATCAGTACGGGCACCGTGCTTCATGTACTCCTGGATCCCGAAGTTGTGAATGGCCAAGCCCAGGTGCATCGCGGCGGCCATTCCCACGGGTGAGACGTCCGTGGGGCCGTGCATCCCCGATTTGATCTGGTACTGCGCGGCGTATTCGAGGAGCTTCTTCAGGTGGGTGATGCCGCCGGTGTGGGTGACGGCGCTGCGAACGTAGTCGATGAGTTGCTCGCGGATGATCTGCTGGTAGTCCCAGAGCGTGTTGAAGATCTCGCCGATGGCCAGGGGCGTCGTGGTGTGCTGACGCACCAGGCGCAGGGCCTCCTGGTTCTCCGCCGGGGTGCAGTCCTCGAGCCAGAAGAGGTCGTAGGGTTCGAGCGACTTGCCCAGTTGGGCCGCCTGGATCGGGGTCATGCGGTGATGCCCGTCGTGCAGCAGGGGCAGTTCGGGCCCGAACTCGTGACGCACGGCCTCAAAGACCGTGGGGACGTGGCGAAGGTAACGACGGGTGTCCCAGTCCTCCTGCGTCGGGAGGGCGCCGCGCTGGGCTGGCTCGTGGTCGTAGCGCACGCCGACGTTACCCGGCGACGTCTCGTTCGAGGCGATCCCGTAGATGGAGTGCAGACCCGGCACCCCCGTCTGCACCCGGATGGCGCGATAACCCTGTTCCTGGTGCGCCCGGATACTGTCGAAGACCTCCTCGAGGTCGCGTCCCGAGGCGTGACCGTAGGCGAGTAGGCCACGTCGTGACGCGCCACCGAGCAGCTGATACAGCGGCATCCCCGCGGTCTTGGCCTTGATGTCCCACAGGGCGACGTCGACCGCGGCGATCGCGGCCATGGTGACCGGTCCGCGACGCCAGTACGCACTGCGGTAGAGGAACTGCCAGGTGTCCTCGATGTTGCGCTCGTCGCGTCCGAGCAACAACGCCACGACGTGATCGCGCAGGTAGCTCACCACCGCGAGCTCGCGACCATTGAGCGTCGCGTCGCCCAGGCCGGTCACGCCGTCGTCGGTCGTGAGTTTGAGGGTCACGAAGTTGCGGTCCGGACTAGTGACGATGACCTCGGCTGATCGAATGCTCATCTCGTTTCCTCCTGCTCGGCGGTCAGTGTTCTGTCGTCGTTGGCCGCAAGGGACCTCGTTGAGGTTCCTCGGCCATCGAACTCGTCGCGAGATCCCACGGCCCTCACCTCGGCGACGAGCAGACCGTCGTCGTCGACCGCGCTCAGCAATCCTTCGACCTGGCGCACGAGGTCCTCGCGCGCGAGGTCGGGATCGATGAGTCGAACCAGGTCGGCGACGGGCGGCGTCGACCGCACCAGTACGGCGGTGATCGCCGCGAGTTCCGCGTCCGCGAAGGAGCCGTGGGTGGTGATCCGTCGCACCCAGGCCGCGATGGCCCGCACTCCCGCGGGGCAGTCACGTCCCGCGTCGCGTTCGGCGACGATCACCGGGGCGATCCGCGTACGTAGCTTCATGAGTGAATCCGACGCGATCTGCTCGAGTTGATAGTCGATCCTGGTGTTCTCGAATCTCTCGAGGAGCTGCGCGCAGTAGGCCTCGATCCCCAGCTCCTCGCGAAGGTGGTGGGCGGCGCTCTCCCAGAACGACGCGACGGCGCGACGACAACGGGGATCGGCGATCGCCTGGGCGACGCTCGCGTGTCCGGCCTCCAGGCCCAGGTAGGCCAGCAGGCTGTGGGCCCCGTTCAACAGCCATAGCTTGCGGCGCTCGTAGGGCTCGATGTCGTCCACGAACTGCGCGCCCGCGTCCTCCCAGCGAGGTCGCCCCCCCGGGAAGTACCCCGAGAGCACCCAGTTCGCGAAGGGTTCGGTCACGACCGGAACGGCGTCGCGCCACGGAGTCTCGCTCGCCACCAGCGCGACGTCGCGCTCGGTCGTTCGCGGCGTGATGCGGTCGACGCTCGTCGCGACGAACGAGACGCTCGCCTCGAGGTAGTGCGCCAGTTCAGGGCTGATCCGGCGCGACAGCTCTCTCATCGCACGCCCGAGGACCTCGCCGTTGCGCGGGACGTTGTCACAGGGTACGACCGCGAGGGGGCCGGCGTGGGCCCGGCGCCGGGCCTCGAGACCCAAGAGGAGCCGACCGGGAATCGTGGCCACCACTACCGTGTCGAGTGCGTCGTGGTGGACCGCGCCCCGCAGGACCTCGACGTCGCGGCCGAGCTCCTCGTCGTCGGCGCGAGGCGTCCCCTCGAGGTCCATCCTGTAACCCGACTCGGTCACCGTAGTGGTCACCACGACGATCTGGGGCCGAGAGAAGACCTCCACGATCGCCGCGCACGCACCGCCCTCGTGCACCTCGACCAGGTTGGTCATGACCTCGAAGTGGTCGCGCGACGCGGCCCGCTCAATGAGGGTGTAGAGGCCGTCCTGCGCGGCCAACGCCTCGACGAGGCCGCCGGCGCGACCCGCGAAGGCGCAGATCCCCCACTCGTCGCCATCACCCGCGTGGGCCGTGAACCAGACCTGGTGGGCGCGGTGGAACGAACCCAGTCCGAAGTGCGCGATGCGCGCGCGAGGGTGCGACGTCGCGCCGTAGGCCGCCCGGGTGAGCGCGCGCGAGGGAGATCCGCTCATAGCTTGAACGCCCGCCGGGGTGCGACGTCGATGAGCTCCACGATGATCTCGCGGGCGCGCTCGAGGGTGAGGCGGTGCTCGGCCACCAAGCGCGCCAGGAACGACGCCTCGACGCGACGTGCGACGTTGTGTCGCGCGGGGATCGAACAGAACGCGCGCGTGTCGTCGACGAAACCCCCGTAACGAGAGAAGCCCGTCGTCTCGGTCACCGCGGCGCGGAATCGCAGCATGGCGTCGGGGGCGTCGAGGAACCACCAGGGCGAACCGAGGTACACGCTGGGATAGAAACCCGCCAAGGGGGCGAGCTCACGCGAGAAGGTCGTCTCGTCCAGCGTGAACAGCACCAGGTGAAATCCCGGACGCGTGCCGAAATCAGCGAGCAGTGGTCGTAGCGACGCCGTGAACTCCACCGCGATCGGGATGTCGTGACCGGTGTCCGCCCCGAAGCGCGCGAAACTTCCCGGGTCGTAGTCACGTAGGGACCCCGGATGCACGGCCATCACCAGACCATCCTCCACGCTCATGCGCGCCATCTCGTAGAGCATGTGCGCCTCGAAGGCGTCACGGTCCTGGGGCGAACACTCCCCTCGACGCACCACGTCGAAGAGGCGAGTCGCCGCCGCGGCGTCCAGGCGCAGGCTGAGCGGCGTTCGCACGCCGTGGTCCGTGGCCACGGCGCCGGCGTCAAGGAAATGTTGTCGTCGATTGGCCAGCGCGAGGCGATAGCCCTCGTAGCCTTCTCGGCCCTCACCCGCCGTGGCGATCAGGCGCTCGACGTTACTCGCGAAGCCCCGCGCGTGCGCGTTGACGTAGGCGTCGGGCCGAAAGGTCGGCACGACGCGGGGGGTGAACGTCGCGTCCTGGGCCAGCCTCGCGTGGGCGTCGAGCTCGTCGAGGGGATCGTCGGTGGTGGCGAGAACACTGATCTGGAACGTCGTCATCAATGCCCTCGGACGAAAGTCCACCTCGGCCAAGCGTGCCGCGATGCGCTCGTAGAGTTCGTCCGCGTTCTTTCGCGTCGGGGTCTCGTCGATCCCGAAGAGGCTCGAGAGTTCCGTAGCGAGCCAGTAGCCCGACGCCGTCCCGTCGAAGATGGGCCACGCGGCGCAGAACTCGCGCCAGACGTCGCGCGGTGGCGCGCTCGAGCCCCCCACACCCAGCGTGGCGAGGTCGCACCCGTTGGCGTGCAGGAGTCGCGTGACGTAATGGTCCGGGGTCACCAGGAGCTCCGCCGGATTCGCGAACGCCTCGTCGTCGGCGATGAGCGTCACGGGCACGTGGCCGTGTGGTGAGACAATGGGCAGATGCTCCACGCTCGCCAGGAGTTCGCGCGCCAACCGTCGCGTCGTAGGATCGGCCGGCAGGAGCCGATCGGCGCTGCGGGTCGAGGGCGCGTCGCTCATGGGGCTCCCCTCGGCGTCATCGCGCCGGCGCCGTCGAGGGGGGCGTCGGCTAGTGGCGCGGCGACGACCCCGACGTGGAAGGCGGCGTCGACGCGTCCCCGTCGGGGTCGCGCCATTCCACGGTCACGGTGTCGCCAGGACGAATCCATCCCTCGCCAACCTATCCCACGCTCGCGCGACACTCGTCAGGGGTGAAGGAGCGAAGGTGTCGTGACGACACGACGTCGTATCGCGGTCACGACGCCGCACGACCTCGGTGCGTCTGGAGGATGAGGTGGGCCACCATCGCGGTCCACCCCGTCTGGTGTGACGCGCCCAGACCTTGGCCGGTATCGCCGTGGAAATACTCATAGAACAACACGTAGGGCTGCCAGCGTGGATCGCTCGACAAGAGGGGGTAGCGCGCGTCCGAGGGCCGGACCCGCGCGCCCACGGGAAGGAAGAGCGAGATCAGGCGTCGTGACAGGGCGTCGGCCACCTCCTCCAGGGTCATCGACGTACCCGAGCCGACGGGGAACTCGACCCTCACCTCGCCGGGACAGTGGGTCTCGTAGTTCCTCAAGGCTTCGATCAACAAGACGTTCAGGGGGAACCAGACCGGTCCGCGCCAATTGGAGTTGCCACCGAAGAGCGCCGACGTGGACTCGCCCGGCTCGTAGTCGATGCTCGAGCGCAGACCCTCGACGTCGACGCTGAAGGGGTGATCGCGATGATATGCCGAGATGCCGCGGATCCCGTAGGGCGACAACAGCGCGTCCTCGTCGAAGACCTTGGCGAGCAGCCTGGCCAATCGCTCGGGGTCCACCAGGGAAAGCAAGTGGGTGACGTCATCTCCCTCGCCGCGCGCTTGATACGACGCGGACTGCTCGGGGTGGTGCGCGAGGAACCACGCCACGCGTGTGCGAAAGTCCTCGAGGTGGCTCACCGCCGACTCGGGATAGACGAAGGACGCCAGCACCGGGACGAGCCCGACGAGCGAGCGAACCTTGAGCGAGACGTCGCGTCCGTCGTTGAGGTGCACGACGTCGTAGAAGAACGCGTCCTCGTCGTCCCACATGCCCGAGTTGTTCTCGGCCGCGGCGATGCGCAAGAAGTGCTCGACGAACTTGGTGGCGACGTCCTCGTAGGCGACGTTGCGCGCCGCGAGTCGCAGCGCCATGTTCAACAGGTCCAGGGCGTACATGGCCATCCAGGCGGTCGCGTCGGCCTGCTCGATCGTGCCGACCGACGCGGGCAGGGCGGAGCGATTCAGGGGCGAGATGTTATCGAGCCCGAGGAATCCGCCCGTGAAGACGCCGTCCACTCCCGAGCCCTTCTCATTGATCCACCAGGTGAAATTCACCATGAGCTTGTGAAAGACCTTGGCGAGGAAGTCGTGGTCCCTCGCGCCATCGAGGACGAAGACCTGCAGGGCGGCCCACGCGTGAGTGGGCGGATTGACGTCGGAGAAGTTCCATTCGTAGGCCGGCTGCTGGCCACTCGAGTGCATGTACCACTCGCGCAACATGAGTACCAACTGCGCCTTGGCGAACTCCGGGTCGATGTGGGCCATGGTCACGCAGTGAAAGGCGTGGTCCCAGCTGGCGAACCACGGATACTCCCAGACGTCGGGCATGAGCAGCACGTCGTGGGCGTTGAGGTGGCCCCAGTCGTTGTTGCGAATGAGGGCTCGCGACGCCGGCGGGGGCGGCGAGGAGGGGTCGCCGCTCAGCCAGCGCTTGACGTTGTAGTGATAGAACTGCTTGGACCACAGCAGGCCGGCCATGGCCTGGCGCAGTACTCGCGCCTCGTCGGCACTCGTTCCCTCCGGGGTGGTCGCCGCCCAGAACTCATCGGCTTCCTTGCGCCTCGTCGCCATCGTCCGATCGAAGTCCGCCGCGTCGAGTCGCGCGCCGGCAGCACTCGCGGCACTGGGCAAACCAGGCGCATCGACAGCAACGGGCGAATCGCCGCGAAGGCGTACGCGAATCTGCCTCGAGCCCCCAGCTTCGACGCTCACCTCGTAGTCGAGTGCCGCCTTGGTTCCCTCCATCGCTGGATTGACGCGCGGCGCGCCCGTGACCACGAAGTCGTTGATGGCGTCCTTGGGGAACGCCGGTCCGTCGGGGCGCGAATAGAGACGCTTCACGTTGGTCTCGTTGTCGCAGAACAACATCTGAGGGTTTCCCTCGCCGGTCAGGCGTAGCGTCCCCACGCGCTCCGACTCCGCGACGACTGATCCCTCGTGCGCCCACAGTCGGGGCCGAGGGACGTCGGGGTCGCCCCAGCTCCACGTGTTACGAAACCACAGTGTGGGTAGCACCCGCAGGGTCGCGCGCGTCGCTCCCGCGTTCTCGACGGTGATCCGCATCAAGAGGTCGTGGGGGCCCTCCTTGGCGTAGTCCACCGTGACCACCCAGTAGGCCCCGTCGTCGAAGACCCCGGTGTCGAGGAGCTCGTACTCGGGTTGGGTGCGGTCGCGCGCGGCGTTGGTCGTCACGAGGTCCTCGTAGGGGAAGGGCGCCTGGGGGTAGTGATAGCGCCAGGAGTTCCACGAGTGCGTGGGTGTCGCGTCGGTGTACCACCAATACTCCTTGACGTCCTCGCCGTGATTACCCTCGGGTCCCGCGAGACCGAACATTCGCTCCTTCACGATCGGGTCGACACCATTCCACAGGGCCAGCGACAGACACCAGTTCTGATCGAGGTCGCAGAATCCCGCCATGCCGTCCTCATTCCAGCGATATGCCCGGCTTCTCGCGTGGTCGTGAGGGAACGACGCCCACGCGTCACCGTCGGCGCTGTAATCCTCGCGCACCGACCCCCAGGCCCGCTCGGCCAGGTAAGGGCCCCAGTCGCGCCACCCGATCGATCCGTCGTTCGCCGCGGCGAGTCGTCGTCGCTCGGCGTCGAGCTCGCTCGCCGTCACGACGCCCTCATCGCACCTCGAAGGACCCGCACGTTCCGGCGCATCGCCTCACAGTAGCCCGCGAGGACATCGCCCCGTCCGACGTGGCCCTGCCCACGCTCGGCGCGCGAGTCCCGTCGCCTCGTCCTCGCTCTAAGGTGGGCCTCACCCGGCGTCGGCCACGACATCGATACGGTGACGTCAACGCCACCGCCGATCACGGCCGGCCTCGACGACTGTTCGAAGGACTCAAGGAGAGGGTGACACATGAAGGCACTGTCGGTGATACCGCTTCGGGCCGGCTCCGCGGCGCTGGTCGACGTCGACGAACCACCCGCGAGTGACGGGCCCATCCTGGTCGAGACCTTGGCGGTGGGCATCTGTGGCACCGACATCGAGATCCTCTCGGGCGCCTACGGGTGGAGTCCCCCTGGGCGAGAGCGACTCGTCTTGGGTCACGAGTCCCTCGGACGGGTCCTCGAGGCTCCCGCTGGCGCGCCGGTGACCGTCGGAGACTTAGTGGTCGGCATCGTGCGACGCCCCGACCCGGTACCCTGCGCCAACTGCGCGGTGATGGAATGGGACTTCTGTCGCAACGGGCAGTACACCGAGCGCGGCATCAAGGAGCACGACGGCTACCTCTCCGAGCGATATCGCATCACCCCCGACTTCGTCGTCAAGGTCGACGCCCGATTGGGTCTGCTCGGGGTCCTGCTCGAGCCCACCAGCGTCGTGGCGAAGGCCTGGGAGGAGGTCGAACGCGTCGGGGGCCGAGCGCACTGGTCGCCGCGCACCGTCTTGGTCACCGGCGCGGGACCCATCGGTCTGCTGGCGGCGCTGTTGGGCGTGCAGCGATCCCTCGACGTCCACGTCCTCGACCGCATGAGCGAGGGCGTCAAGCCCGAGCTAGTACGCTCCCTCGGCGCCACGTACCACAGTGGCGCCGTCGGCGACATCGGCTTTCAGCCCGACGTCATCATCGAATGCACGGGCGTCTCGTCGGTGATCCTCGACGCGATGACCAACGTGGGGGTCGGCGGCGTGATGTGCCTGACGGGCGTCTCGTCGGGCGGACACCAGATCAACTTCGACGAGGGGGCCATGAACCGCAACATGGTGCTCGAGAACGTGGCGGTGGTCGGTTCCGTCAACGCCAACCGTCGACACTACGAGGCGGCGGCGGCGGCGCTCGCGGCCGCGGACCGGGACTGGCTGTCGAGACTCATCACCCGTCGTGTGGCCCTCGAGGACTGGGCCGACGCGTTGACGCGCCACGACGACGACGTCAAGGTCGTCATCGAGGTCCAACCCGGGACCGCGTCGTGAGGGCCGCGCGATACGACAGGCCCGCGCGCGCCCCCCGGACGTCGAGGAGCCGCGGAGCCGCCCGGCCGCCCGACGCGATGAGCGAAGCGCTCGCGCGACGAGCCTGGTGGCCGCGCACGCCAGAGGACGAGGATCGTGACTGATCTGCTGCTTGCGACGCCCGTCGTGGTGTTCGGCGTGTCGGGGTCGGGAAAGTCCACCGTCGCAAAAGCCCTCGCACAGCGCCTGGGCTACGAATTCCGCGACGCGGACGACCTGCACAGTCGCGCGAACATCGAGAAGATGCACGCGGGCCACCCCCTCACCGATGAGGACCGACGGCCGTGGCTCGATCGGGTGGGCCGCACCATGAGCGACATCCTGGCCGAGCAGCGCGGCGTCGTCATGGCGTGCTCGGCGCTCAAGAGGAGCTACCGCGACCAGTTGCGTGAGCACGTGGCGTCGACATTCTTCGTCTTCCTCGACGGCAGCGAGGAACTCATCGCCTCGCGGGTGAACGCACGCCAGGGCAGTTTCATGCCGGCGTCACTGCTGGCCTCGCAGTTCGACACCCTCGAGCCGCTCGGCGTCGACGAGATCGGGGTCCGCGTCGACGTCGGGCAGGATTTGGCGCACATCGTCGACGAGGCGGCGAGGGCGCTGTTGCCCGACACGGACTTCGACTCTGACGCCTGAGTGAGGGGTTTACCGATAGTGGCTCGACGCGACCGGCCACGCCAGATGACTGACCGACGAGGTCCGCGCTCCGCGCCGTGGTGGGCGCAGTATGACTCGCGCCCAGGGGCTGGCTTCATCCACGTCGGTCGCGCGGGTGCCTCGGGCCGGTGAGCCAAGGGGACCCGAGAAGTGGTGCACGCCAATGAGGTTTCGCGTCGCGAGACATCCCCCCGTGGGGTTCTTCACCGGGCGCCCTTGACTCTCCAGTGGGTGGAGACTCGATAATTGACGTCATGATGATTGGCCAGTTGGCGACGAGCACCGGACTCTCGGTGCGCACCCTGCGTTTCTACGCCGACGAGGGGCTGCTGCCGGTGACGCGACGGACGGCGGCCGGTTACCGGGAGTTCGGAGTCGAGGCCGTGGCGCGGGCGCGACTCGTGCGCACGCTACGCGAACTGGGCGTCGGGCTCGACGACATCCGACGCGTCCTCGAGGCCGAGACGTCCCTGGTGGACGTCGCCACGCAGCACGCCCGCGCCCTCGAGGCCCAGGTCCGCCTGCTTCGATTCCAGCGAGCGATCCTGCTCGCCTTCATCATGTCCAACAACACCAAGGAGCTAGAACTCATGACCGACCTGACCACCCTCAGCGCCGAGGAGCGTCGTCGTATCGTCGACGACTATCTCGACGCCGTCTTCGGCGACGATCCCCACGCCGTCGCCGAGAAGATACGCATGGGCACCCCGGAGTTGCCCGACGATCCCACCCCGGAACAGGTGGCCGCGTGGGTGGAACTCGCCCAACTCCTGGTCGACCCCGACTTCGTCGAGACGAGCCGTCGCATGGCCGCGCGCGCCCTCGCCGAGGGCCCCGAACCCGACGTCGCGCAATTCGAGGTGGGAAAAGCCGTAGGGACCCTGGCCGGTCCCGCCATGCGAGCGGGCATCGCGCCGTCCTCCGCCGAGGCCCTGCAGGTGGTTGAACGAATCGAAGCCCTCGGACCCACCCCACCGGAGAGTCGCGTGGTCGTCGCCGACCGGATCGACGCCTTCACCGACCGGCGAGTTGGCCGGTACTGGACTCTCGTGGGCATCATCAACGGTTGGCCCGCCAGCGCGGCACCGAGCGACATCATCGACTCGTGGGAATGGTACTCACGGGCGCTCCGAGCTCACGCGAGTCGACCGAAGAGGAATTGATTGGTGCCGGCGTACGGACGCGCGTGCGCGTTGCGCGTCCTCACCTCTTACTGGTCGTGTGGCGACGTCATCGCGACAACGGACCCGACCCCGCGCCCGACACCAACCACCGGTGATCGCCCTTTGGGGGGCTCGGGTCGTTCCGATGCGCGCCGGACCTCCGCGCACCGGATCGGTGGGTCACTGTCCTCGAGCGCCGCGCGGACTCGGGCGAACGCTCAAGGAGATGCCCCACCTGACCGGGACACCTCGAGAGTGTCAGAATCGTCGGGTGATGAAAGAAGCCGTCAGTGACCTCGCCAGCCGCTCGTAGCTCGGCGAGCGAGTCCTCCTCGGCCCTCGAGCGTGGCGCGGACGTGCTACTCCTCTTCGCCAACTCCAGTGAACCCAGCCTCGGTGTGACCCAGATCGCCCATCGTCTCGGCCTCTCCAAGGCCGTCGTGCACCGTATCCTCTCGGCCCTGCGAAAGAAGGGCCTCGTCGACTTGGACGAGACGTCGCGTCGTTACTCCCTGGGTCCGGTCATCATCAGTCTCGGACTCACCTACCTGCAGAGGTTGGACGTACGAACGGTCGCCCTGCCCGAACTGACCAGACTCTCTCGCGAGACGAACGAAACGACCACCCTCTCGGTCCGTACGGGCTCCCACCGTGTCTACGTTGATCAAGTGACGCCGATGCGCGAGGTGTTGATGTCGGTCAAATTGGGAGTGCCCTATCCACTGCACGCCGGCGCCTCATCCAAGGCCATGCTGGCCTTCCTTCCGAGCGAGGAGCGAGACCAGCTCCTCGGCGAACCGCTCGCCAAGTTGACCGGCGCCACCATCACCGACCGCCGACGACTGCGACGCGAGCTCGCGCTGATCGTCGAGCGGGGGTGGGCGACGTCCGTGGGAGAGCGACAGAGTGGTGCCGGTTCCGTCGCCGCGCCGATATTCGACGTGCGGGGCTATCCGATCGCCGCCGCCAGCGTGTGCGGTCCGGCGGAACGGATGCTCGAGGAGTTCGACGTCTGTGGCGAGAAATTGCTGGGCGCCACTTCACGGGTCTCGCAACGGATGGGGCACCTCGCCGCGCCGAGCGGACCGCTCTGATCTCCCGCGCCCGCGCCACCCGACGGGTCAGGTCACGATAAGCGCCGGCGCGGACACTCACCGGAGGACCCGGGCTTGGTATCGTAAGCGGAACGGCATCATCAACTAGCGGAACGCGAGCCAATGGTCGAGAATCCTCAGACACCCCTAGACGGACTTCGCGTGATCGACGCCTCGACGATATTGGCGGGTCCCCTGTGCTGTCAGATCCTCGGCGACTTCGGCGCGGACGTCATCAAGATCGAACACCCCCAAGCCGGCGACGGCATGCGAGGACACGGACGACAGAAGAACGGCGTCTCGCTCTGGTGGAAGGAGATCAGCCGCAACAAACGCACGGTGGGTCTCGACCTGTCCAGATCCGAAGGCGCGGACGTCTTCTTGCGGATGGTCAAGGACGCCGACGTGGTGGTGGAGAATTTCCGACCCGGTACGTTGGAGCGCTGGGGCATCGGACCCGACGTCCTCATCGCGATGAATCCCGGACTCGTCGTGCTGCGACTCACGGGCTTCGGACAGACCGGCCCCTACGCGGCGCGACCCGGGTTCGGGACCCTGGCCGAGGCCATGAGTGGATTCGCCTTCATGACCGGCAGCGCCGACGGTCCCCCCACGTTGCCCTCCTTCGGCCTCGCGGACAGCATCTGCGGCATCGCCGCGTCGTCGGCGGTGCTCATGGCACTGCGCCACCGCGACGTCACGGGCGGCGGCGGACAGGTGATCGACATGAGCATCCTCGAACCCATCATGACCGCGACGGGCCCCGCGCCCACCGTGTACCAACAACTCGGTGAGATCCCGATGCGCCAAGGCAACCGCTCATCGAACAATGCGCCTCGCAACACGTACCTGACGAGGGACGGTTCCTGGGTCGCCGTGTCGGCGAGCGCCCAGCAGATCGCCAGTCGCATCATGCGCCTGGTGGGCCACGCCGAACTCGTCGACGAGGCGTGGTTCGCCTCGGGACGCGGACGCTTCGAGCACGTCGAAGAAATCGACAAGTACGTGAGCGACTGGATCGCCGCGCGCGACCGCGACGAGGTCCTCGAGGCGTTCTCCCAGGCCGAAGCGGCGATCGCACCGGTCTACGACGCGCGCGACCTCACCCTCGACCCCCACATTCGTGAGACCGAGATGCTGGTCGAGGTGCCCGACGAGGACCTCGGACCCTTGCTCATGCACAACGTCATGTGGCGCATGTCCAAGACGCCCGGGCGGATCCGCCACACGGGACGCGCGCTCGGGGCCGACACCGAGAGCGTCCTCGAAGGGGAACTCGGCATGAACGCCGACGACGTACGGCGACTGCGCGACGCGGGGGTGGTTCGATGAGCGACGCATTGCTCGACGTCATCTCACGGGGGGTCACGATCTACGACCTCGGGCGACCCATGTTCAAGGGAATGCCCCAATCGTCGAATCACCCGCAGTTCTCGCACAGCCTGCCACGACGACACGGCGACATGGTCCGCGCCGACGGCGGATCGGCGGCGAACGATCTCATCGTGACGGGCACCCACGTGGGCACCCACATCGACGCGCTCGCCCACGTGTCGCACGACGGCAAGTTGTTCGACGGATCCGACGCGCGGGCGTCGGGGGTCGGCGGGCGCTTCATGGATCTCGGTGTCCACACCATTGCCCCCATGGTCCGCCGGGGTCTCCTGCTCGACGTGGCGAGCACCCTCGGGCTCGAGGTGTGTCCTGGCGGCTACGAGATCACGCCTGACGACCTCGACGCCACCGTGGAGCGCCAGGGCGTCACCCCGGCCGTCGGTGACGTCCTTCTCGTACGTAGCGGGTGGGGACGGCACTTCGACGAGGGCTCCGACGCCTACGCCGGCACGGCCTCGGGCGTCCCGGGCGTGGGCGAGGAGGGCGCGCGGTGGCTGGTCGAGCGCGGAGCCGTCGCCGTGGGCGCCGACACCATTGCCTTCGAGCGCCTCGCCCCCGGCGGGGGCCACGCGTTGCTCCCCGCGCACCGGGTCCTGCTCGTGGAAAGTGGCGTCTACATCATTGAAGCGATGTCACTCGACGCCATCGCTGCCGCGGGCGTGTACGAGTTCACCTTCGTCCTGACCCCGCTCAACCTCGTGGGTGCGACGGGCTCGCCCGTTCGACCGCTCGCCGTGGTGCCCAATGGCTGAGTCGACCCTGGCCCAACAACTCGCTCGCTTCGCCGTCGCCAGCTCGTTCGACGCGCTCCCCCCCGACGTCGTGCGCAGTGTGCGCATGCGAGTGCTCGACATCCTCGGCATCTGCGTCGCGGCGTCCTCCTTGGACACGAGCGCGAGCGCTCGATCATTCGTCGCCGCTCAGGGCGCCAACCCCCAGGCGATGGGCGTCGGGATGGGCCGCCGGGTGCCCGCCACCCAGGCGGCGTTCCTCAACGGCGTGCTCGCGCACTCGCTGGACTACGACGACACCCACCTCCCTTCGATCCTGCACCCGAGCGCATCGGTGGTACCCGCGGCGATCGCGGCGGGCGAGGAGGTCGGCGCCGACGGCAAGACCCTCATCGCGGCCATCGCCTGCGGACTCGAAGTCTGCGTCCGTCTCGGCATGGCCGGCTACGACGTTGAGGCGGGCAACTCGACCTTCTTCGAGCACGGCCAGCACGCGACGTCGATCTGCGGCGCCCTCGGTGGGGCCGTCGCCGCCGGGCTCCTCTATGGCTTCGACGAGTCCGCTCTCACCCACGTCCTGGGCGTCTCGAGTTCCATGGCGTCGGGCATCATCGAGGCCAACCGCACGGGGGGCACCGTCAAGCGGATGCACTGTGGATGGGCGGCGCACGCGGCGGTCTCGGCCGCCCAGTTGGTGCGACACGGTTTCACCGGTCCCCCCACCGTCCTCGAAGGCCGTTTCGGATTCTTCGAGGCGTGGCTGCACGGTCGGTTCAACGCCGCCGCCGTCACCGACCGACTCGGTGTCGACTGGGAGGTCCCGGGGATCTTCTTCAAGCCCTACCCGGCCAATCACTTCACCCACACGGCCATCGACGCGGCCGCGTCGCTTCGCCGGCGCGGCATCGATCTCGACCAGATCGAGTCGATCGAACTGGGGGTCGCGAGTCCGATCGTGCGCACCATCGGCGAACCCATCGAGGTGAAGCGCTCCCCCGAGACCGGCTACATGGCGCAATTCAGCGGACCCTACGCGGTCGTCGCCGGACTCCTCGGAGGTGGGGGCCTCGAGGTGTCGCTCAACGACTACTCCGACGACCTGGCGCGCGACCCGCGCCGACGTCGGTTGATGGCGTTGGTCAGCGTCGTCGGCGACGAGCGGTGCGACGACATCTTCCCTCACCAGTTCCCCTCGATCCTGCGGGTGCGCCTGCGAGACGGCCAAGAGTTGACCGAGGAAGCCCTGGCCAATCGCGGGGGCCCGCGACGGCCACTCAGCTTCGAGGAGCTGGCGACCAAGTTCCACGACAACGTGGTCGACGACCTCTCCCCCGCGGCCGCCCACCTCCTGCAGTCGCAATGCGCCCGACTCGAGGAGCTCGACAACGTTCGTGAGCTGCTGGCGACCCTCGAAGACTACGTCGCCGCGTCGCCGCACCAGCCCCCCCACGATTCAACGAGCAATTAAAGGAGCATCATGCACCCATTGGACCTCCTCATCAAGAACGCGCGGGTCGTCCGCCCCGACGGTGAACCGACACGTCAGGACATCGGCATTCGCGACGGGAAGTTCGAGTTGATCACCTCCTCGATCCCCGAGACGGACGCCGAGGTGGTCGTCGACGCCCGCGAGCGACTCGCCTTCCCGGGCGTCGTCGACGCGCATCAGCACTGGGGGATCTACAACCCCCTCGAGGACGACGCGGCGTCGGAGAGTCGCGCCTGCGCCCAGGGCGGCGTCACGACGGGGATCACGTACTTGCGCACGGGGCGCTACTACTTGAACCGCAGCGGCCCCTACGCCGAGGTGTTGCCGATGGCGCTCGACAAGGCCGCCGGACGGGCCTACGTGGACTACGGGTTCCACGTGGCGCCCATCCTGCACGAGCACATCGGCGAGATCCCCCGCATCATCGAGGACTTCGGCATCACGTCGTTCAAGATCTTCATGTTCTACGGCACGCACGGCCTCCACGGACGCGCGAACGACCAGCAGCAGTTCTTGATGATCCCCGACGGCGAGTCCTACGACTACGCGCACTTCGAGTTCATCATGCGAGAGATCCAGCGGGTGCGCCAGGACCCCGCCTTCGCCGCCGTCGCTGACGACCTGTCACTGAGTCTTCACTGTGAGACCGCGGAGATCATGTCGGCCTACACCAAGTTGGTCGAAGCAGAGGGCCGACTGAGCGGGCTCGAGGCCTATCACGAGTCGCGCCCGCCCCACTCCGAGGGCCTGGCCATCACCATCGCGTCGTACTTGGCGTACGAGACGGGCCTGCCCAACATCAATCTGCTGCACCTCTCCTCACGCAAGGCGATCGAGGCCGCCATGTTGATGGCCGCGACGTTCCCGAGCGTCAACTTTCGTCGAGAGGTCACCGTGGGACACCTCCTGGCCGATATCACCACCGCCAACGGCGTCGGGGCGAAGGTGAATCCCCCCATCCGCCCCCGCGAGGACGTCGAGGCCCTCTGGGAGCATCTGCTGGCGGGACACTTCGACTGGGTCGTGAGCGATCACGCCTGCTGTCGTGACGAGACGAAGTTCGGCGAACCCCGCGACGACATCTTCGTGGCGAAGTCGGGATTCGGGGGCGCCGAGTACCTGTTGGCCGGGCTCATCACCGAGGGGTCCAAACGGGGTCTGCCCTACGCCAAGATCGCCGAACTCACCGCGGCCAATCCCGCGCGGCGCTTCGGTCTCCACACCAAGGGGTCGATCGCGGTGGGCTTCGACGCCGACTTGTGCCTCGTCGACCCCGACCAGACCTGGACGGTTCGCGCCGCGGACTCCGCGTCGACCCAGGAGTACACGCCCTTCGAAGGTTTCACGATGACCGCGCGGGTCACCGACACGTTCCTGCGCGGCCAGCGAATCCTCGACGACGGCCACGTCGTGGGAGAGCCCCGCGGCCGGTTCGTGCGCCGGCCCAGCCGGCAGTCCTCGGAGCCCCGCGACGATTGACGTCCTCAGTGGGTGCGATCACTCCTCGACGGCGCGGGTGACTAGTGATCGAGTTCGGCGAGGAGTTGGCGAGCCCTCTTGACGATGGCGTAGTCCACGAGCTCGCCCTCGACACCCACGGCGCCACGCCCCGAACGCTCGGCCTCCTCGAAGGTGGCGATGATCGTCCTGGCCCGCTCGATCTGAACGGCGTGGGGTCGAAAGATCTCGTCGATGACACGAACCTGCGAGGGGTGCACCGCGTGCTTACCGCCAAAGCCCAGACGCCGCGACTCCCGCGCCTCCTGAGCGAGTCCCTCGAGGTCGCGGAAGTTGGTGAAGGAGCCATCGTGGGGTGCGACCAGTCCCGCCACCCTCGACGCCACCACTACGTGGCTCTTGGCCCACAGCAATATCTCGGGCGTCCCCTCGGGACTCGGCCACTCGAGACCCAGATCGAGGGCGAAGTCGCCGCTGCCGAAGCTGAGGCGATCGAGGTGCCCTCCCGCGGCCGCGATCTCGTGGACTCGGTGCAGGCCCCGCGCCGTCTCGATCGTGGCCATGAGGGAGATGTCGCCGCCGTCACGGCCGCGCGCGAGCGCCGCATCGTCAATCATCCGATTGACGCGCTCGACGTCAGCGGCGCTCTCGACCTTGGGGACCACGATGCCCGCCAGGCCCTCACCCATCACCGCGACGAGGTCGTCCTGGGCGAGGGCCGAGGCGACGTCGTTGATACGAACGTGGAGTTCATAATCGCTCGTCGCCGATCGAGTCATCTCGCCCACTAGGTGACGAGCGGTCTGCTTCTGCGAGGGCGGAACCGAGTCCTCGAGATCGAGGATGAACGATCCCGGCGCCAATCGGGGGACCTTGTCGAGCATCTTGGACGAGTTGCCGGGCACGAAGAGCATCGCGCGACGCGAGAAGGTGGCGCTCATCGATCGACCTCATTGCACGTGGCGTCGATGACCGCGCCGCGTCGCCCCCGACGGAGCACCAGCGCCATCCCCGCCAGAGCAACGTGGTCGCGTCGTGACGGGTCGTTCAACGCGTGAAGCACCGCTACCTACCGTTTCGGTCGCCCCGGCGGCGCGACGTGTCACGAAGATTACTGCACGAACCAGATCCCTCCAGCGCTCGGCGCGGGGCTGGGGCGGCGCTGCGGGATGGATCGAATCCGACGATTGTTCGACCGTGGTGGATGCCCCGGCGAGTCGGGGTCTGCCGGGTCCGTCGAGCCAGCCGGGCCTCACCCACGGGGCCCGGGTTGCGCCGCCCTCGTCACGTCCCTCGGTCGCGTTCGCCGCGTCCGCGGGCGCCAGCGACCCGCGATC
>VFSW01005205.1_pt1 | contig 19285 bp, 11 predicted proteins | sample 5358111 | NCBI WGS metagenome assembly VFSW01 (sample SAMN11554181, study PRJNA540505) | mine drainage metagenome | isolation source: sediment from site ElyBrook_90M | place: USA: Ely Copper Mine, Vershire, VT | collected 2017 | reverse complement strand
CCTGCTCGTCGGCGATGAGGTCTTCGAGGCCGAGTTCGGCGGTCTCGTCGAGGATCTGAGTGCGTCGCGCGTCGCCGTACTTGTCGCGAATCTCGGTCAGCTCCTTGATGATGACTTTACGCAGCTTGGACTGCGAGGCGAGGATGGATTCGTACTCGGCAATCGCGTCGCGGATGGAGCGCAGTTCGTTCAGTAGCTCGTCGATCGAGAGCTGTGTCAGCCGGTAGAGCTGCAACTCCAGAATCGCATCGATCTGTTTGAGCGAAAGGATCAGCGTGGCCGAGGTGGAGAACGTCATATCGACCGCGTACTTTGCGGGGTCGAGCGTGACGCCGGCGAGTTCAGTGCCGCGCAGATTGATCGTCTTGCCGGAGAAGTATTGGAAGAGACGCTCACGCGCCTCGGGACGGCTGCCCGACTGGCGGATGATGCGGATCACCTGGTCCAGGTGGTCGAGCGCGATCTGGTATCCGAGCAGAATATGTTCGCGGTCGCGCGCCTTGGCCAGCAGGAATGCGGTGCGGCGGCGGACAACCTCCATGCGGTGTTCGAGGAAGGCGCGGATGGCACCGTCGAGCGGCAGCTCCTTCGGCTGGTTGTTATGCACCGCGAGGAAGATCATCGAGAACGATTCCTGCATCTGGGTGTGCTTGTGCAGTTGGTTGAGGACGATCTGGTGCTCGGCCCCGCGCTTCAGGCCGATGACGATCCTCATGCCGTCGCGGTCGGATTCGTCGCGGAACTCGTCGCGCGCGATGTCGGTGATGACGCCTTCATTCACCAGATCGGCGATGCGTTCGATCAGTTTGGCCTTGTTCACCTGATAGGGAATCTCGGTGACGATGATGGCCTGCCGCCCGCCGGAGATGTTCTCGATGGCGCACTTGGCTCGCATGATGAAGCGGCCGCGGCCCGTCTTGTACGCGCCAGGAATGTTCGTCTTGCCGAAGATGTACCCGCCAGTGGGGAAGTCCGGTCCCTTGACGTGTTCCAGGCACAGCTCCAGGTCGGAACGCGTCTCGTCCTTGGATCTGTCGATCAGCGCGATGCAGGCGTTGACGACCTCGGTCAGGTTGTGCGGAGGAATGTTGGTCGCCATGCCCACCGCGATGCCGGAGCTGCCGTTCACCAGCAGGTTGGGAATGCGCGCGGGCAGGACCGTAGGCTCCAGCGAACTCTCATCGTAGTTCGGCGAAAAGTCCACCGTGTCGGAGTCGATGTCGGCCAGCATCTCGCCCGCAATGCGCGTCAGGCGGCTCTCGGTATACCGCATGGCGGCGGGCGGGTCACCATCCACCGAGCCGAAGTTGCCCTGGCCATCCACCATCGGGTAACGCAGGCTGAAGGGCTGGGCCAGACGCACCATCGTGTCGTAGATCGCCGAGTCGCCGTGCGGATGGTAGTTGCCCATCACATGCCCGACCACCTTGGCCGACTTCGTATACTTCTTGTTGAACTGTAGGCCCATCTCCTGCATGCCGTAGAGGATGCGGCGATGCACCGGCTTGAGGCCGTCGCGCACATCGGGCAGGGCGCGCCCGATGATGACCGACATCGAGTAGTCCAGATAGCTGCGCCGCATCTCGTCCTCAATGTTGACGGGATACAGGAACGCGGCACCGCGGCCCTGCACCGTGGAGGGGCCATCGGGCGGCGGTGCGTCGGGTGGCGCACCAGCGGAGGGCGGGGTGTTCGCGCCTGCGTCCTGCGGTGTCGGATTTGCAGAATCGTTGGGATCGTTCGGGTCTGATGGAAAGAGATCGTCGGCCATGATTTATAGCTCTATTATAGGCGTTGCGAGGGAGTTTCGGGGCGTTGCGCCAGCGGCCTGTGGGCGCATCTGCTAAGCGTCGCCCAGTCGCTGGATTTCAGAGGATGTCCACCCGCAAGAAGCACATTCCATTGGGGAACAACAAAGCAAGCTAGAATTCTCAGCAGAAGGTGTGTGAGGTCTTTTGTATGAACTCCGATTGTCTCTTCTGCAAGATCGTTGCTGGCAACATTCCGGCGAAGCGCGTGGATGAGGACGAGTTGTGCCTGTGCTTCGCGGATATCAACCCGCAGGCCCCAACCCATCTGCTGCTCATCTCCAAGCAACACATCGTCTCCTTGGCGCACACGGGGCCGGAGCAGTTGCCGCTGCTTGGCCATCTTCTGCTCAAGGCCTCCGAGATAGCGCGCAGAGCAGGACTCGATCGCGGCTATCGCATCGTCCTCAACAGCGGCGCGGAGGGCGGCCAGACCGTCGACCATCTGCATCTGCATCTGCTCGGCGGCCGACCAATGCACTGGCCCCCCGGCTAGATTCATCGGAATCTTCAGAATGATAAGGGATAATAGCCGTAGAATCTACGGAGGAGCTTGCAGGCGAACTCTGAAACATAGGCTTTCTGAGTTTCTGCCGAGCAGTACGCCGTCGCGCGCCCTCAGTGGAGGAGGGTATGGCCGTTTTCCAGAAGGGGCTGACTCGTGTCTTTGGAATTCGCGCACTTGCAATCCGACAACGCTACCGACCAGAGCGCGTCCTCCAGTCCAGGCGGTGCGCAGGACCGGGACGCATCGTCCGTGCAGGCAGCCAACCATCCGCTCTGCGTGGATCTGGATGGCACGCTGGTCAAGAGCGACACGTTGCTGGACACGGTCGTTGTTCTGGCGCGGCTCAGTCCCCTCACGCTGTTGCAATTCCCCAAGTGGCTCGGCGAAGGCAAGGCTGCATTCAAGCGCAACGCAACCTCCGTGGTCGCGCTCGATGTTGCGCATCTGCCCTACAACCAGCCGCTGCTGGAGTATCTGCGGCAGCAGCACGCCGCTGGCCGCCAGATCTACCTCACCACCGGAGCGGACACCCTGCTGGCCGAGCGCGTGGCCGCGCATCTGGGCCTCTTCGCTGGCGTGCTGGCCTCGGATGGCAGTGTCAACCTCACCGGGCGCAACAAGCTCGCGGCGTTTCAGAAGCGATTTCCGGCGGGCTTTGGCTACATCGGTAACGCGAGGCCCGACGCGGCCCTGCTGACCCACTGCGTCGATCCCATGGTGGCGAATCCACAACGCGGGCTGCGTGCCAGTCTGCGTTCGGCGGGAGTCAGTCCGGTGCGCACATTTACCGACTCTGCTGCGCCGCTGAAGGCGTGGCTGCGCGCCATCCGGCTGCATCAGTGGGCCAAGAACACGCTGATCTTTCTGCCTCTTCTGCTGGCCCATGTGCGCGCTCTGGGGCCAGTGATCGCGGTCTGCCTTGCCTTCCTCAGCTTCGGACTGGCTGCCTCGGCCACCTATATCTTCAACGATCTGCTCGATCTTGAAGCGGACCGGCATCACCCGCGCAAACGCCGCCGCCCCTTCGCCGCAGGAGACATCTCGCCCATTGCGGGCGTGGCTACAATCCTCGTCTTCCTTGCCGCGTCGCTGACCATCGCAGTTCTACTTCCTCATGTTCTCACTGCGCTGTCGCCGCAATTTCTCTGCAATGGTCAGGGCCAGTTTCTGGAGTGGCTCATCTTCTACGCCATTGCGACCACCGCCTACTCGCTCCGCCTGAAGCGCATGGTGTTGGTGGATGTGATTGTGCTCTCCGGCCTGTACACCATTCGCATTCTGGCGGGGTCGGCAGCCGCCGGAGTGAAGATCTCGCCATGGCTGGCCGCCTTCAGCATCTTCTTCTTCCTCTCTCTGGCCTTCGTCAAGCGCTTCGCCGAGCTGGAAAGCATGAGTCTGCACAGCGAGTCCGCCAGCGAGGTTGCCGTCAAGGGCCGCGGCTACCGCCTCTGCGATCTCGAACAACTGCGCAGCTTCGGCACCGCCAGCGGATACGCCTCCGTCGTGGTCTTCGCGCTGTACATCGGCAACGAGGTTGCGCAGAACCTCTACCCGCACCACGCGCGCCTGTGGCTGCTGGTTCCCGTGCTTCTGCTCTGGCTCAGTCGGCTGTGGCTGCAGGCCTCGCGCGGCGAACTGCACGAAGACCCCGTAGTCTACGCCATCACCGACCGGCGCAGCCTCCAGCTCGGGGTAGTCGTCCTGGCCATCGTGCTCTCCGCCCTCTAGCTCCGCGATACACTGACAAGCAGGAATAGCGTGACCGCAAAGAAATTCTCCGCCTGATAATTTATGAGCGACGATATTGTTCTGGATCAATTCGACTACAGTGAGCCAAGTCTGGACAGGGTTTTTAAGACACACAGCGAGGAAGTCGACTTTACTTTCGCAAACGACTCGCTGGAAGCATTCCGCGTACATTGGCTCGGCCGCAAACAGGGTAGGCTGAAAACCCTCAGCGACGCCTATCTCAAGTCCGTGCCCGCCGACGCGCGCAAGCCACTGGGCATCCGCCTCAACAAACTCAAGCAGCAGATCGAGGCCAAACTCGTCGACGCTGCGGCATCGCCGTCTCCGCCCGCAACAAAGGCCAGCCTCGACATCACCCTTCCCGGCTCTGTCCGCGCTCCCGGCATCCCCCATCCGCTGCTGAAGACGATGAACGAGATCGTCGCCGTCTTTCATCATCTGGGCTACTCGACCGCCCTCGGCCCGCAGGTGGAGACGGACTTCTATAACTTCGAGGCGCTCAACTTCCCGCCCAACCACCCCGCGCGCGACACCCAGGACACGCTTCTGCTCGCCAGCCAGGAGGCCAAGCCCGCGCGCGACCGCCTGCTGATGCGCACCCACACCTCGCCGGTACAGATCCGCACCATGATTGCTCAGGCCCCGCCCATCCGTATCGTCGTCCCCGGCAAGGTACACCGCAACGACGCGGCGGACGCTACGCACTCGCCAGTCTTCCATCAGGTCGAGGGGTTGTGCGTGGACACCAACATCTCCTTCTCCGACCTCAAGGGGACCCTCGACCACGCCATGAAGGCGCTCTTCGGATCAGCCGTCAAGACGCGCTTCTTCCCCAGCTTCTTCCCCTTCACCGAACCCAGCGCCGACGTGCAGATCAGTTGTATTTTTTGCGCAGGCTCCGGCTGCCGCAAGTGCAAGCACTCCGGCTGGATCGAGCTGCTGGGCTGCGGTATGGTCGATCCAGCCGTCTTCGCCAGTGTCACCGAAGCACGCCGCAAAATTAATCCCGCGGACGACGCCTACAACCCCGAAAAAATCACCGGCTTCGCCTTCGGCATGGGTGTCGAACGCATCGCCATGGTCCAGCACGGCATCACCGACATCGGTCACTTCTACAGCGGCGACATGCGCTTCCTGGAGCAGTTCGCATAGCGCATATCAATAGAGTTTAGAAAGATTATGTTTTATCAATAACCTTGCTAATCTTGCTATAATCTCTTATGGATCCAATTCGAAATCCATATGCACCTGGGGCTGGAGCGCCACCGCCAGCACTTGCTGGACGCGACAAGTTGCGCGGGGATGCGCGCATTGCCATTGCACGTATCCGCGCAGGCCGTTCCGCCAAGAGCATGATTCTTGTAGGACTGCGCGGAGTTGGAAAGACTGTTCTTCTGGATCGCATTAAGCTGGATGCCGACCAGTTGGGAGTATTTACCGTGCGCGCTGAGACCCCGGAAAAGAGATCCCTGCCAGCCGTTCTCTCTCCTCAGTTGCGACAACTTCTTCTTCGCCTCAATCGGGTCGAGAAGGCCAGGCAACTGGCGACGCGTGGCCTCCGGGCGCTGGCGGGTTTTGCCAAGAAATTGAAGGTCAAGTACGGGGATATTGAGGTTGGTTTTGATTTCGAGCCAGAGGCGGGGCTGGCGGATAACGGCGATCTTGAGGGTGATCTGACAACTGTTCTTGAGCAGGTAGGGATGGCCGCAGGCAAAGCGGATACTGCTGCGGTGCTATTTCTCGATGAGTTGCAATATCTCGAGGAAGAGCAGTTTGGGGCGCTGATCGCCGCACTTCACCGTTGTGCGCAGCAACAACTTCCACTAACGGTTATAGGAGCGGGATTGCCGCAATTGCTGGCTCTCGCTGGCAATGCAAAGTCCTACGCAGAACGTCTCTTTGATTTTCCGTTTATTGGACCCCTAACTCAGCCGGATGCACGCGAAGCCCTCGTCAAGCCCGCCAACGCCGAGGATGTTGAGTTTGATGATGATGCAGTGGAAGAGATTTTACGACTCACCCATGGATACCCCTATTTTCTGCAAGAGTGGGGAAAACATTCTTGGGATACGGCCGTAAAGAGTCCAATTACACGAAACGACGTTGTGTCGGCAACACAGACGGCGATCACGGCATTGGATGATAGTTTCTTTCGTATGCGATTCGACCGGACTGCACCAAAAGAGAAAGACTACCTTCGCGCAATGGCAGAGCTGGGGCCAGGGCCGCATCGTTCTGGAGACATTGCGCAGATTCTGCATAAAGCCGTGAGTACAGTGTCTCCTCTACGACAAAGTTTGATAGCCAAAGGGATGGTTTGGTCACCAGCATACGGCGATACAGCCTTTACCGTTCCCCTCTTCGACGAGTTTATGAAGCGCATCATGCCCGGAAAAGACTGGAAGTCTGAGTAGATTTGAAGCACCGATAAACCCATGAATATTCTCTCCAAATGGCTCCGCACCTACGTCCCCGACATCGCCGCGGACGACCGCCAACTCGCCGAAGACCTCACCCTGCGCGGCATCGCGGTCGAGGGCGTGCATGACCTCGGCCTATCCGCCGACGGCAAGTCGAACGGCCATCTCTTCGAGATGGACATCACCACCAACCGTGTCGACGCCATGAACCACTACGGCATCGCGCGCGAGGCGGCGACGATATACAACCTCACGCTCGTGCCGCTCGACACCACACTGCCCGCCGCGAAACCCGCCGCGAAGCCCTTCTCCGTCGAGATCGCCCCCGAGGCCCATAACCTCTGCGGGCGCTTCACCGCGCAGGTCCTGCGCAACGTCACCATTGCTCCCTCGTCGGGCCAGGTCGCCGAGTACTTCGCGCTGCTGGGATCGAAGCCGATCTCGAACGCGGTCGATGCCTCCAACTTTGTCCTCCAGGGCATGGGACATCCCACCCACGCCTTCGACCTGGACAAGATCGACGGCGGCATCGTCGTCCGTCTTGCGCGCATGGGGGAGAAGCTACGCCTCCTCGATGGGACCGAGCGCACGCTGGAGGCCAACGATCTTGTCATCGCCGACCATGCGAAGGCCCTCTCACTCGCCGGAGTCATGGGCGGCTGGGACTCGATGATTACCCCCGATACGAAGAACATCCTGGTCGAGGCCGCGTGGTTCGATCCGGCCAGCATCCGGCGCAGCGCGCGCCGCCACGGCCTGCACACCGACGCATCGCACCGCTTCGAACGCGGCGCGGACTTCAACGCCTGCCCCACAGCCAATGCGCTCGTCGCCAAACTCATCCTGCAATCCGGTGGCATGGCCGAGGGCGGTCCGGTCGATGTTGTCGTCCCCGCGGTTGCGGCGCGCACAGCATTGCGCCCGCCCATTGCGCTTTCAGTCCGCCAGGTGCAGCGCCATCTGGGCACTACTCTGGACGACCGGCCCGGCCAGTCCGCACTCACCGCCAACCTTGTATGCCAGTACCTCACTGCCCTGGGATGTGAACTGACACAGGCAGACTCCGACGAGCAAGGTTTTGCGGTGAAGCTGCCAAGCTGGCGGCTCGACCTCGAACGCGAGATTGATCTGATTGAAGAGGTAGCGCGTGTCTTCGGATACAACCGCTTCGCCAATACGCTGCCGACCGCGCAGCCCGTCATCGCCCACCCGCTTGCTACAGCGGAGGCCGCGGTCCGCGCGCGTCTGCTGTCGCTCGGATACTCGGAGGCCATCTCCAGCAGCTTCGCATCCGAAGCCGATGGCGCAACCTTCCTGGCCACGCAACAGTCCGCCCCAGGCGGCCTCATTGCGCTGGAGAACCCTCTCTCCGACGAGGCCCGCCTGCTGCGCCCTTCGCTCGCTCCGGGAATGCTCGCAATGCTGGCCCACAACCTGAACCGCGACGTGCGCGAGGTGCGCCTCTTCGAGCAGGGTGCAATCTTTACGGGAACCGCCGAGCGGGCCACGGAGTCGCCCAGCCTCACCCTCGGACTCACTGGCAGCCTGCCGCCCACGCGTCTGCACAGCGCGAAAGATGCCGCCGTCTTCGAGTTGAAGGGAGTCGTCGAGTCGCTGCTCTCGCTCTTCGCCGCCTCGCCGGATGCGCTCCCCTCCACCAGCGCCGCCTCCGCGCTTACCTTCTCGCACAACGCGCCTGCGTGGTTTGAGCCGGGCCGCTGCGCCACCGCGCTTCTCAACGGCTCGCCCATCGCCTGTTTCGGCGAGTTGGCTGCCGTCCAGCGCGAGGCGCGCAAGCTGCGCCAGCCTGTCTTCCTCGCCCAACTTGACCTTGACGCGCTCTACCGCCTGCCGCTGCGCCGCGCCACCGCGCGCGAGCTTTCGCGCTTCCAGGCCGTCGAGCGCGACTTCTCCTTCACCTTCGCCGACGCCGTGCAGTGGCAAACCATCGCCGAGGCCATCGAGGCGCTTGCGATTCCCGACCTGATGCGGCTTGCTCCCGTCGAGATCTTCCGCGAAGCCAAGCCTGGATCGGCTCCCGCGGGACACTATGCGTTGCTCCTGCGCTGCGTCTTCCAGTCCGCCCAGCGCACCCTGCGCGAGGACGAGTTGACCGAGTGGTCGTCCAGGCTCATTGCCGCGCTCACCGCGCTGGGCGGGGCCATCCGAACGGAGTCAAGCGCTTGTGCGGGTCTTCCTTCGTCGTAATGGCAGCCCGTTCCACTGCCCCTCGCGGGTCTGCACCCATCACGCCGTTGGCCCGCGGCGCATCCGCAGCAGCCCGGCGATCGCGCCACTCAGCATGGACAGGACCACCAGCCCCGCGGACACCAGTGCATACCCTGCCAGCATCATGCCTCCACGAAACTCCGGCGAATGCACAAACCCCATCATCTCCGCCGGAATCGGAGTAGAGGACTGCTGAATCGCTTTCTGCACCTGCGCAGTCATCTCCTGGTCGAAGCCGCCCATCGTGTGCAGTGCGTAGCGCGCCACCAACCCTGCACTGGCCATTGCGACCCCAAGCGCCAGCGCCAGAGACACGCCCACCACCACGCCGATGCGCGCGCCCACCCCCCCATCCATCCAGGCCGTCGGTCGCCGCTTCTGATAGAACCCCAGCGCAATCCAGGCTGCGCTCGCAGTCCACAGAAAGCTCACCGACGACAGCATGTCCACCCGCGTCGCTCCCAGACTCAGCGCCGCCGCCACCCCAGCCACCGCCGCCGCGCAGCGGATCGCCGTCTTCCACTCCACCTGCCGCAGCCTCGGAGGAGGCAGCGCACCCGTACTCGCCGTGCCAGCCGGACCGCCTGCCAACTCTCCGCCCGTCTCCACCGACTGGTTCTCCAGAGAAAGACTCAGTTGCGGCGCTCCACACTGAGGGCAGAACGGCGACTCCCCGCTCCCCGCTGGCAACTCGCCCCCGCATCGATGACAGTACTCTTGCATATCTACGAAGCTACCCCACCCCACACCCCCCGGCAAGCGGGGCGCGACCAACCTTCACAGAGTCGGTCCACTCGCAAAAGTTCTTTGCAGCTCCAGTTACACCAGCACGCGCTTGCTCGCGGACTGCGGTTCCGGCTTTGCGGCCAGGTAGCGGTCCACCGACGCGGCGGCCTTGCGGCCCTCGGAGATCGCCCACACCACCAGCGACTGTCCGCGACGCATGTCACCCGCCGCGAAGACGCCCTCCACCGAGGTCGCGTAGTTCTCGTCCGCGGCCACGTTGCCGCGACCGTCCAGCTTCACGCCCAACTGCTCGATCATGCCCGTATGCACCGGACTGAGAAAGCCCAGGGCCAACAGAACCAGATCGACCTCGAGGGTGAACTCCGAGCCTGCAACCGTCGTAAAGCTCGGCGGCGGTTCCACGCGCACCGCGTGCAGATGCGTGACGCGGCCCTGCTCGTCGCCGGTAAAACTGACGCTGTTGATGCCCCAGTCGCGGACGCCGCCCTCTTCGTGGCTGCTCTCGGTGCGCAACTGCAACGGCCACATCGGCCACGGAGTGGACGCGGCGCGTTTCTCCGGCGGCTTGGGCATGATCTCGAACTGGTGAACGGTCTTGGCATGCTGGCGCAGGCTGGTGCCCAGACAGTCGGCACCCGTGTCGCCGCCGCCCAGAATCACCACGCGCTTGCCCGTGGCGAGGATGTCCAGCGACGCGTCCACCAGGTCGCCCTCGCAGCGGCGGTTCTGCTGCGGCAGAAACTCCATCGCAAAGTGAATGCCCTTCAGTTCGCGCCCGGGGACCGCAAGGTCCCGTGGCCGCTCGGATCCGCCCGCCAGCAGCACGGCATCGTACTCGTCAAGCAGCGACTGCACCGCTACATTCACGCCCACATGCGCGTTGGGGACGAACCTCACGCCCTCCGCGCGCATCTGCTCGATGCGCCGGTCGAGAACGTGTTTCTCCAGCTTGAAGTTGGGAATGCCATAGCGCAACAGCCCGCCGATGCGGTCGTTCTTCTCGTACACCGTCACCGAGTGGCCAGCGCGGCGCAACTGCTGCGCGGCGGCCAGACCCGCCGGACCGCTGCCCACCACCGCAACCCGGCGGCCTGTCTCCTGTTCGGGCGGCTCGGGATGGATCCATCCCTCCTCCCACGCGTGCTCCACGACGCTGCGCTCGATCAACTTGATGGAGACGGCCGGCTCGTTAATTGCCAGCACGCACGCCGCCTCGCACGGCGCGGGACAGATGCGCCCGGTAAACTCGGGGAAGTTGTTGGTCGCGTGCAGACGCCGGATCGCGCTCTCCCAGCGGTTGTTGTAGACCAGGTCGTTCCAGTCCGGGATCAGGTTGTTCACCGGACAGCCCGTGTGGCAGAACGGCACGCCGCAGTCCATGCAGCGCGCTCCCTGCTCGCGCTGCTTCTCCTCCGGGAATGGCTCGTAGATCTCCATCCAGTCCTGAAGCCGGTCCTCCACCTTGCGGCGCGTCGGCTGTTCGCGTTGAATCTCAAGAAAGCCTGTCACCTTACCCATGCTGTACCTGCCCGGCCGCCACCAGAGGCGGCAAATTTGTAGGAGAAACATTGGAGACGGGAGAGTGATAGACCGTCTCTGCGCGCGCAATTCCCAGAACCCGCTTGAACTCGTGGGGAAAGACCTTGATGAACTGCGCCTGCGTAGTCTCCCAGTGTTCCAGTATCCAGGCCGCCTGCGGACTTCCCGTCCGGTCGATATGTCGCTGCAGCAGACCGCGCACCAGCTCCACGTCCTCGCTCAGAGCCAGCGGCTCCAGATCGACGCCCGTCAGATTGCAGCGGCGCGTGGAGAAGTCGCCCGCATCGTCATAGACGTAGGCCCGCCCGCCGCTCATGCCAGCGGCAAAGTTGCGCCCGGTCGTGCCCAGTACGATCACCGTGCCGTTGGTCATGTACTCGCAGCCGTGGTCGCCCACGCCCTCGACCACCGCCGTAGCGCCGGAGTTGCGCACCGCAAAGCGTTCGCCCGCGATGCCGCTGAAGAACGCCTCGCCCGCGGTCGCGCCGTACAGCACGACGTTGCCGACCAGGATGCTCTCCTCGGGCAGGAAGCTGGAGGTCTTCGGCGGATAGACAATGATGCGTCCGCCGGAGAGTCCCTTGCCGACGTAGTCGTTGGCGTCGCCCTCCAACTCCAGCGTAACGCCGGAGGGAACGAATGCGCCGAAGCTCTGCCCAGCCGATCCGGTGAAGCGGTAGTGGATCGTCTCATCGGGCAGTCCCTCCGCGCCGTAGCGGCGCGCAATCTCGCCGCCCAGCATCGCGCCCACCGTGCGATGCACGTTGCGGATGGCAAAGCTGCCCGTCACTGGCTTCTTCGCGTCCAGCGCTGGCTTGGCTTGCTCGATCAGCGCATGATCGAGCGCCTGATCGAGTCCGTGGTCCTGCGCCTTTGTGCGTCGCCGTCCCACATGCGAGGGCAGCGTCGGCGAAAACAGGATCGACGAAAGGTCGATCCCCTTGGCCTTCCAGTGCGTGGCGGCGACCGCGGCATCGATCCGGTCCACCCGGCCCACCATCTCATCCACCGTGCGGAAGCCCAGCTTCGCCATGTGTTGCCGCATCTGTTCGGCGATGAAGAAGAAGAAGTTGATGACGTGTTCGGGCTGTCCCTGGAACTTCGCCCGCAGAACCGGGTCCTGCGTGGCGATTCCCACCGAGCAGGTGTTCAGATGGCACTTGCGCATCATGATGCAACCCATCGAGATCAGCGGCATGGTGGCGAAGCCATACTCCTCCGCGCCCAGCAGCGCGGCGATCACCACGTCGCGCCCGGTCTGCAGCTTGCCGTCGGTCTGCAAACGGATGCGGCTGCGCAGGTCGTTCAGCAGCAACACCTGTTGCGTCTCCGCCAGGCCCAGCTCCCACGGCAGGCCAGCGTGCTTGATCGAGCTTTGCGGAGAAGCGCCCGTGCCGCCGTTGTCCCCGGAGATCAGGATCACATCCGCATGGGCCTTCGAGACGCCCGCGGCCACCGTGCCCACGCCCGCCTCCGCCACCAGCTTCACCGCGATCCGCGCCTGCGGGTTCACGTTCTTCAGGTCGTAGATGAGCTGCGCCAGGTCCTCAATCGAGTAAATATCGTGATGCGGCGGCGGAGAGACCAGCCCCACTCCAGCGATCGAGTGGCGCAACCGCGCAATGACCTCGTCCACCTTATGTCCCGGCAACTGTCCGCCCTCGCCGGGCTTCGCGCCCTGCGCCATCTTGATCTGTAGCTCATCGGCGTTCACCAGATAGTTGGCCGTCACGCCGAAGCGTCCGCTGGCCACCTGCTTCACCGCGCTGCGCCGCAGATCGCCGTTGGCATCGCGCTTGAAGCGCGCCTCGTCTTCCCCGCCCTCGCCCGTGTTCGACATCCCGCCGATGCGGTTCATCGCAATCGCCAGCGTCTCGTGGGCCTCCTTGCTGATCGAGCCGAAGCTCATCGCCCCGGTGGTGAAGCGCTTCACAATCTCCTTCGCGGGCTCCACCTCGTCCAGCGGAACAGGATCGTCCGCAGCCTTCAACCGCATCAGGCCGCGCAGGGTACACAGGTGCTTGCTCTGCTCGTCGATCAGGTCGGTGTACTCCTGAAACGTCGTCGCACTGTTCTGTCGGACCGCCTGTTGCAGCTTGCTGATGGTCGCCGGGTTCAGCAGGTGGTACTCCCCGCCCTCGCGGTACTGATACTGCCCTCCCACCACCAGGTCGGTCTCCGACTCGGTCAGCGGCTGGAAGGCGTACGCATGCTTCCTCTGCGCCTCGCGCGCCAGCACGTCCAGCCCCACGCCCTCGATGCGCGAGGCCGTCCCAGAGAAATACGCGTCGATCAGCGACTGGTCCAGCCCCACCGCCTCGAAGACCTGTGCGCCACGGTAACTCTGTAGCGTGCTGATCCCCATCTTCGAGAAGGTCTTCATCAGCCCCTTGTTGATCGCTTTGATGAAGTTCTTCACCGCATACTCGCCTGTCACGTCCGGCAGCAGCCCGCGCAGTCTCAGGTCGTGCAGCGTCTCAAATGCCAGGTACGGGTTGATCGCGCTCGCGCCATAGCCGATCAGCAGCGCAAAGTGCATCACCTCGCGCGGCTCGCCGCTCTCGATAATCAGCGCCACCTGGGTCCGCGTCTTGTCGCGCACCAGCCGGTGGTGTACCGCGGCCATCGCCAGCAGGCTCGGAATCGGCGCCATCGTCTCGTTCACCCCGCGGTCCGACAGGATCAGCAGCGTGTAGCCCGACCCCACCGCCTGCGCGGCTCGCTCGCTCAGTTCGTCCAGCGCATGTTTCAGCCCGGCCTCGCCATCCGCCGCGCGGAACAGCGTCGGCAGCGTGGTCGCCAGCAGATCGCCCGATGAGATGTCCCGCAGCTTCTCCAGATCGCGATTGGTCAGGATCGGGTGCGGAATCTTCAGCGTGTGGCAGTTCTCCGCCGCCTCGTCCAGAATATTCCGTTCCTTCCCGATATAGCTGATCAACGACATCACCAGCTCTTCGCGGATCGGGTCGATCGGAGGGTTCGTCACCTGCGCAAACAACTGCTTGAAGTAGCTGAACAACTGCTGCGGACGGTCCGACAGGCACGCCAGAGGCACATCCGACCCCATGGACCCGATCGGCTCCTCGCCCTTCGCGCCCATCGGCCCCAGCAGCACCTTCAGGTCTTCCTCGCTATAGCCCGCGGCCCGCTGACGACGCAGCAAAGTCTCCGGGTCCGACGGACTCTCGCGCCACGGCTCCGGCAGATCGTCCAGCAGCACCTGCTGTTCCTTCAGCCACTCCGCATACGGTTGACGGCCCGACAGAGACTTCTTGATCTCCGCGTCCGAGATGATGCGATGCTCCACCGTGTCCACCAGGAACATCCGGCCCGGCTGTAGACGGCCCTTCTTGCGCACGTCCTCCGCGGGCACGTCGATCACGCCCGCCTCCGACGCCAACACCACCAGATCGTCCTTCGTCACAATGTAACGCCCTGGCCGCAGACCGTTGCGGTCCAGAGTCGCGCCCACCAGGCGACCGTCCGTGAAACACACCGCCGCAGGCCCATCCCACGGCTCCATCAAGGACGCGTGATACTCGTAGAACGCGCGCTTCTCCTCGTCCATGTCGGGATTGCCAGACCACGCCTCGGGGATCAGCATCGCCATCACATGGGGCAGCGACCGCCCCGACTGGAACAGGAACTCCACCGCATTGTCCAGCGACGCGGAGTCGCTCCCGTCCGGCATAATCACCGGGTACAGCTCCTCGATCTTGCCGTCGTACAGAGGGCTTGCCAGCACCGACTGGCGCGCGTTCATCCAGCTCACGTTCCCGCGGATCGTGTTGATCTCCCCGTTGTGCGCCATGTACCGGTACGGGTGCGCCAGCTTCCAACTGGGGAACGTGTTGGTCGAGAACCGCTGATGCACCAGGCACAGCGCGCTCGCCACCAGCGGATTGGCCAGCTCGACGTAGAACTTCTCGATCTGCGGGGCCAGCATCAGCCCCTTGTACACAATGGTGCGACAGGAGAACGACGGGATGTAAAAGTCGCCCTTGTTCTCGATCTCCGATCCGGCAACCTCGTTCTCCGCGCGGCGGCGAACAACGTACAGCAGCCGCTCGAAGCTCTCTTCGTCCATCCCCGCGGGACAGCCCACAAACATCTGCTCAATGTAGGGCTGCGAAGCGCGCGCCTCGCGCCCGATCAGATCGCCATTCACCGGCGTGTCGCGCCAGCCCAGCAGGGTCAGCCCCTCGGCCTGCGCCATGCGCTCCAACACCCCTTCGCATTGCAGGCGACTGTGCTTGTCCACCGGCAGGAAGACCATCGCTACCGCATAACTTCCAGCTGCGCCCAACTCCATCCCCAGCTTCGCGCACTCCTGCTGGAAAAAGGCGTGCGGAACCTGGATCAGAATGCCCGCGCCGTCGCCCGTCTCCGGGTCGCAGCCCGCGGCCCCACGGTGGGTCAGGTTGATCAGGACCTCAAGGCCCTTGCGAATGATCTCGTGGCTCTTCTCTCCGCGAATGCTCGCGACCAGTCCCATGCCGCAGGCATCGTGTTCATTGCGCGGATGGTACAGCCCTTGTGCGTCGGGTATGCGTTGACAGCGGTCCGATGTTTTCATGGCAACCTTCCGGTGCAGGAGTTCGTTCCCCAATTGAAGAAGACAGTGCAGTTCTGAGATTTCTACGTCAGGGAACCGTCCCAGTGCTCAGTCGACACATCCGCCTTTGCAGACCACGCTGCATCGGGGGAACAGAGATGAACACGTTAGATCTTTAAATATATAGGGAAACCCCACTCCGTTGCATCTTTTACAGGCAGAAATGGGAATATCCCGTCATCTGCAAGACCGGAATCGGCCCCGCAATGCTCCCTCGTGCATCAGTTAGATGAAAATAAAACGTCCCCAGTCGCAACTCCCTTCCGAGAGTCTCATCCGTGTCGAGAGTTGCCATCCTGTGCGCAGCGAAGGATCCCCGTATCTCGCCCGTGCTTGCAGCCGCCAGCCCCGCACCGGTCGGCTCCCTCTACACCGTCTCCTTCAGATAGATCGCAACATAGTCCAGATAGTTCGCGGCGTACTTCAGGATCAGCTTGCGGTCCTCGTCGCCCAGCGTACGACGCACCTTGCCCGGAACTCCCGCCACCAGCGAGTTGGGTGGGATCGCGACATGCTCGGGAATCACCGCTCCAGCCGCAATGATCGAGCCTTCGCCGATCCGCGCATCGTTCAGCACCGTCGCCCCCATACCGATCAGTACGGCGTCTTCGACCACGCACCCATGGACCGTCGCGTTGTGCCCCACCGTCACCCAGTCGCCCACGGTCACCGGGTACACATAGCGCATTCCATGCAGCACGGCGCAGTCCTGAATATTGCTGTTCGCCCCGATGCGGATCGAGTTCACATCCCCACGAACCACCGCGTTCATCCATACGCTGGCGTTCTCCCCCAGCTCCACGTCGCCGATCACCTGCGCCGAGACGTCCACATAGCAGGTCGCGGGCACCACTGGCATTCTTCCCTGATACGCTCGAATCATCCTTCCATTATTCCACGCTTCGCCCAGTGCCTCGCGTCTTCAACGCGCGCCACCGGGTACAATCGAGCCACATGTCCAGTCTCTTCTGGAACGACTTCTTTTCAGGTCTTCGGCATCCACATGGAGCGCGTCTCATTGTTGAGGAGGCATTGGTGAGTGACGGATCATGTAAATCGCGGCAAGCGGTCCCTCATCATGGCAGCCGTCCGTTCAAAGGATACGAAGCCCGAGCTAGAGGTTCGAAGTCTGGTACATGCCCTTGGCTATCGGTATCGGCTTCATGTTGACAGTCTTCCCGGCAAGCCGGACTTGGTGTTCCCGGGTAGGCACAAGATAATTTTCGTTCACGGCTGCTTCTGGCACCGGCACGCGCGATGTCGATACGCCACCTCTCCAAAGACTCGGTCGAAATTCTGGCAAGAGAAGTTTTGCACAAACGTTGCGCGCGACCGCCGTACGCGGCAGGAACTGAAGAAATTGGGTTGGAGTATTCTAACTGTCTGGCAGTGCGAGTTGAAGAACCGAAAAAAATTGGAAGTGCGAATCGATGAGTTTCTTGCGGACTGAGAGTATGAGCCAAAGGCGGCCTGTCGGAGTGGACCTCTTTGCGGGGGCCGGAGGACTGTCGCTCGGCTTCGAGCAAGCCGGTTTCGACGTGAGGGCGGCAGTGGAGATCGATCCAGTGCATTGCGCCGTACATGAGTTCAACTTCCCCAAATGCGTCTCCATTTGCGCCGATGCAACGAGACTTTCCGGGGCGGATATTCGCAAAGCGGCAAAGCTGGGGGGAGCACGGATCGACGTGGTATTCGGCGGCGCTCCATGCCAGGGCTTCTCTCTCATCGGGAAGCGTGCGCTGGACGATCCGCGCAATCGACTGCTGCTGGAGTTCGTCCGACTGACAACCGAGTTGAACGCAAACTACTTCGTCTTTGAAAACGTAAGAGGACTGACCGTTGGGCGGCATAAGCAGCTTTTGCAAGAACTCGTCGAAGCGCTTCAGCAGAACGGCTACCATGTTCTGCTGCCATATCGTGTGCTCAATGCCGCAGATTTCGGAGTCCCACAGGATCGACAGAGACTTTTCCTTATCGGTGCGAAGAAAGGGCTTCCGTTGCCGAATTATCCGATCTCTTCCACTGCGCCGCGAGTCGGTGTTTGGGAGGCGATTGGAGACCTGCCCGAGGTGGATATGTTCAGCGAGCTTATCGACAGCGATTCAACAAACGCGGCAAAGTTCGGCAAGCCGTCTCGTTATGCGAAGACTCTACGCGGAACGCTTACGGACGCACGGGATTTCTCCCATCCCAGAGTTTGGAATCCAAAACGACTCACCTCCAGTATGCGCACGGAGCATACACCCCTCTCGCAAAAGAGGTTTGAAGCGACGGCTCATGGCAAGGTCGAACCGATCAGCCGCTTTCTAAAGCTCGATCCAAACGGCCTGTCGAATACCTTGCGAGCGGGAACTGGCAGCGATCGGGGTGCCTTCACTTCACCGAGACCGATACACCCCCATACATCCCGCTGCATTACCGTGCGAGAGGCCGCGCGTCTCCACTCCTACCCCGATTGGTTCCGGTTTCATGCAACGAAGTGGCACGGATTCCGACAGATCGGAAACTCCGTACCGCCGTTACTCGGCCGCGCTGTGGCATCGGTGCTGCTACAGGCCATGAAAGTAGTTCCCGAACGTCCACAGTCCAGCCTCGAACTCGGCTCGGAATCCCTGCTCAAGATGACGGTTACGGCTGCCGCTCGGCATTACGGCGTATCGGGGAGTGTGGTGGGCAGGAGACTCCGTCCTACAGACCGGCAGCAATCCGATCAACCCGCACTGGCAATGGCGTGAGGAAAAGCATGACAGCCAAGACATCGAAGATGGCCAAGTCTACACAGTACGTTTCAATCATCGTCCACATCTTTCAAAAGCACTGGAAGAAAGGGTTGGAAGAGTTCGAATTCCATCGAGATGAGATGGTCGAAGCAGCGGAGGCCACAGGGGTTGAGCGTCCCGACAACCTCGGGGATGTCATCTACAGCTTCAAATTCCGAAACACACTGCCCGATGCTATCCTCTCGACCGCTCCCAAAGGAAAGAGCTGGATCATCGAGGGCGCAGGCAGAGCGCGATATCGCTTCCGGCTTGTCAAGATCGGAGAAACCATCTTCAAGCCGAGAGAAGACATCGCTGCGATCAAGATACCGGATGCAACGCCGGAGATCATCGGGGCCTATGCCTTGGGCGACGAGCAGGCGTTGTTGGCGAAGGTACGGTACAACCGCCTGATCGACATCTTCCTCGGTTTGACAACATACTCACTGCAGAATCACCTTCGTACCCATGTTCGGGATATGGGCCAGATCGAGATCGACGAGATATACGTCGGCCTCAACAAGAATGGCGCGCACTTTGTCATTCCGGTTCAGGCAAAGGGTGGATCCGATAAACTTTCGCCAGTTCAAACACTTCAGGATGTGGCGTGTTGCAGAATCAAATTTCCGGATCTTATCTGTCGGCCGGTTTCCGCCCAGTTCATGGAGGACGATGGGATCGCTCTCTTTGAACTTACCGTGGAAAACGGCAATGCTTTGATCGTTGAAGAACGCCATTACCGACTTGTGCCCGGCGATCGGATCGATGCCGCGACTAAACGACAGTACGCTGAACGGTCGTAGCTTTATCCGAGCGTGCGGACGGTTTGCCGGGGATCTATTCGTCGCGGCCTTATTGCAATGAGTGGGTTCCCACCCCCCAAAACCCCAGCAAAATTGCATGTCAAGCCC
>VFSW01005204.1_pt1 | contig 19286 bp, 21 predicted proteins | sample 5358111 | NCBI WGS metagenome assembly VFSW01 (sample SAMN11554181, study PRJNA540505) | mine drainage metagenome | isolation source: sediment from site ElyBrook_90M | place: USA: Ely Copper Mine, Vershire, VT | collected 2017 | reverse complement strand
AGATGAACAAGACAGAGGCCGAGTATGCGCAACGTCTGGAACTTCTCAAGCGTGCTGGTGAAATACTCTGGTATCGCTTCGAGGGCATCAAATTGCGTCTCGCCGACAACACATTCTACAGTCCAGATTTTACAGTCATGACGGATACAGGGCACATGGAGATGCACGAAGTTAAAGGATTCATGACAGATGATGCAGCGGTCAAGATCAAGGTAGCGGCTGAGATGTACCCGTTTCAGTTCTGGCTCGTGAGAAAGCAGGCTAGGCGCGACGGGGGAGGGTGGAGCCTTGAGAACTATTCGGAATGACCGGAGGATGAAGACATGCTCAATCCAAGAATTCTGGCGGAACGGATTTACATCAAGATACAGACCAAGGGCCCGCGTCAAGTCCGGTACTGGCACGGGATGCTGCTAACGTACCCGTATCCATGCCGAAGGGGTTACGGAACTCGTGGTCAGCTGGTTGGAGTTTACAACCTGGCCACAGATCTCGATTGGATCGTGGAAGACGTTTGCCACGTCCAATGCCGACAAAATGATATTCCGGCATGAGTGATAGTTAATCTATCGCCAGAACATCAAAAGGATTATCTTGATTGAACTCAGTAATCCTCGCATCCAGGGTGATCGCCATGCCAGCACGACACAAAGGCGAAAAGCTGTCCAGTTTCATCAGCAGATTCGTCGCCAACAAGCGCGAAGAGGAAAAATTCCCAAAAATCAAACAGCGCCTTGCAGTCGGTTATGCCGAGGCGAAAGAACAGTCCCGCAAGAGAGCATGATCATGTCAAAGCGCGAATCCACAGCATCAAGACCAAACTCTGAACCACGCACCCCGTCCTCCAACTGGGATAGCAACGGAACCAGTCAAGGCAAGGCGATAGGATCTGTTCGGCCCACCGCTGATGCGCACAACACAGACCGAAAGGGGAGCAAATAACCATGTCTGAAATGAAAATCAATCCACGCAAACCGCTTCCTGAAATGCCGGAAAAGCCTGATCTGATGGAGCCAGAAGAAACCAATCTGCAGCATCATCATGATGTCTTGGAGTCACACCACGAACATCACGAGCATCATCACGCTGTGCATGAAATGCATGATGCGGCTCTCCGCGACCATCATGACCGCATGATTGAGATCGAAAAGCGTCTTGGCATCAGTCACAAGTCCGATGGGTTCAAAAGCGAAGACCAGGAAGAGCGCAAGGAACCCCATTACGGACGGAAGCGCCACTGATGAGCGTATTGACTGCGCCAAGTGGCCGATCTGGCGAACTGACACGGTCAACGACTGACTACGTCTCCCTAGGCAAGATGATCCGTTGCCTGCACGACAATATCATCGTCGAGCCATTGGAAACCGATCACAGCGAAGTGATTGATGTGATCGAAAACACCAAGCCCTTGCGCGGGATCGTCCGTGCTGTGGGGCCAGGTCATTTTCCGATGAAGTATGACCACCCGGAAAAACACAAGCGCACTCGCATGTGGCGATCTGAAAAGTTTCAGCCTACCCAGGTCAAGGTTGGGGATATTGTTGAATTGGGGTCATTACGCGAAGATGGCGGCAATTTTATTGGTTACAGCTTTCCGCAGATCATGTGGGGAAATAAATTACACTTGATGTGCCGGGAGGCTGACGTCTGCGTGATCGTGGAGGCAGAATGAAACGTCATCCACGAGCATTAAAACTTGTCCAGGACGAACTCCAGGACGAGTCAATCCAAGAAGAACAGCAAGCATCTGAAGAAGCGTGCGCAAACCAAGGTCTCCCGTCGGGATGGCGCAAGGGCGCACTCCTGAATGTGCGCAACCACGGGGATGAATATATCATCACCCTATACCCCGAAGAGTATGACCGGGAACACCCAGAACGATCCATCCGATACACCAACCTGGGCGAATGCCAGGACTTCGTGTCACGCTGGTATGCCGCCGAACATCACGATCCGAGGGCGCGATGATGGCTGAAATATACGGATTGTGCGATCCTTTAACTGGGGAGCTTCGTAGGGTTCGAGATATTAAACGAATTATGTCCCCCCTAATCAAAAACGGCACATTACCTGAAGATATAAAGACCAAATTGCGCTTAGCAGCCCAAAAAGCCCCGCATTATTTTGGTAATTGGATAAACATCTGAAATGGGACGAAAAACTACATATACACAGCACCTTGGCGACGAAATAATTTCCCGCGTCGCGGAGGGGGAGCCATTACGTAAAATATGCAGGGACATGAACATTGCATGGCGAACTGTGTATGAATGGCGCGAAAAAAATGAGGAGTTTTCCGCACGCTTCGCAAGTGCCAGGGACATGGGGGCAGATGCGATCTTTGAAGAGACCATTGAAATTGCCGACACTCCGCGGACGGGGTTTATCAAGGCCTATAAGGCTGACGGGTCGGTAGAGGTCAAGGAAGAGGATATGCTCGGTCACCGAAAGCTCCAGGTCGAAACGCGCTTCAAGCTATTATCGAAATGGAACCCGAAGAAGTACGGTGATCGGGTTCAGCAGGATGTGGTTGTTTCGCAGAGCCCGCGCGAAATGAGCATCGATGAGCTTCAGGCAGCGATTGAGCGACTGAGCAATGGCAGCAGCAATTGACCTCATGCGCGAGATGCTTGCCCGCAAACAGGCGCAAGCGTCCTTTGCTGATTACATCAAATATATGGATTTTGGATTCGTCCCTGCCGCACATCACCAACTACTGATAGAGCACCTGGAAGCCATTGAGCGCGGCGACATCAACCGCCTTATGATCTGGATGCCTCCTGGTTCTGCAAAGTCCACGTACACCAGTGCGTTATTTCCGCCATGGTTCCTTGGTCGAAATCGCAAGGCCTCCATTATCGGGGTCAGCAATACCGCAGAATTGGCTGAGCGATTCAGTCGTCGGTCGCGCAACGCTGTTTCGCTTCCAGCCTATCGGAACATTTTCGGATTCGGCCTCAAGGCGGACACGAAGGCAGTCGGCAACTGGGAAACCGAAACAGGCGGCGAGTTCTTTGCCACCGGGATCGGATCAGCGATTGCAGGTAGGCGCGCTGATCTGGGATTGATCGATGACCCGATCAAAACGCGCGAAGAGGCTGATAGCGACCGTGTGCGGCAGAAGCAATGGGATTGGTACGTCAACGACTTTTCAACGCGGCTCAAGCCTGGCGCGCGGCAGGTCATCATACAAACGCGCTGGCACGAGGACGATCTGAGCGGGAAGATCCTTGATCGGGACGGCGATTTGTGGGCCGTGATCAAACTGCCCATGATTGCAGGCGAGCATGATCCGCTGGGCCGTATGCCGGGTGAGCGCCTATGGCCTGACTGGTTTACGGACGAAATGGTTCGCCATGCGCAACTGGATCCGCGCGCATGGAATGCTCTGTACCAGCAGGACCCGTCCCCTGAAGATGGCGACTTTTTTCAGAAGGATGATTTCGGCGAGTTCGACACGGAATACATCGCCAGTACGCAGATGCATTACTACGGCGCGTGCGATTATGCGGTCAGCGAAGGGAAGGGTGATTTTACTGAAATGGGCATTGCCGCAGTGGACTATAACGGCGACCTGCACATTGTCGACTGGTGGCGAGGCCAGACCGGATCTGATGTCTGGATCGAAAAGCAGTGCGATTTCATCCTGAAGTATAAGCCCATGGTCTGGTTTGGTGAGTCCGGTCCAATCAAATCAGCGGTTGAGCCATTTCTCAAGCGCCGCATGCGTGAGCGCAATGCATTCTGTCGACTGGAATGGCTTCCCAGCATATCGGACAAACCGTCCAGAGCTCGGTCAATCCAAGCCCGTTGCGCCATGGGGAAGGTTTACTTACCGAAGCATGCCGCGTGGAAGGCGGACCTGATGCATCAGATGATGAAGTTTCCGACAGGCAAATACGACGATGGCGTTGATGTCATGTCCTTGTTTGGTCGAGGCCTCGAATACATCAAGGGGCCTGAATTGCCCCGATCAAATCAACAAGCTCCGCATGCGATCAGGCGCAGCGGCGGCAATGCATGGATGAGGAATATCTGACATGGCCAATGAACACGCAGCTAATCAACCCGTCCAGCGCACCGAGGAGGACCGTGAGTTCGCCGCGATTACAGATGAAGAGATCTGGGAAGAAGCGCGAGATCGGCTTCAAATCGCCATTGATGCCTACGGCGACAACCGCAAACGAGCCAAGGCCGCCATGCTGTTTCGTGAGGGCGACCAGTGGGACCACGATGTAATCACCACAGCATCAGAAGATTCTCCCGAGCTCACGATCAACCTGACCGATGCATATGTTCGACGGGTGGTAAATAACATCAAACAACAGCGACCGAGAGGAAAATGCCATCCCGTCGGTGATGGTGCTGACATCGAGTTGGCCGAGATCATTAACGGTATCGGTCGGCATGTGGAGGTGCGTTCTGAGGCAGATATTGCTTATGACCTGGCTGCAGAGCGCGCAGTTGATGCCGGTGAGGGATATTTCCGCCTGATTGCCGAATATGTATCTCCGGACAGTTTCCAGAAGGACCTGCGCATTCTGCCGATTCGTAACATCTTCAGCGTGCACATGGATCCTGCAGCCATTATGCCGAGTGGGGCAGACCAGAACTGGTGCATCATATCAGTGAAGATGAAGCGCCAGGAATACAAGCGACGGTACCCGAATGCGAAAAACATCAACTGGAACGACATAGACCACCAAAGCAGCCGCCTCGATTGGGAAGACAAGGAAGAGGTGCGTCTGGCAGAGTATTTCCGGATCCGAGAAATCCCGGAAAAGCTGTACCTGATCCGCAGTGATGGTGGTGATGAGTTCACGCTGTACAAGTCCCAGCTGCCACGCACCGGTGAAGATGGCAAGTTCGACATGGACGAAGCGGTTGCTCGGCTCAAGGAGCGAGGCCTGCGCATCGATGGTGAACGTGATTCAGTCAAGCGCAGGGTGGAATGGTTCCGGCTTAATGGTTTAATGGTTGTCGAGCGCCAGATCATCCCCGGCGCATATATCCCTGTGTTCCGCGTGGATGGCAACACTGTTGACATTGACGGTCAGATCCGCAGGCGCGGCATGGTTCAGGCAATGATGGACCCGCAGCGCATGGTCAATTATGGTGAGGTCGCAAAGATCAAGCGACTCGGGCTTGCTCCCAAGGCTCCGTGGGTTGCGGCAGAGGGCCAGCTGGACGGACACCCTGAATGGGACGATGCGAACCAGAAGCCATATTCAGTCCTGACGTATAAGCCAATCATTCTGGAAACCGGCAGCCTGCCCGTCATGGTTCCGCCGCCAGCGCGCCAGGAACCTGCCCAGATTGAAGCAGGGTTCTCAGAATTTGTTCAAGGGATGCGGTCAAACCTGGTCGCTGTGGCTGGCATGTCGAATGAGCCAGGGCAAGATCAGCAGGGCGTTGTAGTCTCAGGTCGGGCGATTTCCCGTCGCCAATGGCTGTCGGACCAGTCTCATTTCCAGTATTACGATCATTTAACGCAGGCTATTGGTCAGTGCTGGCGCGTCATGCTGGAATGGATTCCAGTCTATTACTCTGAAAAGCGCATGCAGCGCATCATCGGCGAAGATTCAACACCACAGATCGTAAAAATCAATCATCCAGAGCAGGACGATGCAGGGTATTCGCGCATTAAAAATGATTTATCGGTCGGGCGTTATGATGTGGTCATGGACACAGGCCCTGGATACGAAACCAAGCGCGAAGAAGGCGCCAGCAACCTACTTGACATGATCAAGGTCCCTGCGCTTGCGGAAATTATCGCTCAACGGGCGCCTGATCTGGTGTTTCGCGCTATCGACCATCCTTACATGCAGGAACTTGCAGATCGACTTATGGCTGCCACGCCAGACGGGCTACAGAAGATCATGGAAGGCTTGTCGAGTCGAGCAAAGTCTGTGGTTCATGCGTTGTCCAATGAGAATGCAGCGCTGCAGAAGCAACTCCAATCCCTTCAGATGGACCTCAAATCGCATCTTACGAAAGCCCAGATCGATGCGGCGACGCGCCAGCACGACACAGACACGCGTGCACATACCGCGCTTGCTGTCGAAGAGATCCGCGCAGGTGGAAAGATTATTGACGCTCATGGGGCGCGCACCCATGAAGCGAAGCAGTTGGAACGCCAACTCGAACATGACGCAGCTCTGGCGGCAGTCCAGATCAACGCGAACCAGAATGCAGCAGCGGACAACCGGATCGCTGCGCCTCAATCCCAACCAACCGGAGCACCTCAGCAATGACAATTCAAGTCCTCGACAGCACCGACATGACCGGGATTCTTGCAGATGCTGGCGTTGAGTTCGATCATCCGCCCGTCGATGAAAATGCGCAGGCCAATGAGAGCGAAGTCAACACCAAGCAAGAAGACCCAGCGAATCATCCTGATGATGACGCGGAAGGCGAAGACGGTTTGACCCCGCGCGAAAAGCGCGAGCTTTCGGCCAAGATGCTGAAGGCTGTGGGCAAGCGACATGCAGCTCGCAAAGAGGCTGAGGCATTTGCTGCAGACCAGTACAACATGCGTATGCTGGCCGAACAGCGCGCCAAGCAGCTTGAGGAAGAACTTGCCAAGGTTCGATCTGGAGCTCAGAAGCAGCAACCAGGACAAGAAGACCCCCAATCTCTTGAGAAACCGAACCGTCACAACTTCGCCACTGAATCCGAATATCTGGATGCCATGATTCAGTATGGCGTAGATCAGCGACTGGCAGCCCAGCGAGAGCAGGAAGCCCGGCAAGCAGCCCAGCGCGCCCAGGAAGAAGCACTCGAAGTTGCCCGTTCTCGCATCCAGAAAGCGGTGGAGTTGGTCCCGGATTTCGAGGATGTTGTTGGCAGTGTCGATCTGGAAGTGCCGCCAGCAGTTGCTGGGTACATGCAGAAGTCAGATCTTTTCGCGGAGCTTGGGTATCATTTTGCCAAGAATCCCGAGGTTTTACTATCACTCAGCAAGCTCGCCCCTGACGAACAGTTAGTGAAACTTGGCAAAATTGAGGCTAAATTAGAGCCATTCGGGTCGAAGACCCAAAACGACAGCAAGTCGAGCAAGAATCAATCCAACGGTCAGTCGGAAGATCCGGCACCGAGTCATAAAACGGGAACAGCCCCGAGCAAGGCACGCGGCAATGCGGCCCCGGTGATTACGCCGTTGGATGGCACGGGCAGCGCAGACATTCCGAAAGGATCGAATGCAAACATTCGCGAAACCATTCAGGAGTGGTCCAAGCGCAACCAGGTTAACCTCGGCATGCGCAAGCGCCATTAAATCCCGGACAAGCCCACACGCCGCACATTTGCGAATTCAATCAGCGCATGAGCGCTAGGAGATACTGCTGTGGGCAATCAACTTCTCACAATCAGCCAGATTACCAACCGGGCATTGCCGGTTCTGGCTAATACCTGTGTGCTGACGGACAAGTTTAACCGCCAGTACGATAAAGAGTTCGGTCAAAAGGGCCGGAAGATCGGCGCAACCTGTAATGTGCGCCTGCCTCCGCGTTATATCGGCACATTTGGCCCTGCGCTAAATGTCGAGCCGAGCACTGAAAACTACGTGCCCGTCAATATTCTGTACCAGTACCATGTTGACATCCAGTTCAACACCATCAATATGCTGCTGGACATTGACGATTTCGAAGAACGGTTTATCCGTCCTGCCTGTATCGCTGTGGGCAACCGCATTGATTCGGACGGCGCGTATTTCGCCTTCCAGAACACCGCAAACCGTCAAGGTACTCCTGGTACACCTCCCGGAAGCGGCCAGACCGCTCAGCAAGCTCTGCAGGCGTTTACCAACGCACGCGCTCAGTTGATCTCCGAAGGCATGCCGAAGGGCCTGATCCCGACCGCCGTGATGCACCCAATGGCCAACGCATACCTGACGCCAGCATTATCTGGGCTTTACAACCCCCAGGCTCGCATCAGTGAATACTTCGAGACGGGCATGGTCGCATCGAAGACAGCAGGTGCAGACTGGTTTGAAGACCCGAACATTGCCGCTTACTCGACCGGAACGCTAACAGGAACACCTGTTGTCGCTTCAAGTCCAGGAAGCGCTTATCTGACTTCGGGATGGGCTCAATCCGGCGTGCTGACATTGTCTGGCCTGACCAACACGGCTGCACAATGCCGCGTGGGCGACACCATTCAGATTGCGAACGTTTATCCAGTCAACCCACAGAACCGTGGCCGGTATGGCAATACCCTGAAGCAGTTTGTTGTGCTGCCTCCCGGTGGTTATGCCCAGATGACCGGATCCGCTTCGCCGGGTGGCCCTGCATTTGCGCCCGCAACTCTGACTAATGGTTCGTTTAACGCAACCACAGGGCAGTACACTTCTTCTGGTTCAGGAACCCTAGACATCACCATTGGTGAAGTTATCATCACGGGCGGCCAGTTCCAGAACTGCGTATTGACGTCTGGTCAGACACTGAACGGTCAGGCGGTAACCATCAACGGAAGCGCCGCAGCCAATACGTCATCCACCGAAAACCTGTACTTCCACCGTGATGCTTTTGCACTGGCATTTGTTGATTTGCCGCTGCCGCGCACAGCGGTGGAAGCAAGCAGGGCGTTCGATGAAGACCTTGGTTTGTCCATCCGTGTCGCAACGCAGTACACCATCAACAATGACGCTGAACCTACCCGTCTGGACGTTGCTTATGGCTTTTCAAGCCTGTACCGTTCGCTCGGTGTTCGTGTCTCGGGCTAAGGAGTTGACGCATCATGGCATTTCCTTCAACGACGAATGTGGACGGCTCCAATCCGGGGCCAAACAGCAGCACCAGTCCGGACACTACGCAAAGTTCGATTGGCAATATCCAGAAAGTCGGTCTGTTCTCACTTGCGCTTACGCCTGTCGCGGTGGCAGCCAACGAAACAGCAGAACAGACCTTCTCTGCAACGGGCATTGGCTTGCTTGTCAGCGATTATGTCGCCGTGAACAAGCCTACTGCCCAGGCAGGCCTGGGTATCGTCGGCGTGCGCGTTTCGGCAGCAGATACGCTGGCAATCACGTACGCCAACGTGACTGCATCGCCCATCACGCCAACTGCTGAGACGTATCTGGTCAAGGTGGACCGCGTGCAGCCCAACTGGGTGAAGCCGTCCTCTGGCAACCAGTTGGACTGGTAATGATTTGGCGGTGTGTGTTCCTGGCTCGCGCCTTGAATGCATGCTGCCGATTCTTATCTTTTTCTGGTTTTCATGATCGTGGGTGAACGACATGGCAACGATGATCAATCTTGTCGGGATGAATTATCGAGCCGCAATCGTCGCGCTCATTGAGGCAGACATCATACCGAATGATGGATCTGTTCCTACCATCGACAATCCTCCTCCAACCGTTGGTTATTTCGACCCGTGGCCTGTTGGCATTATCTGGCAATCCGGATACCCAATCGGGTACGTCACTGCGCAGTCACCCGCTGCAGGGCAAAACGTTGTCGTCACCAATCAATGGGGCGTTGGCGAGAGCTACATGCCGCCGATTACTTTAACCGTCAACCGGCCTCCCATGGCTGTATCAGGTCAATTTACCGCAGGGGCCTTCTCATGACCATCGGCACCACAACTGCCCTAAACATCATTCAAGCCGCCCTGCGCAGGATCAATTCCTACCAGTCGGGCGAACAGATTGCCACGCCGGATGCTACTGATTGCCTGGATACGTTGAATGATCTGCTGGACAGCCTGAGCATCGACAAACAGTTTGTGTTCGGCTCGCAGGAAAACATTCTTTCCTGGACGGCCAACAAGATGCTGTACAAGGTCGGTAATCCCGTCTGCACCCTGTTGGGTCTGACGCCGTTCACCGGGACATTGACTGCAGGCTCGAATACGATCACTGGCGTCACGAACATCCCGTCCCAACTGGTTGCCGGGTCAACCGCCGCGTATTCCGTTGGGTCCGGCTCAATCCTGACCGACACGCAGGGGCTCATTCCAACGAATACCACCGTGACTGCGTTTAATGCTGTTGCTCAGACGATCACAATGTCAGCTAATGCGCTTGGCAACTCGACCGGACTGGACAGCATCACCTTCACCGTGCCAGGAGATTTACCCATCCCAAGGCCGCTGCGCATTACGCACGGGTTCACCCGGTTTAACTCGCTTGACTTCACGCTCGATGTGTACGAAACCGAAACGCAGTACACCGAATTTCTGTATAAAGCTCAGCCGGGACCATGGCCGACCGTTGCCTGGTACAACAATACGTTTCCGTATGGCCTGCTGAATGTTTATCAGACGCCGGGCAACAGTGTGGAGTGTCACCTTTTCACGGATACGATTCTGCAGAACCTCACGCTGAATCAGGTTCTGGTGATGCCGCAGGGCTATAGTCGCATGCTGAAGTGGCTGCTCGCGAAAGAGATTTGTACTGAGTTCGGGTTCCCGCTTAATGAGGCGATGATCATCAATGCCCGCGAGGCGAAGGATTTCGTTAAAGCTCTCAATGCGCGGCCTCAGTCGGTAGCGAAGTACGACCGTGAGCTGGTGCGCGGAAACCGCCCGGATGGTGGATGGATTACCCATGGTGGCTACCGATGATCGGCAACAGCTCTCCGCTCGCCATATTCGGCGACTTCGGGCTTGTCGGAGGTCATGACCCTGCGCCAAACCCGGGTCAAGACGTGCAGCTGTGCATTAACTTTTACCCGGAAGTTGACCAACAAAACCCAAAGGAAGTTGTCGGTTTGCTTGGCTGTCCAGGGCTGACGCAATTGTGCGCTGTGCCTGGCGGTGGCGCTCCCGGATTCAGCTCGACGATGACGCAATGGCCGCAGCCATATTCGGGCCCGAGCTTTCCGGTGCGCGGTTTGTGGGTACTGCCTGGTGGGACAAACGCCTTGGCGGTCATCGGGAACGGCTGTTATTTGGTCACAACGCAGACGCCAGCGACACCATCGGCATTTCCGACGCTGGGTCTTTTGAAGGTCGGCACACTTTTGACAAGCTCAGGTCCTGTATCCATTCGGGACAATAATATCGGTGGGTATGCTGTGATTGTTGATGGCCCGTATGGCTATCTGTACAACCTGACCACGCAGGCTTTTGCTCAGATTACGGATCCCGCTTTTCTCGGTGCTGACACTGTGGCCTACATCGATGGCTGGTGGATTTTCAACCGCCCAGGCACGCAGACCTTTTACACCAATTACCCTCAATATGGCACAGGATTCAACGGATCATATTACGCACTCAAGGATGCTGCGTCTGACAACTTGGTGGCGGTTTTCGAGAACAAAGAAGAACTCTGGTTGCTTGGCGAAACAACAACTGAAATCTGGTATGACGCTGGAGGCCAGTATTTCCCATTTAATAGATTGGTCGGAACGCTCATTCAGAGCGGTTGCAAGGCCAAGCATTCAGTCGCCAGGTTTTACAGTGAAGGCCAGGAAGGGTTGATTTGGTTCGGGCGCTCTGAGCGCGGCGAGAACGTGATCATTCGAACGAGGGGATTTATTGATGAGGTGGTGAGTACGGTTGCGTTTGGTGATGAAGTCGCCACGTACCCCATCACATCGGATGCCATCGGGTACACCTATCAGGAAGATACGCACGAATTTTATGTCCTGACCTTTCCGTCTGCAGATACCACATGGGTATACGACCAGCAGTCGGGCGTAATGCACAAGCGACTGTCTTATGACCCGTATGCCCAGGCATTCCATCGTCACCGGTCTAATTGTTTCATGAACTTTCAGGGCATGCGCATTGTCGGGGATTATCAGTGCGGCGCGTTGCACTGGCTGACCCGCACCGCGTACACCGATGCTGGGTGGCCGATCCTAGCCAAACGCAGATCACCCCACGTCTGGGACAAAGGAGAGCGCGGGCGCGTCTTTGCGCAAAGCCTGCAGATCGATTTCCTTGCTGGCGTTGGGAATGCCAGCGGCATGGGTTCAAATCCGCAGGTCAACCTCAGCATATCGCGTGATGGCGGGATCACCTTTGGCCAGAAGTGGCCTGCACCTTTGGGCAAGATTGGAGAAAGAGAAACGCGCACGATGTGGCGCAGGCTCGGATGGTCGCGCGACATGGTGTTCGACATTGAAATTATTGATCCTGTGCGACGAGATCTGATCGGCTGCACCCTGAAAGGGTTTTCATCAGCATGAGCTTATTGCCTGGACAGATCTTGCCACAATCAGTTCCTTTTGGTCGCGCTGATACAAAAGGACAGTTGTACATTGACCACAACTGGTATTTATTCCTGTACAACTTGTCGCTGCAGGTTTTGTCCGGGATGGGATCAGTTCCAACATCTCAGGCAGATCTGATCGACATGGTTGACCTCGATGCGGAAGGGGCCGATTTGCCCCAGGCTTATCGGAAAATCGTCAATCTGCAGGCGCTTAATGATGCTTTGGATGAAACAGGCTCTGATGTCGCGCGGCTTAATCTCTCCATCACCAACATTACACAATTACTCCCCATTGAGGACCGAAGTGTAACGCTTCGTGAGATGGCGAATGCATTGATTTTGGCATCCGATTCTCTTTTGCAAGACCCGCCGCCTCCATCCGGGCCTGTCATTCCGATTACTCCTGGATCATCGCCGTTTACGTATACAGCCATTCATGACGGAACAATCTGCATCTCCGGGCCACCTAGCGCGACGATTAACGTGATCCGCTACGGCGTTACGGTTCCAACAGGAATGACCGATGGAGCAATACCCGTGCGAAAAAACGATCAAGTTTACATTTCATGGTCTGGAGGAACGGCTCCTGTCATGAACTTTCTGCCTAACAAATAATAGAGGTATGCCATGACAACTATCACTCAGGTTCAGCTCGTCGCCCCGGCGCAACTCGCCGCTGTCGATACGGCGGTTTATACTGCACCTACGCAGACAACGGCCAAGATCGGTCGGGCGGTGTTCACCAACACCACGGCGAGTGTGATAACCATTACTGCCGGGATTACAACCGGTGGAGCACTCGGAGCCTCGACAACCATGATCTCTGCACGAAGTTTAGCACCTGCCGAATCCTACGTATCCCCTGAACTAGCAGGCGCGGTGATTCCAGCTGGATCCCAGATCCATGCTTATGCCAGCGCAGCGTCATCGGTTTCCTTCACGGTCTCGGGGTTGATCATCCAATGAATGATCTAGACCATGCGAAGCCCGCGGGGCGCGCAGAGATTGATGCGCTGCAGGCTGCTATTTCGCAACTCCCTCAGGCCAGTCTGCCGACAAGCCATTATTTTGCTGATGGCATGTATTGCCGATTCCTGCCGCGACCCGCAGGGACTTTGATCGTCGGAAAAGTTCACAAGCGCGAGCATTTTTATGTGGTCTGCTCGGGAACGGTACATGTCACGAACGGAGAAGGCATGGCCACAGAGATCACAGGCCCTGCCGTGATTGTCTCCAAACCGGGAACGAAGCGGGCCGTTCTGGCGATCACGGACGCAACCTGCATGACTGTGCATCGAACCGACAAAATCGATCTTGATGAAATCGAGCATGAACTCATAGAGCCGGATGTCTTGGCTCTTTTTGATGCCAAAAATGAATTATTGAGGGATGCGCCATGTCTTGGGTAGCGGCGGCTATTGTTGCTGGCACGGTTGGTGGAGCTTACATATCCTCACAGGGAGCTCAGAGCGCAGCCAACACACAAGCCCAATCGCAGCAACAGGCAGCTGGAACACAGCAGGCCATGTTCAACACGATTAACCAGCAGGAACAGCCATTCATTCAGTCGGGCTATGGGGCAACAACAGGACTGAATCAGCTGCTTGGCCTGCAACCCGGCACATCGAATACAGGCGGTCTTGATAATGGATTCTTGACTCAGCAATTTACTCCGCAATCATTCCTAAACTCGCCTCAGTATCAATTCCAGATGCAGCAAGGCGGCCAGGCTATTCGCAACGCAGACACCCCAGGCGTCGGTGCATTGTCAGGTGCCGCATTGAAGGACCTGATGAATTACAACCAAGGGCTCGCGAGCACGTATTACGGCAATTACTTCAATGTGCAGCAGCAGGCACAGAACAATATTTTTGCTCGCTTATCAGGCCTTGCTGGCCTTGGTCAGAACGCCGCAACGAACACAGGCACAGCAGGAACGCAGCTTGGAACCGGAATTGCCCAGGCTCAGGCGGGAGCTGGTGCGTCGCTGGCTGGCGGCATCGTTGGAAGCGCCAACGCGATCTCTGGCGCAGCCAACAACCTTGGCTCATACGCCATGCTGAGTAGTCTCATGAATCCTGGATCTGGCGCGGCCGCCGCAGGAGGTGGAGGAGGCGCAGTATACGGTGGAGCGATGGGCAGTTACGGAATCGCGCCCGGCACAGCTGTAGGAGGCGCATAAAATGCCAGATTTCGGCGCACCCGTCGCGGATCAGATCCAGACAAACCCCAACCAGGTTATGCAAAATCTCAACGGTCTGATGGGGCTTGCCCAAGCGCGACAAAACCTGCAGATCGGCCAGCAGCAGCTGCAGGTTGGACAAGGACAGGCCCAGCAGGCACAACAGCAGATGCAGGAGCGACAGCTTTTGCAGCAAGCCATGGCCAGTGGCAAAGCGCCTGACGGAACCCCGCTGAAGGGGCCGGACGGCGAGGTTGATCCCGTTGCTTTGGCCAAGTTTGCCAACACGAGCCTGCCGCTGACGGGCCAAAATGTCATGCAGTCCATTATCAAGACACAGCAGGACCGCTTACACCTGAATGACGCGGTTCGCACCCTTGGGCAAAATTACAGGAATGATATTTCCGGTGTTGTCCGTTCCGCCATTGGAACAAACCAAGGACCCGATCAGATCAATGCAGCCCTCGATGCGTATGGAAAACAGAACGCGGAGGCAGAGCCTGCCATTACGAGGGCGCAGTCGTTGATCCAGAACCTCAGCCCTGATATGCCTCAAGCCGCGCGCGATCAGGCCCTGCAGCACCTCGCCATGGAGTTTCAGCCAGCCACAACCACCGAGGCAACACAGCGCCCGCAGAACGAGACTTTTGTTGCTCCAGGCGGTCAGCTCGGGCACTACCAGTCAAATCAGTATGCTCCAGGCGGACCCGGTCAATATGGGCAAACTCCACAGATGGGCTATGCCCCGGCACTTGGGACCGCAACCGATGCTGCAGGCAATCTTATCCATTACAACACCGAAACGCCAGGGAGCGCCGGATTGATCGGTCATGGCGGTGCACCGGAAGCGCAAAACGCAGGCGCGCCACAAGAACAGCCGGGCAAGTTCGGCACGCCATCAACGATCTTGAATGGCTTGCGACAAGTCGAAAGCGGAGGGGCAAATGGGGATCCTTATGCGGTCAATGCGAAAACTGGCGCAATGGGTCCGTACCAGTTCACTCCTTCAACCATTGCAATGCTTGCGAAACAGGGCATACGGTTTGATCCGTTCGACCCTGACCAGTCGCGCAATGCAGCGGATTATTACATGGCCCAGCTGCTCAAGCAGAGTGGTGGCGATTACAGTAAAGCACTGGCAGCTTATGGCGGGTTCAAGAACGCCGACGCAAGCAAATATATTGCCCAGGTAGAAAGTGGTGGATCCGGCGCAGGATCGTATCAGCCTCCCGTCATGTCACTTGGAGAGCCTGATGTCATCAGGCAGAACACGCAGACGATCAATCAGAATCGTCTGATGGCCGCCAATGCGCAGACTGAACTTAACGTCCTTGACCATATCACCGCTTTGGCCAAAACCCCCAACCTTTACCTTGGCCCGGGAAGCGAAAGCGTTGGCAAGCTGGCAACCGCTGTGGCAGCGATTCCTGGCATGGAGGGCGCAAAAAACTACGCCACCAATTACAACGAGCTCGCCAAGTTCATGGCGCAGAATGCGGTACGTATGGGCAAGCAAATCGGTCTTGCGGGATCTGATTCCCGTATCGACCTCGCTATGCATCAAAACCCGAATGCCGAGATCGGGCCGCAGGCGATTCTTGGAATCGCGCAGTACCAGCAGTCTCTTGTGCACATGGCCGTTGCCAAGGCGAATGCCATGGATAAATGGCTGCAGCAGCCCGGCAATAGCCTGCAGAACGAAGACAAATTTGAACAGATGTGGCGCAACAATGCGGATCCGCGTTTATTTCAGATCCATGGGTTTGATGATCAGAATGCGGCGGCCAGCTACGCAAAATCACACATAAGCACTACTGAACAGAAAACGCTCGCTCAAAAATATCAGGCACTGCAACAACTGGGGGTGTTTTAAATGCCCGTAGATGTCCTCGCAGCATTACAGGCCGCAAATGGTAACGGCCAAGCACAACAACCCGGAAGCAATGGCGGCCCTATCGATGTTCTGGCAGCGCTTAAATACGCAGGCCAAGAAGATCAACCGGCTCCTCCGGCACCCCCACCGACTTCAATGCAAAGCTTTGCCCAAGGGATAGCTGACCCGCTGTATGGGCTTGGTCGCATTGCTCAGCACGTTGCTGGGCCTGTGGTCAATGCAACTCGCTCGGCGATCAGTTCAGGACTGAATGCAGCGGGACAGCCGGAAGCAGCAACTTTGTTTGCGCCGGTATCGACACCTGAATTTGATAACATGGTATCCACCCGTGAGCAGCAATATGACCGTTCGCGCGCAGCAGCTGGTCAAAACGGCATTGACTGGTGGCGCATCGCTGGGAATGCAGCAAATCCAGTCAATTACATGGGGCCTTCTGCGGTTCCTGGAACTGTTGCTGGCCGGATTGCCCAAGCGGCATTTCAGGGAGCAGGTGTTGGGGCGGCACAGTCCGCCGGCACCTCGCAAGTGCCCGGTCAGATGTGGTGGGATGCAGCCAAGGGTGCGGCGCTTGGAGCGGGAACGGGAGGCGTTCTTGGGGCATCCATCGAGGGCGTGCTCCCTGCGCTTCGATTCGGGATGAATAAAGTTCGGCAGATGGTATCAAACGGCAACGTCCCATCTTCTGCAGCAGCTGATCAAGTGGTCAAAAGCGCACTCGAATCTGCTGGCCACAACCCTTCCAGCGTTGATTTAAATCTTCTCAAGGGCATGAGACAAGACGTGCAGTCTGCGCTTGACCATGGGGCTGACATTTCGCCTGCGGCCATTGTCAACCGAGCTAAGGCAGAATCATTACCAATCCCCATTCAGTTGACGCGTGGTCAGGCGACTGGCGACCCCATGCTGTATGCGCGCGAGCAGAACCTGCGAGGCATTCAGGGCGTGGGTGAGCCGATTACCACCCGACTGCAGCAACAGAATTCCGGATTTATTGCCAATCTCGACGCACTGGGCGCGAAAAATGCGCTGGACCCGGTGTCGTTCGGTCAAAAATACAGCGACAGCATACAGAATTTCTGGAATTCGCTTGATGCGCATAAAAACAGCCTTTACTCAGCGGTCCGCAACTCGCAAGGGCAGTCTGCAGCGATGGATGGGTATGCATCCGCAGAGAACATCAAGGCCGCTCTGAATAACCCGCAGGCCAGTTATGTGTATGACATGCTACCATCGAACATCAGGCGCACCATCGACGATTTGGGCAGCGGGCAAGTGCCGTTCTCCGTGGCTCAAATGCAGTCTCTGGACAAAATCTGGGGCGACGCCGCGCGAGGCACTGACGGATCAACTGCTTATGCAATCAATCAGGCGCGCCGCATCCTTGCAAACGCACCCTTGGCTGATGACGCAGGAGAAGAGTCCCGTCAGGCTTATTTCGCAGCGCGCCAGGCTCATGCGCAGCAAATGTCTTTGATCGACCCGAAGTTGCCCAACGGTCAGCCGAACCCGGCTTATCAGCCGATGGTGAAAAGCGTGGTTATGGACGGGAAACCGCCCGAACAGCTTTTCAATCAGCATTTCATGAATGCAGCTCCTTCGGCTGCTGCCAAGAATCAATCATTTTTGTCGCAAATCAACCCGGAAGCAGCCCAGGAGGTCGGTCAGACGTTGATGGGTGAAATTAAGCGCCAAGCACTTAACTCTGCGTCCGATGATCGCGGGACGATTTCAGATGCTGTTTTGCGTTCTTGGTCTAATGACCCCGTGAAATCCGCAAGACTTGAAGCCATTTTTCCGAGGCCGGCGGTTGATATATTTCACAACCTTGCATCGACGGTCGAGGCAGCGAAGAAGTTTCCGGTTGCATCTGCAGTCAATACATCGAATACCGGATCTGCTTTGTTGAATGCCGGGCTTTCAATGGCGCAAAATGGCGCTATTTCGCAAGTGGTCAAACATTTGCCGTTAGTCAGGAGCGTTGCCGAAGGGTTGCAGGCAGCAAAAGTCCATACCGGCGTCCAGCAGGCGCTCACTCCTGGCGTTTCCCTGAAATCTATCTTAACAGCAACCCCCATGCAGGCTGCAGTCAATCGCACTACAACACGCTCAGCAATTCCTGGCGCGGCTTCTCTTGTCAACCGGCAGCAGCAACAATGAAAGCGATGAACGAAAGCCAGATAGCTGAAAACAGAAAAAAGATGCCAATGTTTCGCCATCTGATTTTGAGGCTGAACATGTTTGGATGCATCGGCCCCTTGAGGATGCCTTTGCAGTACAGGAATAAAACGACCGGATCAACAATCAAGTGCCTGATCGGCGTCATGAGTGCCACTGAAAAAATCGTCTCAATGATACCATGGCATCACCACAACAAACTGGAGGACTGCAATAATGGGCGTTTTTGTGGGCATTTCGCCTTCGCCGATTCTTGGATTTTTCAACAATGCAGGACAACCCAATGCTGGTGGCAGCGTACTCACTCAGGTTGGCGGTGTCAATTACCCAACCTATCAGGATGCCGCAGGAACCATCCCGCTGCCGAACCCTATCCCGTTAAACTCGCGCGGCGAAGTGTCTAATTCATCGGGGCAGTCATGCCAATTATTCCTGGACCAATCAGTTTCGTACACTTTCACGATTTATGACGCAAACGGCAACCAGATCACCCAGGCGCAGTATGTGACGCCAGCCGGTGCAGGCATCCCGACTACGGACTATTCCAACGGCTACCTCGGTCGTGTCGTCAATTCCGTACAGGCTCTTCGCCTACTCTCGAAAAGCAGCTACACAGAGGCATTTGCTTCTGGGCACTCATCGGTGCTTGACGGAGGAGGCGGTCCGTACTCTCTGAACCCAAGCGATCTGTCCGGTGCTCGCATAACCGGAACTATTTCAGGCACAACGCTCACCGTCAGCTCAGTCGTTGACGGAACGATAGCCATTGGTCAGGCCATCAATCTGTCTAGCTCAGGCGCAACGCTGGCCTATATCACAGCAGGCAGCGGGACTAGCTGGACGTTGAGCGCGAGTCTAAGCTACGGCACCGCAAC
>VFSW01005203.1_pt1 | contig 19287 bp, 19 predicted proteins | sample 5358111 | NCBI WGS metagenome assembly VFSW01 (sample SAMN11554181, study PRJNA540505) | mine drainage metagenome | isolation source: sediment from site ElyBrook_90M | place: USA: Ely Copper Mine, Vershire, VT | collected 2017 | reverse complement strand
GCCCTCTCGGCACCCTCGTCGCAGACGTTCTCCAGGTTCCAGGCCGTGGGTGCTTACATTACGACGAACGCGTATGCAGTCGTCGCCGCCATGGAGAAAAGTTTCGTTGTCGCAACCAGCGGTGTCAAGGGTCTCCCCACCCCGGGCAGCAACACGCCAGGCGGCTTCAACGTAGTCAACGTCTACGGAGGTTGAGTAGTACATGCTGAGATTGATCCTCAGGCGTATCGTCAGGTCGATACCACTACTACTGGTAGTGAGTGCGGTCTCCTTCGTGCTTGAGTCACTCGTCCCCGGGAATACGGCGCGTGCGCTGGCGGGGGTGGAGGCGACCCACGCGGAGTACGAGCGTCTGAGGATCTCTCTTGGCTTGAATCGTCCACTGTGGTACCAGTATGGTCACTACCTGACTCAGTTGGTATTTCACGGACGACTTGGAGTAGATGCGTTTAGCGGTCAGTCGGTGACCCACATCCTGGCTCAGCGACTGCCCGTGACACTCTCTCTGGTAGTGCTTACGACGCTCCTCAGTGCCGCAGTTGGAATTAGCCTGGGCGTAGTCAGCGCCGTACGCGGAGGGGCTTTGGGAAAGTTCGTCGACTTCCTCTCGGTGGTCGGTTTCGCCCTTCCGGCATTCTTGGTGGGACTACTGCTGCAAGAACTACTGTCAGTCCACTTCCGATGGTTCCCCTCAGTGGGCTACGTGGCCCCGTCCCAATCTTTATGGGGATGGTTGCACTCTCTGATCCTGCCGGTCATTTCCCTCAGCTTGAGTCCGATGGCGATTGTCGCCAAACAGTCACGCGAATCGATGAAAGACGTTTTGGACCGCGAATACATACGTACCCTTCGGGCATCGGGTATCAGTCGCAGCCGCATCCTGTGGAAGCACGCATTGCGAAATGCCGTGACACCCACGCTCACTGTCCTCGGGCTCGTATTCGTTTCCGCACTGAGCTTCACTGTTTTCGCGGAGAACGTCTTTTCTCTGCCGGGACTAGGGAGTTTGATCGTCACGGCGGCTTCCGCCCACGATATCCCCATCATCGAGGGAGTGACCCTGTACTTCACGATGTTCGTGATAGCCGTGAACATTGTCCTTGATGTCTGTTACGCGCTGATAAACCCCAAGGTGCGTCACCGATGAGTTACGACCTCGAATCGTCGCTCGCTGGCTCCGTCGGCGAAGAGGTCATCGCAGTGATCGACGCACCGACGGGGGCACCACCGGCGAACCTCAGTTTCGTTCGCCGATTTCTCAAGAAGCCCCTCGGCGTCGCGAGCCTGATCTACCTTGTCGCCATCTCCGTCCTGTGTGCGTTGGCCTCGTTCATCGCACCCTACGGTGCTTTGGAGCAAGATTTGCTCAACACGACCGCTGGTCCCTCCTCGGCTCACTGGTTGGGAACTGACGCTCTCGGACGTGACATCCTCAGTCGCATGTTGTTTGGCGGTCAAATCACGTTGTTGGGAGTGCTCGTTACCATCGTCACTATCGTCGTCGTCAGCATTCCGGTGGGACTGGCGGCTGGCTATTTGGGTGGCTCCGTCGACCGGTGGGTCGGCAACGTGACTGACTTGTTGCTGTCGGTACCCAACATCATCATCGTTCTCGCCGTGACGGCCATCTTCCTCGAGAATCTTTACGCCGCCATGATCACCTTCGGCATCCTCGGATCGGCGGGCGTGATTCGAGTGATTCGCAGCGCGGTCCTGTCGGTGCGCGAAGAACTTTACGTGGCAGCCGCACGAACGGCGGGAGTCAGGGAGTGGAGGATTGTCGTCCGTCATGTCCTGCCGCGCGTGGCGGGTCCCATTATCGTCCAAGCATCGATCTGGGGAGGCATCGCTCTAGGCGTCGAGACAGGGCTTTCGTTCCTCGGCGTGGGGGTCGCTGCACCGGCCCCGAGTTGGGGTGGTGCCATCTACGACGCTTCTCAACTGGTCTATCAGGATGCGTTCATGCTCGTTCCGACGGGGGGCGTCGTCTTCTTCACCATATTGGCTTTCGCATTCTTGGGCGACGCCGTTCGTGACGCCACTTTCGAAGGCTGGTCCGCGGGGGCTCGTCAAAATGCAATGCGTCGACGTCGGTGGGGTCGCCGTCCGCTGACCACAGACACGCCATCTCTTTCACAAGATGGCGGCACCGACCTTGTGGACCCTCAACCCGAGGTGGTGGGTCGCGACGCGGTTCTGACAGTGTCACACCTCAGTGTCACCTTCGAGTCCTTCGATCGGGCGATCAAAGTCGTCGACGACGTAAGCTTCACCCTTCACGCCGGTGAGGTCCTCGGAATCGTTGGCGAATCGGGGAGTGGTAAGTCGGTGACCGCCCTGTCGATTCTTGGGATCCTTCCCCCGGCTCTTAAAGTAAGTGCCGGAAGCATCGTGATGGACGGCGTGGATCTCAAAGGGTTATCGGAGAAGCAGATGGCCGACCACCGTGGGACCGACATCGCCATCGTCTTCCAGGAGCCCATGTCCTGTCTCGATCCGTCTTTCACGGTGGGCTCTCAGGTCGCCGAAGTCGTGCGTCGTCACGAGGGTCTGTCGCGACGCGCGGCCAAGTCACGCGTGATCGAGTTATTCGAACAGGTTCGCCTCCCGGGTGCGACGATGGTCGCAAAGAGATTCCCGCACGAACTCTCAGGAGGTATGGCCCAACGCGTGTGCATCGCGCTGGCGCTTGCTGGTCGCCCGAAAATTCTGGTCGCTGACGAGCCCACGACGGCACTCGACGTGACGGTCCAGTCCGAGATTCTGGGATTGCTGCGAACTCTGCAGGCCGAAACCGGGATGTCGATCTTGCTAGTGACCCACGATTGGGGAGTGGTGGCCGACCTCTGTGATCGTGCCGTGGTGATGTATGCGGGGTACATCGTCGAGCAAGCGACGGTCGAGCAACTCTTCCTGCGGCCGAATCACCCCTACACCCGTGGACTGCAGCTCTGTAACCCGGCATTGGTGGGTGAAGCGGAAAAGTTGCCATCGATTCCTGGGAGCGTGCCCGCGCCACACAATTGGCCCTCCGGATGTCGGTTCTTCGACCGCTGTAGTTTCGCCACCGCTGAGTGCGCCACCACCGAAGTCAGATTGTCGCGTGGTGACGACGATCGACTAGTCCGGTGTCTGCATTGGCGTGATGTCGTAGCTCTCTCCACGGAGAGAACTTCGTGACGACGACGACTGACACCCAACACGCCGACGCACACCTTTTGGACGTCGACGACTTGAGAGTCGTCTTCAAGACGGGACGACGAGGTTCATTGACGGCGGTCGACGGAGTGAGCTTCTCGGTGCCACTGCACCAGACGGTGGGATTGGTGGGAGAGTCGGGTTCCGGCAAGACCACCATCGCACGCGCGGTTCTCGGGATGGAACGCGTGACCAGCGGTACAATCTCCTTCGAAGGAAACGACATCACCCGCAGTTCGAAGAGCGAGCGTCGTCGCCTGACCGAACACATGCAGGTCGTCTTTCAGGATCCGTACTCCTCGTTGAGCCCGACCCGCAAGATCGTTGACACGTTGATCGAGCCTCTGCTGGCGCATCGCGACGTACCGCGTGCCGAGGCGATGCGGCGCGCCAGTGAACTCCTCAATCGCGTGGGACTCGCCTCCTACGCTCTGGACCGGTATCCGAGTGAGTTCTCGGGTGGTCAGCGTCAGCGCATCGCCATCGCCCGCGCGCTCATGCTCTCTCCAAAGTTCGTCGTCTGTGATGAACCGGTGTCCGCTCTCGACCTCTCCATTCAGGCGCAGGTGCTGAACCTCTTGAGCGAGCTCCAAGATGAAATGGGCTTGAGCTACCTATTCATTGCCCACAATCTCTCGGTCGTGCGATACATGTCCCACGAGGTCTTGGTGCTCTATCGAGGTCAGTTGATGGAGCGCGGCGAGGCGTCCGCCATCTATGGGAATCCGGGGCACCCCTACACCCGCATGCTCCTCGAAGCCTCGCCGGTAGCAGATCCGGGGGAACAAGCGAAGCGTCGACTGTCGAACTTGAATCTGAAGAGCGCGACACTCAGTCCCATTCCCTCGGGAGGATGCCCCTTCTCACCGCGATGCGCATTCGCGGTCGAACAGTGCTCATTGGAGCGCCCCCCGATCCTTCCTGGCCCCGCCGGCACCGAGGTGGCGTGCCACCGTGCCGACGTACTTCCATGGTCAGGAGTTGTCCTCTGATTTGCCGTGCGCCCACAATCGACCAGGTTCTCCCCCATGGTGCGGTTGTGGGCGCCGGCGCGGAGGACCCGATCGTCGGCTTCATCAATTCATTTCACTCCTAATCGGCCTCGAGTGGCCATGAATCACGCAACGCCGGAGTCGGACACCACCATTGCTTGCTAGATGTATAGAAAGTATCGACGGATTTCGGATTTTCAATCGCGAAATGACATTGCCCTACCGACCGAGGTCGACGAGCGCGAAGCGCCGAGTCGGCCGTACGGGCGGACATAGTGATCACCGGAATCTTCCATAATTTAGAGAAATCCGATTGTCCCGGTCCCATATTGGCCCAAATAAGTGGCTCCTTCTATAGGGGGCGAAAATCTCGCTCCTCTGTAAAGGGAGCAGAGTGCACCGGTCAGACGTTCATTCACACTTCAGATCTCTTTCTCAGGCCGTGCGGTAGCCGAGCGTGGTTACTATCGAGCGCGCCAGAGAGATTCTTGGTCAGAGCGCTGCCGCATCGGACGAAGAATTGAACTTCCTGTTGATCCACTTGGCCGGCATTGCTCGGATGTCAGTGTCGAAATGCAGGATGAAACCGACCGTTGTGTCTAAAGTCCAGGAGGTCCCATGTCGAGAGCCGTTCTCTACGTCCGTGTCAGCACCACTGACCAAGTCGACAACTACTCCCTCGAGACCCAGGAGAAGGAGTGCCGGCGATACTGCGAGCGACAAGGCCTCGTCGTCGACCGGATCTTCCGCGAGGAGGGAGAGTCCGCCAAGACGGTGAACCGCACCCAGCTCCAAGAGATGCTGCGCTACCTGGGATCGAATGCCAGGAAGCGTGAGATCACCTCGGTCGTCGTCTATCGCGTGGACCGATTGGCGCGAGAGGTCGGAGGGCACCACACCATCAAAGCTGCCCTGGGGACGCTCCAGATCTCTCTCGAGTCGGTGATGGAACGATTCGACGCGAGCCCCACGGGCAAGCTCACCGAGAACCTCATGGCCGTCCTCGCACAGTTCGACAACGACCTGCGCAGTCAGCGCACGACCGACGGCATGAAGACCGCCATCGCTCACGGGAGGTGGGTCTGGCGAGCTCCCGTCGGGTACCGCGCAGGCACGAAGAGCGAGACCAGCATGGTGCTGGATCCACTTCTCGCGCCGGTCGTGCGAGAGGTCTTCCAGAGAGTCGCGGCCGGCGAGTCCAAGGACCTCGTGCGACGCTCGGTCGCCGTGAGGGGCATCACGACGAGGAACGGCCTTCCCTTCAGCTCCGGTGCCTTCCAACGTCTGCTCGAGAACCGCCTCTACATCGGCGAGATCGTGGTCAAGAAGTGGGGCGTCACCCGGACCGGCGACTTCGAGCCACTGATCGACCGCGAGACCTTCGCCCTCGCCCAACAGTCCATCGCCAGGAACGGCTCCCACGCCCAGTGCCGGGGGCTTAACAACGAAGACTTTCCCCTTCGCCGGGTGGTTCGATGCGGGCCTTGTCAGACGCCCCTGACGGCCAGTTGGTCGACCAGTCGGAGTGGCAAGAAGTATCCCTACTACCACTGCAGGAATCGCCAGTGCTACCACGTCAACGTCCGAAAGGAAGCCCTGGAGGAGGCCTTCGAAGCCTGGCTGGGCGAGATGTCGGTTCCCGCCCCGGTGTTCACGCTCCTAAGTGAGGTGGTCCGCGACGTCGTGGCGGATTCCAAGACCCAGCAGGAGGGCACTCGAGCCCAGATCGAGAGGGCACTCATTGACCTCGACGCCAAGGAGGAGAAACTCGTCGAGACGTATTTGGAGGGGCGGACTCTGAGCGAAGAAACCTTCAAGAGATATCTCGCCAAGATCGAAGTCGAGCGCATCAGTCAACGCGAGGAATTGGCCCCGCTGCTCGTCAACGACTTCGACGTGGACGAGGTCATCGCCAAAGCACAGTCGTTATTGAGCGACCTTCCCGCGAGTTGGAACCACCTCAATCCCCAGGAACGCCAACAGTTTCTGCGGTTATTCGTGCCCGAAGGGCTGCACTATGAAGATGGGGTTGTTGGAACCACCGAAACCCCAAGCGCCATCAAGGGAATCATGGACATCACCGCATCGAAGGATCGTTTGGCACTCCCAACGGGATTCGAACCCGTGCTGCCGCCTTGAAAGGGCGGTGTCCTAGGCCGCTAGACGATGGGAGCCAGAACTACTTCGTACTTCAGGAACTACGTGGTCGGGCTGCCGGGATTTGAACCCGGGACCTCTGCGTCCCGAACGCAGCGCGCTACCAAGCTGCGCTACAGCCCGCGGCGAGTTACCCCGCAGCCAGATAAGCCTACTCGCCAGACTTGTTGGTACACAAAGTGTCAGCTGACGACGTCGGCCGTCGGCGCGGGCTCGTGGCATTCGGCAACAATTTCACTAATTCGGCGTTTGGAGACTGACTGCACGCGAAAGCTCCAGTCGCCCTGCGTGTAGACCGACCCAGCGGCGGGAATTTCGCCCGCGAGGTCCAAAATGTATCCGGCGAAAGTTACGTACTCACCCTCGGGGATGACGAGCCCCAACACCTCTTCGACTTTATCCACGTGGGTCTGGCCGTCGACGAGCCAGCGCCCAGGGCGGATCTTGACAATCGTGGGTTCGTCATCTTCGTCGAACTCGTCACTGAGGTCGCCGACCAACTGCTCGAGGATGTCGCGAATGGAGATGACACCGGCGACCCCTCCGTGTTCGTCGAGCACTAGTGCGAAGGTCCTGCGTTGTTCGCGCATCTCCTTCAAACTCTCGAGGAGGTCCAGCGTTTCGGGGAGCATCAGTGGACGACGAATCTTACGAGCAATCTCATTGGCCGAGGGCAGCGAGACACCGATGGCGCGTTTGGCAGTAGTGGAGCGAAAGAGGTCATTGACGAAGAGGACACCTTCCACGTCATCAAGGTCCCCGTCCACGACGGGGAAGCACGAGTGTCCAGTGTCGCGAACTGCCTCGGCGATCGCTTCGGGGGTGACGGGGATGGCGAGGTACACCACGTCGACTCGCGGCGTCATAACGTCACGAAGTTCGAGTTCGCTCAACTGGTCGACGCGGGCGTGAATCTGCGCCGCCTCTGGAGAAATGTCGATGTCGTTGTGGCGACCGACGACCCGCGCGCGGAACCGCGCGAGGCCCGTCGTGGGGGGCTGATCTTTCATTTGGTGCCGGCGCGCACCGTGGCGGGTCGAAGATATTCATCGTCGTACTCCTCGCCACTGAGCAACGCTCGCACCGCGGCACGAACCCGTTGGGGGTCGAGTGGTTTCACCAAGAAACCGTCGGCCCCCGCGCGACGGGCCAGGAAGACGTCGGCTCGACGGTCCAGGAGCATCAGTACCGCGACCGGTTCGCCCTGGAGGTAGGACTCGTCGTGGCGCAATTCGAGACAGATAGCCATTCCCCCCATTGCCCCAATTTGCAAGTCCGTCACGACGAGGTCGATTCCGCCTTCTCGCACCATTTCGAGTACTTCAGGACCGCTAGCGGCCTCCTCGATCTCAATCTCGGGTCCTTCGAGCATCGCACGAAGCTCCTTACGAAGAGAGGGGACATCACTGGCGAGGAGAACGTAGGCCACGATGTCAGCGTAGCAAGGTGACAAATACCCCACAGTCCGCCATTTTGCCTTTCGACGCAGACGTAGGTAGTCTGCGAGAGTCAGTGGAAATGAGGGGTTGGCAATGGCCTTACTGCGAGCCGAATGGTCCGACGCGGCAGCGTGTCGAGGCATCGAGAATTTGTTGTTCTTCTCCCCCGACGTCTTGGAGTCCAAGGAAGTTCGCTCGCGCCGTGAGCGTCAGGCCAAGCAGCTCTGCGCGGATTGCCCCGTGCGCGAGGATTGCCTGTCGACGGCGTTGGCCCAACGCGAGTCCTACGGGATCTGGGGTGGGCTGACGGAGATCGAGCGCCGCGCGCTACTACGCCGTTGAACGGCCCCAGCCCAGTTGGTCGGGGACGACGCGCATGAGGACCACGAACATCGCGAAGGTGACGATGTGAACGCCCGTGCAGTACAGACAGATGTTGTTGATGATGATCAACTCGGCGTAGACGAGCCACAGGACGAAGATCATGCCGGCGATCGACAGTGCGATGCGTGCGACGTGTACCCAGTAGTGACTGGTCTTCCACGCCCAGGGTGAGTTGATGACCGAGAAGATGACGAAGTTGGCGAGACCCAGCACCGCGACGGGTACACCGAGGAAGTAGGACTGCGCCGAGGTCGTGACCTTGGCGCAGTTGACGAGTCCGGTGTCCGAGCAGGCCAGAATCTGCGAACCCTCAAAGTGTGCCACGGTGAGGTAGATAGCCAGCCCCAGTCCCACGAGGCTGAGCAGCCACGTGGTGTAGACCGCCCAACGCGATACGGGCTGCAGGGTACGCGACATTTAGAGTTTCATGAGCTTCTTGGCGGCGAGGACACCCGATGAGTTGCATACGGCGCTGGGTTGCTGCTTCGTCAGTTGACAGATGGCCGCCGTCTGCTCATTGGCGGAGGTGATGATCAGTGTCGTCTGCGGGCTCGAAGGAGCCGACAAATTCTGAGCGATCTGGGTGCGGGTGAGTCCGGTGAGGACGCCGGGGTTGTAACTGGCACCCGAGATGAGGAATTTGTTGCCCATGGAAATGAACGGGATGGCACCGTTGTTACTGGCACTCATATTGATGTACTTCGACGTGTCGTATTTGGCGAAGAGCTTCGATTCGGCCGGGGTGAGCGACATCAACTTGCCGTAGGGCGGGTTGGCGTTGGCGTTATAGACGTTGTTGAGGGTCTCGATGCCGCGAAACACGAGATACTTCGAGGTGAATTTCGCCTTGACGAAAGTGAACGAGGGCGTGTTGGCGTAGACGTCGACTGACGAGCTCTGGGTATTGCCGAGTCCCGACCAGGTGCCGAATCGGCCCAGCGCGGCGATGGTGGCCCAGCGTTGCGCGGCGCAGAAGGGGCAGTACTCGGCACCCACGTAGAGCACCTCGGGCACCGACGTGCCGTTAGCGAGTTTGGCGGTCAACGCGGGCTGACCCTTCAGGGCGATCGGGGGAGAGACGCCAGCGCCGGCGGACACCCCGACCGTGTTGAAGACTGACGCGGGCACGCTCGTCACTTCTGCCGCGGTGGTGGGGTCAGTGGCGACCCAGACACCAGAATTGGTAGAAGTGGGACCCCCGGAGAGGACCTTGACCAGCACGAGGGCGGCAACGACAACGACCACCGCGCCTACGGCAATCCAGGTGAAGAGTCCGGCGGGGCGACCTCCCGAGGCGGCGGCCTTCTTCGGGGTCGTTTTGGGGTCAGACGTAGGCTTAGCCACGATGCTCCTTGGGTACTGGTGGTCCCACAAACTTAGTTGACGCTCGAGCGAGGTGATTCGCGACACCACTCGATAGGTTCTGGTATGGAGCAAATTGAGCCGCGTCCGGCATCGACAATCGTCATAATTCGCAACCAAACGGAGTTGCTGGAAATTCTTATGTTGCGTCGCAGCCCCCAGGTGACGGCGGCGTCCGGAGCCCACGTGTTCCCTGGCGGGAGTGTGGACCTGGCCGACGACGAGGTGGTGCGCCGGCGTCTCTTCCTGGGCCGCGACGAGGCGGACGCCTCGCGACGGCTAGAGCTGAAGGGTGGCGCGTTGGCGTTTTTCTGCGCGGCGTTACGAGAGCTCTTCGAAGAGGCCGGCTTATTGCTGGCCCTCGACGAGCGGGGGCGCGCCGTCACCTTCAGCGAGGAGGAGCTGGCACGATGGCGTGAGGAACTCCTGCACGCGACGCTGGCGTGGCCCGACCTGCTTGAACGAGAGGGGCTGCGTCTGGCGCTTGGTCAACTCGAATACCTGGCCCACTGGGTGACGCCGGAAGGCCGTCCGCGCCGCTTCGACACGAGATTCTTCGTAGCGGCGGCACCCACGAGTCAGCACGCTCGCGTCGACGCCAGCGAGATTGTCGAGCACGTCTGGACGAGCGCGAGTGCTGCGCTCGAGCGTTTCGCGACGGGCGAATGGTCGATGCTCGTGCCAACGGTGCGTACCCTGAGGGCGTTGAGCCACCACGACAACGTGGGTGACGTTCTCAGGACTGCGGCGACAGCCACGGTGCTCAGGATTCAGCCGCGCGAGATCGTGCGCGACGGACGGGTCGTCGTCGTGGTACCGGGTGAACCGGGCTACGACGACGTACCCGGCGACGTCACGCCTCGGTGACCGCGTGGTCGAGAGCGTCGAGGAGGCGCGCCGTGCAGCCCACGGGGATCAGGCTCGGCGCCAGCCCCATGAGTCGGCGCGCGAGTTCCTGGAACGGTCCCTCGCCGTCTTCGTGCCAAGCGACCGGAAGCCCGTCGTCGCCCCCGTCGGCGACGTCGCCGCGTAGGGGGATCTTCGCCAATAACTCCACGCCGAGTTCCTGGGCGAGTTCTCGCCCTCCTCCGACGCCCAGCGGTGCGTGGACCTTGCCACATTCGCAGGCGAAGCCACTCATGTTTTCAATCACCCCCAGAAGCCGGATGTGCGACTTGCTGGCGAAGTCGGCCGCGCGAGCGGCGACGTGTTGGGCGGCCTTCGAAGGTGTCGTGACCACGACCTGCCCCATGTGCGGCAAGAGACGTGCCAGGGTCATCACGATGTCACCGGTGCCCGGCGGCGTGTCAATGACCATGACGTCAACCTGGGACCAGTCGGCGTCTTCGATGAATTGCGCGACGGCTTTTTGCACCATGAGTCCCCGCCAGAGCAGCGCCTGCTTCTCGTCGGCCAGGTGCCCCATGGAGAGTAGAGCGACCGAACCAGCACCGACCGAACGCTCGAGGGGGATCATCTTGGCACCGCGCACCTCGACGTCACCAGTGATGTCGAGGAGTCGAGCGAGCGAGAATCCCCAGATATCGGCGTCGAGCACACCGACACGTAGACCGGTCTTGGCGAGGGCGATCGCGACGTTGGCGCTAATCGAGGACTTCCCCACGCCACCCTTGCCCGAGGCAATCATGAAGACCGGGGCTCGACGAGGGATGCTCGTCTGGGGCGCGCGGGCCTGCGCTAGGGCCCGCGCCGTGCGCATGAGCGAGGCCTTGGCCGCGGGATCGAGAACACCCATGGTCACCTCGATCTCGTCGATGTCCTCGAGCTCGAGCACCGCTTCACGCACGTCGCGCTCGATGTCTGAGCGCAGGGGGCAACTCGCTGTCGTGAGCGCCACTTCGACGTGGGCGACGCGACCCGTCACCCGAACGGCGCCCACCATGCCCAACTCGACGATGGTCGCTCCTAGCTCGGGGTCGCGCACCCGGGCCAATCGTTCGAGAATCCGGTCCTGGGGCTGCATAAGGTGACGCTACCGGCTCAGATTGGCGTAGCCATCGCCGACGGGCGCCGCTACGATGGTGAGCAGAACTTGCCAAAGGAGTTGCATGTCTGACGCGACCACGACCACCATCACGCTTTCGAAGAAGAACGCGGAGCCCATCACGCTGACCGATGCCGCCATTGCCAAGGTCGCCGAATTGATTGCGGGCGAAGGCACCGACGAGGTCCTCGCCCTGCGCGTGGCGGTGAAGCCGGGTGGCTGCTCGGGTTTCAACTACGACATGTACTTCGACTCTGAGTTCGCCGATGACGACATCGTCACCGAGTTCGGAGCGGTCAAGGTCTGCGTGGACTCCGCCAGTGCGGACCTCTTGACTGGCTCGACGCTCGACTTTGCCGACGGTCTCCAGGGTGCCGGCTTTCACATCACCAACCCCAACGCGACACGCACCTGCGGGTGTGGCAACTCCTTTAGCTGAGTCGACGGTGTCCACGCCCCTCGGACCATATTCTCCCGCTCGTCGAGCCGGCGACTTCGTCATTCTCTCGGGTCAACTCGGCACCGTGCCAGGAGCGCCAACCCCTACCTTGGTAGAAGGAGGGGCGGCCGAACAGTTGCGACAGGCGCTGGAGAATGCTGCGGTGCTCTTGGGCGAGAACGGCGCGACGATGGACCAGGTCGTCAAAGGAACGCTGTTCTTGATGGACGTGGCCGACTTCGCGGCGTGTAACGAGGTGTGGACGGCGGCGTTCGAGGTTCCGCGTCCGACACGTTCGACCATTCAAATCGCGGGTATTCCCATGCCGGGAGCACTGGCCGAGGTTGAACTCTGGGCGTACGCCCCACTCAGCTGACGTCGAACTCGCCCGAGGTTCCGAACTTGTAGCCGACCGAGCGCACCGTCTGGATGAGGTGCGCGTGCTCCTCACCCAACTTCGCGCGTAGGCGCCGAACGTGCACGTCGACGGTGCGCGCCCCTCCGTAGTACTCGTAGCCCCAGACCCGGCTCAACAGTGTCTCGCGCGTGAACACCCGATTGGGATTCGTCGCGAGGAAGCGCAGGAGTTCGTATTCCATATACGTCAGGTCCATAATCCGCCCAACGATGGTGGCCTGGTAGGTCTCGAGGTTCATCGACAGTCCGCCGTGGTCGATGCGCGGGGCCACGGTGTCGTTACCGGACCGACGGAGACGGTGTCGCAGTCGCGTCGCCAGTTCTGAGACGTCGAAGGGGCCGACCACGAAGTCGTCGAAGAGATCCTCGCGAAACGTCAGATCGTCCAGCTGGAAGTGATCCAGTAGCAAGATCACCGGACCGATCGAACGCTCGCGACTGCGCAACTGACGACACAGGCTCATTGCTTCGGTGAAGGGGAACGTCGAGGCGTTGATGACCGCTCCGGCGAAGCCGTCCGCGGGCTCGAGGCTCGTGATCTCGTTGAGGCGACCACTGGCGGCCACTATCGGGGTCACGCCGGTGACGTCGCAGGCTTTGCGGATGGGCCCTTCACACGAGGGAACACAGAGGACGGCGTCGGTCACAGGAGGGGGAGGTACCTTTCGAGTTCGAAGGGTGTCACTTGGGCGCGGTACGCGTCCCACTCCGCGCGCTTGTTGCGCAGGAACCACTCGACCTGGTGCTCCCCGATCGTCTCGAGCATCAACTCTGAAGTGGCCATGAGGTCGACCGCTTCACCGAGTGACCTGGGCAGCGCCGCGACGTGCTCACCCTCGCGGGGCAATTCGTAGTCGCCGTTCACACCGCGCAAACCCGCGGCCAGAATCACCGCGAAGGCGAGGTACGGATTCGCCGCCGGGTCTGGCGAGCGGTACTCCAGACGCGTGGAGTCGATGCGCGCGGGTTTGACCGAGGGGACCCGCACGAGAGCCGCGGCGTTGTAGCGGGCCCATTCGACCCCCACGGGAGCCTCGGCGCCGGGCATCAGTCGCTTGTAGGAGTTCACCCACTGGTTGGTGATGGCGGTGATCTCGGGTGCGTGGTGCAGTAGTCCAGCCATGAACTTGGTGGCGACGTCGCTGAGTCCGTACACTCCCTCGCCGATGAAGGCGTTCTTGTCGTCACGCCAGAGAGAGAGGTGCGTGTGCATGCCCGAACCCTGCACCCCGACGAGGGGCTTGGGCATGAAGCTCGCGGCGACGCCCACCTGCCGGGCCAGCTCCTTGACGACGTGACGTACCGACATCACGGTGTCGGCCATCGTAAGAGCGTCGGTGTAACGCAGGTCGATCTCGTGTTGGCCCGGGGCGTCCTCGTGCTGGGCGTGTTCGACCCCGATGCCCATCTCTTCGAGGGTGAGTACCGTGCGACGACGCAGCTGACTGGCCACGTCGTCGGTGGTGAGGTCGAAGTAGCTACCGCGATCGATGGGCTCGGGTCGCCCATCGTTGGTGTCGCAGAAGTAGAAGTACTCGATCTCGGGGGCGACGTAGAAGTTGTAGCCCTGGTCTCGTGCCCCGTCGAGCACTCGTCGCAGTTGCTGGCGCGGACAGCCATCGAAAGGAGTGCCGTCGATGTTCACGATGTCGCAGAACACCCGAGCAATGCCCGTCCCCTCCTCGTACCAGGGCAGGAGTTGAAAGGTGGTGAGGTCGGGGCGCGCCAGGACGTCGGACTCACTGGTACGTGAAAAACCGTCGATGGAGGAGCCATCGAAGGTCATTCCCTGGTCGAGGGCATCTTCGAGTTCGGCCGGGGTGACGTGAAAAGCCTTATGACGCCCGAGGACGTCAGTGAACCACAATTGCACGAAGCGCACTCCCCGCTCTTCGACGGTACGCAGTACGTATTGAGCTTGGCTTTGCATAGGAGTCATTCTCGCACCTTCTCTTGGCTAACGTCCCACGGGGAAAGAGAAGACCCGCCACCCAGACGGCGGCGGGTCTCTCATATATTCCTGGGGGGGAATTACTTGGTGGCGACGGCCTTCTTCGCCACGACTTTCTTCGCGGGGGCCTTCTTGGCGGGGGCCTTCTTCGCCACGACTTTCTTGGCGACGGCCTTCTTCGCGGGGGCCTTCGCCGCAGCTGCACCACACACCGTCTCCACCATCAGTCGCGTGACGACGTAGGGGTCCACGTTGGCGTTGGGTCGACGGTCCTCGAGGTAGCCCTTCTTCTCGCGAGCAACGCCGCCGGGAATGCGGATCGACGAGCCGCGATCGGAGACGCCGTAGGAGAACTTGGTGTAGTGCGCGGTCTCGTGGGCGCCGGTCAGACGCTCCTCGATTCCCACGCCATAACCCGCGATGTGTTCCTTAACCCGCGTACCAATCGCCTCGCAGCCGGCGATGATGGCGTCCCAGCCACCTTCGGCGCGCATCTGCTTGGTCGAGAAGTTCGTGTGCGCACCCGCACCATTCCAGTCACCCTTCACCGGCTTGGCGTCGAAGGAGACTTCGACGTCAAACTCTTCGGCGATGCGCTTGAGGAGCCAGCGCGCGACCCAGATCTGGTCAGAGATCGCCAACGTGTCGAGCACGCCGAGCTGGAACTCCCACTGGCCCATCATCACTTCGGCGTTGGTTCCCTCGATGGAGATCCCGGCCTCCATGCAGGCGAGAGTGTGAGCCTCCACAATGTCGCGTCCGGGCATCTTCGATCCGCCCACGCCGCAGTAGTACGGACCCTGAGGGGCGGGATAGCCCACTTCGGGCCAACCGTAGGGACGACCGTCCTGGAAGAAGGTGTACTCCTGTTCGATGCCGAACATCGGTTCGAAGCTCGCGTACTTCTTCGCCGCGGCGGCGGCCAAGTGGCGGTTATTGGTGGGGTGCGGTGTCATGTCGGCGTTCAGCACCTCGCACAGCACGAGGATGTCCTTGGGGCCGCGCAGTGGGTCCTTGCAGGTCCACACCGGCATCAAGACGCAGTCGGAGAAGTGACCGGTGGCCTGGTTGGTGGACGAGCCGTCGAAGCCCCAGATGATCGGCTTCTTGCCATCAGCGATGATGCGCGTCTTGGAGCGCAACTCGTGAGTGGGCTCGGTTCCGTCAATCCAGATGTATTCAGCCTGATACGACATGATTGCTCCTTACGAAATCGGCGCGTGGTGCACGCGTCACTACAGTTTGACGGAGGGCACCGGGTGTCGACCCCCCGTTCTGTTAACCCTGTGTAAACCTTGCCCCCCGAGGCTTGGTGACGTCGCCGGTAGGCTCAATGAGTGCCCGTGATCCGCATCGCCCTGGCCCAAATGAATTCGGTGGTCGGGGGACTCAGTCAGAACGTCGAGACCCTGCACCGACTGCGCACCCAAGCGGGCTTGGTGGGCGCGTCGCTGGTCATTTCGCCCGAACTCGCCCTGACGGGCTACCCCCCAGAGGATCTCCTGCTCAAGGAGGGTTTTAGTGATGCTGCTCGCCTCGCGCTCGACGACCTGGCGCGCTTCGAGAATCTCCCACCGCTCCTGGTGGGCACCGTGGTGTCCGAGGGGCCCGACGTGGAGCTCGCGCCCTCGATGGACGGGCGCGACGTGACGCGCCTGGTGAGTGAGGGCCGGGTGCGCCTACCCCATGTCGCCAACGTTCTGGCGTGCGTGTCCTCGGCCGGGGTGGGGCCCATCGCCACGAAGCGACTCCTGCCTAACTACGACGTCTTCGATGAACAGCGTTATTTCCATCCGGGTCTCGGACCGGGCACCATGATCAACATCAACGGAGTGGCGGTCGGGCTCTTGATTTGCGAGGACGTGTGGACCTTCGCCGGGCCCGCCGCAGATTTGGCGGCTCAGGGGGCGTCGTTGCTGGTGGTCGCCAACGCCTCGCCCTTCGCGCGGGGGCGTCGTGATGATCGAGAAGCGATGCTGCGCGAGCGTGCCTTCGAGACCGGTTGCCCCATTGCCTACGTCAATCTGGTCGGGGGACAGGACGAACTCGTCTTTGACGGTCAGAGCGTGGTGGTGGACGCTGACGGGTACGTCATCGCCAGAGCGAGCGCCTTCCAGGAGGAGTTGCTGGTCGTGGACGTCGAGGCCCGGCTGTCCTCGGCCGGCGTAGCGGTTGAGGCGAACTACGCCCGTGACGAACGCGCGGCTCTTTCGCCGCACGTCAACCACGTGGCCGAACCCGCGTCCGAAGTCGCCGAGATCTACGACGCCCTGGTGATGGGGACGCGCGACTACTTGCGAAAGAACGGCTTTCGTTCGGCCATCCTTGGCCTCTCGGGGGGCATTGATTCGTCGCTCGTGGCGGCGATCGCGGTGGATGCGGTGGGATCGCGCGCGGTGCACGGTTTCGCGATGCCCTCGCGCTACTCCTCGGAACATTCGTTACGCGACGCCTATGAGCTCGCGCACCGTCTCGATATCGACATCGATACCGTGTCCATCGAGGCGGCCCACACCACGATGATGGGCATGCTCGAAGTCGCCCTCGATGAGTCGCTCAAGGGCCTCACCGAGGAGAACCTGCAGTCACGTATCCGTGGTGTGGTGTTGATGGCGGTCTCGAACCAGACCGGAGCGATCGTACTGACGACGGGGAACAAGTCGGAAATGGCGACGGGTTACTCCACCCTCTACGGCGACTCGGCCGGCGGGTTCGCGGTCATCAAGGACGTACCCAAGACCCTCGTGTACGAACTCTGTCGCTATCGCAATGAGCGAGCTCTCGCCCAGGGTGACCCGGAGCCGATCCCCCTCGAGGTGCTGGTCAAGGCCCCCTCGGCAGAATTGCGACCCGACCAACGCGACGACCAGTCGTTACCGCCCTACGAGCAACTCGATCCGCTGCTCGAACTCTACGTCGAAGAGGACGCCACCGCTCAGGAGATGATCGACGCTGGCCACGATGAACAATTGGTGCTGCGCATCACACGGCTAGTGGACTTGAGTGAGTACAAGCGACGTCAGATGCCCCCCGGAGTGCGAATCTCGAAGAAGGCGTTCGGTCGTGACCGACGAATGCCCATCACCAACGCGTTTCATCCGGAGTCGCCGTGAGTGACTGGCCCGCGGGCCAGCACCTCGCCGAGATCTACGACGCGCTCTACGCTGCGCTCGGCGAGGGGGCGCTACGCGCCAGCAACGACTCCTTCGTGGTGCGCCTGCACGAGGCGAGTCGCGCCTTCGGCGCCCTCGCGCTCGAGGTTCGCGATGATCACGAGGTGAGCGCTGATCCGTTGGTGGCGGCGATGGTGGGCAACTCGATGGCGCAGGATCCGACGGGTGCCCTGACGCTCTACGCGTTGGCGATGGTCCTCGGACCACGGCTACTCGTGTCGCTGCGCGATTATCTTGACCACGAGACGGACGAGGATCGACGCCGGATTCTCGCGCACGGCTCAGATCTCGTGGTGCGAGAGATACGGGCCGTCGGCGAAACGGTGGCGCGTTGCGAGCCCCTCGACGATCCGGCGTGGGCGGACGCGGCGCGTTCGCTCGTCGACGTGCTCGACGGGGCTGGTATGGCTGAAAGTCTTGGTCAGAGGCGCTAAGGCGGGAACTGGTTGCGGGGGTCCGTATAACTAGTGATGCCGGAATTCCCCGGTACGACTCAAGGAGTGCCATGGCCAAGGACCGCGTAGACCGCGACGACGAGGACCTCGTTCGACTGTACCTCTCTGACATTGGTCAGTACACCCTGCTGACGAAGGACGACGAGGTCCACCTGGCGCAGACCATCGAGGAGGGTCGTGAGGCCAAGGCGGAGCTCGAGGCCGCCGAGAATGACAAGAAGGTCAAACTCACCCCCACGAAGAAGGCCGCCCTCAAGCGCGCCGCCCACCGAGGTGATCAGGCCGAGCGTGACTTCGTCCAATCGAACTTGCGACTGGTTGTCTCCATCGCCAAGAAGTACCAGGCCTCAGGCCTGCCGCTGCTGGACCTTATTCAAGAGGGCAACCTGGGCCTCATGCACGCCGTCGAGAAGTTTGACTGGCGCAAGGGCTTCAAGTTTTCCACCTACGCCACGTGGTGGATCCGTCAGGCCATCACCCGCGGCATCGCCAATACCGGGCGCACCATTCGCCTCCCGGTGCACGCCGGTGACACCCTGGCGCGTGTCCAGAAGGCGCAGTCGCGCCTCGAACTCAAGTTTGGTCGCCCGCCGACGATCAAAGAACTCTGTGACGAGTGCGAGATGCCCGAGGACAAGCTGATCGAGGCCCTGCGCTTTCGTTCCGAGCCCATCTCGCTGTCGGAACCGCTGCGCGAAGACGGCGACGCCGAACTCGGTGACGTGGTGGAGGACCGTTCGGCCGAGTCACCTTTTGACGTGGCCGCCGTCAAGATGATGCCCGCCGCCATCGAGAAGTTGCTGCAGCCCCTCGACGAGCGTGAGCAGAAGATTCTGCGTATGCGTTTCGGACTCGATGGGGCCGGCGAGATCCGGACCCTCGAAGACGTCGGTGCGGAGATGAACTTGACGCGTGAGCGCATCCGCCAGATCGAGGCGCGCGCGATGAGCAAGCTTCGCCACCCGTCCTCCGACACCGGCGCGCGCGACCTGTTGACGCTCTAGCGCTTCGCTTGGCTCCGGCCGATCACGGCGAGTACGCCTAGGACGGCGGCCGACACCACGAAGGGGGTGCGTGATCGGTGCCCGTCGTGGGCGCGTACCTTGTGCGTAAAACTCAGGATCGGCCACTCGTTGTCGTGAGCCACCTTGGTGAGCGCGCGGTCGGGGTTCACCGCGAAGGGATGGCCCACGGCGAGCAGCATCGGGATGTCGGTCTCGGAGTCGGAGTAGGCGAAGGATTCGCTCATGTCGATTCCGCGTGCTGCGGCCACCTCGTGCATCGCCACGGCCTTGTTCTCGCCCACGGCGTAGAA
>VFSW01005202.1_pt1 | contig 19290 bp, 21 predicted proteins | sample 5358111 | NCBI WGS metagenome assembly VFSW01 (sample SAMN11554181, study PRJNA540505) | mine drainage metagenome | isolation source: sediment from site ElyBrook_90M | place: USA: Ely Copper Mine, Vershire, VT | collected 2017 | reverse complement strand
CGACCACGTGGGCGGCATTGCGGGTACCCCGACCCGATCTCGCCGAGGTAGCGAAGCGATCACTACATCGCTTAGTTCGCATGGGGAGTCAAGAAGCCGTCGTCTTTCGGCCGAGAGATACCGTGGTCGACACGAGTACCACCCCGCTGCTGGACGTGCGCACGCTGGCGCCGGCTCAACGCCACGAAATTATCTTCAGTTCGTATGAGGCTCTCGACCAGGGCGCGGCCTTCTTGTTGGTCAATGACCACGATCCCAAACCTTTGCGCTATCAATTCGAGGCGGAGCACGGTGGTGCATTCACGTGGGATTATGTGGAAAGTGGCCCGAAAGTGTGGCGGGTGCGCATAGGCCGAATTGCGACCGCTGGGGAAAAAGTTTCGGTCCCTGCTCACCACGCTTAGGAGAACACGATGTCGTTGCTGTGGACCCTGGTCCTCTTCGCCCACATCGCGGCGGCCACATTGTGGGTCGGTGGCCAACTCATGCTCGTCTTTGTGATGATGCCGGTCATGCGCAAGACCGCTCGACCGGAGATGTTGGTCGAGATGGCAAGATTATCGGGGCGCCGATTTGCCAAGATCTCTAACTTGGGCTTGTTTCCAGTGCTCGTGGTGACGGGAATATTGATGGCGTGGCATGACGGTGTGCGATTGAGCACTGTCAATTCCACCTCTTTCGGCCACGTGCTCGAAGTCAAGATCGTCGTGGTCGCGCTAGTCCTTGGGCTGGCGGGGGCCCACGGCGTCGCCGCCCGGCGTCTTTCGAGACGCGGTGTCCGGAGCTTGGCCTTGGTGACGATGGCCTTGTCGGTGGTGATACTGGCGTTGGCTGCGGCGCTCGCAGTCCTGCCTTCGCCCTGAGACTGATCACGAGCGCAATTGACCGGGGGATCTCACGGTCACCAGAACAAATTCTTGGAGCCCTACTGTATCCAACAAGAGTCCGAAAGGTACCTCGTAGTTTCCTAGGTGGTCTTGTCACCTATATTGAACAGATGTCGTGAAGTCCGGTTCGAGCCACATGAATCGAGAAATTCTCTAGTCCCGATATTGCGCAAATGAGGCCTGTTTCAAGGTATCAGCGCTCACAAGAACGGACCATACGGCGTCTGCAGAAATTCATTGAATACACCTACACTGGAACCGTGACGATGAGTGCTGTGAAGACAGTAGGCGAGTTGGCCGAGCGAATGCGCTTGGCGGCCCCCCCTTCGGAGGATGACGTGACGATCCTCCTTGACGGCCGTCGAATTGATTCGAAGGAAGCGGCCGAGCAGTGGCTCGTTGAAGTCGACGCTATTCGGACGTCGAGAGCCGCGCTCAATGACCCCAATAAGTGACAGTCCCAGCCTCGACCTGCCTCGACTGATTGAAGTACTCAATCGCTACGAAGTCGAATATCTCTTGGTTGGAGGTGTGGCCGCCACCGCATATGGCGCGGAGCGAGCGACCGAAGACGCGGACTGCGTGGTGCGCTGCGAACGTGACAATCTGGAGCGCCTTGCGGCGGCGCTACGCGAACTGCACGCCAGACTGAGAATCGCTCGTATGAGCGATGAAGAAGCCAAGCAACTTAAGATCCAACTCGATGGCGTGATGTTAGAGAACTCGGGCAACTCGACGTGGACCACTGATGCGGGTCCCTTTGACGTGTTAGCGGACTTAAAGGATTCCTCAGGCCGGTCCGTACCGTACGAGGAACTCATCACACGATCGACAGTCCTAAGAGGTGACGGCTTCGTGCTGCACGTCGCGTCCCTCGACGACGTCATCGCCGCCAAGACGTTCGCTAATCGAGAGAAGGACCGTGAGGCGCTTCCCGAGCTTCTCGGTCTTCAACGACGACCTGAGATTGTTGAGGACCAGGCGACTCAGTTGAGTAGTGAGATGGAGATTCCCGGACCGACGTTGGAACTCTAGGGTCTTCTACGCCTTGGTCGGTTGATCCGATCTCCTCTCGTATGGGACTTGGCGCGACTCGGTGGAAATCGGTTAGTTGACCGCGTGGAGGGTTTCTCAATTGGGCGGATGAAAGGTTTCGCCATGACCGGAAACATACCTACTGAACCCACGCCAAAGCGGTGTGCACGCGCGGAACTTAGGAAATTTCCAAGCTGCTTGTCACGAACGCATGGAAGGAAAGTGGGGGATTGTGAATCTGAAATTCAAAGAGGTTGTTCGTAGCCTCGGGGGTATTCGGAAGAGGCGAGTTACGGCTTCTAGATCGAGAGCAATCGTTTCGATCGTTCTCGTCATATTCGGAGTTTTGTCACTCGCTTCCAGCGCGGTCGCTGGAGCTAGCGGTACCACCAATTTGCCGGTCGGAGTTCCGACGCCGTAGGTACCGAGTGGTGGCCTTCAGATTGCCTCTGGAGCAGTGATTGGTTCGGACGGCTGGACCTATTTCACAAACGCTTTCGCCTCTACAGGAGTAACCGCTGTCTATGCGCAATCTTTGCCAACTCATTTCATACTGGGATCTTCGCTACCTGGCGGCGGATGCTCCTTCACGCTGGCGGGACCTCCCGTGCCTCAGGGCGTTGAAGGTTTCGTAGTAACAACGGCGATGTATCCGAGCCAATGTGTGGCTCAAGTGGCGGTCGGAACTACTCCATCGGTGTCGTCACTGAGTTCAACGGGACTCTTGGCCGCCCCGCTGGGATCGGTTACTGCGTACGCGATGGCGTTTGAAGAAGATCCTGCGACAATCGCAGTCACCGCCGCAATCGCTAACATCACTGCTTACGACCCGTATGGAACCTCGATCACGAGTCCTACCGGATACGGGGCACAGGATTGAATTTGCGGACGGTTGGTCGCTTCTAGGTAGCACCACGTGGACTGGATCTACCGGCCCCAGTGATGTTTCGTACGGGGCATACAGTACGTCCAATAACCCCGTCTTCGGGAACGCGATGCGGATCACATTTGGATTGTTGGGACTCTTAGCGTGTGGTACCGCATTTTCTACAACGACAACCGACTACTCATTGGTGAGCATCACCGCTTCAGGGTCCATCTCAGGAGTAGGCATCAGCACCGCATCGGGAGCTTGCACTTCTTTGTTGTCTCCGCATCTTTCTTATGGTTCGGGGCATGAATAGGAATGATGATGGCCCCGCTACGCACGACGGATGCTGACGACGAGTGCATCGCAATCGTCCGTGGACTCGGGGAGGCGAGATGTTGTCCGTTGAGTTCCGTGGGTAGCGATTCGCATTGGTGTGCCCCGCTGGGAGAATTCTACGAAGTTCAGAGCGGACGGCACTTGATGACTTTGTCACGAGTATCTCTCGAACTGACGGCGAGCACGGCCTTGGCGTCGTTGTCGCTGTCGGCACCGAATACAGAATCGAGTCGACGGGTTGCCGAGTTGAACTGTCAGCGGGTTGTCGTTCCATTTATTTGGAGCATCTGTGCAGATAGTTCCCAAGCTGCAACTTATCCAGTGCCGAGAGGGAGAACGGACCGAACGGTCGATTGGAGGAATTTCGCGATAACCGGCAGCATGAGGGGGCTTTCGGTTGGATCCTCGGCGAGGTCCTTGTCCAGGTCAATGACAACCTCAAGCTTACGAGTGGTGCCTACCGGGCTTACTCCTAGGCTCCGGTTAACAGGCGACTCACGATGCGAGATAAGCAGGAAGGTAATCTGAGATGACCAACTCACCGCAGCAAGTTTACCGTCCCTGGCCAATGTACTTGGGGTGGCTCTTCGTCGGAGCCCTGTGGATGGCGGTCTTCGCGAGTATGGCAAGTATCGGGATCTTTCTTCTTCCAGTGGCTGGCGCCGTCACTTGGTTCTTGGCGCGACGGCCGAAATCTCAGCAGGGTATGGTCGCCCTCATTTCACTTGGGGGACTGCCGTTCTTCATTCGTGCGCGTATGAATGGTCCTGCCCAGGGGACTGTTCTTCATGGCACCGTCAGCGGCGTCACCGGAGGCACATACTCGAACCCCTGGCCGTGGGTGACAATCGGCGCGCTGTTTATCGTCGCCAGTGTTGTCGTGTTTCTGGTAATGACGCGTCCTCGTGACCAATGAAAGGCGCGAAGCCTGTAAACGGGAGATTCCGGCTCAATCCCTTGCCGAGGATTCAATCATTATGAGAAATGCGCCTGATGTTTTCCCTGCCGCAGTTCTCATGATCAGCTTGGCCTGGCAACGCTCAATGAACTCGAGGTCATGATGGCTTGCTCGTTCGATGTGCGGCACTTTGACGAGAGTCACCTTGAGGTCCCCCGAAACGGTCTGTAGTGAGATGCATGTCGCCGTCCGAGTAGCACGAAGTCGCAGACCGACCTCTTAGTAGGCGGGATGTTGAAGCAGCCAGAAGACGTCGCGGGCGGCTTGGTGACCCCTCAGGCACTACAAGACCGCTCCATCGCAACGAAATGCGTGGGATTGATCGGAGGCCTGTTTTGAGGTCTATGCAAAGCAAATGGGCTCGAAAACCCGTTGTTTTACTGGTGGGCCGCCCGGGTCTCGATCCCGGCACTTTGGGAGTGTTTCCAGAACGTCCAGGGACGTATCTCAGCGTCCACATCTGTTGGCCGGACGGTGTGGAGTGTCCACCAGCGTCCACTGACGTTCTCTCACGTTTGAATTCGTGGCTAGACAGTTGGCTAGACCAGGAATCATTTCAAGGTGTAGCCATAGTTCAGTTTCGAGGTGCTAGCGGAGAGGTGTCTGAGTTGCGACTGGGAGAGGGTACGATGGCCGACTGACGTGTCGCGAATATTTCACCCGACCATCTCGAGACATGAGTTACTTCGCCACCGAGATCTCTGAGCTTCCTGACTTCTCTCGATCTGGCTCCGTCACACCTGGCACGAAAAGTACGAGTCCCATAGCAAACGCAACCAGCCCCCCCACTATCAGAGTGCTCCTCACTCCAATTAAAGAGATAGCGGCACCTCCCGCGACAATTCCCAGAGGCGTCAGGCCAATTGAAATCATCCAGTCCACTGACGAGGCACGCCCGAGCAGATCCGACGGCACCTCTCGTTGCATTAGAGGGAACCACAGGATGTTCCCGTATGTGACGAAAAACCATAAAGCCCCCGCAGAAATTGCGGCCAGCGTGACAGTCGTGGATAGTCCAAGAAGTACGGAGCAAAGTCCGGCTGCTGCCCATGCAATCCAGATCTTCTTTACGATTTTCTTCGGTTCGGATCTTCGACCCGTAATTAATGCGGCCGCTCCTCCTCCGACTCCATTCGCTGCGAAGATCACGCCGAGTGCCAGTGGCCCAGAGTGCAACACGGTCTTCACTAGAAATGGCTCAAGTACAACAATCGGAGCAAAGCAAGCGAAATTCGATATTCCGACGGCAATCATGCTCCACCAAAGCCAAGGCCGCGAACGGCAGTATCTCAGCCCCTCACCGATCTCCTCAACAATTCGACGCGATGATTTTGGCTTACGCTCAATTCGACTCATGGCCGCGAGGCAGGCTGCACTCACAACAAAACTTGCCGCATCAGCGCCGAATGCCCAAGCGGTACCTCCTACAGTTACTAGAAACCCACCTAGAAGCGGACCGATCAGAAACTGAGCCAGCGACTGACTCAAAGAAGACAGCGAACTCGCAGAGACGTAAAGCGATGGCGGAAGAATGTCAGGGGTAATGGCGCTCGATGCTGGCTTAAAAAATGCATTCGCTGTGCCAAAGACAACTGCCAAGCACGCAAGATCGAAAAGATGCGGTCTGCCCACCGCAATCAGTACAGCAACGATGCCAACACTAATACCCGAAACCAGATCGCAAACGAGCATTACTCGACGTCTTGGCAGCCGGTCCACTAAACTGCCGCCAACAAGGAGCAAAAGAATGGCGGGGATTGTTCGCGCGATCACAATAAGCGAAAGTGCCAAGGGACTTCCGGTGAGCCGGAGTACTTCGAGAGGTAAGGCGACCGTAAATACACCATTTCCAGCAAGGGATATAGTTTGACCACTCCATAACAACGCAAAATTTCGATGTCTTAGGGCGGATGTCGGGTGTGATGCTGTCACATCTTGGCGCCGACGCGATTTCAATATCGATCTCCCATCATTTCCGAGAACGCTTCAAGATGAATATTGCGAAAACTCTAACCGATTGCGAGGCAACTCGAAGTGGTCGCACAAGTTTTGTCGGGATCGATTGTACTTTGGCAGTTGTAAAACTCGTCCCCACTTCTGCTTACCAAAGGGGGTAACCTTAAGTAGACCGCACACAATGAAGATTCTAAGACTTCTATCTAATCGGCCTGACTAATCCGTTGACTTCTCCGGGAAACTCAGACCGATTCAGGGAGTTGACAATTCTCTGGGTGCCAACGTTTGGCCCTCACCGACGGTGTGAAATGCCGTCACCTCTATAATTTGCCCGACTCAATGCTTCAAAATTCCACGTCCGCGACACGGATTCGATGCTGTACCTCAAATTAGTAGAAGCTTTGGTCGACCTTAAGGGCCTGCGACATCGCCTCCAGGCAAACCCATGCAGATTTTGGGCTCGAATCCGAAATCATTGGATTCTTAACTGTCGAAGGCGTAAACGATGAAAGGCCGCATCAAGTGCACTACGATCCACTCAGGAACTCCCCGACTCTCCATTGAAAAGTAAACGTTCCAGGAGGATTAATGGTCGTAGACAATGTCCGAGATTGCGTTATAAGATCGTGGTGCGAAATCCTCGAATGCGAAACGGCGACTTCCGAAGACAATTTCTTCACTGGTGGTGGTGATTCGCTGCTAGCAATAGAACTGATGGAAGCCGTAGAGTCCGAGTTGCACATCCAGTTTCCACTGGAGGTTCTTTTTACGAGCGGTCGGTTGGGTGACTTAGTTACTTCATGCGAGGTGTTGCGGAATGCCGCGCTTCACACTCCGGGAGCAGGAACAGAATCCTGATGAATGGAGAGAGCGACCCACAATCACCCCTCCAAGAGATTGGGTTCAACAACCTCGCCGCACTCGTCCAGCAATCAGTGCATCGATTCGGAGGAAATTATGCGATCGAGACTTCCACCACCAAGCTTACCTACGAGCAACTTTGGCACGAGTCAAGCAAGTTAGCAACACGAATTCCCGGCAATCAAAGCAGAATTGGACTACTCACAAGTAAAGATGTTTTGACATATGTCGCGTATTTAAGCATTTTGCGTAAGGGGTCGTCGGTAGTACCAATTAGTTCCAAATATCCAATTGATCGAATTACCTCAATCATTGATCTCGCGCACATCGAAACAGTCATTACGTGTGGTGAATTCTCAGCAGAAGTTTCTGAAGTGTTGATGAACAGTGGAATTCGTGTAGTTCAAGTAAACACCGTCGAGAATCATCACTCTGTTTCAGAGGAACCTCCGGAGGCAACTTCCAGATTCGAACAAGATAGAGAGGCTTACGTTTTGTTCACATCTGGGTCAACTGGAGTTCCAAAAGGTGTTCCGCTGAGCCATAATAACGTTTGCAATTTTCTCTACACGGCTATTCGAAGATACGGCATCACGTCACAATCACGTCTCTCACAGAACTTCGAACTCACTTTTGACGTGTCAGTATTTGACATCTTTGCAAGTTGGTCTACTGGTGCAACCCTTGTCGTTCCGGAAGGAAACGAATCACTTCATCCGGTTCAATACGTAACGCGAAGACGGTTGACCCACTACACGGGTGTTCCTTCACACATATTGCGAGCCAAAAGCATGCGTTCTCTAGGCGAGGCGTCGATGCCCGACTTGCAATGGAGCATCTTCTGCGGTGCGCCCTTAGCTACAGATCTGGCAGCGTTATGGGCCAAGGCTGCGACGAAGAGTGTACTTGTCAATGCATATGGGCCCGCTGAAACAACGATATTATGCTGCAGCTTTCAACTCCCTTCGGAGGTATCGCAGTGGCCCTGGACTCGAAACGGAACAGTTCCAATTGGAGAACCTTTTGATGCAGTTGAACTGATGATCCGTGACGGCGATCACTTGGACGCGGAAATCGGAGAACTTTGCACCCGAGGTGGCCAACGATTCACAGGATACTTAAATCCTGAGAATAATGTTGGAAAATTCCTTGATGCCACATTTAGTGAGACATCAGATGTTGAAGCGAGAAGTACTCCACCAAAGGAACATTGGTATCGAACCGGAGACCTCATTGAGCGCTCAGGCAATTCGCTTCTCTGCCTTGGACGACTTGATCGACAAGTGAAAGTGAACGGCTTTAGAGTGGAACTCGAAGAAATCGAGGCACGGCTTCGAAGACTTGCGGGAATCAATGAGACCGCTGCGATCGCCGTTCATAGGCCGGATCGCGACGAGTTGGCCGTGTTTTATTCCGGAGTTCAATTACCCGCCCAGATTATTTTGAATCATTTATCAAGCCTGCTTCCCTCGTATTCCATGCCGAAACACGTCTCTTGGATCGAAAGTCTTCCGCTTAACCAGAATGGAAAGGTGGACTATTCGGTGTTGCACCAATTGTCAGATTGATCAATTAACCCAATGAATCCAATGACCCGTCATAATTTTTACCGAGTGCGGGGACGCCGTTTCGGTCGCATCACTTCAAGAGAATGTGAAAATCGGTAATTATTCCGACGCGCCAAGTAATAAATCTAACGATGCAGATTATTTTTTCAAGCGACAATTGTTGATCAAAGTTCAGATTGAGTCGAGTTGAAAGAAAAGAAGTTAGAAATGAGATGGATGAACTGAGAACTGAGAACTGAGAACTGAGAGGTTGAGTATCATCTCAAATTGTCCAACTCGAAAAATTACTCAACATAAAGTGGCAGCGTGACCTCAAAGATCAAGGAACACAGTTCGCTATCTCAGATAGGTTCCAAATTGTTCGATACCCTGGGCCCAAGAGTCGGGCCAGTTGGATGCGGCGGTCGTGTGTTGCAATTGGAATCGGACCCACGATGGAATGTTAGGTACTTCACGATTCAAAGAAACGAAGAGTGGGTTGGCGTCATGCCAACATACACTCCGAAGTTTGAGTTCTGGCCAGACCAAATGTATAGACCCGAAACCTGGGGTTTCCAAAACGAGCTAGATCCAAAAAGGTGCATTGTGGTTGGGGGACGACACGGCTTGACTTCTGCAATCCGAGACTCAAGCGGAGAGACAATTCCGGAGTTCATGGCTATCTTAGAACGATTAAGTTATATCGAGAATAGGACTTTAATTTTTCCATATTTCGCGGAAGAACAGATACGACTAATCAGTGATTACTTTGGAAGCGAATGCCAGATTTTTCATATCGGTCGTAACGGCACATTCGAACTGTCCAACGGTGTAAACATCGGTGCGCATCATTCGCGAATCCGCCGTACCCTCCATCTTGACGAAGTTGATTTCTTTCGTTTCGGATTGGTTGGCGAAGAGGTCGCATGGTCAGAAGTCGCAGATTGGGCATCTCAATTAATCGCGACTCACTCCTTAACCAAGGGCGCGCGCGATCACAGTTCGCTCGTTGAGCTCCGCATAAGAAAGTGGATGGAATGCGAAGATGTGGAGGTTCTGCCCCTAGTTGTGAAAGGACCCCACGTTAGAGGCATTGTTATTACTTTGATATGGGAAGATTGGATGGAGGTACACGAAATTGGTATGTCCGGAGAGATGAGCGAGTTACGGCGAGCCGTCTACGCGATGCTCGTTTATCACCTCCCAATAAAATCAGCGAATGCCCGAGGGCTTCGCCATGTGCGCGTTGGCCTCGGCGCTGAGCTTCCTAAACGCGTAAGAGGAGCCACAATGAGCGACATGTTCGGAGCTGTTGCCTTATGCAAATAGAGGAGGAGTCCGGTGTCGCCGAACCTGACGTCGCGAAGAGAAAGCCTCCTTAGTGGTGTGCGGGCCGCGCGGCTAGCTCACAAGGACTCTCAAGTACGCTCGGTGGTACAGAGTGATCGTAAGAACAATTAACAATGGTGATCGCTCCGCTATTCGATGCACGCGAGAATTTTTAGGCCGAGTTTCTCAGTGTTATGACCTCGCAACCGAGTGGGTTTGCGGCACCAAGCCTCCACGAACGTGCCGACAATTCCCGTGTCAACCACGCCAAAGCGGTTTCCTGGGCCGGTACCAATTTCCGATTGAAGACCTTTGAACGAATTGACACTCATGAGAAGGTCATGCTGAAAGCATTTGGAGTCTTTTGCGAGGACGATCTCTTGGCCAGCATGTTGGGGCCAGAACACGTAATCACATTCAGGGGCTGCCATTTTGAGAGAAGTACAAACAAATATTGAAGTTTGCTCAAGGAATCTCTCCATCGAAGATGAACCAACGGCTGAATCGACTTCCGCGACGGTTTGCAGTTGCTCAAGTTTGGACTAACCCACCTGTGACGGGTAGTATACGCCGCGAAGAATTCGACTTAGTGCAGGAAATGAGCCCAAATGATCGTCAACGTATATGGCGAAGGCTCGTCGGCTGATCCTTCGCACGTGGCTCGAGCGAGCCAAAAGTATGGGGGAACTTGTTTCGTCATAGCAGCTTCGGAGCCCCGGGCGATCGCGCGCCGATCTCTCTTGGAGAATTTCGGGAAGGTTGTTGTAGGAAGCGAGGCGCACGAGATTGCAGAGACTATTCGCCAGTTCGAAGACCTAACGCTAGGAATCGTGACCTTCGCAGAGTCAGGCATTGAACTTGCGAATCAACTCTCTGACATTCTGGAATTACCCAAGCTCGGAAGTGGGACAGCAGAAGTGCTTGTCGATAAATGGGATCAGCGTAAGAGGCTAAACGCAGCGTGGCCAATAGAAACCAAGACGATGCTCCTCTCGGACGTCCTAGATCCGGGAGCTCTTTCCTACCCCGTTGTCATCAAGCCCCGTCGTGGGGCGGGAAGTATAAACACGATGTTTGCGCACGAGACAAGCGAGTTCATTAATGCGGTTCGTGAAGTCGAACGTCTAGGTGACTATGTCGTCGAGGAATCTCTGATTGGGGTCAAGGATCCGCTTGGTCCGTTTCTCGCTGATAACCTAAGCATTGAGTCAGTTGTGCAAAGAGGCAAAATAACGGTGATCGGCTTTTCTGGACGACTTCCGCTGGCAGAGCCAGCCCGTGACACTGGTTTGATCTTCCCAGTCAGTCTTCCTGCAAGTTGGAAATCTCAAGTACTCGAAGTTAACATGCGCGCGATCGAGTGCCTTGGCATCTTTCAAGGATTAGTCCACGCCGAGATCAAATTTTGCGAATCCGGGCCACGAGTTATCGAAGTAAACGCCCGTCTGGGTGGAGGGCTGGCGCGACTTATGCCATTGACCCTCGGCATGGATCCGGTGGAAATTGCGATCGGCCTCTCAACCGGGGCCGAGTTCGAGGAAAGCTCAATGATCTGCGAGCCAGTGGGAGTCGCGGCACATATGTATATTCAATCCCCCATGAAAGCGATACGAATAGTGACTCTTCCTGAATTGCGTACTCTGCGTGGGCTCGCGGACGTTTTCCGTGTTGATCGGAGAGTTGCGCCAGGGGATGTACTTGACTGGCGCAACGGAACAGCCGGAAGACTGTTCGATGTGTGGCTTTATAGTGGCGATATAGAGAAACTGCACGAAAGCATAGTTCGCGTGAACGAGACTGTTCTACAGAACACGGTTTGGGAGTTTCGTTGAGTGGCAGCCGTCTCTTGACAAAACGAAAAAGTGGATGCCCCTAGATTCCAATCGAAGTGAGGATGGTCACATGATCTGGAGAAAACTGTCCGTTGAGATTCCAACTTTCAAGGAGTTCTTCGTTCAAAAAAGGAGGCGCAAAGCAAGTGGGCGACGTTCCTCTACTTCCTCCCGATAATTCCGTTGAATGTTTCTCGTCTGTTCAAGGAACTACAAAGCACCAAATATGGTGTTTTGCTCACGCTGGAGGAGGCGCTGCGGAATTCCGCAAGTGGCCAAGCCTCGTCAGCTCAGACGCGACGGTTTTTGCGGTGAGACTCCCCGCAAGAGAAAGACGGTTCACAGACAAGCCCTTCGAATCAATGTCCCAAGCCTGTAATGAACTAGCGTCATCCATAGGGCCCTTGTTGATCCCAGGTGCGGTCTTCTACGGTCAATGTTTTGGCGCCATCCTTGCGTTTGAAGTGGCCGCGGCATTGTCGCGTGGGCAGGGGGAACTCCCTTCGCGCATTTACGTAGCGTCGCAGGTAGCCCCACATGACTTGTGCGCGGAATTGGAGGTCGAAGAGTCTGTTGCATTGGACGACATGACTGAGTTCAAGCGCAAAGTGATTGCGTACGCGGGAGTGCCCGCGAAACTCGTGGACAATAGCGACTTTTGGATGGTGATTGAACGCGCTCTGCGGGCCGACTTTCAACTTATGGAAAGTTACAGCACAGATTCAGTGACGAGCTTTCTTCCGATTCCGATTGTGGCATTCATCGGGGATGATGATCCGCTGGTTCCGCTGGAAGGAGTAATTCGTTGGGGCGAACTAACCCCCGGCTTTGAGATCCGAAGGATCCCAGGTGGTCACTTTTTAAATCGAACATCGAGCAGCGAAGTCATACGATCAATCGAACTCGATTGGACAGATTAGTCAGTGACACTAGTCACGCACAAGTGGAAACCCCAAGGACTTATATTTAGGCGCTCGTTGTTTGTCTTCCTAGACGACGGCGGAGAAGATTTTTGGATTCTCTGTAATCCACTTGGTGACCGTCGTTGTTAAGTTGGCTCGCGATTCGTCGTCCAAATGACCGGTCCACACACTTCGAGTCGGTCCTTCTATTCGATACAAGACTTGGACGGCGGTAAGTATTGTGAGTTTCATTTCCATTTCGCGAGCGTCTGATCGGGATAGCTCGGCGGAAGCAATGTAATTTTCAAGAAAACTGCGCCCAGATTTCGACACGGAGTCAGTGGTCACACCTTCCACCGCACCACAGATGACTAACTCTGAGAGGATGTAAGCAATATCGAATTCGGGCGCACCGACGTACGATTGCTCGAAGTCGATCACCGCAAGGGCACCATCTATCGGATTATACAAAATATTTCGTGAGTTGAGATCTCCATGTACGACACATTCCCGGTGCGTTCGAAAGTCCCTTACAAAGTCGCTTAAATACTGCAACTCGCGATCGCCGAGCATCTTGGCGGCGGCGTCGAATTGAAGGTTTAACTTATATTCGACGAAGCCCCGATCGTAATATTCAGGCGCTTCCGTGTAACTGTGCGAAAAGGAATGGAACAAGGAGAGACCGGGGGCCAAGACGGTTGCAAGTGAGGTTGGAAACTCTCCGCTCTGGAGCGATGAAAGAAGTGCCCCAAATGACCGAGGTACCGCAGCCATTAAATAGCTATGTCTATGAGGCATTACGGCCAACACGCGCGGAATAGTCAAAGACGACGCCCCAAGTGCTTCTGAGGCCATAAGGTGGGTCTTCAAGTTGCGCGCGAAAGTATCGCGCGCTCCGATGAACGGGGTTCCGGTGAAGAGCGGACTCTGCATGTGATCCTCAAATCTTTTGAAGTACATATCAGAACCGTCGTCCGTTCGAATTCGCCAAACGTCATTCCAAAGACCGTCTGTGACTCTTGATTCGGTGAACAAGTTCGTCATTCCTGCTGCGGCCAGCAATGTGCGGATATCCTCGTATCGGTTTCGGTCGATATCCAATTAGGCCCCCGGAATTATCGCAACAAGTCTTTCGTGACGAATTCGGTTCATCAATTCACATTAAATGGGTCCAGCATAAAGATCCAAGGTGTCGGCCATCCCGCCATCCACTGAAATTGTTTGAGCAGTGACATAGCGGGCTGAATCCGAAGCGAGGAAAGCAACTACTGCCGCCAGTTCCTCTGGACTGCCCCAACGGCCCAATGGAATGTGCTTGTTCATTGCGGCTTCAACTCCGGGGACGGATTTGTTTTTTGCCCATAGCGCTGTATCAGCGATTCCCGGCGCAATTGCGTTAACGCGAATACCTTGAAGGCCATATTCCTGTGCAAGTGATCGAGTTAGAGCATCCACAGCGCCTTTTGTCGCAGCGTATGCAGCTCGCTTCGGCGTGCCAAGTAAACCAGATATGGATGAAACGTTGATTATAGATGCCCCTCGCGACGTGAGCATAAATGGAATAAGTCGGGCAGTGAGCAACAGTAGGTTTCGAACGTTCACGCTTAGCATTTCATCGAGGATGTCGGCAGTGAGATCGGTCGTCGCAGTGCGTGTTGCCGCCGCAGCATTATTGACGAGAATATCGACGGTGTCCGTTACTTTACGAATTTCCTTGACAATGAGTTCGGCACTATTGACTTGAGCGAGGTCGCCGCGTACGACCGTGGAAGGCCCGGGAAGTGATGCAGCAACTGACTTGAGCGCTCTTACGTCTCGCGAAATGAGCGCAACGTGTGTACCATTTTCGCTTAAGGAATGCGCAATGGCGGCGCCTATTCCTCGGCTTGCACCGGTGACAACTGCAAAACGGCCTTGTAGTGACGTAAATCGATCTGTGCCCATTCGAGCAAACCTAGCATTAACGATTTCGGAATTTACTACGCCATTGCTAAAGTCGCGGCACCAACATTGTTGCTGGCAACGCGGTGGAATGCGGACAAATCTCGCTTTGAAGGATTGGGATCACACCTCATGAGGAATCAACTCTCGATTTACTGGACAGATATCGACATCGCGCTTCCGACGATGTGCCGCGTTTTGTCGGCTACCGAGTTGGAGCGACTGCACCGCTTTAGGAATGCGGATGATGGAAAGAGGTTCCTAGTGGCGTGCGCAACCCTGCGTCTTCTAGCCGCCTCGCGGCTGGACGTGGCTCCGATAGAAGTGCACCTCGATCGAAGTTGTTCAAAGTGCAATAAAGATCATGGGAAAATCCGAATCCCGCAGTTGTCAGAATCGGGCGATCTCTCTGTTTCTCATTCGGGCCAGTTCATTTCGATCGCGTTTGTTGAACGAGGCCGGGTGGGTATTGATGTGGAGCAGATCGCGTCCTTTTACGGGGACTCAACTTACGACGAGATCCTTTCCTCTCGCGAGATGGACATCCTGCTTGAATCTTCGAATAGTCAGAGATGGGAAATCCTGGCCAACATCTGGACGCAGAAGGAAGCAATTGCAAAGGCGACAGGTCTCGGGCATCGGTTTGATTTTAAGTCCATAAGTGCGTACTCGCCCAAGTCTCGTGACAGATCTTCTTGGGAAAACTTTGGCGATGGGCCAACGCGTGTATGGAAAGCATCACTTGCGGCGGCAAGCGGTTATCGGGCCGCTGTAGCAGTGCTTGACGAGGATCCAACCAACTTCATTGAGCAGGTGGTTTCTGACGAGGTCAAAGATTGGTTCACGAAATATGGAACGTGATTACAGACTTGGGCTGAAATGTGCGTAGTATGAAAATTTATCTGTCGCCGAGACAAAAGTTGTGCAATAATAACCGAGAGTCGGGGGTGGCTCAATGCAATGATGCGATGAAGTCTTGGGGGTTACAATGATTACTTCTACAAAAATTCAATTATTTGCTCCAGAATTCTCTCTTGAGGACAGTGAGCGAGATCGACTTCAGGACGCGTTGCTTGGGCTTACGGCCAATCCTTACAAGCAGTTCGAAGGGTTTTCCGAGCAGGTCCGCGGAATTGCCAGTTCATCTGACGTTCCGCAAAGCATTAGAGACTATGTGGCGTGGCGGCACAGTGTAAGCCCGAGTACTCATCCCGTTGGTTACTTCAAAAATGCGCCGATTGATCGGGAACTCCCAGTATTCGACTTTGATGAACCTGTCAATTCAAAGTACGCATTGAAAAAGACATTTGTGGGTGAGGGTTTTCTAGCCTTATTTGCTGAATTGTCAGGCACGCCGGCAATCGCATACAGAAACGTGAACGACGGTGATGTGTTTCAGGACATCTATCCCAAGCGATCTATGGCGACGTCTCAATCTCAGAAAGCGTTAGGTGCCATCGCCTTTCACAAGGACTTAGCGAATCACTTCGTACGGCCCGACTTTGTTTACATGATTGGGATGAGGGCAAGTAAAATTAACGAAGTTCTTACGACCTTTGCCAGCAATGCTGAGGTTGTTGCGAGATTTTCGGAAACCGAGTTGGAACTGGCAAAGGAAGTGAGGTTCACGACGCCGTTTGACGACCTCACAGTGGCTGGCGGTGCAGTAAAAGTGGGTGAAGCGGACAATCATCCTTTGTTAGAGGGCGAGAGTAATCTGCGTCTCTTCGAGAATCGGACTGTGGGGCTGGACACCGAAGCACAGAACTTGGTCGACCATGTTGTGGAGATTTTGCACGAAGTTCAACTCGGGGTCAATATTCAGCCGGGCGACTTTGTAATCACATGTAACAATCATTGCGTCCATTCGAAGAAGGTGTTGTCAGAAGATGACAAAGAGGGACTGCGGACACGATGGGTAATTAAAACTGTGAATGTGTACGCGCGAGCTCCGCATTCAAAGCATTTAGTCGAAGGCGTTCCGTATCTTGTGGCGGGCTGACCTTCGTCACGTCGCCAATTCCGCAAAAAGTGTCGTGCCATCGCCCGAAGTCGAGGACAACGAATTAGACCTACGAGATATGGAAAGTTGTTTTGAGCGCACTTTTGAAGACTTAGTTCTCGCAGGACGCACTCACTGGATCGAGCATCAAGTGGTCGACCGCGATATTACGGTTCGTGGGTGTCTGTTTCGCGCCCGATACGTGCCGACGTTTGCTGACCGTTACGTGATGTACACGCCATCCGCGACGACGTGCCCAATATGTTTGCAAAGTGAGAAGTGGGAACCATCGATAGGGATCGGAGACTCAAAGCTCGCAAGCTTTCTGTTATCACGCGGGGTGGGCATCCTAGAGAACAACTTTCCTTACTTTCGGGGCCAGTTTCTACTGTGTTCTGTTCCACATATACCAGTGTTTTCTATTCCCCAACTGGAAGCAATTGTGAACTTCGTAACTGTGGCAGCTATCCAAACGGTTACCTTCCAAATGGAAGGCAGCGGGGCAACAGTTCCAGCGCACGCACATGCCTCGTTCTTTTCTGAGAAACTGCCGATCTTCGATTTGTCGAGAATCGTCCGATCGTCGGTAGAGGAGGTTGATATATCAGTTTGTCCCGACTTCCCGTCGTCTGCCTTCGTTCTGTCCTCAGGAAGCATCAGAAATCGCGTGAACGTTACCAAGCAAATTTGTGAATTTCTTGTTGCGAACGGGTTGGTCTACAACTGGCTCATTGATGTGAATGGCGATATATTTATCATCCCGCGGACGGCGGAAAAGTCAATTCGAATGAATCGTAAAATTGGCGCCGCAACGGTGGGCGGTATTTATCTGGCATACTGTGATGATTCTAAATTGAGGAATGCCGAATCGCTTCGCCAGTTAATCTGGGATCGATTCCAATCGTTCACTGCTGTGGACTATGAAGCTGCTCTGACTGATGTCACGGCCCCTATTTCTCTTAACGAGGAAATCCTTCAGCATTGGCACTTCGAGAGTTGAATTGGCGGATCTCCGGAGGCTGTTCTTATGCCGACGCAGAGATCAATTGATGGACGCTCCAATTTATTCGCGTTGGAAAATTGTCCTTCCTCATTACATCAAAGTGATCGCATGAGAACGTCTCAAAACCGCGAAGGTTGGACAGCACCTTTAGCCACGGTTCGACGATCGGACGGTTTTCGAGTGTCGCGAAGACCACGGATGGAATATCTACCTCTCCACCCGCCGAATAACTATCCAGGGCCATCATGTTGTAAGCCCACACATATTGCGCGTTAATGAAGGCCTCATTTGAAGTAAAGTCCGGGATAGCGCGAGCCGCACGAAAATCCTCAATTAGGGCAGATCGCTCCAGCTCACGATTCGGATTCAGATCGTATAGCTTGCTTAACTCTAAAAATCGTTCGGCTACGTACGCATCAAGTTGGTGCGGAGCTTTCACGCCCCGACTTGGTGGATCAATCAAGATGAGACCGTCGAATCGCCGCGCTAGCGGATTGGAAGAAAGTGTCATTTGGTAAGCCACCGCTGCTCCGAGCGAGTATCCAACAAGAATTGAGATCTCAGACTTGTCCCTTCGTGTCCCAATTTCAGAGAGGTAGCGGTTCGCCATGCTTGTAATCTTCTTGTCGGCGTTTTCAGCATTAGACAGTCCCGCAGATCGCAATCCCGACACATTGAATCGACTGGCCGAACATACGTCCTTCAAGAATAAAATCTCGCCACTCGAAGCATGTACGAAATACAAGCGTATGTTAGATGCTGTCGACTTCATATCGACTAGCACTGGCTGGTGCTGCACAGATTCTGGATCGCGCTGCAGAATAAGTTCAACAGTTGGTGCTTCAAAAATGTCGACGATGGTTATCTTGAGCGACAGTTCGGATTGCATTCGGTGTGTCAGTTGAAGGGCGAGAATCGAGTCACCTCCTAGTTCGAAAAAATCATCCCACGGCATAATGTCGTCGGTGCTCAACACTTCTTGCCACAATTGACACAGTTGTAGCTCCATCAAGTTACGGTGTCGACGTTTCGGCGCGCTCACGACGACGCACTACGGTTTAGAAGAATTCTTCGAGTTGATTCCCACGTCGGGGAAGTAGCGTCCTTCTCAGAAATTTGGTCGCGATTCTCGTGGCTTATCGAAACGGGCCACCTAATTCCAAGTTCCTCGTCGAGCGGATTCACACTGAAACCCTCCATGTCCCTAGACCACTCTGCTGAAAAGCAGTAGAGATATTGCGAAGGATCCGCAAGCGATTGAAAACCGTTCAGCACACCCGATGGCACGAAGACCTTCAACCCTGGACGCAACTGAGCCGTAACGACATTACCGAAAGTGGCAGACCCAGGACGGCCATCAATCCAAACGCCGTATGCCTCACCAGAAATGATTCCAACAAGTTTGTCGGTTGCTTCTGCGTGGAGGCCCCGAATTGCACCGTAGTTTGATTCTGTCACATTTATTTGGGCCCATCCGGCTTCCGGTACAATAAGTCCGTCTTCTTGACAACTAGATCGGCGAAAATATTCGCGGACCACTCCTCGCGAGTCAGTTCCGGTCGTTTGTTCACTTAAGTTGAGTCCAAATATCATCATGAGCCTCGCGCTTGGTTGTCCGACACACAGGCCACATTAGTTCCACTAGGTAGAGCGGCAAAGGTTTGATGGACGCATCTCCACAACGTCGGGACGAGACACGGCGGGGGAAACGAGATGACGTCTTATCTTGAATACGTAAAGAAAGTTCTCACACGCCTCCCAGTTGTACCGACCAGGCGGCACCCCCCCGGGGGCGCAGGGTCACCTAGGGGGGCGCAAACCGTTTTGAAT
>VFSW01005201.1_pt1 | contig 19290 bp, 18 predicted proteins | sample 5358111 | NCBI WGS metagenome assembly VFSW01 (sample SAMN11554181, study PRJNA540505) | mine drainage metagenome | isolation source: sediment from site ElyBrook_90M | place: USA: Ely Copper Mine, Vershire, VT | collected 2017 | reverse complement strand
TTGCAGCACCATTTGAGCCTTGTTGCCGAAGACGGAGTTGATCATCTCCATGAAGTTTCTTGGTTCCATGTCAAATGGATAGTCTGTTCCGAGCACTATCGAATCGCTCCCGACAATTCGAGAAAGAGAATCTAGAATTTTCTCATTGTACACAATTGTGTCGTACGAGAACCTGCCAATGTAAGAAGAAGGTTCCCTTGCGATTGCTTTCGCCTCCGGCCTTACGCGAAAGCCGTGATCGAGTCGTCCCACTCCGTGCGGGAAATATCCGCCCCCATGAAGGAGTACTACTCTCAGTTCTGGGTGTCTATCCAAAACGCCACCAAAAATCAACGAGGATGCAGCTATCGTTGTATCAAAGGGATTACCAAGAAGGTTTTCCATATAATAGGATCCGAGCCTCTCGCGTGCAGCGACCGTCACTGGATGCAATATCACAGGTGATGAGAGGGCCTCACTTGCCTTCCAAAAAGGTTCTAGCCTAGGATCATCTAGATTTGCACCGTTGATGTTTGTGCCAATCATGCTTCCTATCGCACCGAGTCTGTCGACTGCGTCCTCAAGAACTGTGGCCGCCTCTTCGCCCCAGGGCAAAGGAACGGTAGCAACAAAGCGGAATCTGTTTGAATATTCTTTGGCAATGGCAGAAAGCGACTCGTTTATGGCAATATGGTATCTCTTGGCAAGCTCCTTTGGTAGGTCATATCCGTAGATATCAACCCATGTGGATAGAACTTCTGTGTCGATACCTAGTTCAGTCATATGCTGCAATCTTTTCTCAACTTCAGTCATCTTACCGAAGAACGGGCGGCTGACCTTTGTGGGGAAGCTGAAGGAGATCGAGTCATTGGTCTTTTTCACTCTTAGCTCCGGTGCGAATTTATCTTCAGACGCGAGTTTTACGAGACTCGGACTGACATAATGGGCATGGATGTCTATTGTCAATATGCAATACTTCCCCGTTCATTTTCCACCAAGAAATATTTTGAACGCATCATTATGGCACTAGACCTAAAAATGACGCTGGAGATCCCTCAACGCCTTGCAATCGAAGGGGAGCTGCGATGAAGATTGCATCATCAGTCAGTGCCTCCAAGTTTGTAAGATGTTCCATCAGGATGACACCGGCTCCGAGCAAGATACGATGAACCACAAAATCTTCCGAACCAAAATTTGGTAATCTTGCGTTATATTCCTCAAAGAAATCGAAACCTACCGCTCTAATTTTCAAGTCAGCCAGGTATTTTGCTGCCTCAGGTGTGAGATAGGGAGACTTCGTGTAATAATCTGGAAACTTTCCCCACATCTTATCTGACCAGCCAGTCGCCATGAGCACAATGTCTCCTTCTCGGATATTGTATCCTTTGAATGCTTCCGGGGAAATACCTTGAGATTCCTCAACATGGCCTTTTAGCCGTATGATTACGGGCTTCCCTGCCAGCTTTTCTGGTTCTATCTTATTCACGTGGTATCCCTCCTTGAATACATGAGATGGCGAATCGACGTGCGAACCCGTGTGAACGCTCATCGCGATTGAGCTTGAAACCCAGAAACCAGGTCCTCGAAAATGAGGTTCCATCTGAACTCGCAGATTGGTTGAAGGTGGGCCAAACGTATCTGTGCCAACACTCACACTAAGTCCAACTATTTTCATTAGTTTACTACCTAGGTCGTGTCTTGCCGATTGAAAAGAGGCAAAAAAGGATTATCGTGCGGTATTGCTCCACAATAGCGTTTATGATCTTCTATTCATCCAAAATAGACAATGTCGATCCACGAAACTTGGCTCTCTTGATTCCGATTTCCGCAAATTGGTCTCTTGTGACGTGAGACCCGGAACCCGCAATCAAACGAAGGACTGCTTCCAACCATGTCGCAAAGCTGAAAGCGAAGAGGAATTTGCGGACCCACTACTTAACCCATGCCAGTGTTACGAATCAGATGGAGTCAAGATTACGGGAATATCCATAGCGATTCCTGAAGATTTATTGATTTACTGGTTTTCGCTGACATTGTCACTAGCCAAAACTAATACTGTGTCATTGCGCTTTCTTTTTATTTCATATGAACACAGATCTGCGTAAGCATGCGATTAGGCATTATGAATCTAGTGGATCTCGGCCCACAAGCCGGGTTGATCAGGAAAGATGGAAGTATTGCACTCGTCAAAGACTTGATAGGTGCGACGCCAATAAGTTTGGTCGAGTTGCTTAAGGACGCAGAATCCATTTCTCGCCTGAATCATGTCTTGTTTGAAAGCAATCCCGATTTGAAATCGAGTTTCGCAGAAGTGGGAATGCGATGGGCCCCTCCATTGGTCCCAATCCGGAACATCTTTTGTGTGGGCAAGAATTATGATTCGCACATCCAAGAGCGCACCAAGGTCGGAGATTCTTTGAGACCAACAGAATCAAATCCGATATTCTTTACAAAAGCCACGACTTCAGTTATTGGATCTGGGGAAAATATAGTGGCTTGGAAAACAACGTCCAAGCTCGACTACGAAGCTGAGCTCGCAGTAATTATCGGAAAGAAGGGGCGAGACATCGCGAGAGGCAATGCTGTTGACCACATACTGGGGTACACTCTGGTGAACGATGTGACAGCAAGAGATGTTCAAGATGCACACAGGCAATGGTTTCGTGGCAAGAGCCTGGACACTTTCTGCCCTCTAGGACCGTACATTGTGACAAGGGACGAAATCGAGTGGCCAGTTAATGTCAACATTAAGCTTAGCGTGAACGGAGAGCTTCGTCAGAGTTTCTGGACACGGGAAATGATATTTGATATTCCCACAATAATCTCTGAGCTGTCAAAAAGTCTGACCATTCTCCCCGGAGACATTATCGCGACGGGGACTGCAGATGGATGTGGATCCGGCTTTTCACCACCTCGTTTTCTCAAAGCTAGTGACATTGTGTTGATCCATTGTGACGAGCTAGGGAGTCTGGAGAATACAGTGGTTGCAGAGTGAAGGGATGAGATCACCCTGCTGGCGCAAAGGATCTTAGGCAGACCTTCTAAATGCATGTTCCATACTGGGATCCTCTTACGATCCCGCATTGACACTTTTGACTATGTCAATGAACTCTTGGTCAGTCAGAATGCGTTTGTTTTCTTCGGCCGCGTCTTTTACTCTCATAAGAACCTTCTCAACTTTATCTTCAGAAAGTTCGAGGTTCAGTTTCTCGATTCTGTACGTTATTGAATCCCGACCGCTCTTCTTTCCAAGGACGATGTTCACCTTGCTGTCATGTCCTGTGAATCCAGGCAGAAATGGAAACATTTCCAGGGGCATGTTCAGTTTCTCGAGCTTCGACCACCAGCCAGCGATGATTCCTGACTCTGTGGTAAACAGGCCATCCCCCGTTATTGGTTTCTGTGGAGGCATCTTGACCAGCGAAAGCTCCTGAACGAGTTTCGATAAAGATCTAAATTCTTTGGACTTCAAATTAGAATCAACTCCGTAGAGAAGTTTGAGCGCCATTGCCACCTCTTCTGTTGAGGCGTTTCCTGATCTTTCCCCTATTCCGTTGACTGTTGTGTGCACCGTTCCTACACCCTCCAAAACAGCTGCAATCGTGTTTGCAACCCCTAGGCCGAAATCGTTGTGAACATGAATCTCGAGAGGCTTTGCATTCTTGCCCATCTTCTCCTTCACTTTTCTCACAAAATACGAGATAGCATGGGGTGAAGCCACTCCGAAAGTATCCACAATGGTCAGAGCGTCCATGTGACCCTCCGTGGCGACTGAATTCACAAGCCTCCAGAAGACATCAAAGGAGGCCCTTGTGGAATCAATAGTGAAGAATGTCACTGGCAACCCATGCTTGTGCGCATAGTCTGTTGCTTCAACAGATGTCGCAATTGCTCTATCTTCAGACCAGCCATAACCGTATTTGATCAAATGATCGCTGGACGGCACCTCCATCATGATTCCATCCACATCGCACTGCAGAGCCATATCAACATCGCCTTTCATGCATCTCGCGAATGAGTAGATCTTGCTGCCTAGCCGCAGGTGAGTCATTTGCTTGATCGCTTCATTGTCCCCCTTTGAGACGCTAGGCATGCCTGCTTCTATTCTGTCAACGCCAGCCTCAGCCAGCGCAGTCGCGATCCTGATTTTTTCATCCTTGCGAAAGATTATGTTAGCCTGTTGTTCCCCATCTCTCAGTGTTATATCATGAAACTTGACCTGCAATGCCTTTGTGCGATTGAACTCGTCAGTCACTTCACTTGCATAGTTGTAGAAACTAACGAAGTAATCCTTTGTCCGCCACTGTTGTTCATCCTGCCGCTGCTCTTCCACTAACATTGTGAAGAAAATTCCCTGAGACAGATTGTTAAGGTTTTGTCAACCTGTTTGCGGTCACTTTGCCAGTAGTCTCTCCTCGTATGGGATTCTGGAGAGTCTTCTTGGGCCGGTTTCCGTCACTAACACCATGTCTTCTAATCTAACTCCGCCACCTCCCACTACGTTTGGAACCCAGATCAAGGGTTCCATTGCGAAGACCATTCCTGGTTTCAACGATACTTTTTTCGCTCCTGGAATAGGCTCGCCAATATATGGCGGTTCGTTCGGGCTTATCCCCACCCCATGGCCTATGAAGAGATAAATGAAATTGTTTTCAAGACCATGCTCTCCAGCTTTGTTTCTGTAGGCAAGTGCCACATCCTCATTAGTGGCACCAGGTCTCATATTCTTGATTCCCTCAATCTGCGCTTCGTACACTGCGGTGAAGACTTTTCTTTGCTGACTGGAAGGGATTCCACAGACCGTTGTTCTGGCAACATCACCGAAGTATCCGTTCCAACTGGCACCAATGTCAATGAATACAAGATCGCCATCACGTATCATCTTGTCAGTCGCGAATCTTGTCGGAGGTGACATTCGTTCTCCAGAGGCCACAAATGGAACAGCTACATGTGGAAACTCTCCTCCCTGATTGTACAGCTCATGAAGAACTTCGGCCACTACTCCATATTCTCTAACACCCGGCTTGATCGAATTCAATCCTCTCTGGGTTACAACCTCGGCGAGTGCAGTGGCCTCATCGATCACCTTGATTTCTTCTTCAGTCTTAATGACTCTCGCATCAAACAAAGGCCTGTTCCCATCATGGATCGTGGCTCCTCCAAGGTTCTTTTGATAAGCATCCATCAGATTGTATGTCATGGCATCTATCCCGATATTCCCTCCGAGCAAACCGTGTTCCTTCAGTACCTTCTGCAAAACATCATTACTGAATTGTATAACCTGGCTTTCCTCTTCAAGCATTGATATAGGGTAGCATTCGGATATCCATGGCATAGTTTCCTTTACCCTAGCAATCTCCCCTCCAGATACGAATATTGCAAGGTCTCCTTTTGCGGTCAGCAGAACTGCCGACTGCGTCGGTCCCCTGTACATCAAAAGCTGGACCCTCAGGCTCGAGAGATACCTCACGTTTTCTTCTCGCCATACAAGCACTGCATCGAGATCGTTCCTCTTCAACTCTTCAACTGTTTTCTGCACTCGTTCTTTCCGGAGTTTGGAAAAATCTATCCTCTCTTCGTAATCCACTTGGCCTGTGCCCCTTGCAAAGCTCAAAATCCTATGCACCCTCAATCGAACCAAAGAGGGACGTATGAAATAAGGTATTCTGCGAAATTTTACAACTTACGATTACGAACGAAATCAACAAAACTACTGCTTCAGTTCGGAAACGAATAAATCAATTGACAATTCTTTACGCGATATGCCTTCGCACAAAATCGTCCTAACCGAGCCGATGCCCCTAATCAAGGACGAACTAGAGATATTGGAGAAACGTGCCGTGGTCGAAATTCTGCGATCTACCGATCATGATGTCATTTTGAATAAAACGCGTGACGCTGATGTACTCATGATAGTCTATGCCAAAGCGACCGCGGATATCATAGAGACCGCCTCCAAGCTGAAGGGAGTCATAAAGTACGGAGTCGGAGTGGATAATATCGATGTGGCAAAAGCTACAGAGAAGGGAATCGTCGTGGCAAATGTCCCTGATTATGCAATAGAAACTGTGGCAGATCATGCAATGGGATTGCTCCTTTCACTTGCTAGGAATATCATGATAGCTGATCGTTTAATGAGAGCAAGGACATGGGGGATCTGGGCGTCGCCGCCAGTGTCTCTGCGTGGAATCGACCTAAAGGGGAAGGTCCTGGGCCTCGTTGGGATAGGGAGAATAGGCAAGGCAGTCTCTGAACGCGCTCAGGCATTTGGAATGAAAGTCATAGCTTCTGACCCGTACGTGTCTCCAGAAATAGCGAGCCAAATGAAGGTCGAATTGAAAACGTTCGATGAAGTAATCAGCTCATCTGACTTCATTTCGCTTCATAGTCCTCTTACAGACGAAACAAAGGGCCTGATCAACACAAAAGCAATTTCCATGATGAAGCAAGGAGTCTTCATCATTAATACTGCGCGGGGGCCTCTCATAGATCACCATGATCTTGTTAAGGCCCTAACAGAACGGAGAATCGCAGGAGCCGCCCTAGATGTTTTTCAGAAGGAACCACCAGATACTGACGACCCTATCTTCCAACTTGATAATGTCGTCCTAACGCCTCACATTGCATGGTACACTGATGAAGCGCTCAGAAGATTAGAGATGACTGCCGCTCAGCATGCCATAGATCTGTTAAACGGGAAGATGCCGACGAACACAGTAAATGGCCAAATCTTGAAAGTGCGGTAAGATCGTTTCTTTGACTCGTTTGTTGCCTCCTAATTCATGGTCGTCGGCTTGTTATCAGAGGGAATTCTCTGTATGATTCTTCAGTTCGTGTAAGAGTCTCAAGACCTCCAGATCGACCAGTTGGCTACTCAATATTTTTATAATTGCCCTCTCAGTCAGAGTGAATCAAGTCTTGAATTCGCAATCAATTTGGCCTTGGAGCTCGCTTCTGTTTTTGATTGAGGGAACTCATTCTGAATACATCTCTACGGATTTCTCTTGCTCTAAGTAATCATATGATTGTGGCCGAGGAAATGAAATGAACTTTATTGTCAAACGAATAATTGTTTCCCTAATCGTTTTCTTTGTAGCCATAAACCTTGATTTCTTTCTTCCCAGATTCGTTCCTGGCAATGCAGCTGATGTCTTCACTGGCAAGGTTTTCGGCGCAAAGGAGTATCAACTGGTTGTTCAGCGTCTAGGACTGAATCTGCCTCCTGCCCTGCAGTACGTCCATTTCATGGAGAGCATATTCCTCAATTGGCCTCCGTTCTTTGGCTTTTCCTTCCAATATTATCCTGAGCAAGTAAGCAACCTCATATTATCCAGAATTGGGTGGACAATGGGCCTTTTGATTGTCTCCCTTTTCTTAGCGATTGGGATATCTTTTTCCGTCGGCGCCCTAAGCACGATCAAACGCGGTGGCAAGCTTGAGTTTGGGTCGCTATACGCTGCGGTGCTGGCATGGTCTACTCCTGCGTTCTTTTTGGGACTGGCGCTTATTTGGGTTTTTGGTGTCGTCCTGCACATACTACCGCAATTCAACGTAGTAGGATTTGGAGTTAGTCCGGGTAGTTGGGATTATGTAATATCTGTCATTGAGCATGGCATATTACCAGTCCTTACAATGACCTCAGTAATTTTCGGGCAGAGTTTCATCATTCTAAGAGGTGCCACTGTCCAAGTTTTAGGAAGCGATTACATAACAGCAGCAAGGGCACGTGGAATAAAAGAATCGACGATCGCATTCAAATATGTCCTGAGGAACTCACTGTTACCTCTAGTATCATTAAGCGGCTATGCTGTAGCATATGTAATCAGTATCTTAGTCGTCGTTGAGTTCGTGTTCTCATACGGTGGACTGGGGGATTTGATGGTGGATGGCATCATCAATCGTGACTATCCAGTTGTGGAGGGCACTTTCTTTTACATTACAGTCATCGTAATAATTCTTGCATTTGTTGGCGATTTGCTTCTATTGAAACTAGATCCCACTTTGAAAAAATGAAGCGTGATATTTTGGAAGAAAGAAGCAAACTTGGCATATTGTATACTATCAAGAATATTTTCATTGGAAGGCGAAGCTCAAAGGTTGGCACGTCTATTCTCATAGCACTTCTCGCCCTAATCCTCGTAGGTCCGCATGTTATTCCGTATGGCCCATACACTACGAATCTTTCGCAAATAGACAAGCCTCCAAGCTACGCGCATCTTTTGGGGACCGACTACCTTGGTCACGATGTTCTAAGCATGCTTGTGTGGGGAGCTTATCCCTCGCTGATTGTCTCGCTACTTTCAGCAATTGGTGGCGCAGTACTGGGCCTTGTGGCCGGAGTCTTGGGAGGTTACTATTCGCGTTTGGAGGGTTTGGTCTCCGGAGCCGCGGATGTCATAGTCACCTTTCCTCCTCTCCCACTTTTGATTCTCGTAGGATTACTTTCTCCCGATATTGGTTATTACATAATCTTGGCATTAATCCTCGTTCTGTGGGCACCAGTGGGAAGAGCTGTACGTTCCCAAGTGTTGTCTGTGAAAAGGAAGCCGTTCGTAGACGCGGCAAAGGCAAGTGGAATGCGCGATTGGAAAATTGTGTTCAGGATCATGCTTCCGGAGACCGCCTCAATTGCTTTTGCTTATTTTGTTATAGATACGGCGATTGCAGTAGTAATAGTGACAGCGCTCGAATTTCTCGGGGTTGGTGATCCAAATAAGATCAGTTGGGGAAGCATGTTTTACTGGGCCGAAGAATTCGCGTTTGTTGGTCACGCATGGTGGTGGATCCTGGCTCCAGGTGTAACCATTACTTTAATTGCTCTGTCTCTTGCACTAATTGGCTTCTCGGTTGAAGAGGTAATGAACCCGAGGTTAAGAACACAGTAAAATGTCAACGACACCTCTTCTAAGCGTATCAGGAGTCACTGTGCAATATTTTGTCTCGCAGAGTAACCAACAGAGAGCGCTGGATAATGTTTCACTTGAAATTCCTTCTGTTGGATATACTCTTGGGCTAATAGGCGAATCTGGAAGCGGAAAGACAACTCTGGGTCTGAGCATATTGAATCTGATCGAGCGGCCTGGCAAGGTCACCCAAGGCAAGATAGAATATCAGGGAAAAAACATTCTTGATATGAGTAAGGAAAAGCTTAGACAATATCGTGGAGAACAGGTTGCAATGGTCTATCAGTCTGCGATGAACTCATTGAGCCCAACAAAGACCGTAATCGGGCACGTCACAGAAGTCATCCAGCAACACACTCACGCCTCGAAAGCAGAAGCCCGAGAGAAGGCGACTAAACTCCTCTCCGAAGTTGGAATCAGACCTGAAAGAGTCACTGGATATCCGCACGAATTCAGCGGAGGCATGCGGCAAAGGGTTGTCATCGCGATGGCACTTTCGCTGTCCCCAAAGATGCTAATAGCCGATGAACCCACTTCTGCGCTAGATGTCGTTGTCCAACGGCAAATTCTAGATTTGATGAAGCGAGAAATCAGGGAACACAACCTCTCGCTCATCTTCATTACACACGAGATTCCACTCGCCCGAGATCTCGTAAACCACGTTGCAGTAATGTACGCTGGAGAAGTTGTTGAAATGGGCCCCGTCGAGAGTTTGCTCCGCGAACCTCTGCACCCATATTCAGAGATGTTGGTAGGTTCGCTTTTGTCGCTGAAATCATCGCGGGAGACTTTGTCAAGGGTTACCAGAGAGACTTCAGAATCAAGGAGACCGGTCTATGGAAATGCCTGCAAATTCTCGAACCGATGTAAATATGCTTTTGATCGATGTAGGACAGAGAGGCCTGTTTTACAAGAAGTTCAAACTGGGAAGTGGGTTTCGTGTCACAAGTACAATTAAACGAATCTTCCCACGATGACACGTCCCCTCTGCTTACGATCAACAACTTGAAAGTCTATTTCAAAAAGGTCAAAGGGATTTTCGCAAGAAAAGTGGAGAATGTCAAAGCGGTCGACGACGTTTCTCTTCGGATTCACAAATCCGAAGTCCTCTGTCTTGTAGGCGAAAGCGGTTCTGGAAAAACAACTATTGCAAGATGTGTGGCAGCACTTCAAAAGCCAACATCCGGCTCCATAATCTTTGACAACAAGGATGTCACAAAGCTCAGCGGGAAAGCCCTCAGAGACTATAGGCGTGAAGTTCAAATTATCTTTCAAGATCCTTTCGAATCTCTGTATTCCAGATTCGATGTCTTCACGACAATCTCGATGCCCATAGTTGAGCTGACTGGCATTCGAGCGAGATCTAGATTGGAGGAAATGGTCTCTAGCCTATTGACAGAGGTTGGGTTGAGTCCTAGTGAGTATTTGCACAGACTCCCTCACCAGCTGAGCGGGGGGGAAAGGCAAAGAATCAGCATTGCGAGAGCCCTTGCTCCGAGCCCCAGAATGCTAGTTGCTGATGAACCAATCACGATGCTCGATGCATCGCAGCGGCTAAATGTTCTCTCTATTCTCATGCAACTTAAGGAACGTAGAAACCTTACGATACTATTGATTACTCACGACCTTGCGAGCGCCCGACTAGTAAGCAATACGGTAGCTGTCATGTATCGAGGCAGACTCGTGGAAATGGGGCCGACAGATGTTATTCTTTCAAAGCCGCACCATCCCTACAGCGAATTAATTCTCCAATCGACCCCAGATATCGAGGCTCTAGATCGGGACTACAAGAATTTCACAGGAAGCATTGAAGAGAGTGAACATGTTAACCAAGGCTGTAACTTTCGTCCACGGTGCCCTTATGCGACAAGAATATGTGAAGAACAGGAACCTGTGCTCTTGGAAAAATCAGAATCCCATTCAGCCGCATGCCATAATCCATTGAATACTTAACATGGACCAGAGTACAATTGCACTAATCCTTCATACAAATATTCTAATCAGCTTCTGATGTTCAATGATTGCTCATCGAGGTCCGCCTCTTGACATTCTATTTAGCTGAGATGAACGGCAGTTCAGGAACATAGGCGCTCTTAATAGGTAAGGTCTCAGCGCTATTTCTTCCCAAGCCTAAACAGCCTTCGCGCGTTCCCTGAACTAATCTTCTTCTGTTCTTCCTTCGCGAGCCTGATCTTCTTCAGCTCGCCAACAGGGTCTTTTGGCCCCATGTCAAAGGGATAGTCACTGCCCAGCAACACATTGTTCGCGCCCATTGTTTCTATCAGGTACTCTAGAGCCGGAGCATAATGGACAATTATGTCAACATTGATTCGGTGCATGTAGCTGCTCGGCTTCTTCTTGATGGACTCCTTCGGCTCAGGCCTTACTATGAAGCCGTGTTCTAATCTGCCCCTTTGGTAAGGAGTGAATCCGCCACCATGAACGAAAAAAAACTTTAGAGATGGAAACTTTTCAAGCACTCCGCCAAAAATCACCGATGCGATTGCAATTGAAGTATCGAGTGGGTTCCCAATCAAGTTTGACAAATAGTACCTCTGGAGGCGGTCAGCCGCTCCCACATTGACAGGATGGACCATGATAGGGATACCAAGCTCTTGCGCCTTTGCATAAAACGGCCAGAGAGATCTGTCGTCGAGGTTCATTCCGTTAATGTTAGTCGGAATCTCAACACCTTTCAAGCCAAGCTGGAAAATGGATCTTTCCAATTCTTTGACAGCTTGCCCAGAATCCTGTATTGGTACTCCACAGAGCCCGAAGAAAGTGCCAGGGTTATCTCTTACTACTTCGGCGATTCCTTCATTTTGAGCTCTTGATAGGGCAACTGATGCCTCTATTGGAAGATCATAGAAGAGGAGGCTCGGAATCGGAGAAATCGCTTGGATATCAATCTTGAGCCTCTCAAGATGTCGCAACCTCTTGGAGACGTTCGTTATGGTCTCAGGCACATGCCTCGTAGTGCTAGCATCTCTCCCTCTTGCCAATATTGAGTAAAGCTCGAGCGGCTCTTCCTTCTCAAGCTTTGGAACGAAATCAGAGAAGTCCTTTCTCGCGTCATCGAACCAGTCTTCAAGAACAAGGTGAGAATGTACATCGATTGATTCCAAAATATAGCGCCCTGAAAAAGGCTCGACGCTCTCACTGTGATAAATTCATCGGTCTGAGGACGTCTGACAGTGTGCCATCCCGTTCAGAGTTGATAGAATCCAAGTCTTTAGGTCGTCGATGTCTCCTGAACCCATCAGGCTCGCTCTCTTATGTCATAGATGGGAGGGTCTTTCAAGATCCCTGTCACGACTTTGCTATCTTACTGTTGTTATTTCATCAACCGGAAACTTCGTAATGACATCACGGCCTGAAGCAGTCACAACGACCATCTCCTCAATTCTCACGCCCCAGTCGAACATCTTGCCGTGCTGGGTCTCAAGTGCAAAGACCTGTCCCTCACGTATCGGATAAGGGTAATCTATCGAGTTTATTCGTGACACAAGAGGAAGATCGTAGTGAGATAGCCCCTGTCCATGGCCCCACAGATTTGCAGCAGCTTCTTCTTCCTCTTTGTATCCCCAAGTTTCTCTTGCCGTGGGGAATTTCTCCGCGATATCTTTGGTCGTGACTCCCGGTCTAACAACATTGATTGAGTCGTATAGCCAATCTAGAGCTAGTTTGTAGTAGTCCTTCTGCTCTGAAGTGGGTTGTTGGCCTATGCGGTATGTTCGGTAGTAACATGTGTGATATCCATTCCAAGCAATGACCACATCAATAAACACCAGATCCCCATATCCAATTATTCTGTCAGTGAAATTTCTGTTGTTTGGCCAAGTGTTGGGACCCGAGCTTACGATAATTGTTTCAACGAAATCGACTCCTCGGGTGGAATAGGCGTAATCTATGAGATGTGCCATCACTTCGTTCTCAGAAATCCCAGGCCGGAGTATCTTCGTAGCTTCGTAATGAATAGCATCCGCGATTAGCGCGGCAGTTTTCTCAGCCTCTACTTCGTCCTTCGACTTCACCGCACGGGCTTCATGAATGGTACTGGTACCATCCACTAGCTTGACACCCACTTCTGAGAATGCCGAAATCATGTTGAAATCTACAAAGTCCGTTGCAAGGGGCTGGTCTGCAACACCGTGTTTTTTCAACTCGTTCTTTATGTCATTTGCAAATTTCAGAGCTTGATGATGTGTTCCCTCGCCTGATGCACCTTTGATCCACGTCCCATAGGAGTACCTAATGTTGTCCTTGCTAATCCACGGATTGTTTCTAACAGCGTGATACTTATTGTCACCTTGTTCGTAGAGCAAGACATCACCACTATTCATCATCACGCCATACCTGAGTCCGGGCTTGTCTCTAGTCCACGGAGGGCCTCTGGTACCAGTGGTGTATCTGATATTCTCTTCGTACATGGATAAGAAGGCTCCAAAACCTGCAGCCTTGATGTTCTTCAGAGCTCTTTCTTGACGATATTTTCTGACTCTGTCCCAGTTGATTCGCTCTTCAGAATCTGTTCCCACAATTCCGAATGACAAATTACTTTCTGATCTAGTTCGACTTCGAGTTTGTTTTTAAGGGTATTCCGATGACATTGCCTTCACAAGCCACCCTTGGAAGTCATGCAGGTGTTACGGTTCCATGGGATTTATTTTGCCAAATAGGAAGTCGGCGGCTGCAAGATCAGACTTTGATCAAAACTTTGACATTTTGTTTCCTGTCCTGATTTGCCAAGAATGCTTTTTCTGCATTTTCGAATTCGAATGTTCCAGTGATCATCTTATCGAGTCGGATTTCCCTTGAAGCAACAAGTTTGATAGCAGACAGAAAATCAGAGGCAACGCTGGATCTCGTCGCAAAGAGCTTGATCTCTTTCTTGTAAAGCTGGTATGCGTCGTAAGAAGCTGTGGCCTTGTAGTTGAAGAATTGAAGGACCGCCCCGCCAGGTCTTACCAAATCCAGACACATCTGAATCAAATTCGGAGCGTTCGCAGTAAGGACGATTACATCTGCTCCTCTTCCTTCTGTAATTCGTTCAACCTCACGCACCAAATCCTCCTTCGACATGTCGACATGATGGTCAACTCCGAACTCCATGGCAATTGGCAGCATGTGGCCAAGCCAAGTACGACGCGCGCCCATGACTTGAGCTCCTCGAAGTTTGGAGAGCTTGGCAAATAGCAGACCTGTTGCTCCAAGCCCTACGATCAAAACAAAATCTCCAGGGACGATAGTTAGTTGCGCCATTCCTCGTACCACCGTCGAGAGAGGTTGAATTAAGGGAATGACCAGATCATCAACTGTTGCGGGTATCTCATACAGACTCTTGGCATTCAATTTAACCTGCTCCGCGAAGACACCATCCGAATCTCTGCCCATCAAGCCCCCGTTTCGGCAAAGATTCGTGAGCCCTCTGGCGCACAAGTCACATGAACCATCTAAAATGTTCGGATCAATGAGCACTTTTGCACCTACACCTAATCCGCGTACATTCGAGCCGACCTCTTCAACCACACCGCCAGCCTCATGCCCCATGATTATGGGCAGTTTCTTAGTTCCAATGTTGCCTGAGTAGATTTGAGAATCCGTTCCGCAAATACTGATCGCCTTTACACGCACCAGCACATCTTCAGGAGATTCAATTTTGGGATCTGGACTCTCTGCAATTTGTGTCTTGTACGCGCTAGAAAGCAAAAATGCCCTCAAAATATGTTACGCACTGACTCCTAGATTTCATGGAAAACGAATTTTTTCCAAAGGCTTCTACGCGGACTCTGTTACGAGCATAGATCGGGTTGCTCTTTTAAGCTCTTCAGCAATTACGGTATCTAAATTCATAGATTTAGATCCTCTCCCAAGGATCTTGCCTCTATACAGGTTTGAACTCTTGCAAAGTAACAAAATTTGAGAAGGATCTTTATCTGCTTCTCCATTTCTTTTGGCTAATGCGAGCGTGAGATGGGTATCACTCAAGAGGACGTTGACTTGACAAATCTTTTCAGTTTGAAAGGAAAAGTCGCGATCGTTACGGGAGCAAGTGGTGGTCTTGGATCAAATATTGCCAGAGGCCTTGCCGCTTTCGGAGCAGACCTAGTGATCGTTGGACGAAATCAAAAGCGATTGAATGCTTCAAAGTCTCAAATCGTCGAGCTTGGCGGACGTGTCGTGGCTTTGGAAGCCGACCTCACGAGCCCGCAAGAGGTCGAGTCAATGGTAGCAAGAAGCGTTGAAGCGTTTGGAACGGTGAACATGATCGTAAACGCTCATGGGATCAATATTAGGCGGCCGAGCGATTCGATGACGATTGAAGAATGGGAAAAAGTCATGGACGCAAATCTCAAGTCCGTCTTTCTGTGCTGCCAAGCAGCGGGCAGAGAAATGATAAAACGCAAGTCAGGCAAGATCGTGAATATCTCTTCAGTTGCCGCAAAGATAGGCTATGACAAAGGTTACGCGGCCTATTCGCCGAGCAAGGCAGGTGTTGAGGCATTGACTAGAACCCTAGCTTCCGAATGGGGAAAGTACACCATTTGTGTAAATGCGATAGCGCCCTTTTTCATCAGAACTGCTATAACTGCCGACGTGCTCAGCAACAATGATTTCTATGAATGGGTTCTCAGTGGGATTCCGATGAAAAGACTGGGAACTCCATCAGATGTTGTCGGCGCCGTCGTTTTTCTGTGCTCCCGAGCTGCAGATTGGATCAGCGGACAGGTGATTTGCATCGATGGCGGGCGCTCGATTACATGAAGCGGCTCGATGCTGTTAGAACACTGTTGATTGAAGAGGTACAGTTGATCTATCTCAGGAATATTTCTCTATCCTAACTATTGCACTTCGTTCATGAGCAATCATTCCCTCTGCATGAGCAATTCGGGCAGCATAGGGCGCTATCATCAAACTGCCTTTCTTGTCCAGTCTTTGGTACGTAACGTTTTTCATGTATTTTCCTACCCACAAACCTCCCGTATAACGGGCCGCTCTTCCTGTGGGCAGAATATGATTTGTTCCAATTGCCTTGTCAGAGTACGCAACTGTGGATTCTTCTCCCAAGAACAGCGTTCCATAGTTATGCAAGTTTTCGAAGAACCAGTCAACGTTCCTCGTTTGGATTTCGAGGTGCTCTGGGGCGTAACTATCAGAGACCTCGACGGCCTCTTCTTTGCTTGTCACCACAACAACTTCGCCATTCCTTGACCATGAAGACTTTGCAACTTCAGCGGTAGGCAAGTCCACGAATTGTCCATCCACTTCTCGAATGATTTCCTTGCCAAGGTCTTTGGAGAATACGATGACAAGCTGGGGAGAATCAGGATCGTGTTCTGCCTGCCCAACGATGTCCGCAGCGATTATCCGAGGGTCGGCAGATTCATCAGCAATTATCCCTATTTCGGTGGGACCTGCCAATAGATCTATTCCTACTTTTCCAAAAACTTGTCTCTTTGCTTCAACAACGAACTTGTTACCGGGCCCGGCAATCATGTCGACCGGCTGAAGCACCTGGCCTAAGCCGAAAGTCATGGCAGCAATCGCTTGAGCTCCACCGATGCTGTAGATTTCGTCGGCACCGGCTACATGAATTGCGAAGATTACAGCTGGATTTAGAACTCCGCTCTTGACGGGAGCACAGGCAACAATTCTCTTCACCCCTGCGACCTTTGCTGGAACGATGCTCATTTGCGCCGAGGCTATCAGAGTATAGCGACCTCCAGGAATGTACACTCCGAGTGATTCAATTGGCAAGTACTTCTGCCCGAGAAAGACGCCAGGAAAAGTCTCCTTCTCAAAATCGACGAGTGTCTTCTTCTGCTCTTCGGCAAAATTCTTGACCTGTTCGTGCAGGAACAATATGTCCCTTCTCAGATTCTCTGGAACTTTCCTTTCTGCTTCTGCTATCTCTTCTTGAGTCAATTTGAATGATAATGGATTCCATTTGTCAAATCGATCTGAGTAGTACCTGACACCATTCTCTCCTTCATTCCTAACTTTTTCTAGAATTTCTGAAACCAAGTTTCTGACAGAACTGAGGTCTTCCTCATGTCTCTGTTCTGCTTTCTTGATGTATTCTACAGTCATTTGGAATTCGAGAGAAGTTTGTTGAATATAAACGGTTCAATAAACATAGGCCATCTGGAATGAAGGGACCGCTGTAAGGAAATATCACAGATGTTGAGAGAAGGCAATTTTAAAAAGCTCTACGCGCCTGTTCCCTAGCCATAAGCTGCAAATAGATCACTTCGACTCATTTTGTTTGGGGCGATATACATGGAAGAATTACTCTTGTTGCAGATCACATGGTAAATCGACTGATGCCAGTTAGATCGTGAACATGTTGCGCCAGTTCTACTAATCGAGAGTCCTTGGACTGGAGGAAGAGATTATTTTCCCTTCTTTCAGCTGAATCAGAAATCACTGCCTATTTCTTGAACCCTTAAATAAGAAATCAAGCGCGGATCAGAATTTGCGAGCAATTTTAATTGAATAAGAAAAACAATAGCTCGAAAATAAAAGTCAACTCTGTCAAAGTGGACCGCACTTTGGAGAACGAAAACGGATGGAATCGAATGCGCCTTCGCTGGCTCATCGATGAAAATACCGTGGGAGCAGAGAAGGGAGTGCTTGGGCGGGCGATTTTTCCTCCAGGCGCATCTCACAAAGCCCACTTTCACGAGAACGCGGAAGAATACATCATAATAACAAAAGGTCGAGGGTCTCAAGTGGTTGGAAACGAGACATATGAGGTCAGACCGGGCGATGTCGTGTTTGTTCCAAGGGGAACTGTGCATGCAACCAAAAATGCAAGCAAAAGAGGAAACCTTGAACTTTTCTTCGTTTACTCCGGTGCGGCGAGCTTAGAAAAGACTGGATACAAGCTTGCCAATGCCTAATATTTCCGACTAGCGCCGTGCAATATTTCTGCTCACTTTTTCATTGTTGTCCTTTTTATAAACGTGAACGGGGTCTCCCTCGAAGTGGACGAATACAATGCAATCATCGTGCCATTCAAAAGGCCCATGGGGCTTCTTTGAGGGCCCGTAGATATATCCCCCTCTTCTGAGCTCCCTGCCCTGAGCGATCACGCGGCCCTGTAGAACGACGACCCCGTGCGATCCTTCGTGGGTATGTCGAGGTTCAACGTATCCTTCTGGCCACCTAATCAGATAATCCAGTGTCCCCTTTTTCTTGTCTTGGCGAAGTACTTTTACTAGGGCTCCTTTCGGCAGCTTCATGAAAGGGTCAGGCCTCCAGGATCCTTCCGTCTCTTGCACGATCTTAGCCGAGCTCAAAATTCAGTTCAGGTTTCCGCCAGTTTTGCTTGCTATTTAATTGGTTCACCCTAGGCCCGGAAGAAAGAGGGGGCACAGTTCTGCTTTTTCCTAATATCCTCTCTTGGAAAGACTATAGTAGACTACTAGTGAGGATTCAGGACTCGATGACTGCTATCCGATCAATTCATCAGGTCAGTGCTTGGATTGCATTTTGAAAGCATCAAGAATTTCTGAGCCAGTTGTTATCCAAACCTCTTTCTGCGAAGCTAGGTATTCTAATGTCCTCTCAAGGACTTGAATTCTGTGAGGAACGCCGCTTATGTATGGGTGAATCGCAACTGCCATAATTCTGGGGTTCTCAAGACCTTCGGAGTATAGGAGATCGAATTGCCTAGTCACCCTGTTGTAGAATTCCTCTGCTGGAAAATGTTGGTTAGCGAAGAGAACTATGTCGTTAAGCTCCAGCGTATATGGGATCGAGTAAATCGATTTTCCATCGACATTCATTTCATAAGGTTGATCGTCATTTACCCAGTCGCAAACGTACTCAAATCCATTCCGTGCTAGCAAACGGAGCGTGTCCTTGGTCTCGGCGAGGCCCGGGCCTAACCATCCACGTGGGCTCTCACCGAAGAATGATTTTATCGCATTTCGGGTTTCGATAATAGCCTGTTCCTCATTAGGCTCGGTTGGCAGGATACGTTGCGTGAATCCATGACCCATGATCTCCCAACCTTCCTCCTTGCAGCCTTCAGCAATTTTCGGGTAGACATTGCAGACTGATCCATTCAACGCTATTGTTGGCCTGAATCCAAGTTGTTGAACAATTTTCTTCAAGCGCCAAAAGCCAACTCTCATGCCGTATTCATGCCAAGAGTAGTTTGGCACATCAATTTCTGGGCGAGCACCAGCAGGTGTTGCAAGAATGGATCTCGCCGGTCGATCCAAGTACCAATTTTCGATGTTGATGATCAGCCATACTGCAATTCTTGCGTTGTTGGGAAGTTTCAGTTTCGCGCGGTCAACAATTGCTGAATAATCGTATGGATTCCCGGACAATTTTCTTTCGCTCTCACACTATAAGATAGGATCAAAAGTTTTCCTGTGTGCTTTCAATCCACGCC
>VFSW01005200.1_pt1 | contig 19290 bp, 17 predicted proteins | sample 5358111 | NCBI WGS metagenome assembly VFSW01 (sample SAMN11554181, study PRJNA540505) | mine drainage metagenome | isolation source: sediment from site ElyBrook_90M | place: USA: Ely Copper Mine, Vershire, VT | collected 2017 | reverse complement strand
ACCTGGGGAAAAGTCTGCGGGCTGTATAACGTGATGATCGCGCGGACGGGGTACACCGGCGAGGACGGGTTCGAGATCTATATTCCGTCGGACGAGCCGACCAGCGCGCGGGTGTGGGGCGAGGTGTTGGCGGCGGGCGCGGAGTTTGGCATTCTGCCGTGCGGCCTGGGCGCACGCAACACGCTGCGTCTGGAGGCGGCGATGGCGCTGTACGGACACGAGATCTCGGAGACGGTCAACGTCTTCGAGGCGGGTCTGGAGCGGTATGCGAAGCTGGACCTCGCGGCCAAGGGCGACTTTGTGGGACGAGAGGCGCTGGTGGCGGTTGAGGCCGCGGGCGGGCCGACGCGGAAGCTGGTCGGGCTGGAGATGACCGAACGCGGCATTGGGCGCGATGGCTATCCGGTCTGCTCGGTCAGCGGCGAAAAGATTGGCGAGATAACCAGCGGATCGCCCGCGCCGTTCCTGAATAAAAACATTGCGCTGGCGTATGTCCCGGTCGCGTATGCGGGCATTGGCAGCGTGGTTGCCGTGGAGGTCCGCGGGCAGTTGGTGCAGGCGAAGGTGGTCGCGACACCGTTCTACAGACGAGAGAAAAGTTCTTGAGGAGCGTGCAATGCAGTTTCTGGTTCTGACCAAACGGCGGATGGATTTATTTCCCGTGGAGAAGTGGACGGCGGAGTTGGCGGAGGCCGAGTCGCAGAGAGCGCGCGAGATGTATGTCGCCGGTGCGATCCGCTCCATCTGGCGGCGCAAGGACACGCCGGGCGCGGCGATTGTGTTTGAGGCGGCAAGCGAAACAGAGGCGCGAGCGCTGGCTGGATCGCTGCCGATGGCCAAACTGGGGATGCTGGAGTTCGCCGTGGTGACAGAGCTGGTCCCGTACTCCGGGTTTGGCCCGCGCTGACGGTCTGGCAGATTGAACGAACTACAATGGAAGCTGGAGGACGCTGAACGGTATGTCTTATCCCACGGAGTACAAGTACACCAAGGAACATGAGTGGGTCTCGGTCGCGGGCGCGGTTGGGACGGTTGGCATCACGGACTATGCGCAGAACTCGCTGGGAGACATCGTCTTTGTCGAGCTGCCGAAGGTGGGCGACGCGCTGGAGGCGGGCAAGATCTTCGGCTCGGTGGAGAGCGTGAAGGCGGTCAGCGACCTGTACTCGCCGGTGTCGGGCACGGTGACGGCGGTCAATGAGGAGTTGAAGGACGCGCCGGAGAAGGTGAACGCCGACGCCAACTCGACGTGGATGCTGAAGCTCGAGGTGAAGGACGCAGGCGAGCTGGACGCGCTGCTCTCAGCGGAACAGTACGAGGCGTTCGTCGCCGAGGAGACCGGGCACTGATGCGCTATCTGCCCAAGTCGCCCAGCGACCGCAAGGAGATGCTTGCGGAGATCGGCGTCGACTCGATCGATGCACTCTTCTCCACCATTCCGGCGGAGTACCAGTTGCGGCGCGATCTTGCGGTCCCGCGTCAGCATTCGGAGTCGGAGATCCTCGACCGCTTCCGCGCGTTTGCGGACGACAACGCCAACGGCTACGCCAGCTTCCTGGGCGCGGGCGCGTATCGCCACTACCGTCCGGTAATCATCGACTCGCTGGTGCAGCGCGGCGAGTTCCTGACCAGCTATACGCCGTACCAGCCGGAGATCGCGCAGGGCACGTTGCAGGCGATGTTCGAGTTCCAGACGATGATCTGCGAACTGACCGGGATGGAGATCGCCAACGCGTCGATGTACGATGGCTCGACCGGCGCGGCGGAGGCGATGATGATGGCCGTTCGAGTAACCGGCAGAGATACAGCGGTTGTGGCCCGGACAGTACACCCGGAGTACCGCGAGGTGATTGCGACCTACGCGCAGCACCAGGAGATTCCGATTGCCGAGGTGGGCTATGCGGCGAATGGGCGCGTGGATTTAGCCGCTCTGGACGCGGCGATTACGAGCGAGACGGCCTGCGTGCTGATCCAGTCGCCGAACTTCTTTGGCACGATTGAAGAGGTCGCGGCGATTGCCGAGATCGCTCACGCGAAGGGCGCGCTGCTGATCGTGTCGATTGCCGAGGCGGTGTCGCTGGGGATTGTGAGGCCGCCGGTGGAGGCGGACATCGTGTCGCTGGAGGCGCAGTCGTTCGGCGTTGCGGTGAGCTACGGCGGGCCGTACTGCGGCGTGATTGCGTGCAAGGAAAAATTCCTGCGCCAGATGCCGGGGCGGCTGGTGGGCGAGACCAAGGACATGGACGGCAAGCGAGGCTATGTGCTGACGCTCTCGACGCGCGAGCAGCACATCCGGCGCGAGAAGGCGACCTCGAACATCTGCACCAACCAGGCGCTGGTGGCGCTGATCGCGACGATCTTTCTGACGGTGTATGGCAAGCAGGGGATGCGCGAGTTGGCGGAGCACAACCTGGCGAAGGCGGTGTACCTGAAGAGCGCGCTGGGTGCAGACGCGAAGGTGTTGTTCGAGGGCGCGCCACGGTTCCATGAGTTTGTGTTGGAGTTGCCAGCAGGCGCGGAGGAGACGAATACTGCGCTGCTCGAACACAAGATTATCGGCGGGCTGCCGCTCGAAAAGTGGTATCCCGAACTGGGGCCGAATGCAAGCCTGTGGTGCGCAACCGAGCTGACGACGCGAGTGCAGATGGATGCGGCGGCGGATGCGTTGCGGGCGGTTACCGTGGCGACTGAGCTGACGGAGGCCTGATGGATATTTCGGCGATCGAGGGCGCGGAGCTGAAGGCGGTGGAGTTTGTGGAGGACTATCTGCAACTCCGCTTTGGCGGGCCGCTGCTGAAGCTCTACGCCTGGCCGCATGTGTTGCTGCCAGATTTCTCGGTGGCGTTCGGCGAGCCGGAGTACCGCAATGCGCTGTGCTCTCTGATCGGCGAAGCGGTCACGACGGCGTCGCTCGAAGAGGGCGACGCGTTGACGATTGAGTTCAGCAGCGGCGTGGTGTTTGGTCTTTCGCTGCGCGAAGAGGATTTGGATGGGCCGGAGTCTGGGAGCTACTCGGCGACGGGCGATGAAGCGGATGCGGTGGAGTTTTAGCGGAACGCATAAAAGCGAAATACGGGGATTCTTCCCCTTCGGCTTCGCTCAGGGTCAGAATGGCAAACGTTTTTGTGAGGGACAGATGGCAGACGGAAGATTTATAGGGACGCCGCGGAAGGCGACGACGCACGTCAACCAGAACGAGGGGTTGGTGTTTGAGAAGTCGTCGCCGGGGAAGAAGGCGTATCGGCTGGCGGAGTTGGACGTGCCGGTGGTGGATGCCGGTTCCCTGCTGGGCGCGAGCGCGCGTGCGGACCTGGGCGTAATGCCGGAGCTGAGCGAGATTGAGATTGTGCGGCACTTCACGCGCCTTTCGACGTGGAACTATGCCATCGACCTGGGGATGTATCCGCTGGGAAGCTGCACGATGAAGTACAACCCGCGCGTGAACGAGGCGGTGGCGGCGCTGGATGGGATTGCCAACGCGCATCCGTACCAGCCGGAGTCGCTGTCGCAGGGATCGCTGGGCATCATGAAGCTGCTGAGCGAGTGCCTGACCGAGATTACGGGGATGGACGCGATCACGCTGCAACCGGCGGCGGGCGCGCACGGCGAGTTTACCGGGATACTGCTGGTGCGGGCGTATCACGAGTCGCAGGGGAATGCGCGCAAGACGATTCTGATTCCGGATTCGGCGCATGGCACGAACCCAGCGTCGGCGGCAGTCTGCGGCTATCAGGTGGCGAACCTGAAATCGAATGCGCAGGGCATGGTGGATCTTGCCGAGCTGGAGCGCATGGTGGACGAAGACACCGCCGCGCTGATGCTGACCAACCCATCGACCATCGGCGTCTTCGAGAGCGAGATCCACAAGATCGCGGACATCCTGCACGCGAAGGGCGCGCTGCTCTACATGGACGGCGCGAACATGAACGCGCTGGTGGGCAAGACGCGCCCCGGCGACTTCGGCGTGGACGTGATGCACCTGAACCTGCACAAGACGTTTTCGACGCCCCATGGCGGCGGTGGGCCGGGATCGGGGCCTGTGGCCTGCAAGAAGATTCTGGAGCCGTTTCTGCCCACGCCCACGGTGGTCCAAGGCGTCGATGGGCTGTTGCACCTTGATTATGCCCGACCGCAGAGCGTGGGTCGCGTGCGGGCGTTCTACGGCAACTTCGGGATGTTTGTGCGGGCGTTGGCGTACATTCTGGCCAACGGACCGGACGGTCTGCGGCAGACGACCGAAGACGCGGTGCTCAACGCAAACTACATTCGCGCCAGGCTGGCAGGGACTTTCGATCTGCCATTCACCACTCCGACGCTGCATGAGGTGGTCTTCAGCGACCGGCTACAGACCGCGAACGGGGTCAGGACCGGCGACATGGGCAAGCGGCTGATCGACTACGGATTCCATGCATACACCGTGAGCTTCCCGATGATTGTGCATGGCGCGATGATGATCGAGCCGACCGAGAGCGAGAGCCGCGAGGAACTGGACCTGTTGATCGACGCGCTGCAACAGATTGCACGCGAGGCGGCGGAGAACCCGGAGCTGGTGCTGTCGGCCCCGCACACCACCCGGCGGCGTCGGCTGGATGAGACGGCGGCGGCGCGCAAGCCCGTGCTGCGCTGGAAGGGGCCGGTTGCGGTGGATGCGACGGCAAAAGGATAGCTACGCGCCGCCGCGCCGCAGCTCCTTGGTCTTGAGCACGATCATGTACTCATAGATGGATTGCAGCGTGGCGTAGGTGACGCCTGCCGTCCCGTCGAGGATGGCACCGCGCAGGAACATCATGGCGCACCATTTGATCAGCGGGCGGCACGGCATCCGGTAGAAGAGCGCCTTCTGGTGGAGGCGGCGGGTATGGAAGTCGGGGTGGAACAGCGCGGCGCGCAGGCTGGGGTCTTGCAGGCCCTGCTGGCGGAAGATCAGCTCGGCCTCCATGCTGGAGTAGGTGTTGTGCTTGGCGACCCAGTGCGCGATGCCTTTGGAAAAGGGGTAATGATCGAGCGGGTGCAGCAGCTCTGCGATGGGGCCATCCACTTCGAGGACCTCGTTGATGGCGCGCGTATACTTTGCCCGCCCCGACCGTACGAGGCGGATGTAGTGGGGCGAGATCTGCGCGTGCCGGAGCCATGTCCCGAAGAGGAAGTCGCGACGGCGCAGGCGGAAGCCAGCGGTGTTGGCCGGGGCCTCGCGGACGACGCGCTGCATCTCCGCGGAGAGTTCGGCAGTGGGGCGCTCGTCGGCATCGAGCAGGAAGACCCAGGGGTGCCTGAATGGCAGCGCAAGCGCGGCGTTGCGCTGCGCGGCGTAGTCGTCGAAGACCCGGCTGTGGATCTGCGCGCCAGCGGCGCGGGCGATCTCGACGGTCGCGTCCGTGGAGTGAGAGTCGAAGACGTGGATGTCGTCCGACCACGCGACGGAGGCCAGCGCGCCGGGCAGATCGCGTTCTTCATTCCTGGTAAGGACCAACACCGAGATCATTGCAGAGGTCTCATGGCTCATGGGTTCGCTCGCTGGCGAATTGCAGTCGACGGAGTGCGCGAAGCGATCATACCCAACGACGCAGTCGAACGGAACGCGGACGTGGGGTGCGGCGCGAAGGCCCGGCGAATCCCGCGCGCCGGAGGCAATCGACTTTGCACACGAATGTTTTGGTGGGCCCACCAGGACTTGAACCTGGAACCAACGGATTATGAGTCCGCTGCTCTGACCAATTGAGCTATAGGCCCATCTCGACACTCAACGATGATTGTAACGGTGCGGGAGGGATTGGCGGAAACAACGTTCTGTGTGGCGCGCACACCGACAGCAAGAGCGCGGTGCGGGGAGGCGAACCGCCGAGGCGAAATCGCCCTTTACGGTCGAGATGTGATTCAATAAACCTAGCGATATGTCCACCGAGAACCCCATCTCCCGCCGTCCCCGAAGCGTACAGCGCCGTTGGAAGGCCGCGACGCGCAAGCTGCGCGAGCTGGGTTCGATCGCTTCGGCGCTCCTCGACACCGGACATCCCTATATGGCGCACATCGTGCCCATGCGGCGCTGCAACCTGGCGTGTACCTACTGCAACGAGTTCGACGACGTCTCCGACCCGGTGCCCATCGAAGAGATGGAGCGGCGCATCGACGAGCTAGGCCGCCTCGGCACCTCGGTCATCACCATCTCCGGCGGCGAGCCACTGCTGCACCCGGAGCTGGATCGCGTGATCGCGCGCATCCGCCGGACGGGCGCAATCGCGGGGATGATTACCAACGGCTATCTGCTGATGCCGGAACGGATCGAGCGGCTGAACCGCGCGGGCCTCGACCACATGCAGATCTCCATCGACAATGTGATGCCGGACGAGGTCTCGAAGAAAAGCCTGAAGGTGTTGGACGCGAAGCTGCGAATGCTGGCCGAACACGCGGACTTCCACGTCAACATCAACTCGGTGGTGGGCGGTGGGATCGCCAGGCCGACCGACGCGCTGACGGTCAGCGAACGAGCGCTGGCGCTGGGGTTCTCCTCGACCATCGGCATCATTCACGATGGCAGCGGACAGTTGAAGCCGCTGGGCGAGGCGGAGCGCACGGTGTGGGACAAGGTGCGGCGGCTCACGCGACGCAGCTACTCGCGGTTCAACCATTTTCAGGAGGCGATCGCAAACGGTCAGCCCAACGACTGGCGATGCCGCGCCGGCAGTCGCTACCTCTACATCTGCGAGTCGGGGCTGGTCCACTACTGCTCCCAGCAGCGCGGAACCCCTGGCGTGCCGCTCGCCCAGTACCGCAGGGCGGACTTGCAGCGTGAGTTCCTCAGCGAAAAAAGCTGCGCGCCAAACTGCACCATCAGTTGCGTCCACCAGGTCAGCTACATCGACCACTGGCGCGCGCCGCAGACCTCGCAAGTGACTCCCGGCGGCGCACAGGGTGCCAGCACAGGAGTTGACGGGGGACTGGTGCAGATTCGTTGAATGTCAACGCCGCCTCTGAACCTGCAACGGAACAGGTCGGGCGGCGGAACGGGAGAACGCAATCAGCTCTTGTTCTTGAGGCTGTCCGCGATCAGCTTGAGGCTCTCGTCGATTCCCTTGTTGCTGGCATTGATGCCGTTGAGGGATTTGACAATCTTCCAGAGCATCCAGAGCACAAAGATGTAAATCACCCCTGCGCAGTAAACGAGTGTTGGAAAAACAGCGTGAATATTCAAGAGTATGTCCTCAGCGAAAGAGCATATACCCGTAAACTTGCGATACGCAATCCATAATTGTCGTCCCGCTGTAGGCGACACCGATACCCCACGAGCGGCCAAGAAGCTCTAAACTTGTAGAACGTGCAGAATCTCTTCCAATCGAATCGTTCCAGCGCGACGGCGCACGAGCCTCAATATACTCTGTGCCGTGGATGCGTGTGTATGGCGCTTCTGGCGCTGTCATGCACCGGATTTCGCGCTGCCGCGCAGGCGCGGCAGAATGCAGCGCTGCCGTCGGCCCCCAGTGCGTTGGTGTCCGCGGAATCCGCGGGCCGTCCGGCGAACCAGCCCCTCGACGACCGGATCTTCCTGGGCCAGACCTTCGCCAGCCAGACGACGGGAGGCCCGGGGATTCGCTTCGCCCAGGGCGTTCCCGTGGAGGCCGCTACACCCGACGCGCTGCCGCTCGGCCTCGACGACGCCATCAACCGCGGCCTGAAGCACAACCTACAGGTGCTGCTGGCCAACCAGACCGAGCAGTCGGTGCGTGGACAGATTCTTGGCGCCTTCTATGAGCTTCTGCCGAACATGCGGGCGACCGCCTACACCGACGCGCGAGAACTCGATCTGGCCGCGATGGGATTCAAACCGTCGTCTCTGGCGGCGTTCGGCTTCGCTCCAGGCACGGTCCACGAGATTGTGAAGGTGGATACAACCAGCGCGCAGTTGAGCGCGGACCAGGTGCTCTTCAACCTGCCGGACTTCTATCTGTACGCTGCGGCGAAGAAGGCCGCCAAGGTCGTCGCGATGAACACGCTGACCGCGCACGGAAACGTGGTCGAGGCCGTCGCCACCCAGTATCTTGCTGCACTGGCGGACGAGGCGCAGATCGTCAACGATCAGGCGCTGGCGACAGCCGATGAAGAGGTGCTGCGGCAGGCCACCCTCACGCACGACGCGGGCGTCGCGACGAACCTCGATCTGCTGCGCGCGCGCGTGCAACTGCAGTCCGAGCAGCAGGCGCTGGTGCAGGACCAGAACGCATTTGCGAAAGACAAGATCGCACTCAACCGGCTGATCGGCCTGCCGGCAGAGCAGGAACTGACCCTTACCGACGCGGTACCCTACGCCGAGCTGGCGGAGATGCCGCTCGACCAGACGAAGGCGCTGGCGTACCAGCGACGCAAGGACCTGCTTGCGTTGGAGGCGCAGCTTGAGGTCGCCCAACGGGCGCAGAAGGCGGTCAAGTACGAACGCCTGCCATCGCTTGCCTTCAACGGCGACTACGGCGTTCTGGGCGTGACCCACGGCAGCTATCACGGCATCTTTTCGGCCCAGGGAACGCTGAAGATTCCTCTCTTCGAGGAAGGCCGCTTCCGCGGCGAGAGCCAGGTGGCGGCAGCACAGGCAATCGCACTGCGGCAGCAGATCGCGTCGCTGCGAGTCACGATCGACGCTCAGATTCGTTCCAGCAGGCTGGACGTTGAATCCTCCGCCGAGCTGGTGAAGGTTGCGCGCAGCAACGTCGATCTGGCCGCCCAGGCGCTCTCCGACACGCGCGACCGCTTCCGTGCCGGAGTCGCCGACAATCTCCCCGTCGTCGAGGCACAATCCACGCTGGCAGCCGCGCAAAGTCGCCTGGTTGCCACCGAGTTCCAGTTCAATCAGGCCAAGATAACCCTCGCGCTCAACACCGGCGTCCTGGAGACCCAGTACAAGCAATACCTCGGGCAATAAGACGGCTCCCCCTGCTGGAATGGGAACAGTCTCTGCGCGTCACAGTACGGCTACCCTCGACGAGATTGCCATGGGTGTTTCCTGCTGCAAAGGGAAGATGTCGTATCATCGGGGAAAGTAGAACGCTCGGTTGAATCCGAGCCTCGTGAACGGTTGCATTCGGAGCATGGGTCGCTGAGATCGATCGCGTATAGCACGACTTGCATACCCTCAACGGAACGACTGTTAGCTAGGCTGTCCGCGTCCCAACAACCGCGTTGTCGCTGTACCGAGACAGTGCGATATTGCCGTACCGGAGCGTACCATGAAGCTGCTTTTCTGGCTGTGTCTCGCACTGATAGCCTATGCCTACTTCGGCTATGCCGTTTGGCTGTGGCTACAGGTCAAGTTACACAGGCGACCCATCCTGCAAAGGCCGCTCCTGCTCGACGTTTCTATTATTGTTGCTGCCCATAATGAAGAAGCGAACCTGCCTGCCAAACTGGAGAGCCTTAGCCATATAAATTATCCACAGGACCGTCTTCAGATTGTTATTGTCTCGGATGGGTCGACGGACCGAACCGCCGACATTCTGCGTCAGTACGCTTCTACCGTCCGACCTGTCATTCTCGACCAGCCGAATGGAAAGGCATGCGCCCTGAACGAGGCAGTAAAACATGCTACCGGAGAGATCCTTGTCTTTCAGGATGCAAGACAGTTAGTCGATCCGGACGCAATCTGCGAACTCGTCTCTTGCTTTGCCGATTCCGCTGTGGGTGCCGTGAGCGGAGAGTTGCTGCTTGAGTCCGACTCAGGAACTCCCTCGCTCGACGCTCTCGGAACCTACTGGAAGATCGAGAAAACTGTGCGCAGACTAGAGTCTGCATCCGGCTCCGTCGTTGGAGTAACGGGGGCCATCTATGCAATTCGGCGCGAACTCTATACCCAGATCCCGCCAAATACTATTCTCGATGACGTCTTTGTACCCATGCATGTGGCCCGAATGGGGAAACGCGTCGTGTTTCAACCGTCGGCGATAGCGAAAGACCGGCTCTTCAGCGAGAAAGGAAAGGAGTTTTCACGCAAGGTTCGCACTTTGACTGGGAATTATCAGTTGTTGCGTCTGGCTCCGTGGTTGCTCTCGCCAATCAACCCTCTGCTCTTTCGTTATATCAGTCATAAGTTGATACGGCTTTTAATACCGATGCTTCTGGCTCTATTGTTAGTAGCATCGAGAATGTCTAGCGGACAGTTCTATCGGTCGGCCTTCTGGGTTCAGACCCTGTTCTATGCTCTGGCGATCTTCGGAATGGTCAGTCCATCTTCCAGAAAGTTCAGGCCGGTTGCTATCGCCAACACATTTGTCATGCTCAACGCCGCGGCGGCGCTAGCATTTTACAATTTCATCTCGGGAAAAAACAGGGTTTGGGACTAGACGGCTAGTCCGGTATAACTACAAGAAGCCGGTTTTGCATCGACTTCCATACCTACGAGGATCGCATGTTTGGAACTGGCATTGGACACTACATTCCGTTGGTCGCCTATCTGGGGTTCTGGATCATGTGCCTCGTCTCGTTAGGCGGAAGACCGCTTCTCGGCCTCTACTATCTGATGCCGTTCCTCCCATATCGCACCTTGCGCGATCACTTCCTAGACTATCCGCTGGGGGCCAACATGCTGACGATTCTGGTTCTCGCCATTATCGTCGGCGCTCTGATTCAGGGAAAACGCATTCATGGTTCGAAGCTCTATTTAATCTGGTTCGTATTCGGAGTCTATCTGTATCTCTCAATGTGGATTGGCACTGCGCTCGGCAATGCCCCAGCGCCACTTTGGCTCTCGGATATCAACTTCGTTACCTGGAAAGACTATATGGTAATTCCACTGGTCTTTGTAGCTTCTGGATTAGTTGTCGAAGACCGGAAGGCCATCGGGATCGTAGTCCTGATTACGGCAGTTTCACTTTTATTCATCGATAGAAGTTGTATTTTAGAGAGTCTGTCGAGGACCTGGGCAAGTTTCGACGAAGATAAGCGTGGCGGCGGCCCACTCGCCTATGGATCGAACCAGACGGCTGCGTTTCTGGCCCAGTTCGCAATGTTTTTTTGGGGTTTTTCCCAGTTTATAAAACGAAATACGATTCGCTCGCTCGGCTATTTTCTTGTAGCAGTCACATTGTTTGCAACCATGTATACCTTCTCACGCGGCGCATATCTCGCTGTGCTTTTCAGCACTCTCGTCCTTGGACTGTTGAAAGATAGAAAGTTGCTTCTGATCCTCGGAATATTTCTGCTCACATGGCAGACCGTCGTGCCTGCTCCAGTCCGCGAACGCGTCTCCATGACCGAAACCTCCAATGGACAACTCGAGGCCTCGGCTCAAGAGCGTGTCGACCTTTGGGAAAATGCAGAGAAGTCGATCCTGCACAGTCCAATCGTCGGAACTGGCTTCGCGACTTTTCAACTGGGAGAACACGTCGATAATTTAAAAGACACACATAACTGGTATGTCAAGGTGATGGTGGAAACAGGCATGATCGGACTCATCATAGCTTTGGTCCTGCTTCAACAATTGCTTGCCATGTCATATCGACTATTCAAACGTGCGACTGACCCGCTTTATCGAGGACTTGGACTGGGCCTCCTACTGGCAACATGTTCCTGCATAGTTGCGAACTGTTTTGGCGACCGGTGGACATATCTCGAAATCTCCGGTTTACTATGGATTTTGGCAGGAGCCGCGATTCGCGCAACACATTTAATGGAGTCAGGATCACTCGAACAACCAACACACATAGTCTCCGCAAATCCAGTTAATCCATATATGGCATACCGATAATACATTTAGATACACTCCACATATAAACATTTCATACAACTTACAGTACGGAAAGTTTTCAAATGAGTATGATCGCCGCTTTATCGCAGAATGAGACAGACCGCAGGCAGGCGGAGAATTTAGCGCTGCCCCACGTTTTGCTTGTACTCGATCAGTTTCCGAAGATACTGGGTGGCGGCGAACGTAGCATTCTCAGATTGGCATCGCTACTGCCACAGTATGGATATAGACCATCCATCTTGACTTTTTTCGTTCATCCTGAGAGCGCCGCTATCAAGTCGCCGCCGTGTCCGATCTATCTTCTACCTTTACAATGCACCTATGACTTGACATCTCTTCGGGCACTTTACGATCTCAGAGTATTTCTTCATCGGCAACAAGTTCGGATTGTTCATACATTTTTTGAAAGTTCGGATCTATGGGCTGGATTTGCAACCAAGGCAATGTCGGATGCCAAGCTGATCTGGAGTCGTAGAGACATGGGAATTCTGCGAGAACGCAAGCACCGCCTCGCATATCGTCTTATGGCCAACCTTCCTGATGCTGTCTTCGCTGTCTCGGAACAGGTTCGCAAGCATTGCATCGATTCGGATCGAATCGATGCACGCCGTGTTTATACCATCTATAACGGGGTCGACCTCTTTGACTGGGACGCCACCGTTAGACCAACCAATACATCAGGCAGATTTCTCGTCACTACAGTTGGCAATATCCGACGAGTAAAAGGACATGACACATTTATCAAGGCGGCGGCGTTAATTGTTCCATATTTTCCAGATGTCTCGTTCAGTATTGCTGGCGATATTCTGGAACCGGACTACTTTGAGGAGCTCCAGACACTTGTCCGCGATCTCGATCTTGCCGATCACTTTCATTTTTTCGGCGGAGTCACTGACTTGCACTCGCACCTTTCCGCGGCGGACATCTTCGTTCTTCCCTCCCGTAGCGAAGGTTTTTCCAATGCATTGATCGAAGCCATGGCAGCCTCACTTCCAGTGGTCGCCACAGACGTTGGCGGCAATTCGGAAGCTGTGATAGACGGCGTCAATGGATTTACCGTTCCGTCGGACAATCCTGCGGCTCTTGCTACTGCCATCACCCGACTGCTCTCCGACCCGTTGATGGCAAAAGCCATGGGCGCAGCCGGGAAGGTCATTGTGGCGGAAAAATTCACAACCGAAGTAATGATGACCAGGATCTCTTGTATCTATGAAAATCTGCTCTCAGAATAGACGCGATACTGCTATAAATCCGCACTTACAGTCCCAGTCTTTTTTTCTGAATTGCAATGACTTTTCTGGCGCTCTCGACATAGAATCCTCGGGAGAAACGATGAGGCCCGATGAAGTGGATAAAAGATGCATTCGCATAAGGGACGTCCGCGTGTGCCCAGTAAGAAAGATATTTGGGAAATGGCAGCACATACGAGTTTCCGGAGTTTGCAATCAGCAGGTTCGAGGTCACCTGTTCGCTGCCCCATTCATCCCATTTTTCTTTTGCAATGCGCCGCATCAGATCCGAGAACCGGCAGATTTTCTCGCGGTCGATCGATCCCTTCGCAAATCCAGTGAATCCAGCATTGCCGCGGACATATTTCAGAGAAACGCTCTCCGGCAGTTGATCGAAGGAGCGCTCGCAAACGGCCTGCACCATAGAACCCAGATTGTTTTTCGAACGGATACACGCACTTTCCATCGACTCTATTTCAGGATGCGACCTATCGCCCAGAAGAGTGAAGCTCCGATTCGCATCGATACACTTCGCAATTTCGGCAATCGAGTTCGTGGTAAGAGTATCGGAGTCGAGTTGCACGACATAGCTGTTCTTCACCAGATCGGCGATAAGAAGAAGCCTCTCCCAACAACTGCCCGTCGGGCAGCCCTCCGGCGCTACATCGGAGATAGGCACGATCCGCGCCTTCGGTATATGCGAATGAAGAATTGCATGATCGGATTCAGTCAACGTTCCATCGTCGAGGACTACGATAGTCGGATTGCGGTCAAGCTGCCAGCAGAACGACTTCACCGCCAACAGATACATCATCACTTCGCCATGGCAGAGCATCGAGACAAGCGTAAGTTGCTCGTCATTGGAACGGATTGGAGGTGTGTGCAGCAGAGCGCGACAATTGAAGTCGAACCATGCTCGTCCCAAGGCCCGTCTGGCACGAAAGAACATACTGAGTACCTCTCCAATCCATGCCGATTATTCCTACTATATTGCGCTGCGGTCAGAGCGGATACCGTTCCTTCCAGCAGTCACACACGCATTGCGCTCAAGCGGACGCAGAGCTATACATTCCATCGAAGCACTATAGTTCATCGTCTCACAGAGTTGCCTCCTCGCGTCAAGCCGGTTCTTTGCATTTCCCGATTGCCATTCGTCGTGGACATGTGCGAACATCGAGTACTTTATCTGGGATATTGCATCCATGCCGAAAGTCGACGTAATTATACCCGCATACAATGCCGAGAGATACTTGGCGGAAGCGATTGAAAGTGTCCTTGCGCAGACGTTCGAGGACTGGCGGATCGTGCTGGTAGACGATGGCAGCACAGACAATACTGCTATCGTCCTTGCCCCGTATATCGAACGTCTGGGCACCCGACTCAAGGTTATAAAGCAGTCCAACCGAGGATTGCCCGCGGCGAGAAATACCGCAATTTGCAACTCTTCTTCCGAATTTATATCGCTGCTCGATGCCGATGATGTGTGGCTTCCTTGCCGTCTCTCCGAATCGCTGAAGTGCTTTGAGGGCCGTCCGAAGGTGGGGTTGAGCTATGGTTCCATCTCGCTCATCGACGAGAGCGGAAAGATAATCAAGAATTTTTCAACTACTCAGAAACATGGCGAAGGGAATATTGCTCCTTACATCTATATGCGGGAGGTACAGCTCCCGTGTCCTACCCTGACTATTCGCAGAGAATGTCTCGGCCATGTTGGTCTGTTCGACGAAACGATGCGGGCCACCGAGGACCGCGACCTCTGTTTCAGAATCGCTTCTAAGTACGAGGTGGCGTTTATACCCAGAATTATTGCATACTACCGAACTTCTCCGGCTTCGATGACAGCGGACCCGGAACGAATGCTACAGGCGCAACTACAATTCATACAAAAACACCGTGGCGCTCCCGGATGCGGGATGGTGGCCCGACGAATTGCTCTCAGTCGGTGCTACAAACAGCGTGCGGAGGCGTTGCAGGGCCGTGGACAGAGGATGGCTGCCCTGAGGAGTTCCATCCGCGCGCTGATCTTTTATCCATTGGATTGCAGCAATCTCCGCACAGCCGTGTCGCTCCTGTCCGGTTTTTTGGGAATCACTCGATAACGGGCCCGATTCCGGCCCTGAGAAGCCTTTGCGTCCGTCCCCACTTTGAACGGACGGCTTCAGCCGCATTTTCTTACCGGCTGGCGGATGGTCTTCAGTGGCAGGATGGTTCGTCCTGAAACTGCTTGGTCGCCGCCATGGAGGCGAGGGCCTGTGCGCAGCTCAGAATCTTCTGGTCGAGCGGATTGTTGTCGAACGAGTTGGGCGAAGTGTAGCTGGATTTGGCGTGCAGCGCCAGAAATTGATCACTCATCTGCTGCATGTTGGTGAACTCATTGTGCAGCAATGCCGCCGCGTTGTTGTCCGGTTCCGTGGTTGCGGCAGCCGTTGCCAGTGTGAGCCTGTTTTCGGCCGACCGGCGAAGGCCGCCGACCCAGCTCTCCGTGACGGGACTGTTGGCCTGCACGGCATAGACGATGGCGGCACGCCATTCTCGGATCACAGCCAACTCTTCGATCTCCGCGCTGAGAAAGCCTTCGGAGAGTTGCGGTGGCTTCTTCGCCTGGGCTGAAGGCGCCGCCGTACTGGTAGAGGCAGGCAGGGCCAGGATGGTCTGGTTTCCCTTAAACTGAATCGACCCGTGTACGATCCGCGCGAGCGACTCAACATCCACATAGGACTTGCCGTTGATCTGGACCAAAGGAACCTGGTCGGGCTGGCCCGCGATGGCCAGAGTTGCAGCCTGCTGTGGCGTCTGCGCTGGAACCGCGATGGGCAGGGCCAGAAGAACCAACGCCTTCGCCAGCGAGCGTATCAATCGGTCGTTCATGGGGTTGCTCCTTGTGCTGACCGATTGGATGCCGATCGGCCTGTCCGGGTCAACTTTGCAACCGGGACGATTTTTTCAGCGACGCACGGCGCGTTTGATCTGTGCGTACTGTAGCAGAATGAAGCTGTCGGTCATGCCGGCGATGTAGTCGGCTACGACGCGCGCGTGTCCTTCGGTCTCGATCTGTTCCACATAGCCCGCGGGCAGTTCTTCGGGTTCGGCAATGTAGAAGTTGAAGAGCGCGGCGACCACCGCCTCGGCCTTCTCGTGCTCCAGCAAGAGGGCGCTACAGGTGTAGAGCGTCTCGTAGAGGTAGAGCTTCTCCTGCTGGCGCTGCGACTCGGCGAGCCGGGAGAAGGTGGCGAGGCGCGTGGGATGGGCGCGCACCCGATCGAGGCTGGCAGCGCCGATTGCGCGCGCATTTTCCAGGGTGGTCGCAATCAGGTCGTCGGCGAGGATGTTCTGCATCAGTTGCAGCGCCTCGTTGAAGAGGAACTTGGCCTCGACGTTGGCGTGTTTGCGTTCCACCTGCGCGTAGCAGCGATCGAGAAGATCCACATGGCCGCGGATGTGGTCGATCTCCAGCAGACCGGACTCCACCCCGTCGTCGAGGTCCGCGGTGAGGTAGGCGATCTCGTCGGCGAGGTCGATGATCTGCGCCTCCAGCGGAGGCCGTCGGTCGAGCAGGTAGCCAGCCAACTCGGGATACTGCTCGGCGCTGTAGTCGCGGGAGTGCTTGACGATCCCCTCGCGCACGCCCAGGGTCAGGTTCAGTCCGCGATGGGCCGCGTAGCGCAGCTCGAAGTGCTCGACGATACGCAGCGCATGGAGGTTGTGGTCGAAGCGCAGGCCGTGACGCTTCAGGCACTCATCGAGCGCCCGCTCGCCGGCGTGGCCGAAGGGGGGATGGCCGATGTCGTGGACCAGCGCCAGGGCCTCGGCCAGATCTTCGTTCAGCCCAAGCGCCTGGGCGACGCCGCGCGCGATCTGGGCCACCTCGATGGTGTGGGTGAGGCGGCTGCGGAAGTGGTCGGAGGCGCGGCTGGTGAAGACCTGCGTCTTGCCCGCAAGGCGGCGAAAGGCGCGCGCCTGCACAATGCGTTCTCGGTCGCGCTGGAATGCAGTGCGCGACGGGCGCGACGGCGCTGCATAGACGCGCTGGGTGAGCCGATCGTTCGCGTCCCCGGAGGCCGCGCAGAGACGCAGGTCGGGGTCCTTCGTGCCATTGCAGGTCACAATACGATCCAGTGTAACTTGCGGAGCTGTGCGGTTCCGTCTGCTCCGCCCTTCCTTCGCATTTTTTATCGGGGGGTAGCAGTCAGCTTGGCCAGCTTTACGCGGGCATTCTCCAGCTTGTGCTGCACCTTCTGCACGTCCTCAGGGTCGGCATCCGCGGGCAGCGACTGGGCGTACTCGGTCATCGAACGCTCCCACTGCGCCACCGCCATCTTCAGGTTGCCGGTCTTCTGGTAGACCTCGCCCAGATGGTCGTGGACGGTGGGATCGTTGTTCATGCGGTCAATCGCCTTGTGCAGGTTCTCCTCCGCCTGCGGATACTGGCCCAACTTGAAGTAGACCCAGCCGAGCGAGTCCAGATAGGCGGCGTTCTGCGGCTCCAGATCGACCGCCTGCTGGATCAGCTTGAGCGCCTCGGGCAGCTTCAGGCCCTGGTCGGCGAGCATGTACCCGAGATAGTTCAGAACGGCCGCGTTCTGCGGGTCGATGGCCAGCGCCTTGTGGAACTGCGCTTCCGCCTGGTCGTACATCTTCTGGCGGTCGAAAAGCTCTCCGCGCAGGAAGAACGCATAGAGCTTTTCCTCCGGCTTGACGGCCAGGGCGTTGGCCTTGTCGAGCTGCTCGCTCGCGTCGTTGAACCGCTTGAGGCGAATGTACATCTGGGCGAGCGCCTGCTCCACGTCCCGGTCGTCCTTGCCTCCCGTCAACTGCGACTTGGCCAGCGCAAGCCCCTCGTCGACCTGCCCCGTATCGACGAGCTGACCGGCGTAGGTGAGCTGCATCAGGGGGTCTTTGGGCAACGCCTTTGCGGCTGCGGCTGCGGCTGCGGTCGCGTCCTTCCACTGGTGCGCGTCGCGGTAGGCATCGATCTCGCCATCGTAGCCGCGCTCCGCGTAGTCGCCGCCGAAATCGACGATTTGTTTGTACGCCGCCACGGCCTCGGTCGTTTTATCCTCTTCGCGGTCGATGATGCCGAGCCTGTCCAGAAAGACTGCGCGGTTCTGCATCTCCTGCTCGGAGTACTTCCCGTCCGCATGGGAGGACGAGTCGAGAATGCCCGTAAGGACGTCGACTGCCTGGTCGTACTTGCCCAACGCATCGTAGACGAGGGCCTCGTTGTAGTTGAGTTCGAGCGAGTCCTGGACCTGGGTCTTCGCCTTTTCGAGGGTTGCAAGCGCCTCGGTGTAGTGGCCCTGGCGGCGCTCGATCTCAGCGATGCGAATCTTCGACTGTGAGTCCGTGGGGTCGGCGACGACCAGCGCTTGAAATGCCTTCAGCGCATCATCCAACTGGTCGTCCATCAGCAGCGCATTGGCAAGGCCGTGTTCTGCGTCGAGGTTGTCCGGCTCGATGTCCAGCGAACGGCGATACGCCGCGGCAGCCTCCTTCGGCCTCTTCAACTGGTCGAGACTGCCCGCCAGCGCGAACTCGATGCGCGCCGTGCGGTCCTCCACCGGGACCGCGGAGAGAGTGTCTACCGCGCGCTGCGCGTCGCCCTCCTCGCTGTACAGGCGGGCCATGTTGAGCACCACCTCCTCGGAGTCGGCGTCCACCTTCTGCGCGGCCTTGAACTCCGCCTCCGCCTTGGCGGTGTCATGGTCCAGCGCGTAGAGCTGGCCCAGCAGCAGCTTGGTATCGAGGTCGTTGGGCTTCAGACGCTCGATGGTCTGGTACTCGCCGATGGCCAGTTGCAGCATCTCGTTCGCCTGCGCCCCCTGCATGTCGCCCAACGACCGCAGATAGACCTGCCCCAGCAGAGTGTGGGCCGCAACATCGTCCGGGTTCTGCTTGACCTGGTCCTGCGCGGCGCTGACCGCATCCTTGATGCGTCCGATCTTGAAGTAGAGGTCGGCCAGACCGTCCTGTAGCAGGGCCGAGTTGGGATCGGCGTCCAATGCCAGCTTGTACTCCTCGATCGCCTGGGTCGCGTAGTCCGGGCGACCGGCGCTGACCGCCATCTCCTCATAAAGGTGCGCCAAACCATAGTGATAGTAGGCGCTGGAGCGGTCGGGAACCACCCCACTCGGCCCTGTGGCAGTCTTCGCCCCAGAGACCTGCGGAGGCGCCGCCAGCGCAGTGGAAGCGACCAGCAGCAGAGTGGCAACAGAGACCAGCCGGAGGGGGTGAATCCGTGAAGTGCGAAAGAACAGGGTCATTTGCAAGGTTCCTATCCGGCAGCATCGAGGTCGAACACTACTTAGACGATACAGCGCGTCCATTGGATGCCGCCAG